>Ga0307378_10000846_pt1 | contig 51276 bp, 41 predicted proteins | sample UN1MG_FD_202238 | JGI IMG/M metagenome (GOLD analysis project Ga0307378, IMG submission 202238) | Soil microbial communities from Risofladan, Vaasa, Finland - UN-1 | ecosystem: Environmental > Terrestrial > Soil > Coastal area > Acid sulfate soil | place: Finland: Risofladan, Vaasa | collected... | reverse complement strand
CCTGTACGCGGCCGTAAATCCTGGCGGAGAATTGTTTCTGCGCCAATGCGGTATGCCTCCCGTCGTCACATTCCTGCACGGTGACTCGATAGGTTGATTTGCTGATGCCGCGGTAATTCCTTCTTCGCCTCGCGCAGCGAGGGGACGCCAATCAACCGGAGGCCTGCGGCCCAAGTTAGCCAGTCGTAACTTGCAGCTTGACACCTGCCAGCCAACGTGTTATAGTACTAGAGGTGACACAGATGAGGAGATTTGTGCTAACGATTCTGGGTGCGCTGATCGCGGCTCAAATCGCGTGCTCGGTCTGCTTCGCGGCGCCAACCGTCACGTCGCCGCCGGGCGCCTTCAGCTCGGGCTGGAATCTCTTCGCGCTGCCTGCATTTCCAACTGAGCCGGCGCCCGCCGGCGTCTTCGATGAACTTGGCAGCGACCCAGGCCTGAGGACGGGCGCTATGGTGAGGTGGGATGCGTGTGCGCAGGAACTCATCTTCTTCACGCGGCCGTTTGCTGACGACTTCGGCGACCTTCTCCCGGGCAGCGGCTATTGGATCAAGCTGAAACGGGGAGACCCGACCACGGTCTCGTTTGCCGGCATCACGGATCAGGACAGCACGGATATGTGGATAAGCCTGCCTCGCGCCGGCTGGACGCTCATAGGCCATCCGTACAGCTATCCGTCTCCCGATCAGGAGCCGGGAGAGCCCTTCTACGTGGGGGAGGCATATCCTTGGCAAAGCGTGAGCGTGACCGACGGTATAGAGACGAAGACCCTGCTTGATGCCTCTCAGTATCGTGCGCACTGGATGAGTTCTAACGCGTACTCGTTCGACAGCCTCAGCCAGGGCATGGTAACTATCGGGCTGCCCGATGACTGTCCGATGTGCGACAGCCTGGTCGCATGGCACGGCTATTGGGTTAGGACGTACAAGGATAATCTCGCCCTCATCATGGAAGCGAAAGAGCCGTAGGCGCGATTCGCCTATTCCGTGCGCAGCGAAAGAGCCAACCGATGAGAATCGGTTGGCTCTACTTCTTGTGAGGACGGGAAATCGCTTGAGTGGCGGCCTAAATTCTCGCGCTCAGGGACGCATGGCGGGGGTCGAAAGTCCAGGCGCCGTATTTGCGAATCTCGCCTGCGAGCGCCCAGGTATAGTGGAGCGTGTAACCTGGAGCTGCGGCTGCCAGGTGGTAGCCCCTGGGAATCACTATTGTATCGCCGTTCTCCACGACATAGACTTCGTTCATCGGAGCGGGGTCGTTCGGCTGCGTGTAGAGCCGGATGATCCCGTACGCCTGATCGCGGTTCGTCTGGAAGTACTGGATTTCCTCCAGCACTAGTTCGCTCGGCGGGATGAAGGCATCGTGCTTGTGCGGAGCTAAGCCCGACCAGTTGCCCGGGGGAATCACCGTCTCGCCGATTAGCAGGTTGGCTGCGGGAACGTTGTCGCCGATGCATATGTATGAATCGCTGGACCAGTTTCCCTTGCCGATGGACGTCTTTAGTGTCTCCTCAGGATGCACAACCGCCGGTTCAGCTTTGAACTCATGCGCGGCGGCCGAGAACACGGCTATCTCCACCGGGCCTTCTACGACGCTGATGCGGTAGGAGGAGCCTGGAGGCAGATAGGCCGAGGTCGGAAGCCCGTCGAAGGCGTTCTTGCGGCTGCCGAGCCGCTCGTGCCGGCGATCTCCGGCAGGGGAACCGATCTCCAGCGACAGAATGCCTGAGTGAATGTCCAAACCGCACTCGCACTTGCCCGTCCGGCCGGACCATTCACCGGAGGATAGAGAGAGCAGCCCGAACTCCAGGTGCTTCAGGCCCATCTCGCCGCGGCCGAGGATCTTCGTGTAACCCTCCGGCCGGGCTTTGGCTTTCAGTAGCAGGCTGTATGCGCGATGTTGTGTACGGCTCATCGTAACAGGTGCTATCCGAGGTTTCAAGTTTCAGGTTTCAGGTTGTCCGCCGCGGCGGAATGGACGTTCGACGTTATCGCATTCCCCGCTCCAGTCTGCAGTCTTGCCTTCACACCTTCGCCCAGGCTTCGTTCAACACGCGCTTCGCGCCGGCCACGACTACTTCCGAATCCTCGCCAGGCAGCGGCTTCACTTCGAAGCTCACGACCGGCATCGAGGTGGGCACTTCCTTCTTGAAGAAGCCGACATCCATTAGACAGCGCAGAAACTCGGCTACCTCGTCCACATCGTTTTCTCCACACAGGCAGCCGAACGCTGGGTGCGCGTCGCCGTATGCGGCATGCGAGGTGTCGCTCATCACGCAGTTGCCGATATGCACGTGGACCAGGTACTCACTCGCCTTCACGACCATGTGGTTGATGGATTCGCTCAGTAGAGGCTGGTGGCTGAGGTCAACGGTGAGTCCGAAGTTCGCGCACTCGGCCTTCACGCTGCTGGCAAGCTCGATCGCCTCGTCCGTAGGCCCGATCAGGCACTTCTTGTCAATCGTGCGGTCGAAAGTCTCGAGGGAGATGGTGATGGGCTTCCCGTCTGCTTTGACCTTTGCGTATGTGCAGATTTGGCAGAGGGAGTCCGCGAGCCTGTCGGTGGCTGCTCTTCTGTTCCCGTCAGCCGGGTCAGGTCCGCTGAGCAGGGCCAGGATGCTTGCGCCCAGCTCGTATGCCTGATCTACTGACTTCTTGCACTGGTCAATGGCCATCTGGCGAGCGGATTCATCCGCAGAGTTCAGGTCGAGCTTCTGGGTGAGCAGTGGCGGTTGGCCGGCGAAGATGACATCTACGTGGGCGCACCTGAGCATCTCAGCGGCCATTGCGCGGACCTTCGGATCCTGTATCCACGTGACTTCGACGGCGCCGAAGTACTCATCCTCCAGTATCTTCTTCAGCGTCTCCAGCACAGGGCCTTCGCCTTTCATGACGCTGGGGTAGGCCATGGGATGTATCAAACCTACGTGGAAGTATTTCACAATTGGTTCCTGCACGGTTCATTCCTCCCGGTGAGATCGAGCTGCCGGCGAGCGGAACGGCATCCAGCGCCGGCTCGCTGAGATTATAATCCCTCCCTCGTGTGAGTGTCAACGGCCACGGGAGACCGGGGACAAGGTGACGGGGAGACTGGGGGAATGGGAGAGCGGGAGAGAACATCTAATGTCCAAGCTCGGGTTTAATCCTCCACCGAAAAACCTTGCGTTAGGAGGTTTTACAGCCCTGAGGCGCAGGGGACAAAGTACCCGGCTTGTGTCTACTGGGGTCAGCGAAGGCTTCCTAGCGAAGGGGGGGTGATGTCCATAGCGAGGGTGAATTAGTTGAGTAAAGCAAGACCATGCCGGGAACTGACCCTCAGCATGCGCTGAATCTTTCAAATGCTAAAGGAGCAACATCATGGAAAGACGTGATCGAAAAGGCTTTGCGCTAAGGCTAGAAGCAATTCTCTTGTACCTAGCTGCGGTTGCCGTTGTGTTAGCGTGTGCGGCTACCTCGTCGTTTGCACAGCAGGTACCGCTCAACTCCGCGACTCTCACGAAGTATCTGGATCCGCTGCCGGATCCGGCTGTGTTGATGCCCGATGCGACCACATATCCTGGGTACGATTACTACGAGATTGCCATGACGGAGTTCTCGCAGAAGCTCCACACACAGCTACCGCCGACGATTGTGTGGGGCTACAGTGGGAGTTATCCCGGCCCTACTATTGAGTCACAGAGGGGCACGCCAACCAAGGTCAAGTGGGTAAACGGCCTTGTTGACCCGATCCTGCAGTTCTTCCTGCCGGTGGATCAGACTCTTCACTGGGCGAATCCGCTGGGTCTCCCGATGGACGATCCGCTGCGGTTTCTTCCGTACATGGGTCCGGTGCCTACGGTGACGCATTTGCATGGCGGGGAGGTTAGGTCGGACAGCGACGGTCATCCAGAGGATTGGTTCCTACCCGGGCAGTGGAAAATCTATGACTACCCCAACGCGCAGGAAGCCACCACGCTCTGGTACCACGATCACGCCCTTGGCGCCACACGCCTGAACGTCTATGGCGGATTGGCGGCCTTCTATCTCCTCAGGGACTCCTCAAACGAACCCGCCAACCTCCCCAGCGGAGACTACGAAAGGGAGATCGTGATCCAGGACCGGATGTTCGACATCAACGGCCAGCTTCTGTTTCCAAGCGCCGGCATCAATCCAATGGTTCATCCCTTCTGGATCCCGGAGTTCTTCGGGGATACTATTGTGGTGAATGGCAAGATATGGCCGTATCTCAACGTGGAGCCGAGAAGGTATCGGTTCCGGTTGCTGAATGGTTCGAATGCGCGGTTCTATAACTTGAGCTTCGGCAACAGAATGCCGTTCTGGCAGATCGGAACCGACGGCGGCCTGGTGGACAAGCCGGTGATGGTCAGCCCGCTGCTTCTCGCGCTGGGAGAACGCGCGGACGTCATCGTTGATTTTGGAGGCATTCCGACAGGTACGAATATCCTCCTCACCAACGACGCCAGGTACGCCCTTCCCTAGGGGTGTTCCGGCGGATCGGCGTACGACAGGCCAGGTCATGCAGTTCCGGGTAAACCTGCCGCTTGTCGGAATGGACAACAGTTTCAACCCGGCCGTTGTGCCGACTCCGACATTGCGAGCGAACAATCCGATCGAGCCGTTGACTCCGACCTTGCCGCCTACCCCATCTTCTCCTCTCAGGCGACTGACTCTCAATGAAGTCATGGGCATGGGCGGCCCGCTCGTGGTACTACTCAACAACACCAAATGGGACGGTACCATGTCTGGTTTCCCTCCTCCGGGCATCACGGAGACGCCGGCTGAGGGATCCACCGAGGTCTGGGAGATTATCAACCTGACTGCGGACACGCATCCAATCCATCTGCACGTCGTGCAGTTCCAGCTTCTCAGCCGTCAGAAATTCAACGTCAACCGGTATTGGAGGGCGTATAACGCCGCTTTCGCCGCCGGTGCCTACGTGCCCGAGGCTGGACCTCCACTGTTGTATGGCACGCTGGGTGTGGATTCCGTTCTCGGCGGGAATCCGGACGTTACGCCCTACGTGCAGGGCACGACCGTCGGCCCGGATCCCAACGAGATAGGCTGGAAGGACACAGTCCGGATGAATCCGGGCGAGGTAACCCGCATCGTCGTCAGATTCTCGCCTCAGAACGCGACTGCCACGAGCAATCCGATGTATCCGTTCGACCCGAGCATCGGGCCCGGATATGTGTGGCACTGTCACATCCTGGACCACGAGGATAATGAGATGATGCGGCCGTATACGGTGCAGGCGCTTCCCAGGCCCTAGAACGAACTGTGAACGAAGAGAGGGTCCGCCCGACGGGGACCCTCTCCGGCTAATCCTTGTGTAGCGAATCCCGCCGGGGCCCCTAAGGAGCGAGAACTCTCACACTGTCCACGGCGTCTATGTAGTTCCGGTTGTTCAACCTGCCGGTGAGCGTGGCTGTGGTGGAGGACGCATCCAGTGAGAGATCTTGGGTCCTGAACAAGCAGACTAGGTCCATGTCGCGGTCGTGGTTCACGTCTTTCATGCTCCAGCGGACCGGCGCGGCACCCGCGAATCTGACGGTGCTGACCTCAACGTCGCTGGCGTCACCATCCTCGGTGGTCAGGATGGCAACTGGGGTCACGCCCTTGCTGCGGAGGTTAATGCAGTTATCCGGGTCTCCGGGCTTGATGTCTATGGCGGTCAGCACCGGCGTCAGCAGGAAGGTGCAGTACCTGCCGTCGTGCGTACCCCGACCTATGATCTGCCCGTGGTTGTTGATGACTTCCGGGTATACGTCCGTCCAGCCTTCTCCGGTGGAGTCCAGTACCTCAAGCGGGTTCCAGGCAGTGCCTTGTTCCCAGATGAAGCTGAGCTTGTCAACCACCCATTGGTATCCCTGGGACCCCACGATCGGTTCCGGTACCACGATAGGCGGAATGCCGGGGTATGCCGAAAGAGTACCGGCCATCCGCCCGGCATTGTTGATAGAGACCGATGCCCTCACACCAAGGTTTCCTTCGGATCCCTGCAGGGAGACGTCGAGCAGGTTGAAGCCCTCTGGGAGGCCGTGCGTCGCCTTGGGGAGCCACAGGAACGGGCTGACTCTGCACGTTTGCGCATCCATATCCCACACCGCGCGATACCCGGCTACTTCGCCCGCATCGTTGACCTTACGAGGCTGGCACGAAGAGTCGGGTTCGGCCTGTGCGATCGTGTGGAGACCCCCAGGGAGACCGTAAGCCGGCTCCGGCAGCCAGAGAAACACGCCATTCAGGTCAGACCCTATCGCCTGTCCCCTATTGTTGATACCAGACGCGCTGCTAAAACGATCCGCCGATAGGTAGTGCAGGCCTTTCGCCAGTCCATATGCTGGCTCGGGCAGCCAGACAGCGGCCTGCCAAGTACCGGTCGGGCCGCAACACCCTCCCGCAACTTGGCCCGTATCGTTTACGTCGCCTGTCCAGAACAGTGCCAGGCTGTGCATCCCCGCATCCATTCCGTATGCAGGTTCCGGGAGCCACAGGAAAGTGTCGGCGCCCGGGAATGGGCGTATGGTGCCGCCCAGGAACAGTTCTCCCACCACCTGGCCTTTGTTGTTCACAGCCCTGGCCTTGGGTTGCCAGTCTCCGGGCAGCGGCCCCTGAAGGAAGTTCAGGCCTGCGGGGAGACTGTAAGCCGGCTCCGGCAGCCAGAGGTATAGGTTGCCCCCGTCGCTGAATGCAATCTGGCCCAGGTCGTTCATATCTGGGCCCCCGGACGGGAACGCGAACTCCAGTTCCTCGATCCTATACAGCGGCCTGGCATTCCCGGCTGGGGAGAGCATCACCAGCATTACAAAGGCGGCAAGACAGGTGCAAAAAGCCCTTTTCATTCTCGTTGCCTCCCAATACCGGGTTCGAACTCCAGTGATGCGCGTGGATCGGCGCAACAAAAACCAATAGACAAGGCAAGGCATGCTTTGCCAAGCCTTCATTTCATTCTATAGCCGATATGCAACTCTGTCAACAGTCCCCATAGAATCCAGTATTTCTACTGGCCGGTCCCAGTGCACGGCCTTTCATTGCCCGGGGATGCTGCGAGTGACCGTACAATTACGAAGGCGGAGGAATATGGCTGCAGGAACGCAAAACTAACTCTGGCAATCGCCAAATCACACATCAGAAGGGTTCGAGGAGATGAAGTTAGCGGAATTGTTGGAGGCGGTCTTCCAGAACATCGCTCAGTCAGAAGCAGGTGCGGCGGCGCTCGTGCGCCGGATTCGGTCGGAGATCAACTTCGCCCAGAGGTTTGTCGAGCTGTACCCGGAGCAAAAGGCGCATTGGGAGAAGCTGGTGCTGAGGGCGGCAAAGCTCGTGCAGGACAGGCTTTCCGCCGGGGGAGCGGTTGACCTCGCGGCCGTAGTCGCCGAAGCGGAGGAGATCATGTCTCCCATCGGCCAGGTCGCAAAGGAGTACACAATCCACTGCTGCGGCCATGCCCACATAGACATGAACTGGATGTGGTCGTGGCCGGAGACGGTCGGCGTCAGCCGCGACACGTTCGCAACCGTTGACAAGCTGATGGACGAGTTTCCCGATTTCCATTTCTCGCAGAGCCAGGCGTCCACATATATCGCGATGCAGAAGTATCACCCGGAGATATTCGAGGCGATCAAGCGGCGTGTGAAAGAGGGGAGATGGGAAGTCACCGCGAGTATGTGGGTCGAAGGCGACAAGAACATGGTTTCGGGCGAGTCCCTCTGCCGTCATCTTCTCTATACGCGGCAGTATTTCAAGGAGTGCATGGGTCTCGAACCCGAGGACGTGAAGATGGACTGGTCCCCGGATACCTTCGGCCATGCGCATACGCTTCCATCAATCCTGACTCGCGGCGGAGTGAGCCGCTACTATCACGTGCGCACCGGCCCGGACCCGTGGCTCTATAAGTGGAGGTCTCCGGAGGGACGCGAGGTTCTGGCGTTCAACGACAAGGACCGCCATGGATACAATGGGCCTATTTACCCTGAAATCGTCGAGGGCATGATACAATTCGCAAAGCAGACGGGCCTGAAGGATTTCCTGTGCATGTACGGCGTGGGCGACCACGGCGGCGGTCCCACCAGGCGCGACCTCCGACTGGCCTCCGAAATTGCGACATGGCCGACATTTCCAGTGCTGAAGCTGAGCACCACGGACGCCTTCTTCTCCGCTGTCGAGGAAGCGAATCCGGACCTGCCTGTCGTGGACAAGGACCTCAATTTCATATTCGAGGGCTGCTACACTTCGCAGAGCAATATCAAGTACGCCAACCGTGTGAGCGAGATCGCGCTCCCGGAGGCTGAAGCGCTCGCGGTGATCGCAGGCGCCGCAGTCGGCATGGATTATCCGGGCGATCTTCTCCGCAGGGCCTGGCGGTGGACGCTTTTCAATCACTTCCACGACATCTTTCCCGGCTCAGGGGTCAAGGCGACCTACGAATACGCGCAGGGCTTGTTCCAGGAGATTCAGGCGACGACCGATTCGATTCGCACGCGGGCGCTCAGGGGCCTCGCGGCGAAGGTCAATACCGCGAGCGCGGCTCTTACCAGACCGAGCGCGATCGGCTCCGGCCTGGGAGACGGACTCGGTGCAGGCGCAGGCGATCCCGGCGTTCCCGGCGGCGTGGCTGCCTATAACGCCGGCGCACCGGATGCCGAGCCGATTCTGGTATACAACCAGAAGCCTTGGCCCAGATCAGAGGTAGTCTACGCAAAGGTCTGGAACAAGCAGGTCTTGGACGACCGGGTTATCGCGCGGGACTCGAACGGCAAGGAGATCAAGGCTCAGGTGGTTGCGAGAGGCAAGTACTGGGACCACGATTTCGCCACAGTCGCATTCAAGGCTGAGAGCGTCCCCGCCGTGGGTTACAAGGTCTACGCGATAGACAATGCACCCGGACCGGTACATGCGCAAGGCGCGGAGATCGGCCGGATGATCAGCAACATATACGGCATTTGCTTCCCGAATCCGAACGGCCCGAGGATCATGGAAAACGAGTACCTCAAGGTCGAGATAGACTTTCCGTCCGGCGCGATAAAGCACTTGATTGACAAGGAAACCGGCTGGGACTGTGTGCCTGAAGGCAAGCTCTTCGGCCTCCTGGAGGTGTATCAGGAGAGCCATCACGGCATGACCGCGTGGATCATCGGCCAGACGCCGGAATCCGCACAGCTCACCAGCGGCGGTGACATCCAGGTCATTCAGCAAGGTCCGAACCGCGTGGCCCTGAGGGTAAATCGCAAGTACCGCGACTCGACTATATCCCTGGAGATCGGCTTGAACTCCGGGTCGAGGATGCTGGATTTCAAGCTCAATACCCGCTGGGTTGAGCGCGGAACTCCGGAGACCGGCGTCCTGATGCTCAAAGTGGCGTTCCCGGCCGGCGTGAAGAACGGCGTCCCGACCTACGAGATTCCATTCGGCAGCCAGGTCCGAGAGCAGTCGGAGCAGGAGGTGCCCGCCTTGAAGTGGGCCGATCTCTCGGGCGACACGGCCAAGGGCAAGCACGGAATCACGCTCGTGAACGACTCGAAATACGGCCATTCGTGCGTGGACGACACTCTCCGGCTCACGCTCATAAGGTCGAGCTACGACCCTGATCCGCTCCCGGAGATCAGGGACCACGAGATCGGGTTCGGCATAATCCCGCACAAGGGGGTTTGCGATGTGGTCGCTGCGACCCGCGCAGGCGAGTCATTCAACTCGCCGCTGGCGGTTGCGAGCGCCACTGTGCAGAAGGGAGAGCTTCCGCCCGAGAAGAGCTACGTCGAGGTGCTCACGCCGAACGTGTTTGTCTCCGCGATCAAGAAAGCCGAGTCCGACGGCGCCCTGATCATCCGGCTCGTCGAGATGGCGGGGAAGGAGACCGAGGCGCAGGTGAGGATCACCGACCTCGTGAAGCCGGGCACTCCGGCGAAGCAGGTTGATCTCCTCGAGCGGCCGCTCCAGAAGGCGCATGCGAAGATGCTCGGCGACGTGCTGACGGTCAAAGTCCCGGCCCACGGCATCGCATCGGTGATGGTGGGGTAGTCCGCCTGAGGCGGACGGCGGTTAGCAGTTATCAGGCCTTACACGTTGGGGCTGGATTTCCAATCCAGCCCCCCTTCCGGCTATGGCCGGTCCGCCGCGCCGGAATGCACAGCCGCTACACATTTCCTTCCTGCTCTCTGTGGTCTTCTGTGTTTCTGTGTTCCAAGAGAGTCACCGAGCAAGCGGAGACAGTGCGCGCAGGCGGGCGATGATCGGCGGGAGCTGCTCGAGCACGTAGTCGAGGTCTTCCTTCGTCGTGCTGCGGCCGAGGGAGAAGCGGATGGAGCTTTGCGCGACCTGGAGCGGCAGCCCGATCGCCTTGAGCACGTGCGATGGCTCGATTGCCCCCGCGCTGCACGCCGAGCCGGTGGATGCCGCAACGCCCACCGCATCGAGCATCAGCAGCGTTGACTCCCCTTCTACGTACTCGATGACGATGTTGACGTTATTCGGCAGCCTCTTCGTGGGATGTCCATTCAGCCGGATATCGGGGATGCGGGCGGTCAGCTCGCGGATCAGGTAATCGCGAAGTTCTGTCTCCTCGCGTGCGCGTTCCTCGATGTCCTCCTGGGAGATTTGGAGGGCCTTCGCAAGCCCGACTATGCCGGGAATGTTCTCGGTGCCCGCACGGCGCTTTCGCTCCTGCGCGCCTCCGTGGATGATCGGCGAAATCTTAGTCCCCCGGCGGACGTACAGCGCCCCGACGCCTTTCGGCCCGTAGAACTTGTGCGCCGCCAGGGAGAGCAGGTCCACGCCGAGCTTGTCCACATTGACCGGAATGTGCCCGACCGTCTGCACGGCATCGGTGTGAAACGCGATTCCACGCTCATAGGTTATCTTGGAACTCTCGGCTATTGGCTCGATTGTCCCGATCTCGTTGTTCGCGTGCATGACGGACACGAGAATCGTCTTGTCGGTGATTGCTTTCTCGACATCGGCAGGATCCACCAGCCCGTATTCGTCCACCGGTAGGCAGATTACCTCAACGCCGCGCGTTTCCAGGTACTCGCAGGTCTCGAGCACGGCATGATGCTCGATGGCCGTGGTAATGATCTGGTTACCCTTGCCGGCGAGCGCCTCTGTCACCCCGATGAGGGCCATATTGTCCGACTCAGTCCCGCCGCTGGTGAAATATATCTCGGAGGCATCCGCGTCCAGGATGCGGGCGACTGTGTCCCGCGCGCCGTCGAGCGCCCGTCTGGCTTCCTGGCCGAATGAGTGCAGGCTCGACGGGTTCCCGAAAGCATCCGTCATGTACGGGCGCATCGCGTCCGCCACTTCCGGCAGAACCGGCGTCGTCGCCGCATGATCAAGGTATATCTTTCTACTCGTACTCGTTCTCGTACTCCTACTCGTGCATCGTGATGCGTATTGCGTGATCCGTCAGCGGTTAAGTGATCTGATCTGCTTCCGGCGCTACCGGCGGCCGCCTGAACCTGCTTGTCACAAGCTTCCAAATCTGCGCAGCCTCGTCTACCTTCAGCAGCGCTACCATGCCCACGTATACCAGCACCGCCGGCGTACCCGCCACTACGACGCCGATCAGTGCACCCAGCGAACGGTTTACATCAATATACTGCCCCACCAGGCGAAACACAACCCATGCCACAGCGCCAGCCGCCAGCGACGAAAAAACCACTTTCCCGAAGGACTTGACGATCAGTCCGCCGTTGATTCCGCCGAGCCGCCGCCTCAGGATTTCCGTCAGCGCCAGCACGTGCAGTATCGCCGCCACCGATGTTGCCAGTGCCAATCCGCCGCACCCCAGCGGCTTCATCAATAGCCAGTTCATCGGCACAAAGATGAATGTCACCAGGGTTCCGGTAACCACCGGCACCACCGTGTCCTGCAAAGCATAGAATCCTCGCGTGACTATCGCCTGCCCCGCCCATGCGGCAATCCCGATCGAGTAGAAGACCAGCGTGTAGCCCACATATGGCGCGTCCGCAGCGGTGAACTTCCCATGCTGGAAGAGCATCCGAACGATGGGCGTTGCGAGCACCATCATGAGCACGGATGATGGCACCGTCAGCAGAAGCGTTCCCCGGAGGCCGAAATTCACAGTCGCCCGCAGTTGGGCTGTTTCCTTTCTTGCTGCCTGCTCTGCCAGCGTCGGGAAGAGCGCCACTGCCGACGCCTGCGCGAAGACTCCGAGCGGCACCTGCATCAGGCGGTTTGAATACAGGAGCGCGGCGACCGCCCCTACGCCGAGGAGCGACCCAAAGCCCCGGTTGACGATCACATCCACATACGGCAGCGAAAGCCCAAGCATCACCGGCAGGGCAAGCTTCCCAACCTTCACTACTCCAGGATGGCGCACGTTAAGACTCGCCTTGAACTTGATTCCAAGCCTGCGAACCACGATCACTTGAAGAACGAAGTTGCCGACGAATGCGCCGACCAGCGCGCCCCAGGTCAGGCTGCTGACCCCAAGCCGCCCGGCCAGGAACACGCCGCCGATTATGATGAAGATGTTGTAGATTATCGGCCCCAGCGCAGGACCGATGAAGTGCTTTCGGGAGTAGAGCGTTGCAATGATCAGCCCGCCGATGAAGAAGAAGAGCTGTGCCGGCAGCACTATCCGCGTGAGGAATACGGCCAGCGGCAGAAGGTTCCTGTGCTCGTGCGCGAACCCCGGCGCTACCAATGGCACGAAGGACTCAGCGAAGATCTCACAGATCACAATCAGCGTCGTGAGCACAAGGAGAATCAGCGTGCCGATGACGCTGAAGACCTTCCATGCCTCGTCTTCTTCGCCTTTCGTCCAGTATTCGGTGAACACGGGGATAAATGCGCTGCTCAGGGCGCCGCTCGAAAGCAGGAAGTAGAGCAAGTCCGGGAGCTGGAACGCGACCCCGTAGGCGTCTACCAGCCCCCCCGCGCCGAACTGGTTTGCTATCACCATCTCGCGCACGAGGCCGAGGATCCTGCTTGCAAAGATGGCCGCCATCATGATCCCGGCGGCCTTCGTCACCGTCTTCGCCGTGCTGGACATAGCATCCTCAAGTATAAGCATGTGCAGGAACGCTGTCAAATGCTTGGTAGTGGGTCAGTTTGAATCAATGTTTTTCTAACATTTCAAGGATGTCGCGAATCCACCAGACATGATCGCTCACCCCTGCGGCGATAGCTGAAGTCGTCTTTAAGGACTGATGCACTCGACACAAGTTGTAGCACATGAAATGCAGAGCCATAGCATGCTGGTGATACTCGATCTTCTTTGAGAAGCCGACCGCTCAAGCATTTGTCAAGCATGTAATTAGCAAATTAATAAATTTCATAATTTTTTTCTTTGAGGTCTTGACAAAGTGGGAATACCTCTGTATGATGAACACATGGAGATCACCTTCCGGGACACCCGCCTTGATAAGCTAGAGACCGATGCCGACTTTGATGGTGGGTTTCCATCTCAAATTGTGGCAGCATACCGTAAACGTATCCAGCAAATCAGGGCCGCTGTGGATGAGAGGTATTTGTATAGTCAAAAGTCACTCAGATTCGAGAAACTAGCAGGTGATCGCAAACACCAACATTCGATGCGTTTAAATGATCAATGGCGGTTGATTTTGGAGTTTGAGGGAAAGGGTTCCGAGAAAACCGTCGTGATTGTTAGTATTGAGGATTACCACTAAAGGAGATATGCCATGATCGAGAGGAAGGTTGCTGAGGTTTTCCCTCCCGGTGTTTTCATCAAGGAGGAGTTAGATGCGCGTGGTTGGAGCCAAGTCGAACTGGCTGAGATTATCGGGCGTTCCCCTGTAGAAGTCAACGCTTTGGTCCTGGGCAAGAGAGCGGTTACCCCAGAGATGGCAAAGGAGCTTGGCGATGCTTTTGGCACGGATGCGCAATACTGGATGAACTTGGAAAGTACCTATCAACTTCATCGCACTAAAGATGCCGATAATGCGATCTCGCGGCGTGCGAAGTTACACCAGATTGCGCCAATAAGGGAAATGGTAAAGCGGCATTGGCTCGAAATGTCGGAAAACATAGATGTGCTTGAGCACAGGGTAAAGCGCTTCTTTGGAATCTCTGATTTGGAGAAGCCTATTCCTTTTCTGCACGCCGCACGGAGAGGAACACAAGAGATAACACCGACGCTTATTGCATGGTTCTATCGAGCCAAACAACTTGCTTGTGCTGTACATGCGAAGCCGTTCTCTGAGCGGTCTTTCAAGAGCGGTCTGAACGAATTAAAGACGTTGCTTCCTAACACACAGGATGTTAGGCATATTCCCAGGATACTTGCAGAAGCTGGCATCCGTTTCCTTGTAGTAGAGCATTTACCGAAAACCAGGATAGACGGCGTCGCTTTCTGGCTCGATGAGAAGTCTCCGGTCATCGTGCTTTCATTGCGGTATGACAGAATAGACTGGTTCTGGTTCACTCTTGCCCACGAACTAGGCCACGTAGGGCGCCGAGATGGATTGCGTAACACTCCGATGACGTTCGACACCGATCTTGTTGGGGATGAGGTCATGCCTGAAGAACAGGAATCCGAGTCGGAGAGGGAAGCAAGTCGGTTTGCAACCGAATTCCTTATCAATCAGTCAGAACTCCGCAGCTTCATTGCACGGGTCAGCCCTTTGTATTCGAGGACAAAGATTATTGGCTTCGCAAGCACAATCGGGGTACATCCCGGCATTGTTGTTGGCCAACTTCAGCATCGAAAAGAAATTGGATGGGCTGTCCATAGACAAATGCTAGATAAGGTAAGAAACACCATAATTCAATCGGCACTTACCGATGGATGGGGACATACAACCCCGATACTCAGTTAAGGAGATAACATGTTGACCCGAAACAAGGAGTTGCAACACATCGCGGACAAGTACAGGGAAGCGGGGCAGCCCTGGCCCGCAGCTACTCGCGATATAGCCGCATGGGCTATCCGCGAGGATCTCTGGACACCAAGTCGCACCGACCTACTTAATCAGTGTGCAGATCAGTTAGCCAGGGCAATGCGTGAAGAATACATCACTGATGCCCAGGGACGGTCAGTGCGTGCAAAACACGTAGCAAAATCATGGCGGAATGGCGAACTGATCGGGCTATGGGACGATATTCGCACCGCAGATCGGCAGCATATGGCAATTGCCTTCCAGCAGCGTCGTCAGCAGATAGTTGGAGATTGCAGACAGTTGAAGACGGATGTGGACAGCTACAATGAGAACCGGAATGACGGCGTTCCCATAAACCTTGTGCTTGACTTCACTCAAGATGTTGAGGAACTAGAAGCAACGAAAAAACCGCCTGACGTAGCGGAAGAACTCCTTAACGTGGCCTAATCTCTGCGCTTAGACCACCTGGCATTCGCAGCCCTCCACCCTCTCTCTTTGCGCTGCTCCGGGGTAAGCCTTTCCGCGTGTGCCCTGCCGCCGACCTTGCCGCCAAGACGCCCCAGTGCTACCGTAGCGGGGTTTTCCCTTCTTCCTGTTTTTGTGGCGTATCTCCGCCGGTGGCCCCAGACACTACGCGAAACGCGATGTCGTTGACGTCTTTCGATTCTCCTTTGCTTGACCGCTTTTGCAGGGCATCAGTAGTAGACCATACGCGCGAACTATCTTCAAGACCCGCCATTCAAAACTCACCCACTACCAAATGCTTACAGCCTCGATGCTGAAAGGAACGTCCTCTTCTGCGCTTCTTGACAGGCTCTGCCGCGCGGTCTATAATGCTCCAAACGCACTACCTGACAACTAACCGGCAGTTGTGTAAGGGCGTTCTGCCGACAGGAGTTGGACCTCATGTTTGCCATCAATTTCTATTCCGAGGCCTACGCCGATATGCTCAGGAAGGGCCGCAAGACGGCCACTATTCGGCTCGGTGACAAGAGCGACAAGTATCGCTCCGGCCAACTGGTTTGGATCACCGTAGGAAGAAAGTACGGTGCTCGCCAGAAGATATTCACAGCCATCATAGACAGCGTCACCGTAAAACGGGCCTCGGAACTTACCCCGCGTGAAATCGAGAAGGAGAGCCCGGAGCTCCGGCGGCCCGAGGACGTCTTGAACTTGCTCAGCCGCATCTACGACCGCGCCGTGACCATCGAGGATCCCGTCACCATCGTCCAGTTCTCAAGGGTTATGGAGTAAGCTCATCGCCGGCCCTAGGGAAAATGGGCGACGGGGAGAATCCGCCGCGGCGGAAACGTCCAACATCCAAAATCACTCATCACTCTCCCCAGCGCTTTATTACTCCAGTACTCCATCACTCCTCTCCGTCTGACGTGTCGGCCTCGTTTCAACCTCAAGGTGGTAAGGGTAAAGTTGGTTCCAGAATGCCGGGTGCGCCGCGTTTTGCATCTAGCACCGGGCATCAGTCCCAGGATTAGCGCTGCCTAGTCCTCCTTTGTGCATGAGGTGCGTCATGCTCACCAACACCGGGCCGCCGAGGTCGGACAACTTGCCGCACAGCAGCCAGCGATCGCCGATCGAGATATCCGTCGTCGTCCCTCTTTACAATGAGGAGCAGAACGTAAAGCCGCTTCACGGGGAGGTAACCGACGCCCTGCGTAACCTGGGTCGGGCCTATGAGGTCATCTTCGTGGACGACGGGAGCACGGACGGGTCGCCAGCCATCTTGGACGAACTGGCATCCGCGGATCCGGCAGTTGAAGTCATGCAGCTGCGCAGGAACTTCGGGAAGGCGGTGGCGCTCTCTGCAGGTTTCGGGGAGGCGCGCGGAGACATCGTCATCACCATTGACGCCGACCTGCAGGATAACCCAGCCGAGATTCCCAGGTTCGTTGCCGGGATCGAGTCCGGATATGACCTTGTTTCGGGCTGGAAGTACAGGCGCCGGGATCCGCTGTCCAAGACCGTGCCTTCCCGTTTGTTCAACAAAGTCGTCTCGATGGCCACCGGACTTGACCTGCACGATTTCAACTGCGGATTCAAGGCATATAGCAGGAGCCTGGTTGACGCCCTTCAGATCTATGGCGAGCTGCACCGCTACATCCCGGCGCTGGCATATGGCGATGGGTTCCGCGTGACGGAGATCAAGGTCGAGCACCGGCCGCGCAAGCATGGCAGGTCGAAGTACGGCCTGGAACGCTACACGCGCGGGCTGCTCGACCTGCTGACGGTACTTTTCATCACGCGCTACACGAGAAGGCCGCTCCACCTTTTCGGCTCACTCGGCCTCGTCCTTGTGCTCCTGGGCTTGGGGATGAATGCGTATCTGGCCGTGCTCTGGTTCACAGGACATCCGATCGGCCATCGTCCCCTGCTGACTCTGGGCGTGCTCCTGATGGTTCTCGGTGTGCAATTCGTGTCCACTGGCCTGGTCGGCGAGATGATAACGCGCTCGCAGAAGCACGACGAGGATTCCCACATCGCCCGGAGGATTCGCGGCTCGTCGGAGCGAGGAAGGCAGAGTTGAGATACTGCGTCGTAGGACCTGCGTATCCACTTCGAGGCGGGATTGCACATCACACGACTCTTCTCTGCCGGCATCTCGCGGAGAAGCACGAAGTGCAGGCCGTCGCCTTCAAGCGGCTGTATCCGGGGGTCCTGTTCCCCGGCAGGTCGCAGAACGACCCCAGCACGCAGCCCTGCACGTTCCCATCGTCGCCGCTGATAGATTCGCTGGACCCGCGCACCTGGGCCGCAGCAGGCGAATTCATACGGCGCTCGTCGGCCGATTGGGTGTTGATTCAGTGGTGGCAGCCATTCTTCGCGCCCTGTCTGGCATCCATCGCATCCAGGGCCGGGAAGCGGTCGAGGGTGGCGTTCATATGCCACAACGTCGTGCCGCACGAACGGATGCCGCTCGCGCGGATGCTCAGCCTGTGGGCGTTGAGGCACGGCGATGGCTTCATAGTCCACTCCGAGCAGGACCGGCGGAATCTGGAGGGCCTCCTGCCGGGGCTGCCTCAGTACGCCGTGTGCAGGACTGTGCATCCCCAGTATGAGCTGTTTCCAATGTCCGGCCTCGCCAAAGATGAGGCGCGCACTCGGTTGGGAATTGAGGGGAAGGTTGTGCTCTTTTTCGGCTTCGTGCGCAGGTACAAGGGCCTGATGGATTTGATCGCCGCCCTGGCGCTTTTGAAGAACCGCGATGTGACCTGCCTTGTCGCAGGCGAGTTCTACGACAAGAAGGCAGGGTACGAGGCGAGAATCAGGCAGCTCGGCCTGGAGCACAGGATTCGCACGGTGGACAGGTATATCCCGAACGAGGAGGTCGAGGCCTACTTCGCCGCGGCGGACGCGGTCGTTCTTCCGTATCGCACCGCAACCCAGAGCGGCATTGCGCAGATTGCGTTCCGTTTCGGGAGGCCGGTGATCGCGACGTCGGTCGGCGGGCTGCCGGAGAGCATTGACGACGGCCGGACGGGACTCCTCGTGCCGCCGCGAAACCCGGAGGCGCTGGCGGCGGCGATTGACAGGTACTTCGACGAATCTCTGGAGTCACAATTCAGCATCGAAATCGAGCGAGATGCCGGGCGGTTCTCCTGGGATAGGGTCATTGAGGCGATAGAGTCGTTGGCGGCGGTTTGACGGCGCAGGCGGCCCGCGGGAAGCCCGCTGCGGCAAAAGAGGTCGGCGCTATGCGAGACCAGCTAAGGCGCGATGCAGTGAGAGGAGTAGGCTGGGCGTTCTTCAGCTCGGCGTCCGTCCGTATTCTTCAGGTCATCACCACTCTGGTGCTGGCGAAACTGCTCATGCCGGCTGATTTCGGTGTATTCGCGCTTGCGACACTCATCGTCAACGGTGCCGCCATCTTCCGCGACGCGGGCCTCGCGCAAAGCCTGATATACCAGCGAGGCGACATAAGGGGAAGCGCAAACGCCGCGTTCCTCCTGGGTGCGGCATTCAGCATCGTGCTGGCGGGAATTCTATTCATATCCGCGCCTCCTCTGGGATGGGCGTTCAACACATCCGAAATCGTCGAGCCCATACGGGTGATGTCGGCCGCCCTGATAATCTCCGGTGCGGCGAATGTACCCCTGGCGCTCCTCGACAAGCACTTGAAGTTCAAAAGGAGGGCGGTCCCGGAGGTGGCCGGAGCAATCGCGTATGCCACCGTGTCAATCGCCCTGGCAGCCGAGGGCTTTGGCGTCTGGAGCCTCGTCGTCGGCTGGCTTGCCATGTCGGTTGTGAGCACGGTGGCCGCCTGGATGGTATGTCCGTGGCGGCCGGCTCTTGAGTTTGACCGGCAGCAAGCACGGGTAATAGTCGGCTATGGCAAGCACCTGATGGTCGCATCGCTTGCCGTCTTCATCTTCTTCCAGGTGGACAAGGCCGCAGTGGGCAAATGGCTCGGTGTGACCGCCCTGGGGTTCTACAGCCTGGCGTTCACGGTATGCAATCTCCCTGCCACGAACCTGACGCACGTGGTGAACAGGGTGATGTTCCCGACCTACTCGCGGCTTCAGGACGACCTGTCCGAGATGCGCTTCGTCTACCTGCGCACCATAAGGTATATCTCTTTGGCGGCGTTTCCGGCGGCGGTCGGTATACTCGTCCTGTCCGGCCCGGTCATCAGTCTGTTCTATGGGGAGAAGTGGATGCCCGCGATACCGCTTTTCCATATACTGGCCTTCTATGGATTTGTGCGTTCGATAGGAGGCACGGCGGGCGCGGTCTTTATGTCCACCGGGAATCCTGAGCTGGTCAGGCGGGTAAGTTTCATGCAGGTTGCCATGATCGTTCCGCTGCTGTATCCGGTTGCCAGGACTTGCGGGACGGCCGGAGTGGCGGTTCTGTTCACCGGTGCATACGCCGTCGGCACAGTGTATTCTCTGGGGAAGGTACAGGAGATTCTGGGGCTAAACCGGATGAGCTATGTAGGCGCGACGGGCCTGTCCCTCGCGGCGGCGGCATTGGCGGGCGCGTCCGGGTGGGTTGTTTCCCTGGGTTTCGGCCCGCCGTCATGGAATGGAGTAGCCGCCGTGTTCGCGATGTTCTGCTCGGTATATGGAGCGTCCGTCTTCCTGCTGGATAGGTCCGCGTATGCCGAGCTCGCCGGCATCCTGGCGAAATCGAAACAATAGCATGGAGGCGGCAGCGCCGAAGGGCTTGCATCTGCCGCCGGACGATTCGCATGCGAAAGAGCGAGTTGCATCACTGCGAGTCTACAAATCGGCGTTTTGGTTTGCTCTACGTCTCTGTCGTGGTGGGCGCTTTTCTGCGGGTCTTCCATCTGGGCGCGCAGTCTATATGGGGCGATGAGGCGCTCACGCTGCAAAGATACGCCGCCGGGGAGAGTCTGGCCCAAGTGCTGTCGGGCGTGTGGCACAGCGCATTTCACCCGCCGCTGTATTTCGTGATCGTGCATTACTGGTGCCTTCTGGGCAAGTCGGAAATCATGCTGCGGATGCCGTCCGCGGTATTCGGAATCGCGGCCATCCCGCTCATCTATCTGGTGGCCCGGCGGATTTTCGGCCCGCCTGTGCCGGGGCTTTCCGCGCTCGTTCTGGCGCTGGCGCCATTCCACGTATGGTACTCGCAGGAAGCCAGAATGTACTCCCTCCAGGTGCTTCTCGCGCTTGGATCAATGCTCTTTTTCCTGAGAGCCTGGGAGTCGCGCCGGCCGATGGACTTCGCGCTCTACGGCATCCTCACGGTCCTGGCTCTGTACACGCATATTGCGACTCTTCTGCTGATTGCGGCACAAGGGGTATTCGTCGTCGGGGCCGCCGTCCGGAACTGGCGAAGAAATCTCCCTTGGATTGGCATAGTCGCGGTGATGCTGCTGGCATTCACGCCGTGGATCGTGCAGTTTATGGGAGGCAGGAGGTCGTTCACCGGCATCGCCAGTATCGGATTTGGGCGAGAACCCAGTCCGCTGCATCTGGGGTACGGTTTGTACACCTTCAGCGTGGGGTATTCGCTGGGGCCTTCCGTATCAGAGCTCCACTTCCTCTCCTCCGGCGATGTGATTCGGCGGAATCTCGCAGTGATACTGGCTTCGGTGTTGGTTTTCGGTGCGCTGATGATCCTGGGGCTGCGGAACGCGCATAGGAAGAATCGCATGGGATTCTGGCTGATTCTCAGCCATCTCTGCGTGCCACTGGGCCTGGCGGCTGCTGCGTCTCTGGTCACGCGCGTGCCGCTGAATCCGAGATACTTGATGGTCGCTGCTATACCGTACTGGATTGCGATCGCGCTCGGAGTGGATGCGTGCGTGCGAAGCCGGGCGCTCCGCGTAATACCGGCGGCCGGCGTGCTGCTGATCGCATTTTCCCTATACAATCACTACTTCCAGCCGGCCTACGCGAAGCAGGACGTCAGGTGCGCCGTCGCGCTGGTTAACGATAAGGCCCGCCCGGATGACGTGGTGATTATCTCGTCCATAGAATTGGGCGGCCCCTTCACGTACTACTTCAAGCGGCAGGACGTGTCTTACGTTGGATATCCCCCCGGCCAGGGATTTGTGGACCCGAATGCACTGCCGCGGGACATGGAGCAAATCCTCCACCGCAAGAAGCGTGCATGGCTGATCCTCGGGCGAACCTGGAGTTCCGATCCTCCCGGATTGATCCCGGCCTACTTCCGTGCCAGATACGAGCTGGTCGAGCAGGAGCATTTCCCCGGCGTCGCGCTAAGCTGTTTCAGCCTCCTACGCTAGATAACTATACGTGCGTACATGTGCATGATTGGTTGTTAGGCATCAAAGGGCTGGCATACAAAAGTGCTTGACTAATTTAGCTTCTCGGTGTAGAATTGTTCGCGGGAAAGGCTCAGCTTGTTCCAGCATTCACGATTCTGTGGCTCGGTTGGTATGCAAGTGACCCTCAGGGTCGAGGTGGATTAGGCAGGCTGGTAAAGCCATTCGGCCTCGGTTCAACGGCAGTAGCGATTATGTATCCTGCCGCCGGCGCAATCTGGAACTCAGGAGGAGTCCCAATGGAATCTAGGAAGATTCACTCGAACTTGCTAACGGCGGCGCTCTGGATTATCGCTGCTTCCCTGTTTCCGTCGGCCGGCAAAGCCGCCACCATCAGTTCATTGAAAGCCAATACCAACACCGTCGGCATGTACGAGAAGTATGAACTCACCTTCAGTTTGACCGGAGTTTCACCTTCCAACTACAACCCCTTCCGGTGGGAGACTACCGGCGATTCGCTATCTCCGGCCGGAGTGAATGTCCGGGGCGAGGTGGTCACCCCGTCAGGCTCCACAAGGACGGTTTGGGGCTTCTACGACGTGGATCTTGTCTATCTCGGCAATTCCACGAAGCATCCGCGGGAGGACCGCATGGTTCCTGTGTCCGCTCCGCATTGGCATATACGCTATGCGCCCACGATGCTCGGCGTCCACAGGATCACTGTCAAGGTCACGGACGCATCCGGCACGACATCCTCCTCGCAGCTTACTTTCAACTGTATTGAGTCCGGACTGAGGGGATTCGTCCGGGTGTCTGAGGACGGCACCAGATTCGTTTGCTCGGACGGCTCGCCGTTCGTGCAGTTTGGGATGATGATGCCCGCCGGCACCGACAAGGTGGCGCCGGTGACAGCCGCGATGAAGGCGAACGGGATGAACTTCCTGCGGCGGTGGCTCGTGAACCGCGACATTGACGACATCTTCAGGAACTTTGAGACTTGGTATTCGTTTACAGTTGATACCTCGGTCTACCGCTCCGGAAAACGGTCCGGGACCAAGGCGGTGACGGGTGCGGGCACCCTTGTGGACCAGAGCTTCATCGGGTGCAAGCCGAACACGTACTACAAGGCATACGCATATCTGAAGACGTCGTCCTCATTCAACGGCCAGGTCGCCGTGAATGTGAACGAGGACGGCGCTGAGGGTTCAACCGTCAGTCACACGGGGACTAAGATTGGTGCGAACCAGAGCTGGGCGCTCTCTCAGATAATCTTCAAGACCGGCGGCACCGCCGAGATGCTTCATTTCAAGCCGAAGATAATCAGCGGAACGTCTGGCACCGTCTGGATTGACGATGTCGGCCTTTACGAGTGCGATTCCAGCGGGAACGTGACCGTGGACTACAACATGGTCTTTAGCCCGGGCTTTGAAGAGTGGACTCCCGCTCAACTGCGAATGGAGCCGTTGGCAAGGTTCGAGTACCTGCTTCGGGAGTGCGAGGCGAACGGCATCGTCGTGCAGGCCACGATGTTCGACTACCGCCTGTGGAACAAGACGAGCCCGATCGGTTTCTACGCCCAGTACTTCGCGGACTGGTGGACGGATGCGGCATCCATCGCACAGCAGGAGCGTGCGCTCAGGTATGTCGTCGCCAGGTTCGCGCACTACCGCTCGCTCTTTGCTTGGGAACTGACAAACGAGATGGACGCCTCCTACACCGATGTCAGGGGCAATTGGATCGCCGGCCGAGCCAACTTCATCCGCTCCGGAGATCCGTATGGCCACCTCATCACCAATTCGTACTGGGGTTCCCCAGGTGATTACGAGTACGGCCAGTTGGAGGAGCTGGACTTGAATCAGGTCCACAACTACATAAACACCGAAGAGCGGGCAGGCGGACAGGGGTATCCCATCTGGTGGGGCATATCGAGCGGCATGTCGCTGGATACCAACCCCGCCAACGCCGCTTCTGGGACCAAATCCCTGAAGGCTGTCGCAAACGGCAGCACGATATCCGAGACGGCGGAGGTGTACTGCAAGCCGGCCAGGTCTTATACTCTGCGCTACAAGATCAAGACCTCAAGTGTGACGGGCAAAGCCTCCGTTATCGTCAGGTTCAGCGGCGGAAGCTCCCCCGGTTCGACCATCACGCTCGATCACTCGGGAACGGCGGGGTACACCAGCCATTCGAAGACTTTCACCACCGGTTCCACAGCGGTGAGCTTTACAATCAGTCCGCAGCTCACCGGCAGCTCAGGAACCGCCTGGTGGGACGACATCGAGGTCATAGACAACGTTACAGGCTATCCGTGCCTCTACAACGGCGGATTCGAGTGTCTCCCTCTTGGAGATGACGAGTTTGAATGGGCGAGGCTCCACACCGTGCGGTGTCAGCGCACTTTTGAGGCCGGCCCGAACGGGACGAACAAGCCCTGGGCATCGGGCGAGTTCGGACTGATGGGCGCGGACTACGACCTGAGCTACTGGGCTAGGTACGGCGACACCACCAAGCCCCGGCACGATTCGACCGGCATACATGCGCACAACTGCATCTGGGCGCAGCTCATGGCCTGCTCGGCGCTCAATACGCCCACATACTGGTGGGTGACGGAGTACATTCTCCCATACGGCCTGTATGGCGTTTGGAAGGGCGCGACCTCGTTCGCTGCGAACCTCCCGTTCTACGATCGCGGGACTCTTGTCTCAACCGATAGTTGCGCGGAAGTGTGCGCTTCCTCTACCGATTCGAGAATCCGCGTTCTCGGGCAGAAGAAGGCATCCAGCGGCTATTTCTGGATACACAACAGCCAGCACACGTGGTCCAGAGTCGTGAGAGAGGGATTGACGCCGACCGCGGCCAGCGCGACCCTGACTATTCCCGGATTCGAGGATGGCGCTTACAGCATAAGTTGGTACGACACATACACAGGGGCGCTGGTGCGGACCGAGTCGCAAAACGTAATCGGCGGTACGCTGAAACTCTCGGTGTCGTCGCTCTCGAAGGATATCGCCGCGATTTTGACCAAGCAGGAGACGCAGCCGAGAGTGAGTCTCACTCTCACAGCCGATAAGCTCCTCGCTGCGCCGACGGAGGTTGTGACTTATACTGTGAGTTACAGGAATGAAGGCGCCGGGGATGCGGTCAACGTCGAGGTGAAGCTGCCGATCCCCGCAAATACGACATACATATCCGGCAGCGCCAGTCCTGGAGGGACCTACGATCCCGTCGCCAGTTGCGTCCGGTGGACTCTGGCAATTCTGCCGCTTGGCGCGTCAGGCGAGTGTACAGCGAAAGTGAAGGTTGACTAGGCGGCTCGAGAGTCCCAGCCGGATGCAGGGGTTCTCAGCGGCCGCGAGGAATCTTATCTTGCAAGCCTTGCGAACACGGCTGCCGAGTTGTGCTCTGGTGCTTGCTGAGATAGCTGGCTTGTGTAAATCAGGTAAAATTACCTGTTGACTAGATGCGTGGAACGTGCTACATTGACAGTGATAAGGCGGCGCAGTCATAATCGGCTTATTGGTCGTGCACCGCTGCCCAGTTTGGGAGTGCGCTTTAGTTTATTGGCCGAACAGGGTATAATCGGCCAGGAGGGAAGAACAAATGAGATTGTCTCTCGCGCTGTTGGTTGTGCTTCTGCTCTTCACGTTCACAGCAATGGCTTCGGCGGCGGTCACTACACATGAGTACGTCGTTCACACCAAGTGGAACCTGCTGAGCCTTCCCGGAATCCCGCTTGACCCGGACCCGCCCAGCTTATTCGGGGTTATTCCAATCAGTGGGAATCTCTACAAGTGGAACGCGCCGTTGCAGGGCCTCGACATGTACATTGACGGGGATCCTGATTCCTTTGGGCATATGCTGCTCACTGACGGGTACTGGCTGAGGAACACTACTGGTTCCGCGCAACCGCTTTCCTTCTCCGGCCTGGATGACAACGACGACATGGACATCTGGATCAGCCTGCCCAAGAAGGGCTGGACGTTGATCGGCAACCCGTTCAGCTACCCGTTCCCGTGGGTGAATGCCAAGGTCACCGATGGCGATTCAACGATGCTTCTTCGGGATGCATCGCAGTGGGGCGTGAGATGGCTGTCCTCCGCCGCCATCGGTTGGGACGAGGTCGGCCAGGGAAACATTGTTGTCGGCGTTCCGGATGATAATCCGACGGAAGAGTCGCTGCGGGCCTGGCACGGATACTGGGTCAGGAGCTATAAGGACAAGGTAGCGCTGATCCTCGAATCCGTACCATAAGACGATAGTTCAAGAGGTTGTTACCCAGCCGCTGGCGGCGCAAGTCAGTCGCCAGCGGTTTTCTTCTCGCCTTCTTTCATGCCTGCCAGCCGGGCCTTCAACGCCGCCTCTGCAGCCGGACTTTCCAGAATGCGGCTTATGATGATCAAGAGCTCCACTCGAACTTCAACCCGCGATCTCAGCGCGTCGGTGAGGTTGTTGATGGGTATTGACAGAATCCGCGGGTCTGCACCCCGAATGCTGGCGAGCATCTGCTTGATCTTCGTCTCCTCTTGGGCCAGTTCAGTTTCTTTGCGCTTCTCTAGTTCCTTGATGCCCTTGTCGCGCTCTTCGCCTGTCAGGTCCTTCAGACTGTCTGCCGCCTTCTGCCATTCTTGCTCTTTGTCTAGCTTCTTCACTTCCAGCAGCTCCGATGTCAGCCCCGTCTGAACTTTAGGCCAGTCTTGTTCCGACGCAGAGCGTACCTGCTGCACCATTTCTGCGGCGCGGCTTCGTGCCTCTGGGCTGCGTGTGATCTTTTTCACCTGAGACGGATCAAGCTGCCCGACGCATGAGCTCACCGCAGATTGGAACTCCTGCCAGGCTCGCTGCCTGAGATCCTGGAGCTCTTTCAGCTTGGCTGAGGCGGCGCTCTCGACGGAGCTCGGGACATTCTTCCCCGCCGCCAGAGCGTCTTTCATCTGCTGCAGAGGGTTCTTTGTCTCCAGGAGAATGGCTTCCTCGCGCTTCCGGAAGTCCTCCCGCTTTGTCTTGAGCTCCTCCAACTTCGCAGCGAAGTACGTGACCTGCTTCTCGGTCAGCGCCAGCTTGGCGACGAGCTGCAGGACATCCACTTCGTCGGCTAGCTCGCGGATGTTGATCTCCGTAGTGGCTGGCGGTGTTGGCGGTTGATCTGCCGCCTGGAGGCATAGGGATGTCGCCGCCAGAATCGCCGATATTACAAAGAGCTTTCGGATAATTGGATGCATCCTCGATCATCTCCCGCTACGGCCTGCGTGACCCAGGCCGTGTGTGTCATTGCGTTCGCCAGTGGTTGATCCCGCTCAGTCGAGCGGCGTCTCATCCGCTCCCGCCTTCTTGTCCGATTTGAGCACCCTTGCGATGCAGAAGGCCGCCAGAGCCGTTATCGAAATCCAGGATACTGCTAGGAACGCCCATCCTGCAACACTCATGCGAGCGACTTCCCCTTCAGCCATTGTTTGCTGCCTCCGATGTGAGACGTCTTGCAAATCCCACCATTACCATAGTAGCAGCGATGACCAGCACTATCAATCCTCTGGCTGCCCATCTCCACGGAACCTCTTCTTGTGGAACGCCCTCAAGCAGCAATTTGGCCATGCCCTGTTGGTGTATCCAGAGGACCAGCAAGCCGATCATGTACAGGGGAGTCACGTACTTCAGAACGTAGTAGAAGATGCGAGGCACCCGAATATCCGCTCCGGACATGATCTCGCCCCAGGCCTTGTTCATCCCGAAGACCCATACGAACATGATTATCTCTATTGCTCCGAACACTACTATGCCCACGTTTACGGCCCAGAAGTCGAGCTCGTCCAGAAATCCGGGCGTCAGGATCACGGGCTGGATTGCCACGAGCACCAGAACGAGCAGCGCCATACTTGCCTTGGAGCGCGGCCAGCCGAGTTCGTCTTCGAGAAAGGCTACTGCGGGCTGAGCCAGGGATACCGACGACGTAATGCCCGCGAAGAACAACAGACCGAACCAGAGACAGCCTAGCAGGGCCCCAAGTGGCAGTCGGTCGAATACTATGGGCAGCGACATGAAGCCAAGATCGAAGATGCCTGCCTTTGCGATCTCTTGCGAAGCTATCGGCCCGAAGAACATGAATGCGAGAGGTATCGCGAGCGACCCGGCGAGTATCACTTCGGCAAATTCGTTAGTCATGGCGGTGGTCAATCCGCTCAAAGCAATGTCATCGTGTTTCCGCAGGTAGGACGAGTAAGTCAATATCACGCCGAAGCCGACGCTCAGGGTGAAGAATACTTGGCCCGCCGCCGCGAGCCATACGTTGAGATCGCCCAGGGCGCTGAGTTTCGGATTCCAGAGGAAAGCCAGCCCATTAACGACATTCCTATCCGGGTGACCTGGGTCCGGTGTGCCCAAAGTGAATACTCTGACCACGAGTGCTATAGCGAGTACGAAGAGAACGGGCATCGCGATCTTCGCCAGAAGCTCGATTCCCCGTGATATTCCCCTGTAAATCACAGCGAAGTTCAGCAGCAGAGTGAGAATGAAGAAGAAATATGCGACCTTTGAGCCACCTGCTCCAAAGAAGCTGCTCAGGAAGTGGCCCATTTCTTCCCTCGTCCCGATTCCGGAATAGGCGCCTGTCAAGGCAAAGTAGCTGTACGCCAGAGTCCATGACTCGATGTAGGTGTAGTAGATCAGCACCACGAAAGGGAAGGCTATCCCGAATACGCCCAGATACTTGGATACTCTGCCCGGCCAGATCGCTTTGAACACGCCTGGGGCGGTTCCGTGTCCCCGTGTGCCTCCGAATCGGCCCATCGCCCATTCGACCCACATCAGCGGTATGCCCAGGAAGGCCAGCGCTATGAAATACGGGATTATGAACGCCCCGCCGCCGTGGGATGCCGCCTGGCCCGGAAAACGCAGGAAGTTCCCAAGGCCGACGGCGCTCCCTGCGACTGCGAGGATCAGCCCGATCCGAGTTGCCCAATGCTCCCTGCCGTTCACCCCTCAACCCCTTCGTCTGATACTACTACTCATTCCCTTACTCGCGAACGGTGGCAACTAAAGAGTAATGAGTAATATTCGATACGTGAGGCCGGATGCTCCATCACGCGCGACTGCGCACCGCCTTTCGGATGGCATATTCTAGCATAAGCAAATGGAGCATGCAATCCAGCCCCAACGGGTTTCAGGTTGAATGTCCGAAGTTACCCCATGCGCCGTATCTGGAGGTTGGAAGTTGGACGTGGGATTCTACAAAAACCGCGCCCTCGCCATTCCGCGCCTACGGCGGGAAGCGTCAGGGCCTTTTCCCATTCTCCCACACTCCCATACTCCCATACTCCCATACTCCCCGTCCTACCGGGGTTAAGTACAAATACCGGTTTTCGTGTGAAATCATTGACAAGTCACCTGGCATGGGTTAAGGTAGTAAGTGTGTTGATGCGTCTACCAAATGCTCCAAGCGCCTCCGGGTAAGCAAGGCAATCCTTAGGTCTTTTTCGTCAGGATCGGCTGCTTCGCTCCAGACACGCGGAGAGGCTGTAAGCGCCGCATGAGCATCTGCCAAAGATCGAATCTCATAACTAGTATCCTCCTCCTGCTGTTTGCGTTTGCAGGGGAAGCGGCATTCGGCCTCCCCGGCGAATCGCACCCGCGCCTGGACCCTGCTCTTAGTATGCTGGCAAGCGCACCGGCGCATGAGCGCGCTTCCTTCGCCTACAGGTTCAAAATTCTGGCGGCTCCAGAGGGCGATGAGCTGGGCGTCATCCTGCAGTACACCGGTGACCTAACAAAGCTGCGTGCGGCAGGCGCCCGAATCCGAACGCGATTAGGCAGCATACTGACTGCCACCATCCCTGTGGACAAGCTGAACGCGGTCGCCTCTCTCCCAGGTGTCAAGTACATCCAACCTGCCAAGCGCTTTGAACTTCTGCTGGACGTCAGCGTGCCGGAAACCGGGGCCGCCGGTCTCAGGTCGGGGACACCGCCCTCCTGGGAGGGCTACACAGGCAAGGGCGTCGTCGTCGGCTTTGTGGACACGGGCATTGATTGTACTCATTGGGACTTCAAGAATCCTGACGGTACCACGCGCATAGTGTCCATTTGGGACCAGAGCACCGGGACCGGAGGCGCGAACCATCCGCCGCCTTACGATTATGGAACCGAGTGGACGAAGGCTCAGATTGACGCTGGCCAGTGCACCGAGAAAGACACCTCCAGTCATGGCACGGGCGTGGCCGGCGTCGCGGCGGGTAACGGCTCGGCCACAGGCTACGGATGGCCTGCTTACCGGTACGTCGGCATGGCGCCGGAAGCCGATATCATCATGGTGAAATGCGCGTTCTACGACGACGAAATCGTGGACGGTATCAACTACATCAAGAACAAGGCTGCCGCCCTTGGAAAGCCCTGCGCGATTAACCTGAGCATCGGCTCTCAGTACGGCGCGCATGATGGCACCGACATCGTCGAGCTCGCGATTGACCAGATCTCGGGATCCGGGGTAGTGGTCTGCACTGCAACCGGGAACAATGGCACAACTGATCCCACCAGATACATCCACGCCGAGTGGACGACTCCTGTAAAGGACTCCTCCGTCACCGCGGGCATCAATGTTCTCTCGAACCGCTCGAACCCCTTCTACATGGACCTCTGGTACGAGGGCAACGATTCCATTGACATGACGGTGACCACGCCGAACGGGTACAGCGTCACAATACAGACGGGGTACACCACAGGCGGTTATTGCGCGACCCTGGACGGCAATATCTGGTTGGATAATTCGCCCGGCGGTACAAATCCCTACAATGGGGATCACGAGTGTTTAATCGCCATTCAGAACGCGCTTTCTGGCGCCTGGAGCATCACGGCGACAGCCCGTACAATCAAGGCCGGTGGATTCTGTGACGCGTGGATTCTCGGCGGCCAGAACGTTTTCTGGTCGTCGTATGCCAATAACTCCAAATCATGCACGATTCCGGCCACTTGCATATCGGGGATCACGGTCAGCGGCTATGTGACGAAGAGCTGGTGGCACAATCCCGATGGCACTTTGCAAGGCTGGCCGAGCACCTACGGCTCTTTCTACACTGCGAGCGGCGAGGGTCCCACCAGGGATGGCCGACAGAAGCCCGACCTTGCGGTGCCGACTACGAGGATCGCCACCGCGAAATCCGCCGATTCAACTCCGAGCCCGACCGACATCGTGGAGGACGGCGTGCACATGGTGATGACTGGCACCAGCATGGCCGCTCCTCACATGACTGGTGCTGCCGCCCTCGCGCTGCAGAAAGATCCCACTGCAACCGCTGCGGAAATCAAGGAGCGAGTGATGTCCACCGCCAGGGCCGACAGCTTGACCGGCCCAGTGCCCAATATGAAATGGGGAAACGGCAAGCTGGACCTCGAGGCTGCGATGGGCCTCGTTCCTCTTTACACGAATGTCGCCGGTGCGAGGGCGCAGCCCGAGGGCGCGCTGGTGAAGCTGCCGGATCAGCTAGTCTCAGCCGGCATCAGCCAGATGGGTGACAGATTCTATATCGAGAGCCCGGATCGCAGTTGTGGGATACAGGTCCGCAGGGCGAGCGGCGATCAGCCGGCCGAGCGCGACAAGGTTACGGTGGTCGGCGGCATGGGACTCGCGGACGGCGAGCGCGGCATTCTCGATTCATCCATCACTCGGACGGCGACCGGCTGCACCCTGCCGGACCCGGTATGCATGACCAACCGCGACTTCGGCGGCGCTGATGTAGGTTCCTTGATCCCCGGCATTACCGGCGGCTGTGGCCTGAACAGCATTGGGCTGCTGGTGAAGACTTGGGGCAAGGTGACTTACATTGGGTCCGATCACTTCTACATAGATGACGGCAGTGGAGTCCAGGGCGCAGGGCATGTAGGCATCAAGATCCGCTGTCCGGGCCTCACGAAGCCCTCGCCCACCCAGTACGTCGTCGCCGCCGGGATATGCTCCCTCGAGCTCGACGGCTCAATCCGCTATCCCGTCCTCCGCGTCCGCAAGCAAGCCGATCTCGTCTACTACTGATTCCTCCTTTTTCTCCTACTCATACTCTTACTAGTGAATCGTGATACGTGATGATTCTGGACGCTAGATGCCTTGCCAAACCGCGTCCGCATATTGTAAGATGGACTTCCGGTTGCGGATCAACCAATTGCGGATTTCGGATTTCGGATTGCGGATTTGGGAATACCCGCTGACGGACGGAGGTATGCACGCATCACTCATTACTCGTCACGATCCGCGAGTACGAGTAAGACTATGAGGAGGAGCCGATGGAAGGACTCAAGGCGATCCTTTTGATATGCGATGGAATGGCGGATAGGCCGGTGCCCCGGTTGGGGGCGCGAACGCCTCTTGAGGCGGCGGACAACGTCAATATGAACACCCTGGCCCTCCAAGGCGAATGCGGCCTCATGGATCCCATCGCTCCAGGCGTCCGGCCGGGCAGCGATACGTCCCACCTCGCCATTCTCGGATACGACCCGTTTACGGCATACACCGGCCGCGGGCCATTCGAGGCGGCCGGAATCGGCATGGACGTCCGCAAGGGCGACATCGCCTTCCGATGCAATTTCTCGACCGTCGGCGAGGATATGGTCGTCGTTGACCGCCGTGCGGGCCGAATAGAGGAGGGGACCGACCAGCTCGCCGCCGCCGTGAATGGCATGCGGATCGAGGATGTCACCTGCTATTTCAAGGAATCCGTCGCGCACCGCGGCGCCCTGGTGCTTCGAGGGCCGGGACTCGGCGCCTGCGTGACCGATGCCGACCCGCATGATGTGGGAGCAAAGATCTATAAGGCCGAGCCGGTTGATCCGAACGATCAGGCGAGCGCAAAGACCGCAGGGATCGTAAACGAGTTCGTCCGCCGCTCGTATGAGACGTTGAAGGCGCATCCGGTGAACAAGGCGCGCGAGGCCGAGCAGAAGCTGCCGGCCAACATCATTCTCCCCAGGGGCGCGGGCGTAGCTCCGCACATCGAGAGCTTCGAGGAAAGGTACAGCCTGAAGGGCGCCGCCGTCGTCGAGACGGGCTTGATCGCCGGGATCGCGGTGTACCTGGGGATGGACGTCGTGGAGGCTCCAGGCGCGACCGGCGGCCTGGACTCCGATGTGATGTCCATCGGCCGCACGGTTCTGAAGGCGCTCGATGACCACAATTTCGTGCTCTGCAATATCAAGGGCTGCGATATCGCCGGCCACGACGGCGACCCGGATGCCAAGGTCAAGATGATCGAGCGCATAGACGATGTCGTCGGAATGCTCATGCAGGCGGTTGACGAGTATACATACATCATCCTGACGGCGGACCACGCAACGCCGATCAGCGTGAAGGACCACTCTGGCGACTCCGTGCCCATCGTGTTCTGGGGCCCAGACGTGCGGGTTGATTCGATTCAAGTCTACGACGAGCGGTCGGTAGTCGGCGGCGGCATCGTCCGCATACCCGGCACGGCGGTGATGAACATCCTCACAAACCTGATGAGCACCCAGGAGAAGTTCGGCGCGTGAGCCAGCGATCGGCGCTGGCCTGCGAACGCGGTAGTTTGACGAAGGGGTCATGCGGATGGCTTTAGACGTTCAGATCATAGACGCGAATACCATGTTCGGCATCCATCCGACGCACAGGCTGGATATGTCGGTCGAGCGCCTGATGCGCGAGATGGACAGGTGTCGGATAGCTGGCGCCCTGACGCTCTCGACGGTCGGCATCTTCCATGATCACACGAGGGGCAACTCGATCACGCTGGAGGCGGCGAAGGCGAACAAGCGGCTGGTGCCGGTGGCGACCGTGAACCCAACGATTTACTTCGGCTCACCGGCTGACATGCAGGCGATTCGCGCCCAGGGCTTCAGGATTCTCAAATTCTACCCGGCCGAGCAGGGCTGGGCTGTGGATTCGGCGGCATTCGGAGAAGTCCTGGTCGAAGCGGCGGCCCTCAAGATTCCCGTCATGGTGAACGCCTCCCGCTCGGGAGAGCCGACTGCCGTCGGGGTCCTCGCGGTGGAATATCCTGCTCCGGTGATCCTCTGCTCGGTTTCGCTGGATGTATTGAGCGAAGCGCTCGCTGTGATGGCCAAGCTGCCGAATGTGATGCTGGAGACGCACGAGCTGCACGTGCCGGACGCGCTGGAACTGATCGTGGATCGTGTCGGCGCAGATCGCGTGGTTTTCGGTTCTGGGGCGCCCAGGTGCTCGATTGCCAGCTCACTCAACTATATACTGAGTTCCACGCTGTCGGATGATGACAAAGGGCGCATTCTCGGCGGCAATATCAGCCGGATTCTGGAGGCGGCCTAGCCTGGATTATTCCGAGCATGGTGTCATTCTGAGTCCTGCGGACGAAGAATCTATTCACTGCCGCGGATAGATCCTTCACTTCGTTCAGGATGACGATAGCGGCAGGCGCGTTCGTGTGTTGGCAGGGCTGGCCTTTGCTTTCGGTGACTGCGGTGAGGGAAATAGCATGGCGATAGACATCCGGGTGAATTTCAGCGAGCATGACGGCTTGGGGCGGCCTTTCGGCGTGGAAGGCGTCCTCAAGGCGATGCAGAAGCACAACATCGAGCGAGCGGTGCTGGTGCCCTGCATGGCGGTGGATTCCGACTTCCGGCTGGGCAACAAGGAACTCTTCGATGCAATAAAGTCCGAAGACCGGCTGTTCGGCTACCTTGCGGTGAATCCAAACTATCCGGACGAGTCCATCCGGCTGATGCGTTCTGCGATGAGCTCGCCGAAGTTCCTTGCCGTCGCATTGTTCCAAGGAGCGTCCACGCCGTACCCGAATACTGACGATTACCGCGAGATACTGAACGCGCACCGGCGGTTTGCGAAGCCGGTTTTCTTGCATACCCCGCATGCCGAGGCAGTCGCCGCGGCCGAGCAAATGGCTGCGGAGTTCCCCGGCATCAAGTTCGTCTTCGGCTCCATGGGTGGAGACGAATGGAAGCGCGCGATGACCTCCAGCCCTCTGCTGAACGTGCTGCTGGAGACTTCCGGCTCGTTCGATGCAGAGAAGATCGAGGAGGCGGTGGAGCATTTCGGCGCTCATCGTGTGCTCTACGGAAGCAACTTGCCTTTCTCCGACCCAGCATCCATGCTGGCGCTAATCCAGAGCAGCGAGCTGTCCGAGGACTCGATGGAAGGGATTCTCGGCGGCAACGCGAAGCGGCTCTTCGCTATGGAGACCGGCGCGCCGGAGCAGCCGCCCGAGGAGCAGAGCTCCAGTTGATGGTTGCGAGTCACGGCATAGTGGTGAACCAGGGAAAGAACGTCCAACGCCGAACATCGAACGTCCAATCCGCCGCGGCGGAAACGTCCAACGTCTCTTACTCGTGAATCAATCCGCGTGTGGGTAAATCCACACGCTAATCTCACAAACCCCCGCCTGCGGCGGGGCTGTCCTGGAATGCCTCTGCGTGCGGGAGGACTCTTGGTAGCCGCAGCCTTTACGGCTGCGTTGTCATGGGCGCAGGCATGAAGCCTGCGGCTACCTTATGCCTCGGGGGTTTCCGCCCCGGCAGGACCCGAAACTTGGAACCTGAGACTTGGAACTCGCCCCAATGTCTGATGAGCAAGGAAGCTCTGGATGCGCAACTGGATCACCAGAATTCTGATTGGGGTTGTCGCTGTGTGCGCGCTGGCTGCGGATGCACGTCCGGACGCGAAGGTGCTCGCCGAATGGAACTTCGATTCGCTGGCCGACGCTTGGACCGCGAATTCGTCCGTCAAGGACCTCGCTGTGCGGGATGGATGTCTCTGCGGGCGCTCTGTGGGACGCGATCCCGTACTGGTCGGCCCGCTTTTCGAGATACCGGCTGATACGTACCAGTATGTGGAAATCCGCATGCGCTCCACGGCTTCCGGTACAGGCGAGCTTTTCTGGACCAATACGACCGAGGACCCATATGGAGGCTTTCGATCGCAGTGCTGCCAGAAGATCGAGTACATGGGCGGCGACTTCCATACCTACCGAGTCTTCCCGTTCTGGCAGGATTTGGGAAAGGTCATTCGCCTTAGGCTCGACCCACCGGAGGATGCCGAGTTTGCGCTGGATTACATCAGGATAGCTGAACTTCCAGCTCCCGCCTCGAAGTCGGCGGTTTTCGACTTTACAAAGCCCGGCCGGGTCTGGCTCTCCGCGGATGATCCCCAACCGTCGGCATCTCCCGATGGCATTTCGCTTTCCGGCCCGGGGGAGAAGTTCATCATATCGCCGAAGCTCGATCTGGATTCCGAGTCTTATCCATGGCTCGGCATGATGATCCGGTCAGGCGGCGCGGATTACGCGGTCTTTCAATGGCTGTCCAACAAGCTGCGCGGCCTGCAGTCGCTCACCGTTCCGCTGAAGCCCGATGACGCCTGGCACGTCTACAACATTCCGACGGAGCAGGCGACGGATTGGCTCGGCAGGATTCAGGTATTGGCCCTGCGAATCAGCCCCGCCGAAGGACGACGCGCTGAAATTCGGCTCGCCGGAGCCGGCGCGAAGCCGATGGGCCAGGCGGATCTCGATATCAAGCACTTCGGGTTCAAAGACACGGTGAACAGAGCCGGAACCGGGAAGCCTGCCGTCGTCCAGGCACGGATCGCGAATGCCGGAGGCGAGCCTGCGCGGGATATCTCCGCTGTCTTGAAGGGTGTGCCTGCTGCGGGCGCTTCCATGCGAACCATCGCCCGATTGAAGCCCGGTCAGTCTAAGCTGCTTACGTGGAAAGTCAAATCCCCGGTGACGGCGGGAACCTCCGATGCACTCCTCGACATCCAGGGCGAATCCGTGAAGGCGGCTGCGCGGGCGACTTTGCGCTGGGATCCGCCCGTGCGGGCCGAGCGATCCGCCTATGTGCCTGAACCGCAGCCGGTGAGGGGCGAATACGAGGTCGGTATATACTACTATCCCGGCTGGCATACGTATACGCGCTGGAGCGTGCTGGACGATTTCCCCGAAAGGCGTCCCGTTCTCGGCTATTACCCCGAGGGCGCTCCGGAGGTGACGGACTGGGAGATCAAATGGATGGTCGAGCACGGGATCACGTTCATCGTTTACGACTGGTACTGGTCCGCCGGCTCTCGTATACTCGAACACGGCATCCATCAGGGCTACTTCAATGCCAGGTACCGCGATAAGATCAAGTTTTGCCTCCTGTGGGCCAACCATAACCCTCCTGGGACGGCGTCCGCCGAGGACGTGGTCGCCGTCACCAATTATTGGCTGGACAACTACTTCCTCAGGCCGGAGTACTTCAAGATCGGCGGCAAGCCGGTGGTCATAATATTCTCCCCGCACAGGCTCACCGAAGACATGGGCCCCGAGGCGGTGAGGCAGGCATTCGATAAGTCGAGGGAGATGGCGAAAGCCCGCGGGCTGCCGGGCATCTATTTCGCGGCGTGTATGTACCCCGTCCCGGCGCACTCGGCGCGGGTAAAGGCTCTGGAGCAGGAGGGGTACGATGCCCTTACGGGATACAACTATCCCTGGGCGGGTGATAAGGGGCGGATGCGCGCTCCGTATGACGACCTGGTGACCGGCTATCAGGAGTTCTGGAACTTGATCGCGGACAGCTCCAGTCTCCGCTATATACCGGTGACAGAGCCGGGATGGGATTCACGCCCCTGGGACGGCCCGAACGCCCGCGTCCGAACCGGCAAGACGCCGGCGAAGTTCAGGAAAATGCTGGAGAACGCGAAGCAGTTCGTCGAGCGGCGAAATCCGGACGCCGAGCCGAAGGTAGTGCTCATCGAGGCGTGGAACGAGTTCGGCGAGGGCGACTACGTCGAGCCGCATAAGGAGTACGGGTTCGAGTATCTGGATGCGATTCGGGAGGCGTTCACCTCAGCCCCTGCGGAGCACGCGGACCTCGTCCCCCAGGACGTCGGCTTAGGGCCATACGACCTTCCGAAGCCGAATCCCGTGACCGCCTGGGAGTTTGACGATCCGAATTCGCCCGGCTGGGACGCGGTTCAGGCCTTGGCCCGGGTCAAGGTGGCGGATGGGTGCCTTACCGCCGTTTCGACCGGTAAGGACCCGGCGTTCTACAGCGCATCGGCGGTTGACATGGACGGCAGGAAGTTCTCTGCTGTGGAGATACGGATGAGGGTGGACAAAGGCGCTCGCGGCCAGCTCTACTGGGCCGGGACGGGATCCTGGTTCGCCGAGCCGACCAGCATGAAGTTCGATCTTGTCTCCGGCGGCGACTTCCACATCTACCGGCTCGACCTCGCCTCGTCCCCCGCCTGGAAGTCCAGGATCGTCTGGCTCCGCCTGGACCCGACCGACAACCCGGCCGCACGGATTGATATAGACTACATCAGGTTCGTTCCACGGCGGGGGTGAGGTGATGTCTTCCAGTTCTCTAAGGTCCGCAACGGTGTGGACCCGATCAACTGATCTTAGCCCCGCAGGTTGGGCACTTGTCAGCTCCGCATTTCCGGGCTCTCCATCGACTCGATCAAAACAGGTTCGCTTAGGATTTCCTCGACTATACGATCCGGAGCCATCTCCTCTACGCCCACCGTCTCGCGGATGCGGTTCAGGAGGTAGAAGGTACGGGCATTGGCCTTGTTTAGAACGGTGCTAAATATCATCGCTTTTACCTGGGTGCTGCCAGCAACGAGGTCAGTATTGACACTGGATGCGATCTGAGCCCCGAGGACGTAGACGATGATCTCCGTTGTCTCCGACAGACCTGCCTTCTCCCTGATCTTATTTGCGTAGTCCAGGCCCTGGATCATCTCCTTCTGATGCAGAGTGAAGCCTCCCCGTTTTAGCTCGACTATAAGTATCTTTCGCACTCCTGAGACTTCGCCATCCTCATAGTCGGGTGCCGAGTATGCGCCGATGGTGCTGTCTGGCAAAACAACGAAGTCGGGACGTTTAGGAGATTTCTCCACAGTGTCGACCTTAAGCAGCTGCCTAAGCACGGTGACCATAGTACGGTTGGACGTGAAATCCACACATTCGTATTCAGGGCCAAAGACCCAGAGGTTGCTTTCGAAAAGCGGCTGGAGATCACAGAGCTCCTTGATACTGGGATCGTGCGCTTTTATCTCCAGCTGCTCGATCATGCCCATCCTGCGGCCGAGTTCGTTCAGAACGATCTTCGCCCTGGTAGCATCCCACTCCTCCATGATGGCATTCCACGTGTCGATATCATCCGCGGAGCAAGCAGCCAGTTTTCTTAACAGGTCATAGCCGCTCCTAGCTATCTCCATATTCGCTATGATACAAACCAGGTTGGTCAAGTCATTATCGGTGATGTGATGACACTGCTGCTGGACCTTGTTGATGAATTCGCCGATGACAGTTCGCGAGACCTTAGGAAGGGGGCGTAAAACGTCAACGTTGCGCCGGATTGCTTCCTTCTTTTTCTCCACCATCGAGGTTGATAGGATGTTGCTAAGCTGGCCAGATACGTAGTCACCTACGAATTTCTTCACCGCAGCTACCCTATCGGTGGTTCGGAAATCGGTCCAATCGGGATACAAATCCTCTTTTAAGAAGTCCGCCATAATGACGAAGCTGTACTTGTGAGCTTCAGTTGTTCGACCATCCAGGATGGAACCGGGCGTATCTAGTCCTTCCCAAGACGGCCGGCCAACCATCCTGCCAATCACCCACCATGTGATGCCCCTCATTTGCATGGTTCGGTCGCGAGACGGGGACTCGAGGAAGGTGACGGTTATCTTGCCGTAGTTTGGAACTGTCAGCTCTTTGCGTTCCAATGTCTGAAGATCCAAGAGATCCAGCTTTTGGCCGTTTATGTAGATCGAGAACGAGGGATCCACTATGAACTTGGTACCCACCGATTCCTGGACCATCTTCACCGTCCTGGGTACATAGCCAATCTCGGCCCAGATCCTAGTTCCATGACCCTCATGCTCTCCCACGCGTTGGATATTAAGGGTGAAGGGCCGTTCCTTTGCATCAATGCGAGTGACGAGGGCCTTCGTAAGTATACCGTCCTTCCATGTCTCGATTTGGTAGCTTCTAGCGAAGCAGAACATGGCGTGCCTGCCTTTACCCGATTGGCCGAAAGCTATCCGAGGACTAGCTTGTACCCCTGGAGGAAACACTACTTTGGATCCTTGCTCCTTGGGCCGGTTGTAGCAGAGCGTACGCCAACGGTGCTGCAGCTCATCTGTAGACATTCCAGTACCGTTATCTTCGATTGAGAGTTCGCCCCCATTGTCCTCGGGCCAGCAAACATCCACCCTTGTTGCACCAGCATCATAAGCATTGGCAATAAGTTCAACGACCGCGAAATCAGGTTGCCTCAGTAGATTATGCACATGATCTTCCATAAAGTTCTCGTCAAACAAGATACCTGTCTGAGATGGATCGCTTCTTTTCATCCTGCTTAGGCCCCCATACGCGTTAACTCTATGACATCCCTATTCCTGACACCCCTCTATCTACATTACTATCTCGGATGCGTGTCTCCTCCTAGCCACGCATGCAATCAAACCATAATTTCCTATCCAGACTGTGATGCTGCACCGCATCAGCTAACCGTCAGTAAGACCCTTCAAAGAAAACTGTGTTAGGCGACCGTCTATTCCACGCCCGCTATGAAGTCGGCCACCTAGAAAGCATTCTAAGCCTCGGTGTCCGCCTTGTCAATCTTGGCTGAAATTGGTCACGGTTTTTCGCGCGCATGGGAGGAATCCCGCTGCGCGGGCTGGAACTAGCCGTCTGGGATGCCTGCTTGCTCTTGCCCATTGGTTTGTCAGAATGCGGCTCGCATCCCTTTTGGGTTTCTGGTAGACTGCGTTGGCTGGAGGCTCATGCCCATGTTATCCGATGTCGAAATCGCTCAGCAGGCCGATCCTAAGCATATCAGGGACATAGCCGCTGAGCTGGGTCTGTCCGAACATGACCTGATACTCTACGGAACTGATAAGGCAAAGGTCTCGTTGGACGTGCTCGACCGCTGTGCGGATGAGAAGGACGGGAGGCTGATCCTCGTCAGCGGCATCACTCCAACCCCCGCCGGGGAAGGGAAGACCACCACGGCCATCGGGCTGGGAGACGCCCTCCTGAAGCTGGGCAAATCGGCGTGCATCGCCATCAGGGAGCCTTCTCTCGGCCCGTGCTTCGGGATCAAAGGCGGCGCTGCAGGCGGTGGATATGCGCAGGTCGTGCCGATGGCCGACATCAACCTGCATTTTACCGGCGACTTCCATGCCGTGACCTCGGCGCACAACCTCCTGGCCGCCATGCTCGACAACCACCTCTACCACGGCAATGCGCTCGACATAGATATAGATTCCATCACCTGGAAGCGCGTGATGGACATGAACGAGAGGGCGCTCAGAGAGATTGACATCGGGCTGGGCAAGGGAAACGGCGTGCCTCGGCGCTCCGGCTTTGACATAACGGCAGCGTCCGAGGTCATGGCGCTGCTGTGCCTCGCTTCCGGCCGGGCGGATTTGGTGGGCAGACTGGCAAGTGTGATAGTGGGGTTCGATAAGGCCGGCAGGCCGATCACCGCGAGCGACCTGCAGGCGAGCGGCGCGATGGCCGCGCTCCTGAAGGATGCTATCCTTCCGAATCTGGTTCAGACCCTCGGCGGTACGCCTGCATTCATTCACGGCGGGCCGTTCGGCAACATAGCCCACGGGTGCAGTTCCCTCATTGCCACTCGGATGGCCTTGAAGCTGGCGGACTACGTGATCACCGAGGCCGGGTTCGGAACCGATCTCGGCGCGGAGAAGTTCTTCAACATCAAGTGTCGAGCCGCCGGCCTGAGGCCGATGACGGCTGTTATCGTTGCCACTATTCGCGCGCTGAAGATGCATGGTGGAGTGCCGCTCGCCGAGTTGCATGCTGGCAATCCAGCGGCTGTGGAGAAGGGCATCGAGAACCTCGAGAAGCACTGCGAGAACGTCAGGCACGCGGGTCTCGAGCCGATTGTGGCCATAAACAAGTTCCCCGCAGACACCGATGAGGAGATCGAGGTTCTTTCCGGCTGCTGCGCGGGAATGGGCGTGCGCTGGGCGCTCTCCGACGTCTGGGCGAAAGGCGGCGAGGGCGGTTTCCATCTTGCTGAGCTTGTGCTGAACGCATGTGAGGGAGATTCTGCCTTCCAGCCAACGTATTCGCTGGACATGCCGATCAAGGAGAAGGTGCTGGCAATCGCGCGCGACTTCTACGGCGCGGACGGCGCGGCCTTCAGCCCGGCCGCCGAGGAGCAAATCGGCCAGATCGAGTCGCTCGGATTCGGGAGGCTGCCGATCTGCATCGCCAAGACGCAGAAGTCGCTATCCGACGCCCCGAAGCTCTTCGGCCGTCCGAGGGGCTACCAGATCAGTGTACGAGAGGCGAGGGTCAGCGCTGGAGCGGGATTTGTGGTCGTCTATGCGGGCAATATCATGACGATGCCCGGCCTGCCGAAAGTGCCCGCCGCCACCAGGATCAGCCTCTCCCCCACCGGCGAAATCTACGGGTTGTTCTGAGCAGTCCCCGACGTGGAGGCGTCTCCGAACGCCCACCTGACAACCTGGCGTGTAGAGACAATCGGCGCTTGGAAGCGCCTCCTACAAGGGGAGGGTAAAGGCCACGTGGCAGCGGCGGCCGGCCTCACTCTTTCGAGAAGACGTAGCCGAAAGGTATGGCGATCAGGTCTCCGATGATGTAGGTTGCGAATACCACCGCGAGCGGTATCCCGTAGGCCGGCAGCCGTCCTGCCACCAACAGAGGCAGAATGACGCCGACGAGCCACACCGACTTGTAGGCGAGCTGCAGTAGCAGCACAGGCGCGAACTTGAGCGGGGACCGCAGGCCTAATACCGACAGAATCGCGAATGCGACGTAAACGCTGCCGTTGATCCCGAATACGATCGGATCTTCGCGGGGAAACCCAAGCACCGATTGCACCAGCTTGGGGACGAAAACCATCCCCAGTCCCAAAGCTCCCGCTCCGATGATGGTGTAGAAGTACATGAACCTCAGCCAACCCCAGCGAACTTTGATGGCTTCACGCATTGGCTTGCCTCCTCCAGATCGGTCGTCTTTCCCTCTCAGTCGGCAAGGGCGCAGGCGAGCCCAAGAATCACGCCTTGGGTGTGCGTGCCTCCGTGTTTCACCGATGCAATTGAGAGGCCGACCGTCCGATGCTTTCTGCTGCGGTGCCTAAGCGGAGCCCTTCGGCCCACCTTTTTCCCGCATCGCGGCGAGGCGACCGTTCGCCCAGCTGACTATCGGTATCAGCGCGATGAAGAACAGGGACACCGCAGCGTAAAGCAGGATTTCATACAATGGTGGCGAAACTACGCGGGCAATCAGCAGCACAAACAGCACCATTACCATTAGAATGAGGACTGCCACCATGCCGGTTCCCAGCCTTACGACGAACTTTCGTGCAGCGGGCGTCGTCGCCGCGCCGCCGAGCGCGATCATTATGACTGCGACGCTCACTACACTGGGTACCACGTCAATGGTATGCATGATTCTTCTCCTTTCGGCCTGTAGGCTTGCCTGCCCTCAAAGCAGGCTGCCAACATTATTATACTACAAAACAGAAGGGCTGTTCCGTTTGCCAACGGCCAAAATAGTGCAATCAGCCGCCGATACGCCGCAGGAGATCGCGGCCGAACGGGACCATTTCCCCGTTGGGAAAGCGCCGTTCCATTTCGCAGAGGCAGGATCGAGCGGTCGCGGCGTCCTTGAACACGTTCCAGGAGCAGAGCGCCATGCGGTATAGGGCAGCCTCTGTCTCAGGGGCCGTTGGCTGCTTGTCCGATATCAGCCGGTACAGGTGAATCGCCCTATCCGGGTCGCCTGAGCGTTCCATTAGCCCGGCCAGACGCAGGAGATGCACCGGCTGGTAGATGCCGGAGTTCCCGTGAAGATCAACCAGGTAGTAGGCGACAAGCCCAGGATCCTTATCAATCAACGCCTGACCGGCCTGCGACATCACCGTGTGTATCGCAGAGTGTTGACAGAGCCGGAGAGCGGGGGAGATCATTGCGCGAATCAGTTCTGGATTGCACGGGTCTGCCTCCGCCATGGCTTGGAGCGCGTGCAGAGGCATATTTGAGAGGTCTCCCGCATCCGCTTGGATGGCTTTGGCTTCGGAAAGGGCCTCGGTGTCCCTCTTGGTTCGCATCGCCAGGCACATCAGCGCGCCCGCGAAGCCTCCTCCAACGTGAGCAAAGTTCGCCACTCCGCCGCTGATCCCCGCTGAGCCGTACAGAACGCCCTCCGCCAGGTCCATCAGCAAGTACAGGCCGACGATCCAGATGGCCTTAACTTCCCATACCCCGCGCAGGTACCAGTAGATGCAATAGTAGACGCAAACCGTGCTCCAGGAGTAGAGATACCAGTAGGCTCCTACAACGCCCATGATGCATCCCGATGCGCCGATGCCGGGCCGTGGACCGCCCATGAAGACGGAGTCTAGTCCCCCTTGCAGCACGTCGCCGACCAGACCGGCGGCGAAGTACACGCCCAGATAGCGGGGGATGCGCAGTCTATCCTCCACCGGTCGGCCGAACACCCATAGAAACAGCATATTACCGATGATATGGAACGGGTCCCCGTGCAGGAATGCCGCCGTGATGAAGTTGATAAACGGAGATACGCCGAATGTGTACGCGTAGCGCCTTACCACGTCTTCCCGGATTGCTAAGAACGAATCGGTCGTGAGTGCGTACACGATGACGTTGGCGATGATGATGCCTAAGGTGGCGAACGGGAAGTGCTTAGTCGGATTCTTCACACGGTATGGAATGAGCATGGAGATATGCCCCTCGGCTCTTCCGAAACACCTGCTCAATACCTTTGATGCGCCATCTATTCTAAGATTTCCTTCGCAATGATTGATGGATCGTCCATGGCAATTGATTCAGGGCTTGCCTGGAGTGCCTATCAGGCCATAAAGCATCTCGCCGATGGTATCGGTTCGGTGGGTCAGGAGCTTGAACGGAGGATTTCGGCCAGGGCGCGGATGTGGTCGGGAACCGTCGAGAAGGACCGCCTTGCTGCGTTAGGTGAAGCTCAGAAAATCCAAGATTCCGGCCTTTCGCGTCCGTCCTTTGACTGTGCCGGCGGCTAGAACATCGGCTTGCCGTTTACCTTGAGCTCCAGGATATTGAACTCGGTGCTGTGTACGGAGGTGAGCTGCATCTTGAAGCCGGGGGCGAATTGGGTCGCTCTGAAAATGTATTCTGTCTTGTCCGGCCGCATCATCTCCCGCGCGCCGGGCGTGGAGATATCGCCCCGTGGTAGCCACAGACGAGTGCCCCAGGGTAACCTGCAGCAGGCAGCCCTACGCGCCACCAGGATCGATTCTGACACGAGTAGCCCGCCCAAGCGGAACCCTCTTCCGCAAGATATCGAGCACTCTGAGTGCTTAGATCCTTGACCTGAGCGCGCTGCGGCCGACGCGTATCTTATGGCGGATGTTGTTTGTGGGCCGAAGATAGGATGCTCAAAAAAAAGGCTTGACATCCGTCTTAGAACTGGTAGAATAAGAAAAACTGGGATTATCAAGTAGTGGATGTGGTTACCAGGCACTTACTCTTAGCCTTCGGGCATACCGCACTATCTTCCAATAAGGATGTGCGACGCATGGGGAGAAGGTCTTGGTTACGGGAAGCTCTGGAAAGCGCCAGTGTCCTATCCGGCACGGCGCACGCGCACGTCACCCCTTTACTTTGGTTTACTCTCCTATGAAAACATGAGGGCCATACACGCTCAGAGGAGATCAGGGGATATCGCGATGAGACGTTTACACACTAGAATGCTTGCAAGATCACTTCTTGTGGCTACGCTCCTTGTCTTGGGCTGCGGTCTTGCAGGCAGTCAAACACGCCCGCAGGGCCAGAAGGCGCCTTCGCAAAAGGGACACGAGGCACTGCGGAAAGTCATACAGAGCGCGAGGAAGAACCTGTCAAGCGCCTACGTTTTGGGAGACCTCATCCGGTACGAGTGCATCCTTGTGCGGGCCATCGCCTGCGCTTCGGGGTACGGCGCAGCCGTAGAGGAGGCCGAGAAGCTGCGAGAATCAGCAGAGCAGGCTCGGCCTGAGAGCAAAGAGGAGCTGGCGGCCCTGGACAAGCTGATCGCCGAGATGAAGGATGCCCGGGCCGGGTCTCCACAGGCAGCATCTGAGCAGAGGGAGATCATCCGGAAAAACTATGAAGAGATTATCCACAAGAGCCCAGGCACTGACAAGGCGGCGGAGGCCGCCTTGCAGATCGCCAGGTTGACGGAGGAGTATGGCGGTCGCCAGGAAGCACTCACCGCGTACCGGCAGGTGGTCAAAGAGTATACGAAGAGCACCGTAGACTTCAAGGCCAGGGGCGCAGTTGCCAGAATATACGAAAGGTCCGGTGAACGGGAGAACGCGAAAGGGGTATGGGCTCGGGCAGCGCTTGCCTTCGCGCATAAGGATCATGGCAGGAGTGCGGTAGCCCGCCTAAAGAAGCTCTACGCCGAGGACAAGGAGTACACCACGGGAGCAAAAGTCCTGAGTGACCTGGCGCGAGCCTGTCCTCACATACCTTCTCAAACGGCAGCAGAGGCGATGCTTGCGGCGGGCCAGCTTCTTGAAAGGCAGGAAGAGTTTGACGGAGCGCTCGCTGCATACCGTGAGGCGATCAGGCGTGAGCCCAGCGAAAACAGCATCCAGGGGGTGCGGGCGATCAAGAACATGTGCGTTGCTGGCAATAAGCCGGAGCAGGCGATCCGAGAGCTGGTAAAGATAGTGACACTGTATCCAAACACCGAGGCAGCGGCACGCGCTGAACTCTACATGGGCGAAGTCTACCAGAGCCAGGGGAAGTTGGACCTGGCGGAAAAGGCGTTTCTGGCGGTCATACGTAAGTGCTACTCAAGCAAAGAGCGCAAGAAAGCTGCCTTCAAGCTGACCGCCATATTCTATGCGAGAGCAGATGTCTGTCGGGCAAAGATGGATCGGCTCGGCGAGCTTGCGGCGTTGCGGGCGGCATACCCACTTGATCCTGACGAAGCCAAGAAAGGGGTGAGGCTGCTCAGAACCGTCTCCATCCTGACGAGTCTGGGCCGTTACAGCGATGCCCAGGCATGCCTGCGCTCGATACTGAATAATCCCTCCGATGAGCTTGATCCGCTTCGGGAGGCCGCCCAGTACAAGGAAGCGCAGATCTACTGCAGATCCGGCGATCGCAAGACGGCCCTTCAGCTTCTGAAGAACATAGTATCGACTTGTCAGAGTGGTAGCGTCAGGGACAAAGCGGAGCGCCTGACAAAGGAGATAGAGTTGGAAGCCGCTGCCTCTACCAATAGGTAGGAAGCGTCGCGTGTAAAATATGGCCGATTTCGACAGTAATCCCCTCACCTCTACACTGGGGAGAGGGGCTGAATGGCGCAAGAAAACTTGGAGGTGCCCGTGCTTCACCATACTCCTCTCCAAGCGTACAAGGTGTGTCTATGTATACCCTGGAGGAAAAACTCAGTGTTATTCCGGGAACAGCTGAGAGCATCGGGAAGAATGGAAGAAGCTGGGATGGATGCAAGGTAAGATCTTGACGGGCAACGAAGTTGCAGCCGAAAGGGGGGTCATTTCCTAACAGACTTGTCCAAAATCGAATTTTGAAAGGGATTCCCAAATCCGACAGGGGGATCCTGTGCTAGACACGCGATGGTGGTATCCAAGAAATGATCGGGAAAAGGAGGTCTGCAATGACGTACTTTCGAACCTACAGCGTGAGGCCCGCAAGTTTGCTCACAGGGGTGCTGGTACTCGCCTCATTGGCGATGAGCACGAAGCCTGCTGCTACTTGCGTCGGGGTAGTGTTGGAAATGCTCGTTCCTCCAGAGGATGAGACAACTCAATACGTGGGTAGCACAAGTGGGACCGAGGAAAACCGATGGTTTTATAAGGCCTTTGTCGTAGGGACCACTCCTTCGACTGATGGCCTGACCGTTACGGTGCATTTGAACGCCGAGACGGCTACTGCTTCTGGGTTGGGATCCGGAACCTATACGACCGGTAACTGGGACGTTACGAAGAAGCGTAGCCCGGGAACAGTATACGCGACAGCGCCGGGTGCGGAAGCCTCGGGGGACGCGACGATCCATTGGAAGAAAAACCGCCAGCTCATCACATGTGCGCCCGATTTCATCGGCCATCCTTATGTATGGAACGCAAACGGTCCTGACGCTTTCGACTGCTCTGGATTTCAATACTGGTTGTACAAGTTCGTCGGCGTCGACAACACCGACAGGACCGCCCAGGGATTCTATGATGCCTCCGACCACCCCAGCGAAGCAAATCTCCTCCCAGGGGACTGGATATTCTTCGATTGGGGCAGCAGTCCTCCTAGTAGCTCGTCAATCGATCACACCGGAGTGTACGAAACGACCTCGGGAGGCTGGAAGGTCATGATACATGCTGCGAATCCTGATGATGATGTCGAGCGAAGGACTTTCACCCAGTACTATGAGGATCATAGCGATGGTCTCTACGGAGAGCTTTATGGCACAAACGAACGCTTCTAACAAATTGGTTTACTGCGCCACTATTGGTGGGATGTAAGGATCGGGAACCGGAAATATGACGATAGTACATGCTAATCAGCCTAGAGAATAAAGTTAGCATCTACTGTGCTTGTGAGTGTCTTGGCATACCCATACAAGGAGGATAACCATGGCAAACAGAGGATCGAAAAGAGCGTTGGCGGTGCTGTTCGTGGTTGGCATAGCGGTCATTGTTATGCTTTCCATGCTGACTGCAGCCGACATGAATGTGGCTCGGCTGGCTGACCAGCCGCGAGTGGATGTAGTACTCGACCTGCCTTACGGCAGCGGATCTGGTTCAGTGGGGGCAACGAAAGTAGGGGAACCGGACACCAGTGCTCCGCCCTATTGTCCTGAGATGTTTCAGATGACGAGCGATGGGACACTCTGGGTGCTCGACACCGTCAACTCGCGCGTTCTTGCGTTCAAGGACGGCAAACAGTCGGCTGAGATATCCACACTTGAGTTAAAGAAACGCCCATCACTCTTCGGGGTCACTCGTGATGCCGTCTGGATCAAAAAAGCCGCTAATCTCAAAGAGAAAGGTCCAGTGTTTTCTCTACTGCGTTATGATCGAATCAGCTTAGCATGGGAGACGGTCAAGCTTGAACTACCGGGCGGGGCGCAGCTTGACCCTCTGAGGATCATGCCACTCGGGGCGCAGGAGACCGCGCTTCTGATCACTGGGATGCAGTATCCGGCTGATATTCCTGGCAGCGCTGTGAACGCCAGCATCGTGCTGGATCAGAAAGGCAACGTGGTTGCAGTTCAGCAAGACGGTACTTCCATCCCAGCAGCGGACGCCAGCGTTTGGCGTTTCAGGGCGACTGACACCACGCTACCGGCCGAGCTCCCGTTTGTCCTCGACAAATACAACTCGCAGAGCGAGAAGTGGGAAACCGTTGCTCAAGGAGCTTTGCCCCGGCGTGCAGAGCTATCTCGGTTGAGAGAAAAAGCGCTTACTCTACCAGTAGGGATGGATGAGCAGGGCAGAGCTGTAGTAATACTCTTTGAGGGAAAGCCACTTTCCCAACGGTTCATCCGTATAGCACCTTCAGGAGCGGTAGCTAATGCTGTGACATTGGAGGAACTCGGTTACGATTCCGCTCCGCTTGGCAAGTACTTCGCTGCGTCGCACTATCAGGTTTTGCCCGACGGCAGCGTCCTGGCGCAGTATGCAAACCCGGAGCGCTACCGCATAATACGTATCTACTTTTAGGGATACTGCAGCTCGCTTCTCCTGCAAGCAAGTGAAAGATGCAGTTGGTAGCCGCAGGCTGAAGCCCGGCCTTTCGTGCCCGTCCTTTGGCTGTGCCGGCAGCTAGAACATGGGCTTGCCGTTTACCTTGAGCCCCAGGATATTGAACTCAGTGCTGTGTACGGGGGTGAGCTGCATCTTGAAGCCGGGGGCGAATTGGGTCGCTCTGAAAATGTATTCTGTCTTGTCCGGCCGCATTATCTCCCGGACACCGGGCGGAGGCCCGCCGGCGCCATACTTAACGCGGATTGCCTCGATGCCCCTGTCGAACTTGAGGTGTATCACCGGGGCGGGAATCGCGCGTGTGCCGGCGGCCTCGACGATGAGTATCTCGGCGCACTTCCCTTCGCCTGTCTTCTGTGGGTCTCTGAGCGAGAGGACGAGCTTCGCGTCGGTCCCGAACTCGCGGGTGTACGTCTTACTGCCGAGCACAGGGATGCGAGCGCGCACGAGCGCGGGCTTCCTAATCGCAACAGTCGGCAGGCGCGGCTCGGGACTCTTGGCAGGCTCTTCTCTTGCCGGAGTGGTCTTCTCCTCCTTGGGCGGTTGCTGGATCACCTGACTGCTACTAGGGCCGCTGGGAGACATCGTCGGCGGTTGAACGCTCACGTTTACCCTTACGGTTTTCTCGGGCTTCCGGCTGGCTGGGCTTCGCGGTCGTCACCTGGGCGGGGCTGCTAGCTGGAAGCGGCTTCGTCTCGGGCTTCTTAGCAAGCTGGATAACGGTGATCGTAATGGGCACGAGAGCGCCGAGGATAATACCGATCTTGGTCCATCGGAGCGCGGCTTTATCCATCTCTTTCATGGCCTGCACCTCCTCTTGGGCTTCATAGTCCTGGATGGCCCCTCACACCCAAGATGAATTTCGCCTTCCAATACCGGTTTACCTGCAAGGAAGTGAGTGCTGATGTCTGGCGGCTCCCGGGCACAATGGAGTGCCGTTTGATCGCCAGGTGGGTATAATACCGATGCATCCAACCGCCATCAGGTCGGAGAGCACCATCAACACATTTCATAACGGGAGGGAATTCCATGGCCAGGTATGTGATGTTGTTCAATTTCACGCGAAAGGGCATAGAGAATGTCAAGGAGAGCCCTGCCAGGGTCGAGGAACTGAAAGACGCGTTCCGAGAGGCCGGCGCTGAAATAAAGGAGTTCTACGCGCTGCTGGGCCGGTACGACACGATGTTCATCGCCGAAGCGCCGGACGACGAGACGATAGCCGGGCTCGCTCTCGCCATCGCCTCGAAGGGGAACGTCCGCACCGAGACCCTGCGCGCATTCACGATGGACGAATTCCGCAAGATGGTCGCCGCGATTCCCTGAGCACCTGCTTCGCGCTCCTGCCGGCCGGGCGTCTTGTTGACGGCACGCCGTGCCGGTGATAGACTGGCGGAGGAGCAGGTCGTCTGCGAATCAGCCCGTCGGCAGGTCATCCGCGATGCAGGAGTTCATCGTAGAGAGAATCGAAGTAGAGAAGGACGACAGGTATCCGCGCCCGGTAAGCTTCAAATGGCGCGGGAAGGTCCACACCGTGGCCGAGGTGCTCAAGGAGTGGGTGGATACCGGCTTCGGCACTGCGCCTCCCCGCAGCCGGCGGTGGTTCAACCGAAGGCACCGCCGGTACTACGTCGTCCGGGACTCCTCAGGCGACGTCTTCGAGATGTACCTCGACTACGCGAACCGGAGCAAGCAGACCTGGTGGCTGACGAAGGCGATGGGAGAGAGCAGCTAGCGGCTAGCGGCCAGCAGCCATCCCCACAGCTTCCCTTCAGAAAACGACTACATCCGCCGATGTCCTGGGTCGGAATATCGAGACGACCTTGCCCGCCGAATTCTTCGCGGCGGAGATTCCCGTGACCTTCACGTAGCTGTCCTGGGCCGGGATGGCGATGGTGTTTCCGCTCGCAAGGGCGCTGCAGCTTACCTTCACGCCTGCGTAGCCTGACCCGTCGTTCCTTCC
>Ga0307378_10000845_pt1 | contig 51342 bp, 43 predicted proteins | sample UN1MG_FD_202238 | JGI IMG/M metagenome (GOLD analysis project Ga0307378, IMG submission 202238) | Soil microbial communities from Risofladan, Vaasa, Finland - UN-1 | ecosystem: Environmental > Terrestrial > Soil > Coastal area > Acid sulfate soil | place: Finland: Risofladan, Vaasa | collected... | reverse complement strand
AGACGTAGGGAACGTTGAGAGGAGAGCTTTTTCCATTGCTATTTTTTTTGCTCATGAGCTATAGGTCATTTTTTACCAATAGCTTTGTGTTTATATGAAATAACCTCAGCGGTCAATAGCCTGTTTTTCATGAGATAACCTGACAGAAGCGAGAATGAGAACGGAGGTCACTCTCTCCACGCTGCTGTCTGCTCTCACCTTTTGCTTCTGGACATATCTGATAGGCTCTCTGGGCGCATAGCATCCGTATGCCCAGTTGAAATCCGTTTGTTTGAATTCCTGGCACAGAAACCATGTTTTTGGTTGACCCTCACCGGAGTTCGTTGCTAATGTGAATGGGCAACTGGCTGCCCTGCGTCTTACGGCAACGAAAACCCTTGGAAGTGGTTGGATGGCCAATCCGAGATGAGAAGCTCGCGCCAGGACGAAGGATTCCCTATCAGATGGCTAGAATGTATCTTTTCCCGACCTTGCTGTGAACCAGTGACACCCGATTTCCATTTCCAGGCTCTCTGTTCAAATAGCAACTCCTATAACCCTAGCAGGTTCTGCTGCGAAGCCAGGCAGGGGATGAGTTAAAGGGTCTTTCCTATGGGCCCATTGGCAATATAAACCTTTTGGAGAAGAAAGGAGGATTGCTGTGAAAACACGTAGCCTCAAAAAAATCAGTGTGGTTCTGGGTGCTTTGCTAGCCCTTGTCCTGACATTGGGCCTATCAAGCGCTCCGGCAGCGGACAAGATAACCATCAAGTTGACCACGGTCCAGATGCCGAAACAGCAAATGGGCAAGGGTGCCCAGCAGCTGGCAACGATCGTGAAAAAGGAGTTGGGAGAAAAGGTTGAAATAAAGGTATATCCGTCCGCGCAGCTTTACGGCGGCAAGGAGGAAATCGAAGCCCTCATGCGAGGGGAAATCGAGATGTGCTTTCCGATCGGCTCACAGTTGGAAAACGTGGATCCTGCTTTGCAGCTCTTCAAACTCCCATTTATTTTTCCCAGCGCCCATGTGGCCTATAAGGTCCTGGATAGCGACATCGGCACGGCCCTAATGAAAAAAGTCCTGGATAGAAATATCCTCTCCCTCGGCATATTCACCTCGGGCAATGTCCTCTTTGCCAATTCAAAACGGCCCCTGCTGATGCCGGAGGATTTCAAGGGCCTGAAGATGAGATCCTTCGGCCGCATGGGAAAAGACACCCTGCAGGCCTTAGGGGCAACGGCCGTGGTGACCGCCTCGGAAGAAACCTTCAGTGCCCTTCAGCAGGGTGTCATAGACGGCATGTCTACTCCCAACTCCGTCTATCTTCTGCGCAAGTACAATACGGTCCAGAAATACGTGACGGACGGGGGGATGGTGAACTTCACGAACGGCTATCTCCTTGCAAACGCCAAATTCTGGAACGGGTTGCCCGGTGATGTTAGGACGCCGCTAAAGGCGATTATAGATAAGGTCATTGCCGATATGAGAAAGGAGATGGATGAAGAAAACATTAAGATTAATGAGCGGATCAAAAAGACGGGAAATGAGCTCTTCATCTTGACCCCGGAACAGGTGGCCGCATGGGAAAAGGCCTTGCAAGTTGTTTACACAAAATACGGTCCGGAGATAGGCGAGGACATGATCAAGAAGGTGCAGGATAGGGTGAAGGAGTTGAGCCGCTAGAGAGACCGGCGTGGACGTGTGTGCTTCATCCGGCACACACGTCTCCTCAAAGGACCGAAACATGGAAAACCTCATCCGGAAATGGGACTGGTTTGAGGGCAAGGCTTGTGCCATCCTCTTAGGAATTGCCGTCACTCTGGCCTTCTACGAGATTCTATCACGCTATTTTTTCTACACCTCCGTGGACTGGTCATCCGACATTATCCTCTATGTCATCGCCTTGAGCACCGTCCTGGGTACGAGCAAACTGATCAAGGACGACGGCCATGTGGGGGTAGCGATTCTTCCAACCTTGCTCAAAGAGGATCGCCGCGCCGTTCTTCATTTCCTGAATGCCTTTCTTTGCCTCGTGTTCACCATCCTAGTGATCTACTCGGGGGTGCAGCAAGTCTGTGAAGCGTATGTGAACGGCATTACCGGCACGACTTCCATGAGACTTCCCCTTTGGATTCCCTATCTAGTCATGCCCATCGGAGGGGTGCTCTTTTCCTTACGCCTTATCGAGCGTATGGTTTCTTTTTTCCCCCAACTCGGCCTGAAGAAGATCTTTGGCGATCCTCTGTTCTTTGCATATCTCTTTTTCTGCGTGAGTCTTTGGGCCCTCTTCAAATGGGATTTCAGCCCCACGTTCATCCTTATTTTTGGGTTGCTTGTGCTGCTCATTCTGGGCGTTCCTATCGCCTTTGCCCTGGGGATCATTTCCTTGTCGGTGATATATTTTCTCGACCTGCTCCCCCTTGCCGGTATGGCGCCGAAGATGTTTGAGAGCATAACAAAGTTCTCTTATTTGGCCATCCCATTTTTCATCCTCAGCGGGACCTTTATGACACGAGGCGGGATCGCAAAGCCGCTCCTAAATTTTGCCGACGAACTCCTGAAATGGGTGAGCGGGGGATTTGCCATCGCAGTCATGTTCGCCTGTCTCATCTTCTCCGCCCTCTCAGGGGCAAGTGCGGCCATAGCCGCGGCCCTGGGAATCATGGCCGTGCCCGTCATGGTGGAGAAAGGGTACCCTAAACGCCTGAGCCTCGGGATACTCTCTGCGGGCGGTACCCTCGGGGTGCTGATCCCACCCAGTACCATCCTTATCCTGTACGGCGCCATCAGCGGGGAATCCATCGCCGACCTCTTCAAGGCCGGCTTCTTTCCAGGGTTTCTCATAGGGTTTGCCCTGTGCGTTCTGATCTACATAATCTGTAAGATGAAAGGGTACGGCAGGAAAAGGCATGGCGAGGGGTTTAAGTGGGAGAACCTGTTGCAAAGTCTCCTGAAGGCGTCATGGGCTATCCTGATGCCTTTCATCATCCTGGGCGGGATCTATACCGGAGTTTTCACCCCCACTGAGGCTGCGGCCGTTTCCGTCTTTTATGCCGTGGTGGTCTGCTCCCTGACCTACAAGAGGCTTAAACCGAAGGATATCCTGGAAGTGCTGGAGGAATCTTTGAAGCTCAATTCGCTCATCTATTTCATCATCATGACGAGCACCCTCTTGAGCTTCCTGGTCACCATGGAGCAGTTCTCCAACAAGATTCTCGAATTCGTCATCAGCATGAACATGGCCACGTGGTTATTTCTGCTGATCGTAAACGTTTCGATATTCATCATGGGGTGTTTCCTCAGTCCCGGGGCCATCATGCTCATGGTGGTCCCCATCCTCCACCCGATCCTGGGGGATCTCAATATCCACCCTATTCACCTAGGGATCCTCCTGACGATCAACATGGAGCTTGCCTTCATCACACCCCCCTTCGGCATGAACCTGTTTGTCCTGAGTGCCGTATGCGATGAACCCGTCATGGAGGTCGTCAAAGGACACATTCCCTTTTTGGCTGTCCTTTTCGCATCCCTCATCATCATCTCTTATGTCCCTGCTGTGAGTCTCCTTCTCATAGAATAATGACCGGCGGAATCGGATGAAGTGAGCATGCGGTAAAGAAACCAATAAATGTAAGGAGTCAACGAGTATGAAATACACGGCTGTTGAAAAAATCCTCATGAACCACTCGGCTGAACCCGTGAAAAGTGTAGAGCCCGGTGATTTTGTTACTGCTTATGTCGACTATGCAGGAATGCATGAAGGGGTGGACGCGCGCAAGTTCGAGCAGTTTACTGCTTTAGGAGAAATGACGGGCGTGTTCGATCCCGAGAAAGTAGGGATGTATCTGAGCCACCATTTCTGCACCGCTCATAGCGACGAGCTGGCGGAAAACCAAAAGCATACCAGGGAATGGGCAAAGAAGCTCGGCATCAAGGTGTATGACTTTGGCACCGGAATCGCTCATATCCAGATCATGGAGCGGGGCCTCGTCTACCCCGGTGCCCTGGCTGTGTTTGGGGACTCCCACACCACCGCCTATGGAGCGGTTGGGGCCATGTCAGCCCAGGCAGGGATCGAGATGTCGGAGGTGTTCCTTACGGGAAAACTCTGGTTCAAGGTTCCCGTCAACCACAAATACGTGATAGAGGGAAAAACAAAGGAAGGTGTCTACCCCAGGGACGTCATACAGCATATTGTCGGCAAAGTGGGTATGGATGCCTCGGTGTATGCAGCCATCGAGTGGGACGGCCCATATATCCATTCGCTCCCTGTTCCCCTGAGATTCCCTTTTACGCTCATGTCCGTGGAGCTCGGTGCAAAGTGCAGCTTCATTGAGCCCGATGACATAACCCTTGAATACCTCAAGGGCAGGGTCACCAGACAGTTCGAGGTCGTGAAGAGCGATGTAGGGGCTGTTTACGAAAAGACCTATCGGTTTGATGTCACTGATCTCGAGCCGCAGATCTGTATGCCTTCATCTCCCGAGAACACAGGGCCCCTTTCGGGGGCCTTGGGTGTGCCGATCGACCAGGTGTGTATCGGAACGTGCACCGGCGGCAGCATCTATGATTATAGAGAGGCGGCAAGAATCCTCAAAGGTAAAACAGTTACATCTCGTACACTCATTATCCCTGCCACCAGGGAGGTTCTCCAGCACTGTGCAGGGGAGGGATTGCTCGATATCTTTGTTCAGAGCGGCTGCGACCTATTCCCGGCTTACTGCGGCACGTGCCAGACCCTCAGCATCGGCCACCTCGCACCCGGCGAGATACAAATGCACCCGGGGCCAAGAAACTGGGTCGGGAGGACCGCCGAAGGCTCCTATGCCTACCTCGCATCTCCTGCTACGTGTGCTGCAACAGCCATTAATGGAAGAATTACCGATCCTCGTGATTACTTATAGGAGACAGCAACTATGGACAGCAAAGAGAAGGATAAGGAATGGATCGTTGAGGGGACTGTTTGGAAGGTCGGCAATGACGTCAACACTGAGAGCATTACGCCCAGTAAATGGCTCCATGAGGGTCATGATCTCCTCATGGAACATATCGGCGAGATCCTTATGCCCGACTTTCCGAAAAAGGTCAAGAAAGGTGATATCTGGGTAGGAGGAACAAACCTTGGTTGTTCCTCATCGAGGAATGCTCCCCTCTTCCTTAAGGACAAGGGGATTGGCGCTATCATCTGCAATAGCGCTTCGCGAATCTTCTATCGCAATGCAGTCAATTCAGGGCTTCCCATCTTCGGAATCGGCAAAGACGTTGAAAAGGTACGGATGGGTGACAAGGTCCGGGTCAACGTGAGAACCGGTGAAATCAAGAATTTGACTACCGGCGAAGAGGTCAAGGCAAAAGCGCTCCCAGACTTTATTATGAACATTTTGGAAGCTGGTGGTATCAACCAGTACATAGTGAGCAGGAAGAGCGAATATAAACTTCTCAAATAGAGGAAATCGATGAGCAATGGAAATCTCAACCTCAGAAAGGCCGTGGAAGCATTACGACAAAGGGGACTTGACGGGTTGATCATCTATTCGAGTGGTACCTGCAGCATTTTGCATGCGAGCTATTTGCACTACTTTTCAGAGTGTAAGCCCCTTGGGCCTCACAATGCAGCCCTTGTCTCAAAGGCCGGAGATGTTGCCCTTTTGGTTGAACCACCGTGGGACGCGTTGCGAAACTCCCGGATCAGCTGGATCAGCGAGGTACGAGGGAGCGCCGATTTTACAAAAGACTTGCTTGCTATAATGCGGCAATTCAAGATTACGGGGTCCGTCGGTCTTGTCGGCTCCCGAGAGATGACGATCAATATCTATAGCGCCGTTGAACATAAAGCCAGTGTCGTCTCGGCCGATGACATTATAGAAGAAATCGCTCGAGAAAAGACGCCCGATGAGCTGGAGAATGTCAAAAAAACAGCTCGCATCGCCGATCTCGGCTTCAATGCCTTTCTAGAACATTCCCGTGCAGGAATCCGGGAATATGAACTCGTTGCGGAGATGGAATACGCGATGCGTCGGGCTGGAGCCGATGACATCTTTATCCTCATAAGCTCTGGCGAACACAACTACGAAATGCACGAGCCCACCGACAGGAGGCTGAGGAAAGGAGATATTGTCATCGGAGAGATTACGCCCATCTGCGAGGGCCAGTTTATTCAGCTCTGCAGGACGGTCGTGCTCGGCAAGCCAAGTCCCCTCCTGGTTGAAAAATACGATATGCTGCTTAAGGCATTCCACGAATCGCTCAAAACGGTGAGGCCAGGCAGCCCAGCGGGGGCATTATCTCAAGCGATGAATAAGGTCATCAGCGATGCAGGGTATGCCGAATACTGCTATCCCCCTTACATGAGGGCCCGCGGACATGGGTTTGGGGTAGGCTCTATTGCGCCGGGTGCGGTTATTGATGATGATACCAAGGTCGACCTCCAAGAAAACCAGGTAATCGTCGTGCACCCCAATCAATACCTCCCCGAAACAGGGTATTTGGCCTGCGGTGAAACGGTACTCGTTACACAGGATGGGATGGAGCGTCTTTCCGAAACGGAAACCAGGCTCTATAGCAAAGAGGTATGAGTATGGAAACGAGGCAGCCCTCGTTACGCATAGGCCGGAATGTGTGGGATCCAATCAACATGCCGGAGGCGGAGTTTCAGCAACGAGTGCGGGAAATCAGACGGAAAATGAAACAAAGGGGTCTTGATATTCTCCTCGTCTACTCCAATGGCTTCAATGACTGCGGCAACACCTGTTATGTTAGTAACTACGGCATTCGGCTCCCCAGAGGGGTGCTCGTTGCACTCCCCCTGAACGGCGAGCCAGTCTTGTTTTTCGAGGGCTCTTCCCGTGGCTTGCCATTTGCGAAAACCACGACCTGGATCAGTGATATCAGGCCTTGCGGTGATGTTGCTAAAGAGTGTGCCAAGTACTTGAGCGAAAATAACCTGGTCTCTTCATCCATTGGCCTCGTAGGGCTCAAACACCAGATGCCCCACCGCCAATTTAGATCACTGGCTGAGGCGCTCAAGGAATGCACGGTCGATGACGCCGACTCCATGTTGCAAGATTTGCGCATGGTTAAGTCTCAGAGGGAATGCGATCAGATCCGCCGGTCCTCCCGCATAGTGAAGCATGTCTTCGACTTCCTCGCTAATGCCGCGATACCCCATATGAATGAAACGGCTGTCGAGGCGGCCATTTACAGAGAGGCTCGCCTGGCAGGTGCAGAGGATGTACGAATACTCTTCTCAAACCCAGGCGAAGATCAATGGGCTCTCAGGCTCCCCGAAGATGCAACGGTAGCCGAAGGCCAGACCTTCATTGTCTATCTGGCGGCTGCCTTTGAGCGGTATTGGGCAGAGGCTATCAGAACCTTCGTGGTTCAGAATGGCTCGTTTGAGGAACCTGAACTTGAAAACGCTGAAGCGCTCTTTAAGCGAATCGCCGATGAAATAAAGCCGGGCAAAGCAGTGTCTCAGTTTTGCGGAGAAGCTATCAAAGAGATTCAAGAAGACGGTTTCGGGCTTATTTCGGAATATGGCTTTGGAGGAGGAATAGGCCTTAGTTTGAACGAACCTCCTGCTATCACCCAAGTACACGCGAACGATCTTAAGGAAGGCATGTGCCTGGCGCTGCGTCTTGCACTAAAGGATAAAAGTCTTGGCGGTATCATGACCGCGAATACCTTGGTTGTAAAGAGATCTGGTGCTGAGCTGCTAACCGCCTCGGTCGGCACTTTGAACAAACCATAAGGAACAGGCGATTTGGCACAAAAATATCCGACGAAACAATGCGATGTCCTGGTCATCGGGGGCGGCGGGAGCGGAGCACTCGCCGCTGTCGAAGCTTCGAAGCATCGAAATCTCAAAATCATCCTCGCAAGCAAAGGCCCTGTCGGTGGCAGCGGACTAACGCCAACGGCCAATGGAGGCACTGCATTCCACAGTTCACCGGAGGCAACCTTCAAGGACATGGTCACAGGGGGCTGTTTCCTCAATGATCAACGGTTGGTCTGGTATATGGCCAGCCAGGCTGAAGGGGCCATCGAAAAAATCAGGGAATTCGACGTTTCCATCACGCGCATCAGGGACATCTCCGTGTGTGTACCGCCTGGAGAACTCTTGACAAAACTGAGAAAGCTCATCATTCAGTCGCCCGGCATCGAGCTTCTGGAGGATACGCTTGTCACTGGTCTCATAAAAACTAACGGGAATATTTCGGGGGTAACGGCTTTAGACCTTACGACAGGGGCCTTTTTCGTTATTCAAGCCAAGGCGGTCGTCCTCGCCACCGGAGGCCTCGTTGGCGAACTGTACCCCCGCACCAGCAATAACCCTTTCGGCATAAATACGGATTCATCGGGAACGGGCCATGCTATGGCCTATCTGGCGGGGGCGGAGCTGATCGATATGGAAATGATCCAGTTCGTTCCAATCCCAGCAAACCCCAGCTGTCTGAACCTCCGGTATTTTCCCGACTTTTGGGAGGGTCCTTACATCAATCGCCACGGTGAAATCGTGGAATCCAATGTAGGCTCTTACCAGGGAAAGTCTTATTCCCATCTGTTTGTGCAAAAGCTCTATAGGGAACTTGAAAAGGGCAACGGCCCTCTGTTCATAGACCAACGAAACCTGAAAAAGCCTTCTGCCGGGCCTAAGATCAGGAGCTGGCATCAAAGGAGAAGATTAATCAGCAAGCTCGGAATCGATCCCCACGAAAACAAAATAGAGATCACTATTGGTTCACACTTCGGTATGGGCGGTATACGGGTTAACGAGAAAACGGAGACTACCATCCCGGGGCTTTTTGCAGCAGGAGAAGTCATGGGAGGTCTTCATGGCGGGTTGCGGATGGCCGGTTACAGCTTCACCCAGATGATTGTGTTTGGCTTTAAAGCGGGCAAGCAGGCGGCTCAATACGCGTTAGAAAAACATTTCCTTGAGGTGCCTGATCCGGAGGTCGATGTCGAAAAGAAAAGAGTCTTTGGGTTTCTTCTGTCGAAAGACGATCAGGTATTCGCCCGTGATCTCAAAAGGCAGTTGCAGCAAATCATGCAACATGATGTCTTTGTCATAAGAGACAGGAATGGCCTTGAGGAGGCAAAACGAGGCATACTTTCCATTAAGTCGCGTATCCCAGCCCTTATCGTCCCCGACTTCAAAAGCTTCAATCTCGAGTGGGCGAGGGCGATCGAGTTTTCTCTCATGATTGAGGCAGCCCATGTAATTGTCGAAAGCGCACTGGCACGAGAGGAAAGCCGTGGTTTTCACTTCCGAAGTGACTTTCCTGGCCAGGATAATCAGAGGTGGTTAAGGCATACCGTTATAAAACGACACAAAAACCAGCTCGCCTTAGATCTCTCACCTGTCGAGCTCTATAAAATGAACCCGGAGGTCCAGGCATGAGCGGCTCTATTACCGTTAAGGTCTTTCGCTTTGATCCCAGCACAGATCAAAGACCGTACTTCAAGGAATACCAACTGGTTGCAGAGGAAAAGATGTCTGCGCTGGTAATCCTGAATCGCATACAGCATGAGATCGACCCAACCCTCAGCTTTAGAAACTACTGTTGTGGCCTTCAGATGTGTCGATCCTGCCTCATGAAAATAGATCATAAGAAAAGGTTTGCCTGCCTGACGCTCGTGAAACCAGGCGAAAGCGTCATCATAGAGCCTGCAACCTTTCCCGATTCCCATATCAAGGATCTGGCTGTCAAACCGAGCAACAAGGAGTAATCGCGATGATGACGATTGCAGAGAAGATACTGGCACGGGCATCGGGTAAGAGCACGGTATCGCCCCATGATTATGTGACCGCAAAGATCGATATGGCGATGATGCCCGAGATGTTTCGGCTGTTGCCTGGACTGCTGGCCCAAGCTGGCATCCAAGAAGATGTATTCCGAATATGGGCCCCTGAGAGATTCGTCGTGGTGCTAGATCACAGGGTGCCACCATTCTCAGTTGCAACTGCAGAGAATCATAAACTCATGCGGGAGTTTGCCAAAAGCCTCAAGGTAAAATACTTCTACGACGTCTTTCCTGGGATCTGTCACCAGATCATGCACGAAAAGGGGCATGTACGGCCCGGCGAGCTCATCGTGGGCGCCGATTCCCATACGACCACCTATGGGGCACTCAATGCCGCATCCACCGGCATCGGCGCCTCGGAGATGGCCTATGTAATCCAGACCGGCGAACTCTGGTTCCGTGTCCCTGAAACCATTAAGTTTGAGATCGACGGTAGGCTACCGGATTTCGTCTCCTCCAAAGACGTGATTCTCTCTATCGCGGGGAAATACGGCCCCGATATCGCTGAATACAAGGCCATTGAGTGGACCGGGCAGGTGATTGATGCGATGAGCATCGATGGAAGACTGACCATGGGCAATATGTCCGTCGAATTGGGGGCCAAGTTCGGTCTATTTAAAGCCGATCAGAAGACCATCGACTATGTCAGGGCTCGAACGGATAGGGAGTTCCAGCCGGTGGAAAGCGATCCCGATGCGACCTATGCGGAGCGTTATCTCATCGATGGCACAACGATCGAACCACAGGTTGCCTTCCCCCATACCGTGGGGAATGTCAGAGGTGTTTCACATGCAGGGGAAATTACCATTCATCAAGCGGTTATCGCATCCTGCTGTCACGGAAGAATGGAGGACCTGGAAGTCGCAGCTGCAATAGTCAAAGGAAGAAAGGTACATCCTGAGGTGCGATTCTATGTCGCCCCTGCCTCATGGGAGATTTACAGAAAAGCACTGGATAAGGGTATTATCAGTGCCCTAATCGATGCCGGAGTCATGATCGGTAACCCTTCTTGTGGATTCTGTACCGGTTTTCAGGGTGTGCTGGCTAAAGGCGAGCGGTGTATCGCAGCCACCCCGAGGAACTTTAAAGGCAGAATGGGAAGTCCCGAGGCCGAGATCTATCTAGCCTCGCCCGCCACCGTTGCTGCATCAGCGCTCAAAGGAAGAATAACCGATCCAAGAGAGGTACTGTAGGATGGCAACAATACAAGGCAGAGTGAGGAAATTTGGCGATAACATCGATACCGATACCATCACGCCGGGGGTGATACTTCAACTCCCCATGACAGAGATGGTGAAGCATGTCTTTGAACCCATTTTGCCTAATTTCTTTGAGACGGTTAAACCGGGAGACATCCTCCTGGCCGGTAAAAATTTCGGGTGTGGTTCGAGTAGGGAGCACGCGACCAGGGTGATAAAAGAGCTCGGAATCGATTTCATCGTGTGCGAATCCATGGCGAGAATATATTTCAGAAACTGTATAGCCCTGGGATTGCATCCGGTTCTCGCCAAGGGAGTTACCGAGCTTTTCATGGAAGGTGATAGAATCGAGATCGATCTTGACCATGGGCACGTAAAAAACGCAAGGACAGGGGGAAAAGCGTCATTCAGCCCTTTATCAGGAACCCCGAAACAGATACTTGATAGCGGCGGCATACTCTCCCTTCTCAAAAGCATAACCGATCGAGCCTCAAGACACTAACACTAAAGGCAGAACCTTTCTCTGTTCATTTGCCAACCATCCCATGCTCTTCATCTCCTAGAGGAGACTGGCCGCAGTCGTAACTTCACAACGCCCCAGGCTGACACAGTACTTTCCTTTCGTCTTTTCAACCGAACAATCCCTCTCTAAGACTGTACATCGGGACCGTGTATAGAACTATGGGCACCTTCCCAATGGTTCCCCCGCGGAGGTACTATGTTCACTAATGACGCTTTGCCGGAAACGGACGAAAGCTCAGACCGCTTGCTACCAATGCTTTTGGATGGGGTATGGTAACTTGCGTTGACTAAAAATGGTGTTGTCGTGATCCTTTCTCAGAGTTAGGGTTTTTCTTGACGGTACCGGCATATCCCTGATACCCTGAAGTGCAATCTGTTTGACCCCTTCCGATTGCAGAATACAGATAAGGAGAGGAATTATGCTCAAGACGGGAATTGTCAGGGATGAGAGCTACATCGATCACCGGCCCGGGGAGTTTCACCCCGAAAGCCATCGCCGACTGGAGACCGTCTACGATATGCTCGACGATTCGGACATGATCGGCAACCACCCGGATGTTCCGGTGAGGGAGGCCACCCAAGAAGAACTGCTGTATATTCACTCGCAAGATTACATCAATACCGTTGCGGCCACCGCAGGCAAGCCCTACGGGTTTCTTGACGGGGACACGCAGACATCAGCCGGCTCTTATAAAGCTGCCCTGCGCGCCGCCGGAGGCCTCTTGAACGCCATAAAAATGGTAAATGACGGAGAACTCGACAACGCCTTTGCACTGGTGAGGCCGCCTGGTCACCATGCCGAGAGAAACAGGGGCATGGGGTTTTGCCTGTTCAACAACGTGGCAATCGGTGCTGTGTATGCTCAGAAGGACCTGGGCCTGAAAAAGATCCTCATTGCCGACTGGGACCTTCACCACGGCAACAGCACCCAACACTGCTTTGAGGCTGATCCCACCATCCTCTACTTCTCCACCCATCAATACCCCTATTACCCGGGGACCGGCAGCTTTGCAGAGGCAGGGAGGGGCGAAGGCGAAGGGTATACGGTCAACGTCCCCCTGTCAACGGGGTTTGGAGATGTTGAATATAACTCGATTTTTCAGCATATTCTGCAGCCCATAGCCTTGCAATTCAAACCCGATCTGGTGCTTGTCTCCGCGGGGTTTGATATTTACGAGGACGACCCGTTAGGTGGCATGCTGGTCACACCGGCCGGATTTGCCGGCTTGACACGCATATTGCTGGAGATTGCCGGCCAGTGCTGCAACGGCAAACTCGTGATAACCCTCGAGGGGGGATATAACCTGCAGGGCTTAAGGGATTCGGTTAAGGCGGTGTTGAAGGAACTGCGAGGGGAATCACCAAACGAGGGTCGCGATCTGTCGGGTGACACGGGAATAAGGGCCATTAGCCCGATTATCGACCAGGTAAGGAAGATTCACGGCAGGTACTGGAAGATCTGAATTGCCAGTTTAATACCAAGTTGCAATCATGTCATTGCGAGGAGCGAAGCGACGTGGCAATCTATCCTATTGAGATTGCTTCACATTCGTTCGCAATGACGTCTATGAATAGTAGCCGTTTGAATGCAACTTGGTATAACTCAGATTAACCACAGACCCACACGGACATTTTTGGCCGAACGACTACAGGTTTTCCCTGACGTACCGGACGGCGTTCCTGAAGATGGCGATCCCCTCTCCCTCCTCCTTTTCAATCCGTCTTCCGGCCCGGGCCAACTCCTCCCGTTTCAAGACCCAATCGGGGTGATTGGTATAGTGATTGAAGGCCTCAGGATGGGGCATCAGCCCGAATATCCTGCCGGTGGCATCGCAGATGCCCGCGATATCATCGAGCGATCCATTGGGGTTCAGGGGCCATCTGCCCAGCGCCGGGTTGCCTTGTTCATCTGCATAGCGGGCTACGACCTGGTTAGTTCCAATCAACCGTTCAATTGTCTCCGGTTCGGCATAGAACTTCCCTTCACCATGTCTGACAGGGAGCTCGAGGGTGGAAATGTCTTTGGTAAAGGCGCAGACCGTATCCTCCTTGATCTTGAGTTTGACCCAGGTGTCTACGAAGTTCCCGCAATCGTTATAGGTCAGGGCAACCCTTCTCGACCGGTAGTCGCCGTCAAATCCCGGCAGGAGCCCCAGATTCACCAGCGCCTGGAAACCGTTGCAAATCCCCATGATGAGTTTCCCTTTCCCGATGAAATCCTCGATTTCCTCCCCGACATTATATCGCAGCTTTGCTGCCATGATGACACCGGCGCCGTGATCGTCCGCCCAGCTGAATCCTCCGCCCAGCACCAGAATATGATAGTCATCCAGGCTCACCGTGGAGCCGTCTTTTCCGCCCGATATGACCTGGTTAATGTGGATCCTCTCGGGAACGGCTCCCGCCTGTTTCAGCGAAAAATATGTCTCATAGTCACAGTTGAGGCCGTACCCGGTTAGGACAAGGGCTTTCACTTCCTTCATACGAGATCTCCAAACGGTTCCTTCCAGGCGGTTCTAAGATCGCCGATCTTCTCTTTGATAATTTCCGTACCCTCTACGCCTACTACTGAAAAAAAGTCATCATCCCCTACCGTTCCGATACAGGCATAGTCAAGGCCTTCCATCCTACCCTCAAAGTCCTTTTTTTTCTTCGGATCCACGGTGACGATTAATCTGCCGGCAGACTCGGAATACAGCAATCTCGTGTTCGAGAGTGCTTGATCGGCGGGGACACAGCCGAGATCCATGCTCGCGCCCAGATTGCCGCCCATGGCACACAAGCCGAGGTGAACCCCAAGGCCACCCCTCCCAATCGCATGGCACGAGGCAACCGCTCCATCCTGGATGGCCCGATTCAGGGCACGATAGAGAGGCATTGCCGCTTCAGCATCGACCTGGGGAACATTAAGCCCTGTATAGTTCATCATCCCATAGTACTCACTTGCCCCAAGCTCGTCCTTGGTTTTTCCCAGCACGTATACCAGATCGCCGGGCAACTTAAACTCCATGGTCACGCATGTACCGATATCCTTTACGAGTGCAGTGGCGGTAAACTGGAGTGTGGGAAGACCTGATACCTTTTTGCTCATTCCGGATGGCCCTTTCAGTTCACCATCGGTATACATGCTGTCTTTGCCGGAGAGCAACGGGATCTCAAAGGCAAGGGTATAGTCCCTGAGCGCCTTACAGGCCCGCACCAGCTGCGCCGCCTTGTACTTTGCGTCGGGATTGCCCACCGGATCATGGATAATGGTGGGCCAGCAGAAATTATCCACCCCCCCCAACTCATCCGGATCCCCGCCTACGGAAATGAGCCTTCTTACTGCCTCATCGATAGTGATGCCTGTCATATGATAGGTATCAATAAGGGAGTAGAACGGGTTGATCGCCTGGGTAATAGCGATCCCTCGCCGGGAATCAAGAATCGGGCGGACAACCGCCGCATCGCTTGCCATATCGTGATCTCTTCCCACCAAGGGTTTTATGGTGCTCCCGCCCTGAACCTCATGATCATACTGCCTTTGAACCCAGGTTTTGGCACAAATGTTCGGTCGCCTCAAGAGGGATTTGAGCAGCAAGCCGTGGTCCTCCGGTTCGGGCAGTTCGGGCTCTTCGAATCCCCGGGATGCAGGTGGTATCCACTCGGCATCAAACTCCCACTGCGGAAATCCCGACTTCAGGAGATCCATGCGAACATAGGCGCAGGTCTTGTCGTTATAGGTAAGATGAAGGTATCCCGAATCGGTATACTCGCCGATGACGATGCTCTCCACCGCATGTTGGCCGGAAAGCTCGAGAAACCGGGCGGCATTTTCAGGCCGTACCGCCACCGTCATCCTCTCCTGGGATTCGCTAACCCATATCTCCCACGGGTCTAATCCCTCATATTTGAGCGGTACCTTTGCCAGATCTACCAGGCACCCATTACTCCACCGGGCCGACTCCCCTATCGACGAGGACAGGCCCCCGCCGCCGTTGTCGGTAATGAATTCTATTAATCCTTCATCCCTGGCCTCGAGCAGGAAATCGTGCATCTTCTTTTGTGTGTAAGGGTCTCCTATCTGAACATGGCCTGCCGGTGTGGTGTCGCTGTACGTCTCGGATGCAGCAGTAACCCCATGGATGCCGTCCTTTCCAACTCTGCCGCCACACATGACGATCAGATCCCCCGGATGGGTTTCTTTCAGGTGTGAGGATTTTCCGTCAACCATAGCCGGCATTATGCCGAGGGCGGTTACAAAGACCAGGCATTTCCCCATATAGGATTCGTCGAACACGACCTGCCCGAACGGCGTCGGGATACCGCTCTTGTTTCCGCCATCCTTGACCCCTTCGACTACCCCGTCCAGCAGTCGTCGAGGGTGAAGATGGGGCTTAAGTTCGCCGGCATAGTCCCGGGGACCGACGCAGAACCCGTAGGTTCCCAGGACGAGCTTTGACCCTTTACCCGTTCCCAGGGGGTCTCGGTAAATCCCCACGATACCGGTAAGGGACCCTCCGTAGGCCTCCATATTCGATGGGCTATTATGGGTCTCCCCTGTAATCACGTAATAGTGATTTTCATCAAACCTCCCCACCCCGGCGTTGTCCCACAGTACCGAAATAACCCAGTCTTTCCTCTCCTTTATCCGAAGGGTAGGGCCCTCAATGCATGCCTTGAACGGGTTGTCAAGTATCTCCTGATGACCGGTTGCCATATCACGGTACTTAAAAAGGCCTCTGAAGGTATTGTGGTTGCAGTGATCGCTTCGTGCCTGGGAAATGTACTCGAGCTCAACATCGGTGGGGAGATCCAGGCCAACGGCCCTTCTTTCCAACAGCACATCGTCTCGTAAGAAATACTCCCGTATTACCGGTATATCCCGTTCCTGGAGTGCGAGGTTCCTCTCCTTTGAAAGCCTAATCAGTTCAGCATCGCTCTCTATGGAAAACGTACCGACGTGCGGCAGGTTATTCAGGGAAACCCTGGGGATGTGTATGCCAATTCCTTCTCGCTCATCCCACTCATCCCTGTTGCACACTCTCCATTGCTGGATGATATCATTCGCCAGTATCTCCCGGGCAATGATTTCCACCTCATCTTTTCTCAGGTCACCTCTCATCTCGTACATCTTAGATGTATAGACCGCTTCACCGTGTTTGAATTTCACGCCCAATAAATCCTCGATGGCTTCGACTGCGGTGCTTCCTGCCGGATCTCTGACCCCCGGCCTGAGACCTACCCAGATGATCCAGTCAAACCCATCTACCACGGGAAAGAAAGAGGACTCCTCCGTAACAGGATTGGTGAATATCTCGGTCCTGATTCTCTCCAGCTGATCGGCATCCAGATCGGCGTCGATGGTCAGCACCCTTATGGCCCTGGTGTCACGGACCGAAAGCCCGAGGTAAGCGGAGGCCTTGCGGCTAATACTCATCCCTTCCGCATCATCGAGCTCGGGCCTTAATCGAATTTCGAGTCTCGCAGACATGGTATCTTTTGCTTTATGGTCTTTGGTTTTTGGGGTACTATTACAAGGTAACCGAGGAGTTTCGCCATAACGCCACGGGGAATCTATAGCACACTGGTGGCTTTTCTTACATAGAAAATATATGATAATCGGGATTATTTGAGCAGAGGGGGTGATTGCATGGAACTATACCTCATGCAGCATGGGCTGTACCTCCCAAAGGAACAAGACCCTGATGAAGGATTGAGCCCTGACGGAGATGCAAGGATCCATGCGAGCGGGAAGGCCCTGAGGAGAATGGGCATCGCCTTTGATGCCATCTTTTCGAGCCCCAAGAAACGGTCCGGACAGACAGCCGCAATCGTAGCCGGAGAAGTGGGATTTCCCCCTGATAAGATCACGGAAACGGACAGGGTCAAGGCCATGACCCCTCCAGAGGAGACCGTTGAAATGCTGTGCGGGGTATGGGGCTACAAAAGGGTGCTCATCGTTGGGCACCTACCATCGGTTGGCGAAGTGGCATCCTCTCTGCTGACTGAAGGATCTAAGGCGACTATAGCCTTTGAAATGGGAGGTTGCTGCAGGATCGATGTGGAAGAGCTTCCCACTCACGCCGGTCAACTGAAATGGTATCTAACCCCAGACCAGCTAGAGCTCATAGCATCCTCGCCGTAGCGGTGCCTCATGAGCATCGTTTATGGTCCGCTGGCTGTGGGATCGCCTGGTATTTCTATCTGCAAGGTAGGTGAGTCCCTTAAGAGGAGACCGGCTCTTACCACATGTATCGGAAGGGTATCTCGGAACGCTGGGGCAGCCGTGCTGCCTACGGTATCATCCCTTGAATGCCGAGGCAATGAAGCAGCCTCCCGCCTCCGCCGCGGTTCCCACCTCGGTGCCGGCCCCGGCAGAGGATGCTTCGTTGGAATTACCGCTCTCACCGAGGTCATTGTAAGCCCTCACCACAAAGTAATAGCTGGTTTCGTCGTCGAGACCATAGATCGTGCACGTCGTTTCCCAGCCCTCCCAGGCAGGCTGGGAATAGTCATAATTCTGCCCCGCTTCACGGCAGAAGGCTTTATACCCGTCTACATCGCTACTGCTGGGATCCCACGCCAGGGTTATATCCAAGGCTATGGAACTATGTGCCGATACAAGGGCAAGAAGTACCGTGAGACCAAGGTTCAGCCACACAAAACCGGTTCGAAATCCTCGTTTTCGATTAGTGCCTTTTAAACGAACCTTCACCGTAACACCTTTATCAACCACCTATGATTTCTGAGCATCCGCACTGCTCACCAGCCCCGTGAAGCTCTGAGGCCCTTCGTAAGGGCAGCGAGCCGCCACTATCCTTTTTGGGCAAAAGGAAACGAGGGGAATAGGGAGGTTACCATACGTGCCAAGAGGCTTTATCGGAAATTCGAATGATAATTAAGCAAGCAGCGTGCCACAATACACGATCTTTTCTTCTACAGGTATTTCAATAGGTTACGAGATTCCCCCTTCAACATCTTGGGCCGTTGTAGTGAATTGCACACAGAGGGGTATTCATGCCGACACACCGAGCCTGTTCTCTGTTTCAACGACTCTTCGTGCCGTCATTGAAAGGCAGGAAACAATGGTTGTGTACCGGTTCTACAAACCCCCTGGGATGGGTTCTTCCTGATGGATCCGGTTAGTTCCCCACATCCCGATACTGTCCGCTAACTCGAAGTTTCAAGCTATTTCCCTGAGATTAGGGTAGTGGGGGGAGGTGTTCGGTCATGCGAGAGCGCAAAACCAGGGAGTACAGTTCAATCAAGACAGGTTCGGCTCACTGGCATCAGGGTGCTCTGAGATGTGCAATTCTTCTGCAAGGTACTTGAGATTATAATCTTCTTTCCTCACTCGTAAATCGTAGTAGAGCAAGGTTATTCCAATGACAAAAACCGGGGTGGATAGGATATTCCCCATTGCCGGCCCTATCGTCGGTAGTGCCCCTATGATGAGGCTTATGGCTACCGTTATGAGCCCAACGGCAAACGTCATATGCAAAACCCGCCACCAGTTATTCCGAACCAGGAATGTGCTCCGGGAGATGGCGGCCACCGGGCCCACACCCTCGAGCAGCGCCACCTGCAGGATAAAGGACCAACATACTATCAGGTAGACGCTGACACAGAAGCCGGCGGTCACAAAAAGATAACCGGCCTTGGATGTGGCAGTTACGGGAAACCCGACTGAAACCATTACGATACCCATCACCACAAAGAGGGCGACCAGCATAGCGCCTGCCATGGACGCCAGCCTCTCCCAGGCAAATCGCAAGGCACGACCGATGCGTATCGGCTGACGGAGATATTGCTCCGATACCGCATGGATTAGGGCTCCCTGCATCAGAGAAAGGCCCATGATAGATGCAACCAGAAGCATGATGCCTACGGGGATAAGGTGGCCCAGGGACTCGGTCTTCCCCTCTGCCAGCAAAGGCTTCAGGCCCGAAAAATCGGGAATGCTCCACATGAACCTGAGCACTATCTCCACAATTGCCACAATTGCAAGGAGCCTAATCGAGTTTCTGCCGTATATTTGAAAGGTCTCGGCCAGAATATTTCCAAGGCTACGGGGTCCGAGTATCCTGCTCATGGTGCGCTCTGCCTTCAAGATGAAAACCCGAAAATCTGGTTACACGTTCTCCAAAAAACAGATCTAATCTTAGTCCAACCAGGCCGATGGTGCCCACAACAGGTGCTGTGGTCAAAAGGAATCGCCAGACCAAAAAAACCCACCTCCCTGACTCAGAGGTAGGCTTTTTGATTTGCATTGGACCTTCCTTTAGCATCGACAATTTAGCAGCAAATTTACAATATGGTGTTGCCTGTGTCAAGGAATGTCGGTTCTTGGCTTTCCCATTGACACACCTGCAGCTTTATCCTATGCTTCTTTCGCCTTACAGGATTCTCTCTTTCCAAAGGCGCACGCCGGCGATCGAGATGTGCCGGCTTCCAGAAATTTCGATGCACTGTGTTTGGCTTAATGAGTGGCCTTAAAGGGTAGAGGGGAGTACGTTGTTGCCCGTGACCGTGATATTGAAACGGTGAGCCAATAAACAAGGAAATGGGGAAGGAGCGAGACATGTATCGATATAAACGCCTCTTGGTGGGGCTTTCCCTCGGGAAGCAGGACGGAAGTTCTATCCGTTATGCTGCCATGATCAGCAAGCTGGCCCGATCTGAGAAGATTACTTTTCTCCATGTAGCAAGCACCCCTGATATTCCGGAAGAGCTGCGTAAAGAGTTCCCCGATCTGGCTGGACCGGCCGACGATTCGGTGAGGCAGGAGATGGAGGAAATCGTCAGCAAACACTTCGATGGTTACCCCGATACGCAACTGGAATATGCTGTTGCTGAAGGATCACCACTCATCGAGCTGCTCCGCCGGGTTAAAGAGCATGATATCGACCTGATTGTCATGCGTAAGCGCCGTGAACCCACGGCAAGCGGTACCCTTTTTGAAAAACTCGCCCGAAAGGCTCCTTGTTCGGTTCTTTTCGTGCCCGAGGGAAGCAAGGCATGGTTCACCGAAATCCTCGTGCCGGTAGATTTCTCGGAAAACTCAATGGATGCAATGGAGGTTGCCGTCGCCCTTGCCCTGGCTGCAGGGCTCAAAGAGATCCATTGTCTTCACGTATACAGCGTTCCTTTGGGTTATTACAAGACGGGCAAAAGCCATGAGGAATTCGCTGAGATCATGAAAGGGCATGCGGAAAAAAACCTTCAGGAATTCATGAAAAAGGTAGACCTCAAGGGGTTGACTGCAACCCCCATCTATAAGCTAGAGAAAAGGGAACACAAAGGCATTGAGGAGGTAATCGAAGAGCATGAGATATACCTGCTCGTAATCGGCGCCAGGGGACGAAGAGCCGGTGCCGGGGTGATGCTGGGAAGTGTGACCGAACACCTTATCAGGACCACTACGATCCCGCTTCTGGCAGTCAAGAGGAAAGGCACCGGCATGGGACTTCTCGAGGCGCTGCTCAAATTATGATGGGGGCTACTGCAGAAAGAATGAAGAATGCTAATGCCAGTGGCTCATAACATATTTACGGACTGATTATCTTGAAAGGCATGGGTTGTTGCTTATACCAAGTTGCGATCATGTCATTGCGAGGAGCGAAGCGACGTGGCAATCTATCCTATGGAGCCCGCCCTGGCGCGAGGCACTAAGCTGCGAGAATAGACTGTGAATAATTTCCAGAGCTTAGTATCATATACATAGTTTCAAAAACCAGTTCTGGGCCAGGGATTGCTTCACATTCGTTCGCAATGACGTCTATAAATAGTAGCCGTTTGAATGTAACTTGGTATTACTTAACCCCCTGGAAGATCCCGGTAGCGTGGTACGCCTCGGCATTGCCCATATTCCACACCCCGCCGACAGCCTCCCCTCCATCACCGTATACCGAGCCTTTCACAACGCCAGAGGTTGCGGCTGTCTCGCTTCCGGCGATGCCGAGCTTCCACCCAAAGCCCGCGTTCAGGTTTATATGATTGTCGCCGGCCATTAAACTGCCCGCGGCATTCGCTATGGATGCAGCGTATCCCCCCCCGGAGACCGATAAATCAAAATCGGCAACCTGCTGGGTATCGAAGTTAAGGCTGCAATTGAAGCTCCCTTGCATGTCCTGATTGAGGACATTTAATCGCTGGATCGTTCCATGCGCAGACCCTGTGTAGGTATATGCACCGCTCAGGGCGCCTATGTCGGCCGGATTTGGCCCGAAGATATAATACCCCTGTTTCGCATTACTGGGATGGGAAACGGCGTAGTCCCCGAGCGGGTTGATGCTCACCGATCCCGGGCAATTCCACCAACCCCAGGTCAGATAGGCGTTCTTTCCCAGCTCACCTATTACGATCGGCCGGGTTGCCCCGAGATCGCCGGAAGAGAATCCAGCATGATTAATGCTCTTAAGGTAGGGCGTTCCGCCTCCCCAGGCCGACTTCCCCGTAGTCACCATCTTGTCGCCGTTGCTGTAAGCCTCTACCGTTTCCCCGCCGAAATCCTGTCGGGAGGTGCTGGTGTAGGTGCCCGCGTAGGAATACCCCTCACCTGCATTGCTAAGAAGGGCGGTAAAGTAACCGAATAATCCGCCTGTCGCCGGGCTTTGTTCTTCCCCGCCGATCACCTGCTTCTGGTTTTCATCGGCAATTCTATCCGGCGTGTCAGGTGCATATGAGGGGTCCCGCTTGCCCGTGTCCCGTGGTCGCACCGTTGCTTTTACAGGTGGGGGGAGCTTCCCGTCTACCCAGGTATCCTGTTCCAATGCCTCCATCTCTTCCGTGGTTGCCTCCCGTATGATTCCATTCCCATATTTCTGTCCCGGGCCGATCCTTTCCCCATCTATGTACCCCGGTCCGTCATAAAAGATGACATCCATGCCGGTCTTTTCATTATCAACCGCAGCAAGAAAAGGGATGGAATCCCCCAGCGTGGCCAGGACTACCTCCCCTGCCGCCGCCTCCTCCTGGAGCTTGTATACGTGGACCGCGAACTTCGTTCCCCTGACACCGCAGACAGCGGTTGGCGTTCTTACCTGCATATTCGTCTTCCTGGAAAAAAGGCGCAGGGCATAGAACATCACCTTTCCCTTGAGCATGCCCAAAAACGATCTCTTCTCCCTTTCAAACGAAACTTCGTCCAGCTCCAGACGGGTATTCGCTGCCATGCTGATCACATCCTCGGTTACGAGATCAATGCGGCATCTTGAATGAGGCAGGGTCTCAAGTGCGTCATTTTTATACAGATAGTCACCGGCCAGGCCAAAATACGCCTCTCCCGTAGCCTTGTGCGTAACAACAACCGAACCCCTGAGGGCATCGATACTGCCTACTCGCTTAAGACCCGACCCGATAAAGTAATCCTTAATGTCAAGCCCCCTGAGTTTTTCCGGTATGCCCTCAGAGGGGACGGCAGCCCCCCGATCGATCTGTGCCGGCAGACCGGGGATTGCCAGGGTCAGGGTCAAGAGGATTACGATGGATATGCTGATTGGCAGGTTTGACTTTTTCATTATATGTCCTCCCGTTTTCATGAAAACTTGACGGCCTTACCTATGTCCCAGGAGATATGAATCTCCTTCCGCCGGTTCAAGCTTCTTCCTCGTGCGGTCTCATTTGACGACATTGGCTCGGCACCGTCCAGGCCGTGCGTTCTGATACGCACGGGCTTCAGGTGGTGTCTTTCAGCCATGACCTCCCTCGAGAACTCGGCCCTTTTCCCGGGAGCGTTCGAGAAAAAACGAGGAAAAGGGCTACCCTCATAGATCTATCACTCAAAACGTGACCCCCGCGCTTACCCCGTAAATCTGCCTGTCGAATTCATAGAGACCTGCATTTGAATTGCTGTCGAGGAAGCTGTAATGAAACGAGACAACGAAGTGATCCATAACGGTCCGGCTTATCACCGCATAGAAGCTGTGTCTTGAGTCTTCTCTGACCTGGGTGTAGAGAAGGGGTTTTGTGTCGAACTCCCGGTTTGTATACTTATAGCGAGCATAGAACTCCGTATGTGTCTTGATCTTCTTGAAGTAAGAGATGGAGTAATTCATTGCCTCATACGACCATCGATTGTCTTGGGCATTGGAATTCTCATGGCCTACGGCCAGTGTAACGATGTCCCGTCTGTTGTTGAAATAGAAGGAAGGAGAAAGCTCGTAGAGCCTCCTTACACTGTCGTAGATCTCCTTTTCGGGCGGCTCATATCTTTCATCTTCATAGGAAAAAAGTGCTTTAATCGAGAAGCGATTGGTAACATGAAATTCACAGGTAGGGGTGAAATGGATTGTGTCGTACAAATGCTCATGCCCGTACTCTGAATAGCTGTATCCAAGGGGAAGCTTGAGCACAGCTCTTTTGCCAACCCACCATGGGCCCGTGGTCGCGCCAGCTTGCAAGTAGCCAAACTCATAGTATTCGAAGGGGTAGCTCCTGTAAAAGGAACCGGTGGTGTTCCATTCCAGCCCGAAAGGAGCGCCGAGATCGTAGAGGATGTTCCCGTAAAGGTCGCTTACCGTCACCCAGTCTTTGAGTTCTTTCTGTTTCTCCTCTAGGATGATGGTGCCGCCGGTTACCGGTAATCGCTCCTCCTCCGGACCTGAAGTGATATTGCTGTCTCTTTGGATGCTCTGGGAAAACCGAAGGTTGGCAAAGACCTTTCTGGTCCGTTCTTCAATTGCTGCGAGGAGCTCGTTTATGTTCTTTTGAACCTGCTCCGGGGGTTCAACTCTCAGCACTGCTTCCAGCTCTGATTTTGCCTCGACATACCTTCCGCTCAGAAAGTAGCAGGTTGCCAGATCTAGCCTCACCCTGTGAAGTGTGGGATCCAGGTCGAGCATCTCGTTGAACTTTTGTATGGCCAGGTCCGTTTCCCCGGCCTTCATCGCGCTTTGACCGAGCCAAAACATGATATCCATGGTCTCAACGATGGATGCTATCTCTTTGAATATGGCCAGCGATTTTGCATAGTGCCGGTCATAATAGAGCCGGAGGGCCTGGGCCAGGGTTTTGTCAAGCACCGCTACCTCTTCCGGCGTCATCTGCTGCAATTTCTCTGCAACCTCCGTGTCCTTTTCCGTGACCTGAGCAGAAAGGACCTGGGTCTGGTTTGCAGTGCTTGCACCTGGTTTGGCATAGGCTGGGAGGGCCAGGAATAAAAAGGTGGGCAGGACAAGGGCGAGCTTTGTCAGCGCGAGAACTCTACACATCCGAACCTCATATCCCTTTTCTTGAGTAGGTTTCAGGAGCAGAGCGGATTCACCACTTTATTTCATGGTTTGCCCACAAATACAAGAAAATAAAGCTGATTCAACCCTCCCCCCTGGTAATCACCTTCGAACCAAATCGTTCCCTGATCTCGTCCACGGCCTCGTCAACCCTTCGTTCTTTGCCTTTCGTAAGCCCCGTTTCAAAGAGCTCCATCTGGATATTCTTTTCGCTGCTTTCCAGGTTTGAGGCCGCTACCCCCATGAGCCTGACCTTTGATCTCAGAGGCTTATCCAGGAACAGTTTCATGGCAGCATCCACAATCGCCCGTGAGCTATCCGTTGCCTTGCCAATGGTATGGCCTCTGGTGACAAGGGAAAAATCACTGTACTTTATCTTGATGGTTATGGTGCACGCCCTGAGCTTTTCCCGTCTCAATCGCTCCGCAACCCTTTCGGCGTGGTATTTGATCTCCTTTCCTAGGGCCGCCCTATCCTTGGTATTGGACTCCAAGGTGCTTTCGGAGCTAATCGACTTGGTCTCTCTGCTCACGATTACCCGTGAGTTTTCCTCGCTCGTCGCCAGCTCATGCAGCCTTTGGCCGGACTTTCCAAAATCCCTTGAAAGCCTCTCTGCGCTGAACCTCCTTAGATCACCAACCATTTTGATTCCATACAGATGCAGCCGTTCCACCGATCTTTTTCCTACTCCGGGGATTTTTTCTACCGGCAACTGAGATAGGAACTTGTCAACATCAGCACCCAGGATTATCATCAAGCCGTCGGGTTTGTTCATGTCAGACGCAACCTTTGCCAGAAACTTGCTCGGGGCAGCTCCTATGGAGCACGTGAGGCCCGTATTGTTACGGACCGTTTCTTTTATGCGTCGTGCTACCTTATCGGGGGCACCAAAGAGAGCCTCCGTTCCGGTAATATCCAGATATGCCTCGTCTATGGAAACCTGTTCGACCAAAGGACTAAAACCTCTCAATATGTCGAGTACCTTTCTCGAGAACTCGGCATATCTCCTTTTTCTAACGGGAAGAAAGATGCCCTCAGGGCATCTTGTCTTGGCCTCGTAAATCGGCATGGCAGAATGAATCCCGTATTTCCTGGCTTCATAGCTGGCTGTGGAGACAACTCCCCGGTTGGTTGTGCCGCCGACAATCACGGGTTTCCCCTTGAGATGAGGTTTATCCAACACCTCGACCGCCGCAAAAAAGGCATCCATATCAATGTGAAGGATTGTCCTGGTCACGATTGTTCCCTACACGTATGGTCGGGACGCATCCCTTGTATGTCGTTGCGATTATGAGGAAATACTCTTGATGGCATGGCATGGAGGCCTCGGCCGCCAACAACTCACTGCGATCACCGGACCGCCTCACGTTTTATCATAGTGAGAAAACTGCATCGTGAAGGTTGCTCTTCCCTGGGAGGAAGAACGGAGTGCTGTTGAGTAGCCAAACATCTTGGAAAGGGGAACGATGGTCGCCAATATCTTCGCCGTTCCTTTGGAGGTAATCTGCTCGATCCTGCCCCCTCTGCTATTCAAATCATTGATGACATCGCCCACGAACTCCTCGGGAGCTATGATTTCGACCTTCATGATCGGTTCGAGAAGAACAGGCTCGCCGGCTTGACTGGCCTCCTTAAAGGCCATTGATGCGGCAATCTTAAAGGAAAGGGGGCTTGAAACCTGCTCTTTCACGACAGCATCAACAAGGACAGTTTCTGCATCAACCACGGGGTACCCCATGAGAACCCCGCTCTCTGCGGCCTCCTTTACCCCTTCTTTTACCGACTCAACAAATGCGTCCACCATTAAGGGATTTGCACATTTATTGACAAACCGGTTTCCGGTACCTCTCCCTAGCGGTGAAACCTCAATTCTGACACCGGCAAAGTGCATGACACCGGCCCATTCCCTGTCAAAAACCGTCTCGGCTCCACCCTTTTTGCCGATGGTTTCCCTGTACACGACCTGGGGCTTGCCGGTGTTTACGTCGAGGGAGTATTCCCTTTTGAGCCGCTGAGCGACTACCTCGAGATGAAGCTCCCCCATGCCGGAGATGATCATCTGACCCGTGTCTTCATTGACCTCAAACCGGAAGGTAGGGTCCTCGTCATCGATCTTCATGAGGGTATCAACGAGTCGCTCCTGATCTTTCAGCTGTTTCGGTTCCACAGCCATTGATATTACCGGCTCATCAAACTCCATGGCTTCGAGAAGAAGCGGATGATCCCTGTCGCAGAGGGTATCGCCGGTGGTGGTCTCTTTAAGACCCATGACCGCAATAATATCACCGCATAGGGCCTGATCTATCCTCTCCCTTTTGTTGGCGTGCATCCTCATGACGCGGGCAACCCTCTCAGTAATATCCTTAGAGCTGTTATAAACGACAGAGCCCGTCTTCAGTATTCCCGAGTATATCCTCACATACGTCATTCTCCTTCCCTGATCCATGGCAACCTTAAAGGCCAGGGCTGAAAGGGGCTCTTTTGTCGTGGCGTGCCTGGTTTCAGGTTCTTTGGTCTTCGTGCTGATACCGGTCACGGGTGGAACATCGAGGGGCGAAGGAAGACATTCAACAATGCCGTCCAGAAGCGGCTGTACCCCTTTGTTCCTTAAGGCTGCCCCACAGAAAATGGGGACCAGTTTGAGATCTATGGTAGCCTGCCGTATTGCCCTTTTTATTGCTTGAATATCTATCTCCTCTTCGGAGAGGTACTTCTCCATGATGCTGTCATCCGTATCGGCCAGCAGTTCCACTATCCGTTCTCGTTGTTTGAGGGACGCCTCCTGATAATCCTCCGGGATCGCTATCTCCTGAAACGTAACTCCCAGGTCTTCCTCATTCCAGACTAGAGCCTGCATCTTCATCAAATCGATTACACCTCGAAAATCCTCCTCCTGTCCCCACGGTAACTGAAGAACCAGCGGTACAGCGCCAAGCCTTTCTCGTATCATCTTGACTGCTGTCTCAAAATCGGCTCCAGGCCTGTCCAATTTGTTGATAAATGCTATCTTGGGAACCCCATACCGATCCGCCTGATGCCAAACCGTTTCAGACTGTGGTTCCACACCACCCACAGCGCAGAATACGCCAATTGCCCCATCCAGAACCCTCAAGGATCTTTCAACCTCAATCGTGAAATCTACATGTCCTGGGGTATCTATGATGTTTATGGTATGGCCGAGCCATTGACAGGTAGTGACAGCAGAGGTTATGGTGATGCCCCGCTCCTGCTCCTCGGGCATCCAGTCCATGACAGCCTCTCCATCATGAACCTCTCCGATCTTGTGGGAACGACCGGTATAGTACAGTATCCGCTCGGTTATGGTCGTCTTGCCGGCATCAATGTGGGCTATAATGCCTATATTGCGGGTTTTCTTGAGTCGCTGCATTGACATAGGGATTCAATCTAAGGTATCTTCCAAACGGTGTCAAGTGAGTATACCGGAGGGGTAGAGAAGAAATCATGACTACGGCGACCGGCGAAACCCTGATGACAATATACAATCTTCTCTTCACCGCCTATGGCCCCCAGAACTGGTGGCCGGCAGAGACCCAGTTCGAGATGATGATCGGGGCCATCTTGACGCAGAACACCAGCTGGAACAACGTAGAGAAGGCCATTCAGAACCTCAAGAAGAGGGATTTACTATCTATTGAAGCTCTCAAGGATATGCCTGCGCCAACACTAGCCGAACACATCAGGCCGGCCGGATACTTTAACATTAAAGCCAAGCGCCTCAAGAATCTCATAGCCTTTATCCAGGAAAAATACGACGGAGATCTGAACGGGCTCTTTTCACGGGATACCGAGACTATCAGAATGAAGCTCCTGTCAGTCAGGGGTATCGGTCTGGAAACAGCCGACAGCATGATCCTTTACGGGGCTGGGAGGGCCCTGTTCGTAGTCGATACCTATACCCATCGGATTCTGTCACGGCATAATCTCATCGGGGAAGAGGCAGGATACTATGACCTCCAGACGTTGTTTATGGACAATCTGCCCCATGATGTGGAGCTCTTCAAGGAGTTTCACGCACTGATTGTCAAGACCGGGAAAGACTATTGCAGAAGAACACCTCTTTGCCCGGACTGCCCACTCGAACACGTAAACAGAGGAGTCCATGGTTGAGGCACACGTCAGTCCCTCGCAACCCTTGGTTGTTGTTGATTCACCAACGCTCATCACAACTGCCTCGACCGCTGCCTCGTGGAGAGGGCCATTTCCTCTTCTTGCCCTGATTATTGTCCGATTTGGTTGTAGGGCATCTTTCATGAGCGGAATTATCCGGTGACGGGAATGTCCAAAAGGAGACTCATTTTTACATCGGTCCTACTGGTTTTTGTGCTGTGCATATTCATAGTGCTTTACTTTGGATATTTCTTGATGAGCCCAGCAGGATTCGACCAAGAAGAGGAAATCTTCATGGTAGAAAAGGGGTCCGGCCTCAGGTCGGTAGCGACTCAGCTCGAGAGAAGAAAGCTCATCAAAAACAAGGACTTGTTTATCCTCTGGGCCCTTCTGAAAGGAGGCTCCCGTACCATTAAGGCCGGTGAATACAGCCTCAATCACTCCATGGCCCCGGTAAAGATCTATACCATCCTTACTTCCGGAGCAGTCAAAACCCACCCCCTGACAGTCCCGGAAGGTCTCACAGCCGAACAAATCGCCGGCTTGTTTGCCACAAGAGGCCTGGTGGATAAAGAGGAGTTTATGGGCCTTGCAATGGATAAGGGCCTTGCTGCATCGCACAAGATCGACGGGCTGAGCACAGAGGGCTATCTCTTTCCTGACACCTATGTGCTGAGCAAGGGGATGGGGGCACGACAAATAATCGATCTCATGATCAACAGGTTTTGGCAGGTCTTCGACAGCCTGGTGCAGGGTAAGGAACTCCCTATGTCCATACATGAAATCGTTACCCTGGCATCCATTGTGGAAAAGGAGACCGGGGTAGCCGAGGAGCGGCCTGTTATCGCGTCCGTTTTCCTTAACAGGCTCAAAAAGAGGATGAGGCTTGAAAGCGATCCGACGGTCATTTACGACCTCGAGGATTTCGACGGAAACCTGAAAAAGAAAGATCTTCAAACCCCCAGCCCTTACAATACCTATCGTCATCGTGGACTGCCTCCCGGACCTATTGCCAATCCCGGCAGGGCGTCTCTTGATGCAGTGCTCAACCCAGCTCAAACCAATTACCTCTATTTTGTGTCAAAGAACGATGGGAGCCATTTTTTTTCAGCTACCTTGAAGGAACATGATAGGGCAGTGGCCCGTTACCAGAAAAGGCGCCGGTGAATAACAAGCAAGGATACAATGTGCTATTTCAAAAAAAAGGAGGTTTACCATGAGGAAGGATCATCCGTACGTTCTAACAGTCATTTTTCTTATCGCTGCTTGTGCTGTCTCTCTCATCTCGGGATGCTCTCAGCCGGTCAAAGCACTCGACAAATCGGTTACGGCACCGCAGCTGATTGTCAATCCCGAGACGGTTCGTGTGGGCATTGCGAGGATAATCGACACGAACATAGTCTTCAGTGGCGCAGGTTTTGCGCCAAGCGATAGTGTGTTCATTGAACTGCTTGATGTGCCTATGAATGGGGAGAGACTCAATATCGCCATTGCAGATGGCAATGTAGGCAAGGACGGTACCTTTCATGCCTCGGTGGGAAAACTCACGAAGATTTCCGATTTCCTAAGGGCCTCACTTGGCAGCAACAAGAAAGGCGAAAACGCTCCAGTGATAACCAGGCCGCCTATGCCCCCGGGTATCTACACGGCACGGGCGACGAGCATGCTCGCGGATATAAAGGCACAGTGCACGTTGGAGATAAAGGGGCCATCTCTGTTCGATAGGATCAAGGATTGGCTCGGCGTCAAAATGGGCAAGATCCTTAAAGAATAGGTAGTCTCTCCGTTTGGGACAGACCTCATGTGGGGCTTGGACGTCCCTCTTGGTTAAAATAGGCCGAGGGAGGCACAACCCTTTTTACTTGAGGGCCCTTACCTTCCGAGGCAAATGGTTCATAAGCCCTAGCTGTTGCACCTAGGTCTGGCCCATCAACAAATCATCAGGGCTCGCCAGTTTCGTTGGGGAAATTGTATCATTTTATTTCTTGACATCCACAAAGGCTTCTCATATATTTCAGCTCTATTGTATACAGTATACATAAACGACGTGGATCCAAAAAAAGGAGGCGTAAAAGATGGCTACCGAATTCAGTTGGGATTATACGTCTTATCCGGGGTATAAGAAATACCCCCACCTATTCAAACCAGTCCAGATCGGTAAGCTCACCATCCCAAACCGCATAAAATATGCCGCCACCGAGGATAACCTGAACGGCAGGGACGGCTTTGTTACCGATGCCGGGGTCGGCTACTTACGGGAAAGAGCAAAAGGTGTTGTGGGTGGCCTGTGCGTTATGCAGGGTGTCTACATGGATGAGAAACGACAGGGTCAGGGCTACGTCGGTCAGGCCGCTGCCTGGGATGATAAGTTCATACCCGGCCTGAAACGGCTCGCCGATGCCATTCATGAAGAAAAGGCGATAGCCGGCTGCCAGTTAATGCACTGCGGCCGCGTAGGGGCCGTTGAAACCGAATTTTGTCAGGGCCCTTCACCGGTTCCACAGCGTTTGAGAATTTTTAGGCCAGTCGAAGTGATGAGCAAGGCAGACATAAAACAGTGCCTCAAGGAACACGTTGAGGCGACCGAACGATTGCTTAAGGCCGGCTTTGACTACGTAGAGATCTCTGGGATTGTGGGTTATCTCCTTTCCAATTTCGTCTCCAGCTATACTAATAGGCGGACCGATGAGTATGGTGGGGATATACGGGGCAGGATGAGATTTGTCGTAGAATGCATCCAGGAGGTCAAGAAGGTCTGCGGCAACGTCCCCCTCGGCATCAGGCTCTGCGCGGACGAGCTCCTTGATGACGTGGGTGGAAACACCCCAGAAGAATCAATGATCACCTATGAGATGGCTGAAGAGGCGGGGGCGGATGTCATGAGTGTTACGGCCGGATGGCAGGAATCGATCTACCCGGTCATCAGCAGGGATATCCCACAAGGTACCTGGCTCCATCTGGCTGAACGGGCCAAACAACACCTTACGGTGCCGGTCTCCATGGCATACAGGCTTTTCATCCCCGAGATACCGAACAAGGCCATTGGAGAGGGCAAGTTGGATATTTGGGAGATGTGTCGACCGATGATTGCCGACCCCCTGATGCCCAAAAAGGTCCTGGAAGGAAAAGAGAATGAGATACGGCCGTGCGTTGCATGCAATGTCTGTCTGGCCAGGCTCTTCCGCGATGCACCGATGACCTGTTACATCAATCCGGTGTGCGCCCATGAGTGGGATCCCAAGTACGAGATCAGGCCGGCGGAGATGGATAAGAACATCATGATCGTTGGTGCCGGTCCTGCCGGCTTGGAATGTGCCTGGGTAGCAGCTGAGAGAGGACATGAGGTTCACGTCTACGACAAGAGAGAAGAATTGGGCGGAGCAATCATTGATGCCTCCAAGGCTCCCTACGGCGATGACGAATTATACGGACAGATAAGCTTTTCAAAGGCCAAAGCGGAGAAAGCGGGGGTGAACTTCCATTTGGGCACGGAGGTTACCCCTGAACTCATCGAAGAGGAAATGCCGGATACCGTTGTCCTGGCAACAGGCCCCATCTATGCTAAGGGCACAGCGCCCGGCTTTGATCGGACAAATGTCGTTCCAATGCTGGATGTCCTGAATGGGAAAGCTGAGGTGGGAGAAAACGTTGTCGTTTGGGGAAACCTCAAACCCGGGATTGGACTAGCCCTCTACCTGGCCAAACAGGGCAAAAAGGTGACCATCGTAGGGAAAGAGCGGAAGCTCGGGAAGGATATCAATCCCTCCTTCAAGTGGCGCTATGTTGGATACCTCAGAGATAATAGGGTTCCCACTTACAATGACTCCGAGGTCGAGGACATTACAGATGATGGCGTAACTATCAGAACTTACGATGGCTACCGGATCCCAATCAAGACAGACACGTTAGTATGCGCGGTAAGAGAGGCCAACCCGGGCTTGAAAGAGGTGGTCCAGGAGAACGGCATTGAGCTTTTCGTAATTGGTGATGCACTTGTGCCTCGAAATCTATCTAGTGCGGTTCACGACGGCTACCGGATAGGTATCCGGGTGTAAGAAGGAGGTTGACAATGGCGGTTGATCCACAAAAAGAATTAACAAAGTTACATGGTGCTCTGGGTGTTTCACAAGCCGTAATTAAGAGTACGTTTTTTGAATGGCGCCAAACAGCCCTTGAGCTCCTCGGACCTGGTTCTGATGCACTGGACGTTGTCCTGAAGTTTTGGGAAGTAGCCGGTGTAGACGTTGCCAAAAACTTCTTCCCCATGCTGAACCTGCGTAAAGGCGAAGAGGGTTTGATTCTTAATCTTGGCAGGGCCTTAGCAGGCACGGGAATTGCCAATGGGGCCGTGGTTACGGTTGACAAAGGTGAAACTCCCTTTGAAGCCTTCATCAGATGGGAAAGATGCCCGTGGCCAACCTTCGCCAAACGCTATGGTGCTTCTATGAAGGAGGACCTCTTGGGTTGCGACAAATTCCTTCAAACAATCGTTGCTGAAGCAAATGCGTTCCTGGGTACGGATTTGAAAATAGAGACACAAAAGGCTATCCCAAGTGGCGATGGCGTGTGTCTACGGAGATTATACAAATAAGAAGATAGCAGGAGGATGCAATATGGCAGCACAAGTAGACATGAGCAAATGCACCATGTGCGGTGGCACAAAAGACCCTATCTGCGTGGAGGCATGCCCAGACGAAGCTATCAGAGTGCAAGACAGTAGAATTGTTGTGACCGAGTTTTTGTGTGAGGACTGCAACGAGTGCGGCTTCCGATGCCCGGACCATGCTATTTCCATTCCGCTTGAGCTGGTAACCTTTTAACACCACTGGGGAGGGAACCATGAAGGTAAACAAGATCGATCACATCTGTATTGCTGTCAAGGATCTGGATGCCGCTCGGAAGATCTGGGAACCAATTCTGGGCAAACCGGAGCCCGACGACCCCTATGTGGATGAACCGGAAAAGATAAGGGTGGCACGGTATTGGTTGGGCGAAGTCGGTTTCGAGCTCATGGAGTCGACAACCCCGGATGGAGATGTGGCCAAGTTTATCGAACGCCACGGTGAAGGGGTCATGATCATCAGTCTCAACGTAGACAACACCAGGGGTGCAATGGATGAGCTAAAGGAAAAAGGCTATCCCTTCATCGGAGGGGCCAGGCCTTTCAGGGATTGCGAATTTGCCTTTATCCACCCAAAGGCAGTGAACGGCGTTCTCCTTGAATTGATCGACTATAAGTGGGATGAACTGAACAAGTAGCTCACCTCCTTGAACGGGAAACTATTCCTCCCATTGAAGCTGGGCTTTCTTTCGAAATGACGACCTTATACCGCGGTAGAGGCGGCCTTTTGCCGCCTTTTTTTCGCCTTCGCCAGAATACCCTGGAGCAAGCTGCAGGGATGATCAGCCTCCCCCAAAGGCTACTGGTCGACAGGAATGGCGAGGTGACCGCACCAACAATGGAGATCACCTGCCTTTGTGGACCGCCGGCGCAATAGAGCTAAGGCACATCGACGGGTTAGCCGAATTGGCATTTGATGAAATAGTTCATTGCTTAAATCCGACCCCGTTCATTCAGCTTTTTGTCCTTTCTTATCTTTATGCCGATCCGAAGTCCCTGGCGAGGTGGGTATGGGCGCCGGGAAAGCCTTCTTAGTGTTTTCCACAGGTACAGGTGTGGGCTGAAACAGTGGAGACAGGAAAAGGATCTTGACATTTCGAGAATGATGATCATAATCTTGCCGACCTAGGGAATCAGACCCCGAGTTTTCTGAAAAGAGCCCGGCCTGTGCCGGGCTTTTTTGTGTTTATGTACCCGCCTTCGCCATGAAGCGGCCATGGAGCCTCTTTGAAGGCGTTCCATTTTGAAGCAATATTCGTTCTTGTCTTCTTCTTGAGCGATGAGGATTGGTGATAAGCAACAGGAGTATTGTGAGGACATGAAAATTGGATTGATAGGACTGCCAAATTCAGGAAAAACAACGGTCTTTAACGCACTGACCGGCTCAGAAGCCCCTGTGACAGCCTATAGCAGCGACAGGACCAAACCCCATGTAGCGATCATAAATGTTAAGGACGAGAGGGTAAAGACGCTTTCGGAAATGTACAATCCCATGAAGACCGTCTATGCGACGGTGGAATTCGTAGACTTTGCCGGGCTATCGGCAGGTTCGGCGAGGGAGGGCATCTTCTCCGGGGAAGCCATGGGTATGATGCGAATGATGGATGCCTTTGCCCTTGTGGTAAGAAACTTCAAAGAGGACCTCATGGGACCTCCCGCGCCCCTAAAGGATATGGGACAACTGGAAGAGGAATTGCTGGTTTCAGACATGATCGTTGCCGAAAGCCGTTTGGAGAGAATTCAGCAGGGTTACAAACGGGGCCAGAAGAGCGATGCCCTTCAAAGGGAGGAAATGGTATTGATAAGGATCTTGGACCAGCTCAACAAGGCTCTTCCCATTCGGGATCTCGAATTAACCCCGGATGAAGATAAGACGATCCGCGGATTCCAGTTTCTCACGTGGAAACCCCTCATGGTCATCTTGAATTCCGATGAGTCAACATTCGGCATGAATGGGGCCCTGCTGGAGGAAATGGAGAAGACCCACCGTGCAACCGAATTTGCCGGAAATTTTGAGATGGAACTCGCCCGTCTGGATAACCAAGAGGAGACCAGGCTCTTCATGGAGGATATGGGGATTAAAGAGTCCGCCTCCTATCGCCTGACCTGGCTGGCTTACAAAACCCTGGGCTATATCAGCTTCTTCACGGTGGGCTCTGACGAAGTGCGCGCATGGAATGTCCACAGGGGAGATACGGCCCTAGATGCCGCAGGGACCATCCATACAGATCTTGCAAAGGGCTTCATCCGGGCAGAGTGTTTCTCTTATGAAGACTGCCTTCAGTGCGGTACTGAAAAGGGACTCAGGAAAAAGGGTCTTTTACGTCTGGAAGGGAAAGAGTACACCGTGCAAGACGGGGACATTATGAATATTCGATTCAATATTTAAGGGACATCCCATACGTCCCTCCTTGAACCCCACCAGACTCTTCAATCTTCCCATTGAACATGAGATATTGAAGTATTGAAGAGCGACCCGCTTTTATCATACCCATTGCGGAGCGGGACAGAAACGGGTGCAATCGATGTGCCGGTGAATGGTCAATCCCAGCCGCCGGCTCTGATGCTGGGAGACGTGCTCTTGAGGCCCCCACTGATCACGCTCCAGACATGTATTAGGCTCCTCTCTTCCTCAGCACGCCTTTCAATAACATACAGCAACCTGCGTGCGCGATCAAAGGCGATCGCTCCGAGGAGGTATCGCTTTTTTCTCTTGTGATCGTATCCCGGGTCAAACAAATATTGGTCGATATCAGCCGAGGCGTAAGGCTGGGGCTCATAAAGCTTCATAGTGCCATGAGCCACAGCAGCTAAGTCGTCGGGATTGTAGAAGATTATCCGTGCCCGTATGTCGTCAACCACCATCCTCTATCATCATAAGGCCACTTGGCAAGGTGTCACCATTCCTATCTGCAGTCCCAGGCAATTCACAGATGGCTCAGCAGCGCAACAATTGATGGCGTAACCTATATGCTACTACGCTTGGAAGCGTTTAGATTTGCGTTTATAATCTCAAGCTGAATTGGAAATTCTATCGGAGAATAGCAGAAATATGCTATTTTGAGCCCAGCAGTTCACATACAACATGTGGACATCACTATTAGACAGGCAAGACTAGATTCGGCCACCCTCTTCTGATGGCCGGATGGTATGAGAGAATAGGGCCTCTACACTACTTGTGGCGCGAGTTTCACCGGTATTATATCTGTGTGTACATTCAGAAACTGTGCCATTATGCCTTCCAGTCTCTCTATCGTGTCTGTTTCCCAGAGACACCAAGCCTTCCCTTGCTCCCAATTGAATGCTGCCTGAGTACTGTTTACCGGCACCTTCTTTGCCCTCAGATCTTTCATAAATTTCTCACGTGCCGGCAGAAACTCTTTCTCAGTCATTCCAGGAGCTTTAGGATTCCAAGTATGGACACAGATCGCTTCCATGTTTTTTCACCTCCTCACTTTTGGGTATAACCTTTTTGTTGTGCCGCTCGTTCGACGATGTATCTTTATGTCTTTCCTTACAGAACCGCCATTAACATATCGGGCCTGACACCATTCCTCCTGTGCCCCAATCTTCAAAATCAATCTCTTCAATAAAACACCGTGTATGCGGCACAAGGTTCTCTTTCGGGACAGGACGGGCTTCAATTTCAGCCACTGTCTCCCTGACACCAGAAATCATCTCTTCTTTCTTCTCTTCTAATAAGGCTCCTTTCAGGAATTCTTAGACTTCTAATTGATTGCTCACATTTCGTTATGGGTTTGGCATGGTTGAGATGAAAAATATAGCTCCCATTAGGACAGACGATGTCCTCTTGGGGGCAAGGCGTGCACATTTTAAGTAGTTTCTCCATAAGAATAACCCTCTGTGAAAGGTTGTCATAAGGAGAAATGATGGAGACTGCACATTGATTGTTGAAAATATGAAGTCTACACAGCCTCTGGGACTAACTCCTGCACCTCATGGATTTCAGAGAAGGGTATATTCGCGCGTTTGTTTAACTCTTTAACAGCATCAGAGCTTGGAGCCTCGAAATAACAATGGGTCTGTTCTGTTTCTGGAATAAAAAAGCTCCGTAACCATCGGACAGGGATACCTTCTTCTGTCATCTCATCTGCACATGATTTGGCCCTAAGCCCAGCACCCGTAAGGACTTCGGGTGTAATACCCGGTAAATGACGTATAGCAACATAACATGCCATGGCAAACCTCCTTTCTTTTCTTCTTAGGGTTCATAAGGTTCAAGTAATGCGAGTAAATCCTCTCGCTGGATACGCAGAGCTCGCTCTCCTGCGAGGCGTAGAGCCGGCAATTTGCCCGTGCGGATATAACCACGAATCGTTTGGGTATGTACGCCGAGAAATTCCGCAGCCTCATCAGGACTGAAAAACTGCTTTTCCTTAAATTCCCTTGCAGCTTTATCTCCAGCACCAATCCTGGCGCTCGGTTCTGCTTTTTCCAATGAAACAGGTTGCCATTTCGACAACGCCGATCGCCATTCCACGCCGGAAATACCGTATTTTTCTTTCAATTGAGCCATGAGTCCACTCTCCACATGGGCAAAAGCTACAAGAAGATGAACAAGCTCTACCTTCGAGGAGTTATCCTTTCGGGCAATATGTGCTGCTCTCTCAAAAAGAGCTACTGCGTCAGAACTATAGGCCACCTTTTGTTTATTGGTTTTACCAGTGTCATCCTTTAAGGCTACTGCGGGAGCTTCTCCAAGCTCTTCAAGGTCAAATGTTAACGGACCGATCTGAACAATATCGAAACGAGCAATGACCTGAAAAAGCCCCACTAAAAGATCATCCGTTGTTACCTTTGGGCTTCTTCGACGCTTGGCACGCTTGATCGCGGCTCTTATAGCTATAGAAACAGGATCTTCTATCATTCCATTATTATATGTTAATATCAACTAAATTCACCTAATATAATATAAATTTGTGAGTGTCAAGAAAAAAACAGAGGTGGGAAGGAAGCCGTGACAATTCTCTTCCGGATAGCAACAGCTGTTCTTCGGCCAAAGGGGAAACGCTCAGATCCAAAACCTCCTCCTTTTCCTGGGGGGATGTGGAATATCCGGATATCTCTATGCACTACCGGTTCGAGATCCTCAACGCCCTCTCGCGAAATTGGCTAAGTGTGGGTCAACGGGGAGTATTGAGACTTGTGGCTTTCCGTCTGTATCTTACGATGAGTTTGGCTTTGTCGAGAAGATTACATTCCGAACAGAACTGACAAGATTCTATTGGGAGCAAGGCATACACATTTTGGAGTGTTTTTCCCTGGGGTAACCTCATGGCCGGGGCTCAATAAATAGAAGGAAGAAAACGGTTACAGAATGATATTAGAAGGAATATAGATAACAAAAAAAATCGATTGCAAGAAACGGAACAGTATCTATTTGATTGCGGTCACGAAAGGTGATGTAAATCCCGTATATTGTGGTGTGGCTCTATTCTAATAGAGTTTCGACTTCTTGCCACTTCTACTCCAGCATCACCTGAGCTTACCAGAGATTACGGAATCAAATCTGCAATATCAAGGAGGTATCGATTTCTGAGAGAAACGCCCTTCCCTGAAAGCCTCTTTTTCTGCTCCTTTTAAGTCTGGGGTACGAGGGACATACCCACAATGAAGAGGGGATTTGATAGAATGTTGTCGTGGCAAGGTATCTGGCTTTTAGAGGAATCAAAATCATGATGGGGCGGGTTTTACTTATTTACAAATGGACGTCCCGGTCTTCCCCTCCTGGTCCTCTATAAGACTAACGATTCGCATCTGCCCCTGGCATCTGGGGCAAGTGAGAGGATCATCCTCATATATGTTTTTGGATAAGCCTTGCCCAGTTCTTCCGATATTCTTGAAACCTAAGGGCTGAAACAACTTATCAGAAAGTATGAAAGGGGACAGGAGGTTTCTTTTCTTGGTAGCTAGTAAATGGTTTTTTTCTCTGCTACCCTCAGGGGTGTAACTCTTTGATATTGTGATATATAACGTTGTTGACTAAGTTGCCTGACTTTCGATCTCCATTTTTCTAAGTGACCTGTTTCTTTTAAGGGGCTGGCGGTCGGGGGGGTTTGGCTCGAAGCACCACTCTCGCTCTCCTGGTTAACTGATACTGCACTCTCACGCAACACTCATTCAAGACTTGACCTCAAATCCGCACAAATTACGTAAAGTGTTTTTGTGAAGCAAGCGTTAACGTTTCAGTTCGGATTCCATTAATACCCAGGTATCTGCTTTGGAAAATAGTCTTCACAGGTTCCCTCGCGGTAAACGTCTGCCGTCGCGCAATGCAGGCCTCCCCCGAAGGCAGCAACATCCCAGAAAGGAACCGGGATAACCTCAAATCCAAGCTTGTCCAGCTGTTCCATCTGAGCAGTCTCGCTGGCTTCGACACAGACGGTCTTGGGATCCAGTACGAGCAGATTCATGGAAAGCCAAACGCTGCAGAATGAGAGAGGGGCTTTCTTGTCATGCGCAGGAGGAGCACATTCTACGACTTCCCAATCATTCTTCTTAAACAGCTCAATTTGTTCCTTCACAAGAGGGACGCGTACGCGATTGCTCAATGCGAGACCGGGACGAAGGGGAACGAAGGTCGCGTCAATATGCATAGGATCATCTTCATAAAAACTAACAACATGTATGCGATGGTTAGGAAGGTGGCGCCGTAACCAATCGATTCCTCGTTTATTCGTTACGGTTGAATTGTAGACCAAAAGATCCTTCCCAAATCGGCCAATATCTGCGGCATCAAAGCAGACCTCCTCCTCGGTGAGTGGAAAATCCCGATCATAGATAAGCCGTTCTCTTTCTTTGGAGGTCATGGCTCTATGTTTTTTCCAGTAATCTTTTTTATAAGTGCGTTCTGTGAGACGCGGCTTGGGAGCGGCTTCCCATCTCATGTTCGGATCTTCTTTGAAATACCGCTCCAGCAGAGGACGATAGCAAAGATATTCAAACCACCGGCTGCGGTAGGACATGGTCGCCTCCAAGATCTCATTGCCAACCGTCAACAAGACATCTCTCGGGGGCATGCACCCGAACATGGTCTCTTGTTTCCAGTCAGGGGTCTGGACTACCTGGTTAAAATCCAGCGGGTCTGGGCGGTCGACCCGGATACCTCGCTTCTCAAGAATCTTAACGAAATAATCCATCTGTGCCTTAGCCTTCTCCACCATCTCCTGGGGTATGGGTCCGTACTTCCCCAAGGGGAACCCATCTTCGGGGAAATCCCGTTCAACAGCCGGTTCGGGCGCCTGAATCACCGTATTGTCGGGACGACCCACAATAATGTGTTTCAAAGGATCCCATTCATTCCAAGAATTGACAACCGTATTCTTTGTCAGTTCCTTCATCCTATCCTCCTTCTATTCCCATTGAATTTGATTGGTCATTGAACTCGGCTCCGGCGGCCCCAACTTCCTTCTCATGGTGGGAGAAGCCACGAACACCCTGCCTCCTGTTGCCACCGCTGCTTCCCTTCATCGGATTCGTTCCAATCCTTTTTGACGATCTGAGCGATCCAGTCAGCTCATATAACATAAATCTTCTCACCAGTCAATCCCGCAGCAAGGCGGGGTCAATGGTGATGCCGCCCTTCTGTTCTGCGGACATGCCGGCAAGTGGTCGATACCAGGCCATCGCGCTTCCAAGATACGGGAGGCGATTTTTTTTTGCGATTCTCGGAGCGAGACGTGGTGGAGTTGATAGAGGTGATCAACGGGAGGAGAAAGGGGGTATGGGATCGACAGCCGAAGGAGTTTTTTGAGAAAGCGATTCCCAATATCGATGGGACGATGGCAGAGACGACGGGGGAATGCAAACAAGGGATGGATATTTCGTATCAGGGGATTTGGGGCTATGCGCCGTTGCTGATTTCATTGGCTCAGACGCGAGAGGCGTTGTATGTGGTGAATCGTTCAGGGAACGCGCCGTCGCATCTGGATTCGGCTTTTTGGATTGATCGGAGTTTGGAATTAGTGGAGGGGCGATTTGAGGAGGTGTGGTTGCGTGGGGTTACGGATTTCAGTTTGACGAAGTATTTGGATCGATGGAACGAGCGGTGCCGATTTGTTTTTGGTTTGGATGCTCGCCAGAATCTGGTTTCTATCGCTCAGCGTCTTTCGGAAGACCAGTGGGAGCCCTTGGAGAGGAAGCCGAAATATGAGGTCAAGACGGAGGAGCGACAATGGCCTGAAAATGTGAGAGAACGGATTGTGAAGGGGCGAGGGTTTAAGAATATTCGGACGATCTCAGGGCAAGTCGCTGAATTTGATTACCGTCCGGTGGTGCTCCGGAAGAACCTGACGGTGGAAAGAGGAGAACAGGCTTTATTGGATGATATTCGTTACTTCTTCTATATCAGCAACGATATGAAGATTCCCTGTTTGATTGTGAGGACGGGACGACGGATTGTGTATCGGTTGATTGGCTATAACCATTGTCTCAAAGAACACCTTCGAGCGTTTTAGGTGATCAAAGCGTGTCGAGTGCCTTAAAGGGAGTAACGAGGTAATGGCATTCACCGTGCCCATCACCTCTCACAAATGCTAAAGGAAAGGGGATTCCACAAACGAATAATCTCTAAGCTATAGGATCGGCTTTGCGGCTTCAGCCTCACGAGGTTGGAGTGCTTCGGCAATAGAACGAGTAAAAACACTTCGCCACCTAGTAAGATACAATCATCTGATTCAATGGTTCAAACAAGATCAAGGTGTTGCGGAGCCGGTATAGGACAAAAATGAGAAGAGTAGATCCTGTGGGAAGATCACTCAAGGGATTTACTTCCGGTCAAAGCGACCGCAAGGCCGGCTTTGCGGCAGTTTTCTGTGTGATGCTCACGCATCCCGACCACGATTTCGGCACGAGGGAGGGGCAAATTGAGGGCGCCAGAGCTGTCGTTGCGCTCGGCGCAGAGGGCAATGCCGTCGAGGTAGCGAAGATCCTCACACGCGATGCGGCGGGCATCCTCCGCGGACAGTTGCGGCCCGTGGCCTGGGATCACCGTTTCGATGTCCGCCGTGATGAGGGTGACCAAACGCTGGAGGGTGCAGCGATAGTCCGTCAGGTTGTCCACGAAGGGGATTTCGCAGGGGGAGAGATAATCCCCCACCAGAAGCCAGCTTTCGACGCGGATGGCCATGCAGTCCGGGCTGTGGCCGGGAATGAGAGACGCTTGGATATCGAGGTCGCCGATGTTGAACCAGCCTCCATCGTCGAGCCCCCGCAGATCATCCGGCCATACATAGCCCCAAGGCCGCTCGACGTACCATTGGGAATCGAACTCATGAGCTTTCGACATGGCTTTGGCCGCAAGTTCGCCGCCTTCGGCGACGGATCTGGCCAACACCGAGCTGGTGTAGGCCGGAACGCCCGGGAACATTCCGTGGCCCACCACGTGATCCCAGTGGCTGTGGGTGATGGAGATCGCCTCCACGGTTGCTCCCTTGGAGATGAGCCCGGCAAGATCGTCGAGCTCCCGCGGGAAATATCCGGGGTCGACCACCAGACAGCTCTGGCCGCTGCAGATGACGGTGCTCGTCATCTGCCAGATACCGCTAGTCATCACATCCACGCGGGTCTCAGTCATGGCTTGTCCTGCTTTCCCAATGGGTTGATTTTCACAGGCGCGACATAAAGATTCGGTCGTCGGTTGGGGAGGATGGGATTGCTCTTGCGAACCGCGGCCACGGCTACGGGGTCGACGTCGGCGATCAGGATCTCATCACCCTTCCCGGCCCGCTCCAGGTCCTCACCATTTGGGCCGACGATGCAGCTCAGCCCGCAGCAGGTGAGATTTCCTTCGTGGCCGCAGAGGTCGATGTAGGCGACATAGAGCTGGCTTTCATAGGCCCGCGCCGGTATCTCGCATTGCGGCGAGGCTGCCCTCGACGCTTCCGCTCCGGCCTTCCCCTTGGTAAACGGCGAGTTTCATGGGTTCGCCTTTTGGTTAATGGCTCAACAAGGCTTGCATGCTTGGAAGCTGAAAGGACCAAAAGCGTTCCAGCCTTCAGGCTTCCCGGCTTTCCATCATCATTTTGCCTTACTTATTGCGACTCTCCGGAATCAGCGCTCCCATGAGTCTCGGCAGGTCGCCGAGCCGGCCGATCAGCCCGAAGATGAGCGCCGCCAGCAGCACGAACACTACGCTCACCGAGGCCATCACCGGCGTGTACCCGTAGCGCAGGGCATTGAAGATCTTGATCGGAAGCGTCTCCACCGTGAAGCCGGCCACCATGTAAGCGATGATGTATTCGTTCAGGCTGAGCACGAAGCAGAAGGCATAGCCCGACACCATGTAGGACCTCACCATCGGGAAGATCACCGTGCGGAAGACCACCGTGGAGTCGGCGCCCATGGTCTCGGCGGCCTCGATGATCTCCCCCTCGATGGACTCGAAGCCCAGTGATATCGTGACGAGAGGCAGGGCGACGAAGAAGATAGCGTGGGAGATGATGGTCGCCACCATTTGCCCGTAAAGACCCACCGTGGCCCAGAACGTGAGGAACCCCAAGGCGGTGATGACCGGCGGCAGGATGAAGGGCGAGATTCCGAGCATGAAGAGCGCGCGGGCGTAAAAGACCCGGTAACGCCACAGAAAGTAGGCCAGGGGCAGAGCGATCGAAAGCGCCACCAGGCTTGAAATGGTGGCGATGATCAGGCTGTTCTCCACCGGGATCAGCCAGGCGCTTTCCGTGAAGAGCTCGACATACCATGCCAGGGAAAGCCCCTGAGGTGGGAAGAACAGGCTTTTCTTCTCGTTGAGCGACACTCCGCCGACGACCACGATGGGGCTCATCAGGAACATCAGGACAAGCGTCAGGAAAAGATGTCGAAGCGTCCGGCTCATCGCTGTTTAGGCCCCCTTCCTTTGCCGATCATCATGGTGAACGCAATTAGGCCGAGGCTCACCAGCATGAAAAACACCGCCATGGCCGCAGAGAACGGCAGGTTGGAGTGATAGATGGCCTCGTCGGTGATCAGCACGGAAAGCGTCCAGTGCTGGGGTCGCCCCAAAATCTGCGGGAGCAGATAGGTCCCGAGGGTGAATGCGAACACCACAATTAGGGTGGCCATAATGGCGCTGTGCATCGACCCAACCACCACCGAGAAAAATGTCTTTACGGGAGAGGCGCCCAGGGTCATTGCGGCTTCCGGCAGGTACGGGTCGAGCCGCGAGAGCGGCGGGTAGAGCACCAGCACAGTGTACGGGAAGGCGATGTAGCACATGCCGCACAAGAGCGCCCAGAACCCCGGCGACCAGCTCACCGGCCGCTCCATGAAGCCCAGCCAGACGAAGAGGTTCGAAAGCCCCGCCGTCTTGGAGAGCAGAAGCGACCAGGCAAACGCGATGATGACCGTGGAAAGGGACAGGACCGATACCAGGATGACCAGCCACACCACCTGGGCCTTCCGCCGCATGCGTGTGATGAAATAGGTGAAGGGAAACCCGATCGCCACACAGACCGCGGCGCACAGGGCCGCGATGAAAATGGAGAACACCAGCACCCGGCCGAAGAGCGCGGTGAAGAGGTTCCGGTAGTTGTTGAGATCGAAAGACGGCGTGTAAAAGGCTCCGGGAACGCGGTGAAAAAAGCTCACGGTCACCATGATGCCGAAGGAGATGACGAAGAAGACCACGAGCATGACGGCCGGGTAGATGAAAGGCAGGTGGGCGCGCAACCCTTTAGGCTTGTCCTCGATCATGACGTCAGCACCACGCAGGCGGACGGCGGCAGGACCGCCGTCGCCGCGTCACCCTGCCGGACCGCCGGGCGGTCTTTCGGGGTGGACTGGCTGATGATTTGAAACCCGTTGCAGTCGAGGTAGATCTCGATGCTCGAGCCTACGTCGCGCACGAAGGTAACCTTGCCCTGCAGGTTGTTCTCCCCCTTCTGGGTGCCGGGCACAACGAAGATGTCCTCGGGCCGCACCGAGATGGTGACCTCGGTGCCGGGTTTTACGCTTTCCGGCATGGCCTCGATCTTCAGGGCGTTGCCGGATACCGTCACCTGCCGGCTGCCGCTGCAGGTTCCTTTGACAAGGTTGCTCGTGCCGATGAAGTCCGCAACGAACGTATCGGCCGGGTTGCGGTAGATCTCGAGGGGGGTCCCCATCTGGTGGACCTGGTTATCGGCCCCCATGACCACGATCAGGTCGGACATGGTCATGGCCTCCCGCTGATCGTGGGTGACGAGGACGGTCGTGACCCCCAGGCGCTGGTGGAGCATCCGCAGCTCGAGCTGCATGTCCTCGCGCAGCTTGGCATCCAGGGCGGCAAGCGGCTCATCCAGGAGGAAAAGCCTGGGCTCGATCGCCAGGGCGCGGGCGATGGCGACCCGCTGGCGCTGTCCGCCGGAGAGCTGGGAGATGTGCCGGGCGGCGTAGCCGGGCATCCGCACGAGTTCCAGAAGTTCCTCGACCCGATGCCTGCAGGCGGATTTGTCCGCCTTGCGCACCCGGAGGCTGTAAGCGATGTTGTCTCCGACGGAGAGATGGGGAAAGAGAGCCAGCGACTGAAAGACCATTCCGAAGTTGCGCTGGTGGGCCGGCTGCTCGGTGATGTCCTTGCCTTCCAGGGCGATCCGGCCCCTGGTGGGGCGTTCCAGCCCGGCGATGAGACGCAGCAGGGTCGTCTTGCCGCATCCCGAGGGGCCGAGAAAGCAGACAAACCGGCCGTGCGGAATGTCAAGGTTCACATTCTGGACGGCCACCACGGAGCTAAAATGCTTGTGAATGTCTTCGAGTGCCAAACCGGCCATGAAATTAAATTGGCATCCCGCTCATCAAGCGGGACGGCATCAGGGTTCAAGAAGTCAACGGTTCGAGAAAAAATTGGGGCAATAGTAAGGAGAGGTTGAGGTCCAGCTCAGTCCCCAACCTCGCCTAAGGGATTCTACTTGGTAATCATCTCCGTCCACTTCTGATTGATCCAGTCGCTGAGGTTCCCAGTGTAGATGTCGTAGCGCGGGACGATCGGCGGGATGTCGCTCGACACCGCGCCGAACTCCTCGGCCGTGAGGCCGGTCAGGTCTCTCTTCACCGTTGGCGATGTCCCGACCTTGAGCGAGAGCTTTTTCTGGATGTCGGGGCGGCACATGTAATTAATAAAAGCGTATGCCTCTTTAAGTTTTTTGGAAGACTTGGGAACTGCCCAGATGCCGGAGTCGAGCACCCCGCCCTCCTTCGGGAAGGTGGAACGCACCGGGTGGCCGTCCTTGCCCGCCAGGGTGGCCACGTCATGATAGTACTGGCCCATAGGGATCTCGCCCGACTTCAGCGCCTGTTCGAACTGCGCCTCGTCCCGGTACCAAAGCTTCACGTTGGGCTTTATGGTGGCGAGCTTGTCGAGCACCTTTTGGATGCCTTCCTGGGTGTCCAGGATTTTGGTGCCGCCGAAGAAGGTGGTGGCGGTGATCTCAAAGAGGAAGGAGTTGGATGCCAGAGCGAGCAGACCGAGTTTGTCCTTCTTGTCGGGTTGCCACATGTCGCCCCAGGACTTGGGGGCTTCCGGGAAGACCTTGGTGTTGGAGACCAGGGTGATGTACCAGGACACCGCCCCGATGCCGTCCACCTTGCCGTCCGGGTACTTGTGGACGAAGACCGGCAGCAGGTTCTTGCTGTTGGGGATCTTCGTTAGATCGAGCGGCTTCCAGAGCTGGGTTTTCTGGCCTCTCAGCATGGGCGTCTGGGCGATCATGTTGACGTCAGCCGGGGCCATGCCTGCCTTCGAGGCCTGCTCTAGCTGAACCAGCCAGGCCTCTCCGGTGGGCTCGGCCACTGACTCGACTTTGATTCCAGTCTCCTTGCTGAAGTCGGGGAAGATGTGCTTGTCGAAGGAATCCTTGAAATAGCCGCCGTACACGCCGACCTTGATTGATTGTTCGGCCGCTAGGACCGACTGCCCGGCCAGTGCGACTGCGCAGAGGACCAGGGTGGACCACAAAAAGATGCGTTTTGCGTTTTTCGCCATGGTAAGCCTCCTTTGGTATGAGTTAACGGACGAAGTGCCCTTCGGAATTTCAGCACTATGTCAAAAAGCCACACTATCAAGGTCCTCTTCGGCGCCAGGGTCGCCAGTCAGGCGGGCGAGGAACTAAGAACCCTGGGGCGAGCCGCGTCCTGCTGGTCTGCGACGCGGAGCTTCTTAAGGCGACCCTCGTCAAACGCGTTCATCCTGGGCCTCGCTGAATGCGGAATGATAAAACTCGCTTTTGGGTAACTGAGAATATGAAAAACGGAGTGGCGTGTCAAGAAAAATAGACCCCGGAAGAATAAACCCGGTTTTTCAATGGGCAATCCTCGGGCAATTCGGTTCTTCTCCAAAAGTGTACATCATCGAAAATAACACGTAATATCGGAGAGTTAGAATTTAATCCAGTATCCTTACTAACGGATAAAATTTGCTGCTTTTCTTCCAATGTCCGTAGCGCGGATTCTCCAGAGGTGCGTAAACCGGTCAACCAAGATGAATGGATACCCTGTATCCTGGAACCGGGAGGGTCAACCAAAGAGTACAGAAAGAACTGGGCTACTGTGATCCGCCTGAGTTATTGATTCAGAAGATTTATGAGGTAGACCCTCTTACCTGCCCCAAGTGCCAGGGGGCCATGAAGGTGATAAGTTTCATTCAAGATTCGGAGATCATTAAAAAGATACTCAAGCCTCTTGATTTGTGGGATCTAAAATCAAAACCTTTGCCCAAGGCCAATGCTCCCCCTAAGAATATTGAACCTCATTTAAACTATTCCGACTGTCAGCTACCTCCATCCTACAATTATCTTCATGTGGATGAGCAGTATCCAGAAGACTTTTCCGCCTAATTTTTTAAAATGGAAGCTGGGCTTACGTGGATAAGTCTGCCTTAATTCCCCCAATTTGCTACTTTTGGGGCAATGAATCCGCAAAAACCTGTCTTTGGCTTGTCGCTTCGAGACATTACCGTCCAACGAATCTCACAAAAGGTATTCAACCGCAACATCATGTGTTCGTTTTGCAATGTTCGTTTTGCAATTGACGCACAAGGATAATTTCCCTATACTCCTCTCCACAAAAAGCGAGTTCATCATGGGGAAGAAGATCTTTCCAAACTGGTCAAAGAGCTTAAAGTTGAGGATTCTGTCTTCTCATGCAGCGATGTGCCCTATCAACACGTTATATCCGTTGGGGCCTTCGTAAATGCGGCCGGGGCTAATTTTGTGCTGCTGGGACCCGAGGACACCCAGATCAAGAGCAGCAAACCGGTCATCTCAGTGGGGGCTGTGCGCACCGGCTGCGGCAAAAGCCAGACCTCGCGTCGGATTATTGAAATACTGGTGGGCAGGGGCTTGAAGGTTGTGGCCATCCGCCATCCCATGCCTTATGGTAATATCGCCCCCCAGAAACTGCAGCGGTTTTGACAGTTTTTCGATCTTGAAAAGCATGACTGCACCATGGAAGAGATGGAAGAATACGAACCCCACGGGGTGCGGGGCAATGTTATTTACGCCGGTGTGGATTACGAGGCCATCGTCAGGGCGGCGGAAAATGACCCGACCGCTGAGATGTGATTCTATGGGACGGCCGCAACAATGACTTTCTCTTCTAGAAATCCGTCCTGCATGTAACGGTGCTCGATCCTCATCGCCCGGGACATGAGCTCACCTATTATCCGGGCAACGTACCCTTAAGATTATCCGATGTGGTGGTGATCAACGAGATGGGCAGCGCGGATGCCGAGGGTATTGAGAGCGCCCGCCGCAACATTGCCTCCGAGGCTCCGGATGCCATCGTCATTGACGCTGCATCCACCCTTGACGTGGATGACATTTCTGTAATCAGAAATAAAAGGGTGCTGGTGGTGGAAAACGGACCGACTTTGACCCACGGAGAGATGAAGATCGGCGGCGCCGGGCTGGTGGATCCACAGCCGTATATGGTGGGCCGCCTGTGCGAAACATTCGAGACTTATCCGGAGATTGGAACCGTTCTGCCGGCCACGGGTTACGGTGAGCAGCAGTTAAAGGACCTTGAGACGACAATCAACAATACCGAATGTGATACGGTGGTCATCGGCACACCCATTGATTTGAACCGCATCATCAAAATCGACAAACCCAATACCCGAGTGTACTACACCTGCAGGAAATCGGGCGCCCGAATCTGGATATGGTGTTGGATGATTTCGTAAAGAAACACACAAAGTAAAAAACGTTGCACGTTCTGGGTTACCAGTAATCTTTCGGCAATAAGCCAGCACGAAGCTCGAAACCTGTAATCCGAAAAGGAGGGAAGATGAGCCACTCAACGAACGAACAGCTTAATCAATTAAGGGCAACCGTCATCACCAAAGGTGTCGCCAGTGTGACGACCAACTTCATTGAGTCGGCCCAGGGAGCCATTTTGCGGGATGTTGACGGCCGGGAGTACATCGATTTTGCCGGCGGTATTGGTGTGATGAACGTCGGCCACAGCCATCCAAAAGTTGTGGCCGCCATCAAAAAGCAGGCTGAAAAATTTACCCACACCTGCTTTATGGTGAATCCCTACGAACCTGCCGTGAAGCTGGCCGAAAAACTTTGCAGGATCACCCCGGGTGATTTTGCCAAAAGAGCGGTTTTTCTAAACTGCGGTGCCGAAGCGGTGGAAAACGCGGTGAAAATAGCCCGCTACTACACGAAAAGACCGGCCATAATCGTCTTTGAAAACGCCTACCACGGCCGAACCCTTCTCACCATGACCATGACCAGCAAAGTCAAACCCTATAAATTCGGCTTTGGACCCTTTGCACCGGAAGTCTACCGGATGCCCTTTGGCAATGAAGTCGGCGCGGATAAACTTCATGATTTTTTCATTAAAAATGTCAATCCCGAATCAGTGGCTGCGGTGGTGGCCGAGCCGGTCCAGGGCGAAGGCGGGTTTATCGCACCGCCCCCGGACTACTTCCAGGGGCTGGTAAAAATCTGCCGTGACAATGGCATCCTGTTTGTGGCCGATGAAATCCAGAGCGGCATGGGACGCACCGGAAAGATGTTTGCCATCGAGCACTGGGGTGTGGAGCCTGACCTGATCACGGTGGCCAAAAGCCTGGCAGCCGGCATGCCCCTGGCCGCGGTGGTCGGCAGGCAGGAAATCATGGATGCGGTGCATCCGTGGGGTCTGGGAGGCACCTACGGCGGCAACCCGGTGGCCTGCGCTGCGGGGCTTGCGGTGCTGGAGGTTTTTGAAGAAGAGAATATGCTGGAAAAATCAGTGGCCCTAGGCGAAAAGCTACAGGCGCGCTTTGAAAAGTGGCAAAAGGATTTTGATGTTATCGGGGAGATCAGAGGCCTGGGGGCGATGCTGGGTCTCGAATTCGTCAAGGGCCCAAATAAAGAACCGGCGGCGGACGAGGCCAAGCAGCTGGCCGCTTATTGCCTCGAAAAGGGGCTGCTGGTTCTGGTCTGCGGAAGCTACGGCAACATTATCCGGATTCTGGCGCCGTTTGTAATTACAGATGATCAGTTGGAAAAAGGTCTGTCGATTATGGAAGAAGCTCTGAAAGAAATTTCAAAGTAATCCATCCACCAGGTTTTGGGGCCGGCACGGTGGCGGACCCTGCATTAAGTTGCCGACAGAGATATATCTGTAGAGCGGGGCACTGTGCCCGCCTCAACGTTAGCAATTCTAAATCGGGGAACCATAAGCGTTTGTTTGCGCGATAAATTTAATCGATTACTGCTTTAGCTCCGAAAATGTATGGAAAACGTGGGTTCAAAAACGATTTAGGGGTATCCCCTTGACTGGCGTAACCACAAGATGTAGTATTCCAAGGTATGGAGGATTACCCCAAGAACCTTTTGGAGCTGGAGCACCGATTTTCGACCGAGGAGGCCTGCCGACAATATCTGT
>Ga0307378_10000841_pt1 | contig 51528 bp, 54 predicted proteins | sample UN1MG_FD_202238 | JGI IMG/M metagenome (GOLD analysis project Ga0307378, IMG submission 202238) | Soil microbial communities from Risofladan, Vaasa, Finland - UN-1 | ecosystem: Environmental > Terrestrial > Soil > Coastal area > Acid sulfate soil | place: Finland: Risofladan, Vaasa | collected... | reverse complement strand
CGAGAGGATTACAAGTTCGTGGGAGGCGACTGTGGCGGAGAAAGTCAGGAAAACTGGGCGCATTCGAGGTTTTGATCTGGTCTGGCGTGAGGGTCCAGTGTATGTATTTAGAAGACACCATGCTGCTGCTGAGGGGTTGAAGTGAGCACAAGAGCGGCGCTTCTTGTGATCTTTATTACCTCACTTCTTGTTCGGGGCGTGTTTGTCTGGGTCTTCGGGATTCCGCCAGTGATTCTCGACGGTCACGAGTATGACGTGATGGCCAAGAACATTCTGGCTGGTAATCCACTTGATAGGCAGCCCCCAGGCGAGGCTGAGTTCCCCATCAGGGTCCCTCTCTACGGTTATTTCGTCGCTCTGGTCTATTGGGCATTCGGCGCGTTCCCAAAGGCAGTCGTTGGCGTGCAGATCGTTCTCTCGACGCTTCTTTCAGCGCTCGTGTTCTATCTCGGTCTGCGGTATCTCGGCGATAGGTGGGCGGCGTTTGCCGCCGCCATGCTGCTTTCCCTGCATCTGCCGTCGGCCGTCCACTGCGGAGTGCTTTACCCGGACACCGTATTCGTTTTTCTGGTCGGTATCTCGGTCGTGGTTACCCTGCGTCTGTTGGAGAGAACTACATGGCCGTGGGCTCTCGCGACGGGAGTCATGCTAGGCATCACAACGCTCTGCAAAGCCGCCGGCCAGCTAATGATCGCTCTTGTCGTCTTGTTGATATTCGTTGCCGCAAAGTTGTCGCTGAAGAGACGGGTCTCGCTGGCGCTTGTGGCGGTCGTTGGTTTCATTATCGTCATGTCTCCGTGGGTGATCAGGAATTATGTCAAGTATAACGCCTTCATCCCTACTGGGACGCTCTTTGGACTCAATTTCCTGACCGGCAACTACCGGGATTTCCCGCCGCGCGACAATATCGCGAGGCCCTTGCTGCTGCCCGACGTCTTCGAGAAGTCTTTGTCGATGAACTGGGTGGAAAAAAACAAGTATCTCCGGGCTGAGGGGATGCGCACGTTCATCCAGAACCTATCTGATCTGCCGAGACGGGTGTTTATCAAGACACTCGTCGTTTTCATTGACTATCCCCGACTTACCCTGCTTAACAACGTCGGCTACTACACAATCATCCGACCGAGGGTCAGCCACGTGCTTGTCTGGGCCGGTGTGCTTCAGAACTCGCTCTACATCCTACTTGCACTGGGGGCGATCCTCCTTTGTAGGTCTGCGGACAAGCGACTCGTGATGCTGGTCGTGCTTCTCGTAGTCTATTTCTTGTCGGGATATGTTCTGACTCGTGCCCTCTCGCGATATGGCCTCGTGCTCTACCCATATATCTGCCTCTTTGCGGGCTGCACGCTGAGCAAGCTGCGAGCTTGCCGGCGTTTCACTGCGCCGCCAGGCCCATGACGAGGCCGGCGAGGTGTTGAAGCGAGCGGGCCTTGCCGCGGGTACAAGTTGGTCAGCCGATGTATTTGGCGATCTCCGGCGTCGAGACCGCCGTTGCTCGGTTTGATTTCTGGAGTTTTTCCCAATAATCAGATTGGAGCGGAGAACGTTGCGGCTGCCTCGCGGATGGAGGGCAGAAGCTCCTGCCCGAAGGGCAGACCATGGGTAGCCGCAGGCGTAGCCTGACGGTGCGAATAGCGCCACAATCCCCCCATTCTAACCTCCCCGTTGCGTTGCACGCACGGCTACCCACGGTATCCCCTCTCGGGGATTACAGCCTGCACTCCTCGTTCGCACCCGTTAGGTGAAAGAAGCAGCAACTCGGCTTTCGACATGAGCTCCCGTGCCTATGTGCCAGCCAGCTTCAGAGCTCAACTTCAGAAACGACCAATCTGATTTGGGGGGAGTGTTTTCATCTTGACTTTCAAGGGCACTTGAGATTATTGTTGTGCTCTAAGGATTTATTTGATGTGTGCTGGCGTAGCTCAGTGGTAGAGCAGCTGATTTGTAATCAGCCGGTCGGGGGTTCAAGTCCCTTCGCCAGCTTGAAGTTAACGCATGTTTAGTGGGGAGATACCCAAGCGGTCAAAGGGGGCAGGCTGTAAACCTGTTGGCGTAGCCTTCGGAGGTTCGAACCCTCCTCTCCCCATTTGGGCCGTTTTGTAGGAAGATTTGGCGGCTAATTACGTTTTTGACAAGATCGATGCGAAACCTAAAAGGAGGTATGAAAATGCATCGCAATATTATCCTGTCAATGGTGCTGGTAATGGTTCTTTTTACCAGCATGAGCTTGTGGGCAGCGTTGCCCAACGTCGGCGACGTCGCTGCGAACGTTCGGTATCAAGATATCGATACTGAGGAGGAGCTTTGGCTCTACGACGAGTATCCGGGCGCGATAGTTGTCCTCGAGATGTCGGCAACGTGGTGAAGCCACTGCCATGCTACGCTGGATGCGTATCAAACCTACATCTGGGATTACTTCAGACCTGATCAACCAGTTTACGTCATCTCGATGGGCTGCGACCATAGGACGGGCGAGTCTGCTGCGGCCTGGCGCGACTATAGGGATGAGGGCGGATACACCGTGGACTTCGGCTGGGACGAGTGGGGCGATGTTTACAGTAACTACATGGGCACGGGCTACCCGACGACGGTTGTGATCGACTGTCAGGAACCACCTATCGTCGTTTGGACAAGAGTGGGACGCTGCGATGACACTGGCTGTGCGCAGAATCTAAGGGACCAGATCGAGACGGACTGGCTACCGCTCTGTAATTCCGATCCCGAGCTCTCGACCCCGTCGTTCGATCCCACCTTTGGTCGGACCGATACCGACTTCAATTTCTACATAGACTACTACGATGACGAGGGGGACGCTCCGGCCTCGATTGTGGTCTATGTCAATGACGTGCCTCATGGGATGTTTCTCGACACTGGCGATCCGGACAACGGCACGTATGTATGGACTGGGACAATTGCCCAGGAAGGGCTAGCGACGTTCTACTTCACTGCCAATGATGGCAGGGGCGGGACAGCGCGCTTTCCCGGCTCTGGCGAGCTGGACGGGCCTTATGTCTATGACGATTACAATCCACCCTCATCCAGCTGTTCTGCGCCGGCTCGGTCTCAGAGCAACAACATAACTGTTGACTACACGTCATCGGACGACAAATCAGGCGTGTCAAGTGTCGATCTATGGATGCAGTGCAACGGTGGAGGTTATAGCCTAATAGACAGCTCGAGCAGCCAGAATGGCAGCTTCAACGTAACCCTGGCCTCGGGCAACGGAATCTATGATTTCTACACACGGGCGACTGATATTGTCGGAAATGAGGAGGACCCGCCTGGGTCGCCTGACGCCTCGACAATATATGACGACATGGCGCCGGATTCTTTGGCGACCGCGGGTATCGTGTATTACTGGAAGAATCTGCCGGTTCAGGTTGATTTCACCGCTGACGACAACCTCAGTGGCGTGGATTCGACCGTGCTTTGGTATCGCCATGAGGGCGGTGCGTGGACCAATAGTGGGCTCTCTGAGGGAGGCGTTGCCGGCACGTTTGACTTCTATGCGCCTCAAGGTCAAGGCGCCTATGCTTTCTACACCATAGCGACAGACCTCAATGGGAACGTTGAGAATCCGCCCGCGGCTTCGCAGGCCAATGTTCTCTATGACGCGACGAAGCCGGTCTCGAGCTGCACGAGCACAGATGAGACGAACGCTGTCTCGGTCGATGTCGATTTTACGGCGTCCGACAACGACCAGCTGGATCAGACCGCTCTGTGGTATCAATATGAGGGCGGCGCGTGGACGGGCACCGGCCAGACGAATTCCGCTGGTTCTGGGACTTTCACGTTCACGTTCGCTGCTGGGGACGGCGTGTATGGCTTCTACACAATTGCACAAGACATGGCCGGCAATGTCGAGGACGCGCCGGCCGCGGCGGACACAACGGTCAATCTTGACCAGACGATGCCTGAGTCAAGCTGCACGGCAGACCCGCTGGTCAGCGAAGTTCCGTTCGATGTGCATTTTACGGCCTCGGACGCTGGGACAGGCGTTGCCTCGACCAAGCTTTGGTATCGTTTTGCTGGGGAGACCCAGTGGCGTGATTCCTACCAAAGTCTGGCAGGCGTAAGCGGCACTTTCTCGCTCGACCCCATTGCCTTAACACCACAGTTGGGGGACGGCGATTACGAGCTCATAACTATTGCCACCGACAACGTCGGCAATAAAGAGGCGCCGCCTGGCATACCCGATGCTACCGTGTTACTTGATAGAACGTCTCCGCTCTCCTCGGTTGATTGTATCAGCCAGACGACTGCTTCGCCGCTGGCTCTGAATTACAGCGCGAACGACAGCCTTTCTGGCATCGCGAAGGTCGCGCTTTGGTATAGCTTTGACGGAGGAGATTGGGCAGATTCTGGCCTGTTTGACACTTTCGGGACTTCTGGCTATTCAGTTTCTGCCGAGAGCGGGACGTTCCAGTTCGTTTTTCCGCACGGGGACGGCGTCTATGATTTCATGAGTCTCGCGACGGATGCTGCGGGAAACGTGGAAGTGCCGGGCGCTGCGGACTGCACGTGCACGTTTGACACGACGCCTCCGGTGAGCAGTGGCCAGACTGGTGGTGTTGTGAACGACCCGACGATAGCTGTGACGTTCAGTTCGGCGGATGATTATACTGGAATCTCGGACGTTCATCTGTTCTATCGTTACACTGACTTAAACGGTGTTATAGATGACACGCTTCGGGACACCGGGCGCTATTCGGAAGAGGCCTCCGGCCAGTTCGTCTGGGCGCCCGACATGGGGCCTGGATACTACAACTTCTACGTTGCGGCGACCGACGGTGCAGGAAACGTGGAGGGAACGGACGGCGACGCGGACGCGACCTGCCTTTACGACCCGAGGTTTGCGCTTTCCAGCATGGACGCGCCCGGGTATGTCACGGAGCCGACTGTGCCGATTACGTTTGGCGTTGACATCGGCAACGATGGTTATGACCACGTTACGCTGTATTATCGATACGGCGCGACGTTGGGCGATGCAGATTCGGCCAGCTGGATCACGACCTCAACGGTCTCGACGGACCCTTCTGGAGCGTTTGATTTTAGCTGCGCAGACGGCGATGGCTTCTACCAGTTCTTCACTCGGGCAACGAGCGGTAGTTGGATTATGGAGCCGATCCCTGAGACGCCAGATGCCACCACGCTCTATGACGGCATTGCGCCGGAGACATCGGTCAGCGCGACCTCCATCAGCCCAGGTGCGCAGTTTAACCTGACATACACCACGGTCGAGGACTATGGCCTGGTCAAGATCGACATCTACTACTGTTATCAGGGGACCTGCTACCTGTTCACGACGGTTCACGATACAAATGGGACGGTCGTGTTTAACACCCAGGGCAACGAGGGCGTTTACGAGTTCTATACGATAGGGACGGACACGGCCGGCAACGTGGAGGGTATCCCGCCGGGTGGCTACGATTGCGCTGTTGCGGTCGATCTGCTGCCGCCTCAATCGGTTGCGAGCGTTGACGCTTACGGAACAGGCTTCCCGATCGAGGTGACCTTTGGTGCTAGCGACACAGTAACGCAGGTTACCAACGTGGCCCTCTGGGTGAAGTTCGAGGACGGAGGCTGGGTCGATACTGGCCTTTCAGGGGTGGGCGAGCTGGGCACTCTGGACTTTACGCCTGCTTCTGCCCTTGAGGGTACCTATTACTTCTACACGGTGGCGTCGGACGAGGCCGGCCACACTGAGGCGGCTCCGGCTGCGCCGGACGACCAGATAACGATAGACTGGACTGCGCCTCAGACGAGCTGCGACTCGCCCGAGTTCACGAATGATACGACAGTGCCGGTGACCTATACGGCGTCTGACGCGGTTTCTGGGATGAGCTCCGTCTCCGGATGGATATACACGGGTGGCGCCTGGCAGGATACAGGCTTGGTTGGTCCGGCCAACGGTGGCGTCATCAACGTTGATGTCTCGGCGTGGGGCGAGGGCACGTTCGGGTTCTGCACGGTTGGCCGCGATAACAGTGGTAACGTTGAGGCGTTGCCCTCTGAGCCGGTAACGACGACGCTCTACGATGCGACGGAGCCGACGTCTGCGGCTGGCCTTCCTACCGAGGGCGTTTTTGCCAATACGACGCCGATCAATGTGCCATACACGGCGGATGATTCGGCAAGCGGTTTAGCTAGCGTGTCGCTCTGGTTCAAGTTTGACGGCGGGCTTTGGGAGGATTCTGGGCTTACCAATGTGGCGAGCGGCTTGTCAGTTATGGCAGATGGCAGCTTCTCGTTCGAGGCTCCCCATGGCGATGGCACCTACGAGTTCGCAACGCGAGCTCTGGATAACGCGGGCAATCTGGAGTCACTGCCGGAGTCGCCGGACGGTGGTGCCTTGGTCTTTGACCAGACGGCGCCGACCTCCTCCGTGGCGTTTGAGGGGACCTATGCCATCGCGTTCCCCGTTACGCTTCCGTTCACTGCGGCTGACACGACGTCGGGCATCGCAAGTGTAGCTCTTTACGTGTCGCTTGACGGCGGAGCTTATGAGGATACTGCCCTAAGAGCGACCGGCACCGAGGGGAGCTTCGACTACACGCCAGAGACGCTTGTCGCCGGGGTTTATAGATTCTATGCCATCGCAACGGACAATGCGGGCAACGCTGAGTCTGTGCCAGGTGAGCCGGATGCGACCGTCATATTCGACACAGTCGCCCCTGTCTCCGTGGCGAGCGTATCCGCTGAATACACGAACAGCTTCCCGATAGCCGTTTCGTTCACTGCTTCTGATGGCGGAACTGGGCTTGTGGGTGTGGAACTCTGGGTGAGTTTCGGCAACGAGGCCTTCGTTGATACGGGTCTTTCCTCAACCAAGTCCTCAGGCAGATTCAACTACATGCCGGGTACCTTGACTGACGGGACGTTCAGCTTCTATACAATAGCCTCGGACGTTGCCGGGAACGTCGAGGCGGCGCCTGATGCGGCTGACGGGTCGATCGTGGTGGACCGGACGGTTCCGACGTCGTCGTGCTCGATCGAGGAAACCTTTGTCAACGCATTCCCGCTCTCGGTTGACTACACGAGTGCAGACACCGGAACGGGCGTTGAGCACATCGATCTCTACTACCGCTACGGCGATGGTAGCTGGGCGAAGGCAACGATGCTGACGGAGGCATCGGGCACGTTCGCCTTCACGCCTGATATTGCCGCAGATGGGTATTACGAGTTCTACACTAAGGCGTTCGACTATGCTCTGAACGCGGAGCCGACCGCTGGGCCGGACGACGGCGTCAGGGTTGACGCCACGACGCCGATCTCATCGGTAACAGCTCCGGCTTCGGTGAAGGCGGTTCCTTTTTATGTTCTGTTCACCGCTCGGGACGATGGGGCAGGCGTTTCAACGACCGGGCTTTGGTTCAGCTACAATGGTGGTGAGTGGGTAGATTCCGGGCTCGAGAGAACTGGAACAGCCGGTCAGTTCGAGTTCACCGCCCCTGAGGGTCAGGGGAGTTATCGGTTCTACACTGTTTGTGAGGACAAGGTCGGCAACGTGGAGGCTGCGCCAAGCGTTCCAGATGCTTTGACTGTTTATCACATCCCTGCGCCAGACGCGTATGTCAGCACGAACAGCCTGGACTTTGGGGAGGTGGACGTTGGGACGCAGGCTCTAAGTTCATTTACGATCAGCAACTACGGTGACGCGAACTTAACCATCAGCGAGGTCTCGAGCGATGATCCTGTGTTTCCAGTCTTGTTCACGGGCGACCTGCCTCAGAAGCTTGCGCCGGGCGTCAGTGTGATGGTCAGCGTGGCGTTTGCGCCTTATGTAGAGGGTGATTTTGTGGGTGAGATCCTGGTCGTTACTGATGATCCGGATACGCCTGTAATGACGATTGCTCTCTCGGGCGCCGGTGTCGAGGTTTCTGGTGAGTTCACGGTGGATATATGGCCGAATGAGAATACGTTCCATTTCGGTGACACGTTGACGATCGAGATGAGCGTTGCCAACACCGATGAGCCGGTGTCGATCGACCTCTATGCAGTTCTGACGTTTGACTATGGGGATAGTGAGGAGCGTAGCTGGTCCGCCTCATCGGGTGGCACTTGGACAGAAGGCTTCTCGATGTATAGGACCGCCTGGGAGATCGAGACAGGGCACGACGAGACGACGGAGCTTCTTTCTGAGACGCTGCCTTGTGAGGTGCCGATGGTGGTCAAGTCAGGCGCTTACACGCTCAGGATTGCCGCGCTTCGCACGGGCACGTTTGAATTCGTGACTGATATGGTAACAACGGGACTTTGGGTTGTGGGCGAGCCCTTTGTGGATATTTCGGCGGACAAGGAGACGTATTCGGCGAACGGTGACACGGTTCAGCTTTCGCTTGACGCAGAGGTGCCGTTCGCGCTGACGGCGGACTTCTACGTCGTGATGTTCGCGCCCGATGGGTCTTTCTGGTGTCCAACTGGATTTGGGGAGGCCGGATGGGTTCAGGGCTGTGCTCCAATGCTCGCGGGGATTTCGTTGAATGCAGGCTTTGAGCTCTCGAGCGTTGCTTTCACAATGAACCTACCCGCATGGGCGCCGTTCAATCAGATTGGCGACTACGTGATCTACGCGGCACTTACTGAGCCAGGGACGATGACGCCGCTTTCTGATATTGGTTTGGCGACTTTTTCGCTGCAATAGCGATAGCTCCGAAGAGTGTTTAATTGTTAATTGACGGGCGCCTCGGTGCTTGAGGCGCCCGTTTTTTGTTTTGGGTTTTGAAAAACTACGGAACATGGGCGGTCGCGGTGTGTTTTTTCTCTTGACTTGACTGCAAAAGTTGAGTAGTGTTCTGCTTTATCTGAATTGGACAGTTTGGTGGACATTTTTTGCTTGCCCTGTGGCATGGCTTTGAAAGGCGGTTGATCGCCGAGGCTGGGAGGTGCGGGGGTTTTTTTACGTTTGTTAAGAATGATATTGACTTAGTTCGTGCAGACCCTATATTTGTTATAGAAGTTGGTTGAGGGAGTAGAGTGCTGGCGCTTGCTTACTGGCTGTTAGATTGGGCTTTTCGCACCTTTCATGGGCGAGGGGGTGTTGTATTAGTCGGCCTCGAACGAGGGATTCGGGCGGGAATAGCTCAGTTGGCTAGAGCATCAGCCTTCCAAGCTGAGGGTCGCGGGTTCGAATCCCGTTTCCCGCTTAGTTATTTGACATTTATATCTGCCCACGTAGCTCAGTAGGTTGAGCACTTCCTTGGTAAGGAAGAGGACACCGGTTCAAGTCCGGTCGTGGGCTTCTGAGACGAGTTCTGGGACAGAAGAGACGATTTTGAGGAACGTTAAGGTTGTTTGCTGGATTCCTCGCATTGACTGTATTTTAGGAGGTTTATGATGGCAAAGGCGAAGTACGAGCGGACGAAGCCTCATGTGAACGTTGGCACGATCGGTCACATTGACCACGGTAAGACGACGTTGACTGCTGCGTTGACGCTTTGTCTTTCCAAGAGGGGGCTTGCTGAGTACACACCGTTCGACAGGATCGACAAGGCCCCCGAGGAGCGTGAGCGAGGGATAACGATCGCTATTGCTCACGTCGAGTATGAAACGGATAAGAGGCATTACGCACACGTAGATTGTCCAGGTCATGTTGATTACATAAAGAACATGATCACGGGAGCGGCTCAGATGGATGGGGCGATTCTGGTTGTTGCGGCGGACGACGGTCCGAAGTTACAGACAAGGGAGCATATTCTTCTCGCCAAACAAGTGGGCGTGCCTTACATAGTTGTCTATCTCAACAAGACCGATTTGGTTGACGATCCAGACTTGATCGAGATCATCGACATGGAAGTTCGTGAGCTGCTGAACAAGTATGAGTATCCCGGAGACGATGTGCCGATAATCCGTGGTTCGGCTCGGAAGGCTCTTGAGTGTGGCTGCGGCAAGGATGAATGTGAGAACTGCGGGTCAATTTTTGAGCTCGTGCATGCCGTTGATGACTACATTCCGACACCGGAGAGAGCCATTGAAAAGCCGTTTCTGATGTCTGTCGAGGACGTTTTCAGCATCCAAGGACGAGGCACGGTAGCGACAGGGAGAATCGAGCGCGGCGTGATCAAGATGGGTGAAGACGTTGAGATAGTGGGGATTCACGAGACACGGAAGACGGTGTGCACAGGTGTTGAGATGTTCCGCAAGACGCTCGATACTGGCGAGGCGGGCGACAACATTGGGGTGCTGTTGCGTGGGATCAAGCGTAGTGAGGTCCAGCGTGGCCAGGTCATAGCCAAGCCTGGGACTATCACGCCGCACACGCACTTCAAGGCAAGGATTTACGTTCTGTCCGAAAAAGAGGGCGGTCGGCACAAGCCGTTCTTCAACGGCTATCGGCCGCAGTTTTATTTCAGGACAACCGATGTGACTGGGACGATCAGTCTTCCGGAGAACGTCAACATGATAATGCCGGGCGACAACGTTGACATGGAAGTCCGGCTGATATGCCCGATCGCGATGGAGGTGGAGCAGCGCTTCGCCATCCGCGAGGGTGGCAGGACGGTTGGGGCCGGTGCGATCACAGAGATAATCGAGTAACATTATAGTCTGGAGAGCAGCTGGTGGCCAAGAAGGCTAAGAAGCAGCGAGAGATAGTCACGCTCGGCTGTGTGGACTGCAAGCGCCGGAACTACACTACCACGCGGAATAAGCGTAAGCACCAGGATAAGTTAGAGCTGAGCAAGTATTGCAGGTTTTGCAGGAAACATACCTCTCACAAAGAGGTCAGATAGCGCCTCGAGGCCGGACTGATATATGAAGGCCAGTAGCTCTAATGGTTAGAGCGCCGGGCTCCAAATCCGGAAGTTGGGGGTTCGAATCCCTCCTGGCCTGCCATTCGAGTTGTGGACTTAGCACGATGATGATATGGGGTCAAGATGAACAAGCTCATAACGTTCCTTCGGGATGTTCGGCTTGAACTAAAGCGAGTAACGTGGCCGAACAAGGATCAGATAATGTCAGCGACGGTGGTTGTGATCGTGGCGACGCTGATTGTGTCGGCGTATCTCGGTGTGGTGGACAAGTTGTTCTCTGTGCTACTGCATTTCGCGTTGAAGTAGGGGTTTAGGTTTGGAGCGTTCAGTCTTGACATCAGGAAACGAGGGCGAGGAGGGTCGCGAGGTTCAGCCAGAGGAGATCGCTGCATCCGCCTCTTCTCAGGAAGAGGCTGCGGTGGGCGAGGCGACCTCGGATGAGTCTGGCGCGGAGGAAGAGGACAGCCGGTTCCACTGGTATGCGGTTCACACGTATTCCGGCTACGAGAAGTCAGTCAGCAAGGCCATATCTTTTTTGAGCGAGACGCACAAGGAGCTTAAGGGCAAGATAGCCCGTATTTACGTTCCGACGGAACAGGTTAAAACGAGGCGCCTTGATGGACGCGAGATGAGGCGAGAGCGTGCCCTTTTCCCCGGATATGTGTTCTTGCGGATGGAGCTTACTCGGGATGTAGTTAATGTCTGCACCGCAGCGCCGAAAGTAATTGGTTTCGTCAAGTCTGGCGACGATGAGTTGCAGATGTTTACGGACGAGGAGATAACGGCGATCGAGGAGGGCAAGAAGCAGAGACAGCGCGCGGGCGTGAGGGAGGTTCCTTTCGCGGTTGGGGACCGCGTTAAGATAGTCGAGGGCTTGTTTGCGCCTTTTTCAGGAGACGTTGAGGATGTGTCGGGTGACAAGAAGCGGTTGAAGGTAACGGTGGGGATATTTGGACGCCCGATTCCTGTTGAGCTTTCTTTTGATCAGGTTGAGCTTGCGGGTGAGGAGGATTAGGAAGCATGAGAGAGGATAGGTGCTTTGGCTAAAGAGGTTATCGCGAGGTTGAAGCTGCAGATAGAGGGTGGTGCGGCGACACCTGCTCCCCCCGTGGGGACCGCACTTGGTCAGTATCGGGTTGCGCCCGTGGAGTTTTGCAAGCAGTTCAATGAGCGGACGAAGGATCAGAAAGGTTTGATAATACCGGCTGTGATTACCATATATAAGGACCGGTCGTTTTCGTTCGTGACTAAGAATCCGCCGGCTGGTTTTCTCTTAAAGCGAGCGGTTGGTCTTGCGAAAGGCTCCGCGGAGCCGAACAAGACGAAGGTTGGTCGTATAACTCGTGCGCAGCTCGAGGAAGTGGCCCGACAGAAAATGCCAGACCTCAATGCGATAGACATTGATGGTGCGGTGAAGATACTCAGCGGGACAGCCAGGAGCATGGGCATCGAGGTCGAGGATTAGTTGGTTTTGTTGGGTTTGGGCAATTGAGAGAAGTAGTGCAATGACGAGACGGGGCAAGATGTATTTGGAGGCGTCGGCCAAGATCGATAGCGAGATGTATTACACTCTGGAGCAGGCAATAGAGATGGCTTGTGAGTTGTCGTTCACGAAGTTCAACGAGACGTTGGACTTGGCAGGGCGACTTGGTGTCGATCCGCGGCATGCTGATCAGATGGTTCGGGGCACGGTGAATCTTCCGCATGGCACGGGTAAGGAGGTCCGCGTGCTGGTTTTTGCGAAGGGTGAAAAGGAGAAAGAGGCTGAGGCGGCCGGTGCTGATTTCGTTGGCGGGGATGAGTTGATCACGAAGATACAGGGCGGTTGGCTGGAGTTTGACGCGGTTGTTGCAACGCCAGATATGATGTCGAAGGTTGGCAAGCTTGGGCGCATTCTTGGCCCCAGGCGGTTAATGCCTTCGCCTAAGACTGGGACGGTAACGTTTGAGGTCGCGAGGGCTGTCGAGGAGCTTAAAGCTGGCAAGATTGAGTTCAAGGTTGACCGGACGTCGAACATCCATGTGCCGTTTGGGAAGCGGGATTTTGGGAAGGTTCTTTTGGTTGAGAACGCAAGGGCGTTTCTTGAGAGTCTGATCAGGGCCAAGCCGGTTGCGAGCAAAGGTCGCTACCTGAAGAGCCTGACGGTATCGACAACGATGGGTCCGGGGATAAAGATTGACCCGGTGCAAACAGCTGCATCACTGAAGGGCTAGGTTACAACATGGTTCGAGGATTGGAATACAAGCGGGCAGTTGTGAAAGACCTGTCTGGCCGGTTTTCTACCGCGGAGGCGGTTGTGCTTGTTGACTTTTCGGGTGTTTCGGTGTCCGAGATAACCGAGCTTCGGAACAAGGCGCGGGATGCGAATGTAGATTACATTGTTGCCAAGAACAACCTGATCAGGCGTGCGATAACGGGCACACCGTTGGAGTGTTTGGACTCTGATCTGGTGGGGCAGACAGCGTTAGGGATTGGATATGATGGGTCCTTAGTGGCGTTGAAAATTCTCACGGACGCTGCAAAGGGGCTTGAAGGCCTTAAGATAAAAGCTGGTTTCGTGGATGGCGAGTATGCCTCAGGGGAGGAGGTAACGGCGATAGCCAAGTTGCCGAGCAAACCGCAGTTGGTTGGGAGGTTGGCTAGTGTATTGCAGGCACCGATTTCAAAGCTGGTTTTTGTCCTGAATGGGCCGGTCACCGGGCTTGTCAGAACATTGCAGGCGATCAAAGAGAAAAAAGAGGGCAGGCCGTCGAGCGCCTCGGAGTGAGGTCGGCGGATTTTGTGAGCCCATCTTTTTAATAAGTGGAGGAAGTGCATGGTAGAGCTAACGAAGGAGCAGGTGGTCGAATTCATAGAGAACATGTCCGTGAAGGACCTTTCGACCATGGTCAAGGAGCTTGAGGAGCGATTTGGAGTTTCGGCCGCAGCGTTCGCACCCGCGGCTGTGGCAGGAGTGCCGGCGGGTGAGGCGGCTGAGGCCGCCGCGGAGAAGACCGAGTTTGACGTGCTTTTGAAGTCGTTTGGCGAGAAGAAGATACACGTGATCAAGGCGATTCGCAGCCTGATCAATCTGGGGTTGAAGGAGAGCAAGGAGCTTGTCGAATCGGCACCGGCAAAGGTGAAGGAGGGCCTCAGCAAGGAAGATGCAGAGGAGTTCAAGAAGGTCATCGAGGAAGCGGGCGGTACCGTCGAGATCCAGTAATTGGGGAGGTATTAGATGATATCGGCGAGTAAGCCGGTTGACATTAGGCGGAGTTACGTCAAGACGAGAAGTGCCGTCGAGATTCCGTCGCTGCTGGCGGTTCAGACGGAGTCATTTGACAGGTTCCTGCAGCGAGAGGTTCCGCCGGAGAAGCGGCAGTCGATAGGCGCAGAAGCTGTATTTGAGGAGATTTTTCCCATTGAGAACGCGAGTCGCAACTGCGAGCTCGAGTTTGTGGCTTATGAGGTGGGTGCGGAATATGTGTGTCCTTGTGGGCAGACATCGCATTATTTTCAGAGCTTGGAGCCATGCGAGCGGTGTGGTCACTTGGCAATGCGGCGGCTCGGGACGCGTTATACGGAGGAGGAGTGCCTGCAGCGCGAGATGACGTATGCTGCGTCGATGCGAGTGAGGCTTCGCCTCAAGAGGTTCGACGTTTCGGACGAGGTGAGGAAGCCGAAGAAAGAGGGGATAGTTGAGCAGACGATTTTCCTGTGCGAGATGCCGTTAATGACCTCGAAGGGCACTTTCATAATCAATGGGACTGAGCGGACTATTGTGAACCAGCTGCACCGTTCTCCTGGCGTTTTCTTTGCCCGGTCTAAGGAGGTTGGGCGTGAGGACTACTCTGCTCGCATCGTTCCGGAACGTGGGCCGTGGCTTGAGTTTTTATTCGATGCGAGCGGTGTGCTTCAGGCCCGCGTGGACACGAACAAGCGTAAGCGGCGGATACCCGCCTCCTCAGTGTTGCGTGCGCTTGGTTTAAGGACGAAGGAAGAGGTGATCCAGTGCTTCATCGGCGTTGAGCAGGTGGAGATGTCGCCGGACGGTAGTTTCAAGAGCAAGTTGAATCGGAAGATACATCTTGCCTATCGGCCCAAGCAGGACGTAGTTGACCCCCAGAGCGGGGCAGTTCTTGTAAGGAAGCATCACAGGATATCGAAGGCCGCACTTGCGAGGATCGATAAGAGTGAGCTGGAGTATCTCCCCATGAGTCGTGAGGAGTTCTTGGGGCGTGAGGTTGTCTGGGACATCCACGACGAGGAGGACAACGTTATCGTTCCGATGAACAAGGAGCTGGACGACGCCGACCTTGATGCGATTCAGAGGGCTCAAGTCGAGCGGTTTGAGCTGTATCCTTCCCGGAGCGCTGAGTTTGCGAACATGCTCTTCGAGACAGTCGAGGCGGAGAAGATTGGGTTAGATGTCGTGTCCGAGGAGCCGGAGCAGCAAAGCAAGGATCAGGCCGCCAGCCGGTCCTACCTGAGCTCATTCGCAGATGCTAGCGACGATGAGGCGGCTCGGAAGTTTTTTAATAATTTGTTTTTTAATCCCAAGAGATACGATCTTTCCGAGATAGGTCGCCTTCGGTTCAATTTCAAGTTCAAGAAGAAGACGCCGCTTTCAGAGCGGAGTTTGACGCGTGAGGACGTGATCGACACGATTGCGTATTTGTTCAAGTTGAAGGCTGGCGAGGGCGAGGTTGATGACATTGATCATTTAGGTAACAGGCGCGTTCGGAGAGTAGGCGAGCTCCTTGAGAACCAGTTTCGTTTGGGGCTTCTTCGTCTGGAGCGTCTTATTCGGGAGAAGATCAATTCGCAAGATGTGGAGGAGCTCAAGCCACAGGACCTGGTGAACTCGAAGGTCGTCAGCGGCGTGATCCGGGAGTTTTTTGGCGGCAGCCAGCTGTCGCAGTTTTTGGAGCAGACCAACCCACTTGCGGAGCTGACCCACAAACGTAGGCTTAGTGCGCTTGGCCCGGGCGGGCTGACGCGGGAGCGGGCGACGTTTGAGGTCAGGGACGTTCATCCGACACACTATGGGCGTATATGTCCGATAGAGACTCCTGAGGGTCCGAACATTGGCCTTTTGGCTTCATTGACGGTATTGGCAAGGGTCAACGACCGGGGGTTCATTGAGACGCCGTATCGTGAGTTGGACAAGGATGGCCATGTTGCAGAGACTGTTACCTACCTCGACGCTCACGAGGAGGACGAATATCACATCGCTCAGGCTAGTGAGCCGCTAACTAAGGACGGGCACCTGGCTTCGGACAGGGTGGCCTCCCGGTTCAGAGGTAATTTCCACACTGAGGCGTCGTTGAAGATAAAGTATTTGGATGCCTCGCCAGGTCAGATCGTTAGTATGTCCGCGGCTCTAATCCCGTTTCTGGAGCATGATGATGCGAACCGAGCGCTTATGGGCTCGAACATGCAGCGTCAGGGGGTTCCGTTGATGCAGCCCTCGGCCCCTCTTGTGGGAACGGGGATGGAGAAGATCGCAGCCAGGGATTCTGGAGTGGTTCAGACCGCTAGGCGAAGCGGTGAAGTTGTAAGTGTAACAGGCAGCCGAATCGTGGCTGAGGCTGATGACGAGGTGATCTTCGATGAGAACGGCAATCGGCTTTCTGATGGCAAGTTCGATTTTTATTACCTAAAGAAGTTTATGAAATCCAATCAGAACACGTGCATAAACGAGCGTCCATCAGTTCGCGTTGGCGAGAGGGTGAAGGCCGGCGATTTGATAACGGATGGTTACGCCATCAGTGGCGGTGAGCTTGCGCTTGGTCGGGATATATTGGTCGCTTTCATGCCCTGGCACGGCTATAATTACGAGGACGCCATTTTGGTTTCTGAGCGTGTTGTTCGTGATGATATCTTCACCTCGATTCACGTCGAGGAGTTCATGACAGAGGCTAGAGACAACAAGCTCGGGCCTGACGAGATCACTCCGGACATCCCGAACGTTCGCCCCGAGGCGCTTCGGCATTTGGATAGCAGCGGTATTGCCAGAATTGGCTCTAAGGTTGGTCCGGGCGACATCTTGGTTGGGAAGGTTACTCCGAAGGCTGAGACGCAGCTCTCGCCGGAGGAGAAGCTGCTGAAGGCCTTGTTTGGTGACAAGGCGCGAGAGGTCAAGAACGCCTCACTGTTTGTGCATCCGGGCGTGAGCGGGACCGTAATTGACGTGCGGGTTTTTGCGCGCCGTTCGGCTGAGGAGCAGCTTGGCAAGCACAAGGTCATCCAAGCTGCACTGGCGAACATCCAGAGTCGCGAGGATGACGAGCGGAGGGTTATTACAGCTGGTCGGGACAGGATCATGCGTCGCATTCTTTCCGGGGCAGTTCTCACACACGAGTATGTCGTTCCTGGAACGAAGAAGGTCATTTGTAGGAAAGGCAAGAAGATTGCCCGCACTAGACTTGCGAAGCTCATCTATTACGTGCTTCATGAGATCGCTCAAAAAGAGGAGGGCGAGCTCGGGGCACGACTAAGGCAGGTGGAGAAGCTCGCCAGCGACCAGATAGGGCTGATGGAGACGCGTTATAGAGAGCAGCGCGAGAGGATACGTGGTGGGGACGAACTCAGGCCGGGCGTGATTCAGATGGTAAAGGTTTACGTGGCGATAAAGCGTAACCTGAACGTTGGGGATAAGATGGCCGGTCGACACGGTAACAAGGGCGTTGTGGCCAAGGTGCTTCCGATTGAGAGCCTGCCTTATCTTGAGGATGGTACGCCGGTGGATATGGTGCTAAGTCCGCTTGGTGTCCCGTCACGGATGAACGTCGGGCAGTTGTTGGAGACGCACCTGGGGTGGGCCTCGAAGGTTATAGGCGATAAGACGGGTGCGATGCTGAATAATGGGTGCGACACTAAGGCCCTTCGAGATTGGCTCCTCGCCATCTACGAGGGTGATGAAGCGAAGGAGGCCGACCTTAAGAGGTATTCCGACAGCGACCTCAGGGGGTTCGCTAGCGTGATTGCGAAGTATGGGCTGCCAGTGGCCTGTCCAGTGTTCTCGAGTGCCACAGAGGAAGAGATAGGACATGCCCTTTCGCTTGCAGGTCTGCCCGAAAATGGGAAAGTTATGCTTTATGATGGGCAGACTGGCAAGCCATTCGACCAGAAGGTAACGGTGGGTTACATCTATGTGATGAAGCTCGATCATTTGGTTGACGACAAGATGCATGCCCGTTCAACCGGTCCGTATTCGTTGGTTACACAGCAGCCACTTGGAGGCAAGGCCCAGTCCGGTGGGCAGAGGCTGGGAGAGATGGAAGTCTGGTCGCTTGAGGCGTTTGGAGCTGCGAACGCACTTCAGGAGTTCTTGACGGTCAAAAGCGATGATGTGGAGGGTCGCAACAAGATATACGAGGCGATTGTGAAGGGACAGGACCTAGCAAGACCGGGAACGCCGGAATCATTCAACGTCTTGATCAAGGAGCTTCAGAGCCTTGGCCTCGACTTAGAGCTTTTGGAGACGCGGAGGCGCCCACGGTTCTCTCGGGCTTCTCTTGAGTTTGAGCGGGTTGAAGATGGGATCAAAATAACAAGGTGACCGGAGGTTATGTGTTGGACAGATCAATAGATCTTTTTGACAAGCCCAGAGAACCGAAGCCGTTTGATGCTATTCGGATAGGTTTGGCATCTCCGGAGCGGATTCGGGAGTGGTCCCATGGCGAGGTGAAGAAGCCAGAGACGATCAACTATCGCACTTTCAAGCCCGAGCGTGATGGGCTCTTCTGCGCTAGGATATTTGGCCCAGTGAAGGACTTTGAGTGTAACTGCGGCAAGTATAAGCGCATGAAGCACCGGGGGATTGTATGTGAGAAGTGTCACGTTGAGGTCATCCGGTCGATTGTTCGTCGAGAGCGGCTTGGGCACATAGAATTGGCATGTCCGGTCGCACATATATGGTTTTTCAAGGCGCCTCCTTCACGGATTGGGTACTTGCTGGACATGACGATCAAGCAGCTCGAGCGCGTCATTTACTATGAGTCTTACGTAGTGATTGAGCCCGGGGAATCTGGCCTTAAGAGAGGCAAGCTTGTCTCGGAGGATGAGTACCGGCATTTGAAGAATGTTCTTGGCCTGCGAGTTCAAATGGGCGCTGAGGCGATTCGGGAGCTTCTGCAGCTTTTGCAGCTTGATGAGTTGGCAGAGGAGTTGCGGGCATCGCTTCGTCCGAGGGTTAAGATCAAGGACATCAGGGACAGCGATTTCGAGGTCAATCAGATCGTTGATAGGCTTCTGTTTGAGGAGGTTTCGGAGCGCATCATGGAGGAGGGCGGCTCGCCGCCGGAGGGCAAGGCGGTTCGGATACCGGTGCAGACGTCCAAGAAGGCGGTCAAGCGGCTGAAGATAGTGGAGGACTTACGCCACTCGGGGACCGCGGGTCGGATGGTGAACAAGCCTGAGTGGATGATCCTTACCGTTATTCCGGTGTTGCCACCGGACCTGAGGCCGCTCGTGCCTCTCGATGGTGGGCGATTTGCCACTTCCGACCTGAACGATCTTTATAGAAGGGTGCTCAATCGTAATAATCGTCTTAAGAAGCTGTTAGCGTTGAAGGCCCCAGAAGTGATAGTTCGTAACGAGAAGCGGATGCTTCAGGAGGCGGTCGATGCGCTTTTGGATAACACGCGTCGTTCCAGGCCGGTCGTTGCGCCTCATAATCGGCCTGTTCGTTCTCTGACGGACATGCTTCGGGGGAAGCAGGGGAGGTTCCGGCAGAATCTACTTGGGAAGCGAGTTGACTACTCAGGCCGTTCGGTGATTGTGATTGGGCCTCACCTTGGCATTCATCAGTGCGGGCTTCCGAAGCGGATGGCACTGGAGCTGTTCAAGCCATTTATCTATAACCGTCTTCTACAGGATGGGCTGGCGGCAACGGTCAAGAGCGCGAGGAAGATGGTGGATTCGGAGCATGTTGAGGTTTGGCGTATTCTCAACGAAATAGTTCAGAAACACACCGTCATGTTGAATCGAGCGCCTACGTTGCACCGGCTGGGCGTTCAGTCCTTTAAGCCTATTTTGATCGAGGGTAAGGCGATCGAAGTGCCCGCCCTCGTTTGCGCTGCCTTCAATGCTGATTTTGATGGTGACCAGATGGCGGTGCATGTGCCACTGTCGGTGAGGTCTCAGGCGGAGTCACTCTGTCTGATGCTTGCGAGCAACAATGTTCTCTCGCCTGCAAACGGCCATCCGCTGGCTGTGCCATCGAGGGACATGGTGCTGGGGTGTTTTTACTTGACAAAGGTTCGTGAGGAGGTTCCCAGGGGTGGGGTGTTTGCCGACTTGGATGAGGTGATAACGGTGCACTCACTTGGGGGTATTTCGCTCTTGGACACCATTAGGGTTAGAATACCCGTCTTCAAGTGTAGCGTGTGCGGGAATCTGATTCAGTCGAGATCGCATCCCCGCAAATGCCTTGTTTGCTTAGGAGAGGAGTTCACGCCTGCGGTCACGTGGTTGTGCGAGAAGTGTGGCTTTGTCCGCCAGAAGGAGCAAAAGGTGAAAAGATGCCCTCGCTGCGGCGGGACTAATAGCTTTAAGTACCGAAACGCGGTCGTATCGACGCCGGGTCGTATCATACTTAACGCCACGATGCCGGAAGGCTACCCGTTAATCAATGAAGTGATGACGCAGCGTGCCATTGCGAAGCACATAACTCAGATCCACACGTTGTTTGGGCTTGCAGAGACAGTGAGGGTGCTGGATAATCTGAAAGACTTGGGTTTCAAATACAGCACACTCTCGGGCGTCTCCATCTCGATCACCGACATCACGATCCCGAAGGATAAGCACGAGATCGTGAAAGATGCGGACGAGAAAGTCGGGCGCGTGATCTCGGATTTTAACCGTGGCCGGATCACCGATGGGGAGCGGCATAACAAGACGGTCGATATCTGGACGAAGGCCAAGAACCTCGTTTCCAAGAATGTTATCTCGGCGCTTGCGGCGTCGAAGGCGGATGGTGGTGGTGTGGATTTCGGTGCAGCGGAGGGGCTCAATCCAGTTTTCATGATGATGTACTCTGGAGCTAGAGGCAGCACCGAGCAGATACTGCAGCTTGCAGGCATGAGAGGCCTTATGAGCAAGACCTCGGGCGAGATCATCGAGGCACCAATCAATGCCAATTTTCGGGAGGGGTTGAGCGTTCTAGAGTATTTCATCTCGACTCACGGTGGTCGGAAGGGGTTGGCGGATACGGCTCTTAAGACATCGAACGCTGGCTATTTGACCCGGATTCTAGTTGATGTCGCGCAGGAGGTGATCGTAACAGAGGATGACTGCGGCACGATCAAAGGCCTGACAATGATGGCGCTTTACGAGGGTATGACCGAGATTGCTCCACTGCGAGACAGGATTCTTGGGCGCGTGGCTCTGGAGGACATAGTTGGACCTGATGGGCGCGTGATCGTTCCCTACAACGAGGAGATTAGCGAGGTCAAAGCGCGGGAGATTGAGCAGGCCGGCATTAGGCAGGTTGCCATTCGCTCGGTGTTGACGTGTGAGGCTAAAACCGGGGTTTGCGTCAAATGTTATGGGCGTAACCTTGCTCGAGGCACGATGGTGGAGATCGGCGAGGCAGTGGGCATTATTGCAGCGCAGTCGATCGGTGAGCCTGGGACTCAGCTTACTCTGCGGACCTTTCATATAGGTGGGACAGCGAGTACGACGGTTGAGGAGCACGTGATTGAGGCCTCGGCGTCAGGGATACTCTGTTACGACGCAGACCTGACAACGGTCAGGAACAAGCATGGAGAGTGGGTTGTAACCTCAAGAAGAGGTGGACATGTCTCGATCTTGGACAAGTTGGACAAGAGTTCCCGAACGTTGGCCAGGCACATCGTTAACCACGGTGCGCACATAAAGGTCAAGGACGGTGGCAAAGTCGCGCAGGATGATGAGATCATCGAGTGGGACCCGTATGCGAAGGTCATTATGACCGAGCAGGAGGGTGTTGTTGAGCTCGCCGATATTGTGCCGGGCGTTACCGTGAGCGAGGAGTTCCACGCGATAAGCGGCATGCCGATTCGTGCAATAATAAGTGAGGAGTTGAGGGACCTTACGAAGAGGGTGGCTTCAGAGAAAGGGTCTGCCAAGAGTGATGAGAAGATACTCTCGCCGAGGGTTTTGATACGTAATGAGGCAGGGGCTGTGGTTGGGGATTATCAATTGCCCGTAGGCGCTCACCTAATTGCGGAGGACGGGGACAAGGTGGAGTCTGGGGACTCGTTGGCGAAGCTCTACAAGGAGTTGAGCAAGACGAAGGACATCACTGGGGGACTTCCGCGTGTTGTTGAGTTATTTCAGGCGAGGAAGCCGAAAGAAAAAGCGGTGATCGCGAAGAACAAGGGTCGCGTGAAGTATGGCAAGACGACGAGGCGTTTTTTTGAGATTCTGGTTCAGTCGCACTTAGTGAAAGTGGTTGATGCGGGTGAGTCGAGCCTCGCGCCTGGTTCGTATGTAGAGGACGAGGTCTTCAGTGCTGTTTGCGAGGAGCTTGAGGCCAATAAGAAGAAGGTCCCGAGTTGTGAAAGAGAGGAGGAGAAGTATTTTATCCCAAGGGGCAAACATATAACCGTTCTGGAGGAGGATGTTGTCGAGGCAGGTGAGCCGCTTATGGAGGGTTCCCCAGACCCACAGGACATTTTGGAGGCGTTGGGCGAGGAGGAGCTTCAGAAGTTCCTTGTGAACGAGATACAAGAGGTTTACCGGTTGCAGGGGATCACGATCAACGACAAGCACATAGCGCTGATAATTCGTCAGATGCTGCGGCGGTCGGTGGTGATCGATGCTGGCGATACTAAGTTTCTTCCGGAGCAGCATGTTGACAAGACGGCGAAGCTTGAGGAGAATCGTCGGATTCAGCAGTATTTGAGGATAATCAGGATCGGCGATAGCAGATTTAGGTATCATCAGCTGGTCGCTCCAGAGGAGCTAGAGGCGGAGAACAAGATACTTGCGGAGCGAGGGGCACGGCCTGGGGTAGGACTTCCGGCCTCACCTGCGAAGACGAAGCCTCTGCTGCTGGGGATAACAAAATCTTCACTGAGCACCGATAGTTTCATATCTGCAGCTTCGTTCCAGGATACGACGCGGGTGCTGGCTGGGGCGAGCATTGCGGGGAGCGTTGATTATCTTCTTGGTCCGAAGGAGAACGTAATAGTTGGTCGGCTGATTCCGGCGGGCACTGGTGCCGAGATTCACAGAGTGGAGCCTAGGCTAAACGTGGACATGTCCGAGTTGGCAGGTATGAAGGAGGAGAGGGAGGAGACAACCAAGGAGGCAAGTGGTCTTTTTGGCAGTTAATGGAGTTAATCCACGCTAATATGGAGGGTGATATTGCCGACTCTTAATCAGCTTGTGAGACACGGCAGAAAGCGTGTTCGGAAGAAGAGCAAGAGCCCAGCGCTTGGGTTTTGCCCACAGAAGCGAGGGGTTTGTCTTCGTGTAACTGTTGTTACGCCGAAGAAGCCGAACTCTGCTTTGAGGAAGATATGCAGAGTCCGCCTGACGAATGGGCTGGAGACCAATGCCTATATTCCTGGCGTGGGGCATAATTTGCAGGAACACTCGGTTGTTTTAATAAGAGGGGGCAGAGTTAGGGACCTGCCGGGCGTGCGCTATCACGTGGTGAGGGGCACTCTTGATACGGCAGGCGTTGAGAACAGAAAAAGAAGCAGGAGCAAGTATGGGACGAGGCGACCTAAGGGCTCTACTAAGTAGTCTGGATTGTGGTGGGGAACCTCATATTGTGTTCTGTGTTATAGTCTGAGAGAAAGATTAGGATGGCAAGACGAAGAAAGATACAGCGGCGAGTCCTCTCTCCGGACCCCGTTTATGGCGACAGCCTCGTGACGAAGTTAATCGATTCCATCATGCGGTGGGGCAAGAAGAGCCTGGCCGAGCGCATCGTTTACGATGCCCTGGAGATCATCAAGACTAAATCCAAGAGCGATCCGCTCGAGGTTTTGTTCAAGGCGCTGGAGAATACTAAGCCGATCTTGGAGGTCAAATCGCGAAGGGTAGGCGGGGCGACGTATCAAGTGCCGGTGGAGGTTAGGCTGCACCGGCAGGTGGCGCTGAGTGTGCGGTGGTTGACCAGTTTCGCCAGGAAGCGAGACGGGAAAACGATGCAAGAGAGACTGGCCGCGGAGATTTTGGATGCAAGCCAGAGCAGGGGAGGCGCCGTAAAACGTAGGGAAGACATTCAGAAGATGGCGGAGGCGAATAAGGCCTTTGTGCACTATCGGTGGTAGCTGCATGAAGACACTTTTTTGCTCGTAGCTTCTGGTTGACTTGCCTCGAGGGTAGAGCGCTGTGCCGGGGCGGCACCCGTGTGGCGTTTCCGTTGGTTTTTTAATCATGAGTGTGAAAGATGGCGAGACAGTATCCTCTTCACAAGATTCGGAATATTGGTCTGATGGCCCACATTGATGCGGGCAAGACGACGACTACGGAGAGGATTTTGTATTATACAGGGACCTCGCATCGGATTGGCGAGGTCGATACAGGCAACACGGTGATGGACTGGATGGAGCTCGAGCAGGAACGCGGTATTACGATAACATCTGCTGCGACGCAGTGTTTTTGGAAGGATTACAGGATCAATGTTATTGACACTCCCGGGCACGTCGATTTCACGGCAGAGGTTGAGCGCTGCCTCAGAGTTCTTGATGGCGTCGTCATGATAATCTGCGCAGTCGGCAAGGTTCAGCCTCAGTCGGAGACGGTGTGGCGCCAGGCGGACAAGTATCGCGTCCCGCGGTTGGTTTTCGTAAACAAGATGGACAGAACTGGGGCGGACTATTTCGGCGCGGTGAAGGAGATCGAGCGGACTTTTGGCTGCGTTGCGGCGCCGATAGCAATCCCCATCGGAGCAGAGGCTGAGTTTTCAGGCATAATAGACCTCGTTGAGGAGGAGGCCCTGTTCTTTGACGAGATAACTTCTGGGGCGAAGGTTCGCCGGGAATCTATCTCGGAGGAGTTCAGTGCAAGCGTGGCCAAGTCGCGTGAGCGCCTCGTTGAGGCGTTGAGCGAGGTTGACGATTCTATTTTGGACAGTTTTTACCGCAATGTGCCGAGTTTTAAGGGCGAGATGCGTCTTTTGCTTCGGCGTGGTACGATTGAGAACAAGATCGTGCCGGTGCTTTGTGGTTCTGCATTCAAGAACAAGGGTGTGCAGCTTCTTCTGGACGCGATTTGTGACTATTTGCCGTCGCCGGTTGACGCGCCGGCGGCTAGGGGGTTGGACCCGGTCACAGGTGCGGAGATACATCGGCGGCCGAGGGATTCGGAGCCGTTTTGTGGGTTCGTTTTCAAGATAATATCTGATCCGAAGATGGGGACGCTTGCGTTTTGTCGGGTGTATTCTGGGAAGCTTTCTGCGGGCTCGTACGTATTCAATCCGAGAACGAGAGGCCGTGAGCGGGTCTCGAGGCTGCTCAAGATTCATGCCAACAAGTATGAGGACGTGTCGAACGTCTATGCTGGGGACATCACGGCGATAGTTGGCGCCAAGAATCTCTCGACGGGGGATACCGTTTGCGACCAGGATGCGCCAATCATTCTGGAACAGATCGTGTTCCCTGAGCCGGTGGTGTCGGTCAGTGTTGAGCCCAAGACGATGAAGGACAGAGAGAAGCTTTCTAGCTCCTTGAGGACGCTTGCGCGGGAGGACCCGACTTTCAAGATTGCGCACAATTCTGAGACAGGAGAGACAATCATCTCGGGAATGGGCGAGCTGCACATCGATGTAGTTTTGAACCGGCTGCTTCGCGAGTACAACGTTGACGCAAACATAGGTCGTCCCCGGGTGAGTTATCGCGAAACGATAACTAAGAAGGCGCGCGCTGAGGGCAAGATCGTCAAGCAGAGCGGTGGACGCGGCCAATATGCTGACGTATGGCTTGAGGTAGAGCCAGGCGAATCTGGCGCTGGGGTTGTGTTTGAGGACAGGACCGTTGGCGGGGTCATCCCGAAGCAGTTTATTTCGTCCGTTGAAAAGGGGGTGTTGGGCGCCTCACAAGAGGGAGTGATCGCGGGGTATCCGGTAATTGACGTGCAGGTTGCGCTTGTTGACGGCTCGTTTCATCCCGTGGATTCTTCGGAGATCGCTTTCATGCTGGCGGGTCGGGAGGCTTTTTTGAAGGTGATAAAGGAGGCCAAACCGGTTCTTCTCGAGCCCATTTTTGAGCTTGAGATAACGCTTCCTCCCGAGTCGGTTGGTGAGGTAACCGGAAACCTTCAGGCCAGGCGAGGCAAAGTGTGGAGCATATCTTCTGGGAACAATATAGAAACCGTTAAGGCAGAAGTGCCGCTCGCAAACATGTTCGGCTATGCTACGGCGCTTCGGTCGTTCACGAAGGGGCGAGGGAATTACTCGATGCAGTTCGATCGGTATCAGCAGGTTCCTTGGTCAGTTCAGCAGGAGGTTCTGAAGAGTTGTCACTGACCGAGGGTGAGAGATATTGTTTCATGGGATGTTTTAATTTGGGTGTTGACACATCAGTTTCGGAAAATATAATGGGCGGTTCTGTCTCTTGGTTTGGAGGTCTCTCCTTCAGGATTGTTTCAAACGGGAAATCGAGAATGTATGGAAACTGAGAAGATAAGAGTCAAGCTGCGGGGGTTCGACCAACGGCTGTTGGATGAGACGAGCCGGCGGATATCAGATAGCGTGAAGCAGGCCGGTGGGCGCGTGATGGGGCCAATCCCTCTTCCGACCGAACGTAGCATTTTCACTGTGCTTCGCTCTCCGCACGTTGACAAGAAGTCTCGGGAGCAGTTTGAGATAAGGACGCACAAGAGACTGATCGAGATAGTAGAACCTTCCCAGCGGACGGTGAAGACGATCATGGACTTGAATCTTCACCTGCCGGCTGGCGTAGAGATAGAGGTTAAGTTGTAGTGAACCCTATAAGTGTGGGTGTGATCGCCAAGAGCCTCGGGATGACCCAGGTTTTCCTCGAGAGCGGTGATGTCGTGCCGGCCTCGGTGCTTCAGGTAGAGGACTGTCGCGTGGTTCAGGTTAAGAGCGAGAAGGGGTCGGATGGCTACAATGCTGTTCAGGTTGGGATTAAGTCGCGGAAGAAGTTCAAGCGGATGACCAAGGCACTGCGAGGTCATCTGAAGCGGGCTGGCCTGGACGCGGTTGACCTGCTGCGTGAGTTCAGGGTTGACGATGTGGGTGGCTATGAGGTGGGTCAGAAGCTGGATGCGGCCCTATTTGAGGCTGGTGATCTGGTCAGGATAACAGGGATAAGCAAGGGCAAGGGCTTCGCCGGGGTGGTCAAGCGACATGGTTTCAGCGGCGGCCCTAAGAGCCATGGCTCGCATTGTGGTCGTATCCCTGGGTCCATAGGCACCTCGGCTACTCCATCCCGTGTTCACAGGGGGAAGAAGCTACCTGGGAGAATGGGCGGGAACCGTGTAACGCTCAGCCGGGCCAAGGTGATCAGTGTTATGAAGGAAAGAAATGCAGTGCTTGTTAAAGGCGGAGTTCCTGGGGGCGCCGGCGGTCGGTATCTGCTTTTGTCGAAAGTTGAGTCCGCGAGCAAGCGCAATATATAGTGGGTTTAGCTAGGGTGGAAACGAAAATTCTTGATGCTCAGGGTAATCAGGTCGGCTCGGTCGAGCTGAACGAGTCGCACTTCGGGGTGGAGCCGAAGCCGCATGTCCTACACGAGGTTGTGCGTGCCCAGATCAATAATTATATGAAGAAGACAGCGAGCTCGCTGACCAGGGCGCAGGTGCGTGGCGGAGGCAGAAAGCCTTTTCGCCAGAAGGGCACAGGTCGGGCCAGGGCTGGCACGAGGACTTCGCCGCTTTGGGAGGGTGGCGGAGTGGTGTTTGGGCCGAAGCCTCGCGTGGTTAAGAGCAAGCCGCCGAGAAGCCTGCGGAGGCAGGCCTTTAGGATGGCATGGTCCGATCGGTTTTCGTCCGACGCCGTGGTTGTTGTGAGGGATTTTGGGCTGAAAGAGATCAAGACGAAGGCCCTTTTGATGACGCTAGTTGGGCTTGGGGGCATGGGTCGGGTTCTGATCGGTCTGTCTGAGAGGGACGAGGTAGTAGAGAAGTCTGCTCGGAACCTCGGGTTCCATCCAAGGAAGAGTTATACTGGAAGCATAAAGTCTGTTTTAGTGAAGTGTATTGATCGGATAACGGTTTATGACATACTCTTGGCGGACAGGTTGTTCCTGACCGAGGAGTCGCTGAAGCTTCTTCAAGCGAGGATGGAAGGTGTCTAGAGAATACGAGATTTTGAGATATCCGGTGTTGTCGGAGAAGTCCACCGCGTTGAAGTCTGATTACAATAAGGTGGTTCTGAAGGTGGAGTTATCAGCGAGCAAGCCACAGATCAAGAGGGCAGCTGAGGCGGCTTTCAAGGTTAGGGTGTTGAAGGTGAACATCATGCGTCGGAAGAGCAAGTCCCGGCGGCTGGGGCGGTATATTGGGAAGACGTCGTCGTGGAAGAAGGCGGTGGTGAGTCTTCCGAGGGACGCTAGGGTTGAGTATTTTGAGAATGTATAGTGTTTAATATAGTTTTGGTGAGGTTATGGCAGTAAGGCGGATTAAGCCCACGACGCCCGGGCAAAGAGGGATGTCGGTCTCGACGTTTGAGACTGTTACCGAGAAGGGTCCCGGCCTCAAGTCGCTCCTGAAGCCCTGCAAGAAGAAGGCAGGGCGAAACAACCAGGGCCGCATCACAGTGCGGCACCAGGGGGGAGGCGTTAAGCGGAAATATCGAGTCGTGGATTTCGTGAGGCGTGACAAGTCGGGTGTTCCCGCGACGGTCAAGCGGGTGGAATACGACCCGAACCGAGCAGCGCGGCTGGCGATGCTATTTTATGCCGACGGGGCGAAGCGTTACACGATAGCTGCGGATAAGGTGAAGGTAGGCGACAAGATAGAGACAGGGCCTTCTTCGGATATCAAGCCTGGCAATACGTTGCCCTTGAGGAGCATCCCGCTTGGGACGGTGGTTCACTGCCTCGAGCTGAGGCCGGGCAAGGGAGCGCAGGTGGCTCGGAGTGCTGGCGCTGAGGCGGACCTACTGGCGAAGGAGGGCAATTATGCCCACGTGAGGTTACCTTCTGGGGAGGTTAGGCTTTTTCACCTTGACTGTTATGCGGCGATAGGGCAGGTTGGGAACAGTGAGCACTCGACTATTCACATCGGCAAGGCTGGGCGTTCTCGCTGGCTTGGTAAGAGGCCCAAGGTCCGGGGTGTGGCCATGAACCCGGTTGACCACCCTCATGGAGGGGGAGAGGGGAAGAGTTCAGGTGGTAGGCATCCGGTGAGTCCGTGGGGCAAGCCCACTAAAGGGATGAAGACTCGCAATAAGAAGAAGCTATCAACTAGATATATAGTAAAAGCTCGTAAGCATAAGTAATGCGGATTATCTGATGACTAGATCGCTCAAGAAAGGTTTTTTTGCGGATGCGCACCTGATGAAGCACGTCAGGACGCAGCAGAAGGAGAAGTCGAAGAGGCCAATTAAGACTTGGTCAAGGCGTTCGACAGTGGTGCCTGATTTTGTGGGCCTTACGTTCTTGGTTCACAATGGTCGGAAGTTTATTCCTGTTTTTGTGACGGAGAACATGGTTGGTCACAAGTTGGGTGAGTTTTCGCCCACACGGACTTTTCGTGGGCACGGCGGCAAGCTTGAGCGAGCAGGCCGTGCTAAGAAGATGAAGAAGTAGTGTAGGTCGGAGGCACGTGCGTGGAACAGGCTAGTGCGCTTTTAAGGTTCGAGCGAGTCTCATTCCGGAAGATGAAGCCGGTTGCGGACTTGATACGACATAGAACGGCCGAGGCAGCCGAGCGGGTGTTAATGGTCTCGCCTCGTCGGACGGCTCGGATCATGCTGAAGTTATTGCGGTCTGCGATTGCCAACGCGGGGAACAATCCTAAGATAAGTGACGCGGCTTCGCTCTTTGTGTCGAGGGTTGACTTGGGAGCTGGACCGACAGAGAAGCGAGCGCGTTTTAGGGCGCGAGGTCGTGTATTTTTGATACGTCATCGGAGGGCGCATGTTCGGATAGTTCTCGAGGAGCCCGAGGCTGAGCTCGATGCGGAGAAGGTTAAGGCTAGAGGGTCGGAGAGCAAAGGGCTAGTGAAAGAGAGGGAGAGCAGGCTTGGGTCAGAAAGCTAATCCGATCGGTCTTCGAGTGGGCGTAACGAGGGATTGGGATTCCAAGTGGTATTCCAAGAAAGACTACGCCAAGTATGTTCACGAGGACCTTGCGATCAAGAGGGCGCTCAGGGCTGAGCTTGCTAATGCGGCGGTCTCGAAGGTTCGCATTGAACGTCAGCGGGACAGTGATATTCGGATATTTATTGAGACAGCGTTTCCGAGCAGGGTTATTGGTCGGAAGGGAGCAGAGGTTTCCAAGCTTCGGGACATGTTGGTCGCACAGATCGGCAAGAGCGTTCATATAGAGGTATTGAGTATCGAGAATCCTGACACTGATGCGAGGCTGATCGCTGAGAACATCGCGTCGCAGTTGCTGAGGCGCACATCGTTTAGGCGAGCGATGAAACGAGCTATTGGTTCTGCGCGTCGTGCTGGGGTAGAGGGGATCAAGGTTTCGTGTGCGGGTCGGCTTGGTGGTGCGGAAATGTCTCGGCGGGAGTGGTATTTGGAGGGTCGTTTGCCGCTCCACACTCTTCGTGCTGACATTGACTATGGGTGTGCAGTTTCTCGGACGACTTATGGGGCGATAGGCGTGAAGGTGTGGGTGTTCAAGGGCGAGATCTTGGGCAAGTCCCCCAAGGAGAGGTCTTCCTGATGTTAATGCCGCGCAAGGTCAAGTATCGTAAACGTCAACGTGGTCGGATGAAGGGGAAGGCCTTTCGAGGCAACAGGTTGTCCTTCGGCGAGTATGGTCTTCAGGCGTTGGAGCCTGGCTGGCTAACTGCTCGTCAGATCGAGGCTGCTAGGGTTGCGATGACGCGTAAGATCAAGAGAGGCGGAAGGATCTGGATTCGTGTTTTCCCTGACAAGCCTACGACGGAGAAGCCTGCGGAGACGCGGATGGGCAAGGGCAAGGGTCCTCCCAAGGATTGGGTTGCGCGGGTCTTGCCGGGAAAGATACTCTACGAGATGGAGGGAGTATCAGAGACATTGGCAAAAGAGGCGATTCGGCTGGCATCGCAGAAAATTGGTATTAAGACACGATTTGTGTCCCACGGGATTGTTTTTGACTTAGGAGCTCAGGGGGGAGGAGTTTAATTGATGGTTCGCAAGTCTCAGCTCTGGGCGTTAGCTGCGGAGGAGCTCGGAGGTATGGAGGCCGATTTGAGGCGGGAGCTGTTTAACCTGCGGTTTCAGAAAGCGACGGGACAGATTCAGAATCCGCTTCGGCTGAGGACAGCTCGGCGTGAGCTTTCTCGCGTGATCACGATTCGGAAACAGAAAGAGGTAACTCAGCGGGACAGCGATGGCAGATAGGGGACGGCGCAAGTCGAGAACAGGTGTTGTGGCGAGAGTCGCAGTGGACAAGACGACCGTTATCGTTATCGAGCAGTTGAGAAAGCATGCGCATTACGAGAAGTATGTCAAACGTGTGCAACGGCTCTTGGTTCACGATGAGAATAACGAGTGTAGGATTGGGGATCGTGTCAGGATCATGGAGACAAGGCCGCTGTCGAAGCGGAAGCACTGGCGGTTGGTTGAGATAGTTGAGAGAGCCAAGTAGGAGGTTCTTGGTCTGAGGACTGTGAGGCGAAATGATCAGAATGATGACTTCCCTCGACGTCGCCGACAATTCGGGGGCGAAGAGGTTATCTTGTATATCGGTATTGGGTGTTTCGGGTCGGAAGACGGCATCGATAGCGGACATTGTGACGGCATCCGTCAAGGAGGCTACCCCTGGTTCAAACGTTCCGAAGGGTGAGAAGGTTCGTGCTGTGATAGTTCGGTGTGCCAAGGAGGTCAGGCGTAGAGACGGGTCGTATATTAGGTTTGACAGGAATGCGGCAGTTTTGATAGACAAGCAGAATGAGCCCATCGGAACTCGAGTTTTTGGTCCGGTGGCGAGAGAGCTTCGTGAAAAGAAGTTCATGAAGATCGTTTCCCTTGCGGCAGAGGTAGTATGATTAAGCGCGGTCTTGCTAAGGAGCGGCGCAAGAAGTTCCTTGTCAAGAAGAATGACACGGTCTTGGTGATCACAGGCGACGAGCGTGGCAAGCGTGGTCGTGTTCTTCACGTTCTTCACAAGCGTAACTCTATCCTGATAGAAAACGTCAATTTCATAAGACGTTCTACTAAAGCGAAGCGTGTCGATCAGAAGGGCGGGATTGTTGAGAAGGAAGGCCCTGTGAGAATATCTAATGTGATGTTGGTCTGCGCTAACTGCGACAGGCCGACGAGGATAGCGCACAAGACGCTTTCTGATGGTCGTAAGGTTAGGGTCTGCAAGAAATGCGGCGAGATGATATAGGGGCGTTGAGGTGAGCAAGTTTCTTGCGTTTTATAGAGAAGAAGTAGTGCCCAAGCTGACAGAGGAGTTTGGCTACAAGAACGTGCATGAGGTTCCGCGGCTTTTGAAGATCGTGATCAACGTAGGGGTTGGGGAGGCTATTCAGAACTTGAAGCTTTTGGACGAGGCGGCTGCGGAGTTGGCCCAGATCACTGGCCAGAAGGCGGCGATACGGCGTGCTAGGAAGTCGATAGCGGGCTTCAAGCTTCGGGCTAAGATGCCAATTGGTTGTTCCGTGACGCTTCGCGGAAGGCGGATGTATGAGTTTTACGATCGGCTGGTGAATGCTGGGTTGCCTCGTGTGAGGGATTTCAGGGGTGTTTCGGACCGGGCCTTTGACGGTCGTGGGAACTACACGCTTGGGATATTGGAGCAGATAATTTTTCCAGAGATAGATTATGACAAGGTGAGCCGTATCCACGGGCTTTCGGTAACTATTGTGACCACAGCAAGGCGGGACGATGAGGCCCGGCAGCTCTTGGCTCATCTGGGTATGCCTTTCAAGAGGGCCTAGTTGCTGGACGGTTGATTCGCCCCACTAAGTTGTGACAGGGATAATATGGCAAAGAAATCGCTGATAGCTAAATGGAAGATGGTGCCCAAGTTCAAGGTTCGCGCCTACAACCGGTGCAAGATCTGCGGTAGGTCCAGAGGTTATTTGAGGAAGTTTGAGATGTGTAGAATATGTTTTCGGAATCTTGCTCGAGAGGGTGAGCTTCCGGGTGTTAGAAAGGCTAGTTGGTAGGGGTTTTGAGGCGATGATGACTGACCCGATTGCCGATATGCTGACGAGGATAAGAAACGCCAGCCAGGTTGGGCACAGGAGGCTAAACGTTCCTTGTGCCAAGACAAAAGTCGAGATTAGTCGTGTTCTCAAGGAACAGGGCTTCATAAGGGGTTACAAGGTGATTCCCGACAAGATGCAGGGCATGTTGAGGATTTACCTGAAGTATGGGAAGAACTCTATGCCCGTGATCAAGGGTATTAAACGTGTGAGTAAGCCGGGGCAAAGGGTCTATCGGGGTTTTGATGAGATGCCGAAGGTCCTTGACGGGTTTGGTGTTTCAATTGTGTCCAGTTCAAAGGGCGTAATGACCAACAAAGACTGCGCTCGCAAGCGCTGCGGCGGGGAGATTATTTGTAATGTTTGGTAGGTTCTGATGTCCAGAGTAGGTAAGCAGCTGGTTTCCATTCCGGACGGAGTGAAACTGGCGATTGATGGGCTTGACCGAGGGCGCCAACGGGTGGTTGTGAAGGGCGCAAAATGCGAGCTTCGTCTCGATCTGTTGCCGGGCATTCAGGCGACGCTCACGGGGTCTGTTCTTGCGGTGGAGCGGACCGACGATTCTTCCAGGAGCCGTGCCTTTCACGGTTTGACACGGACTCTTATCAATAACATGGTTCGCGGTGTTTCAGATGGTTTTGAGAAGGTTCTGGAGATCTATGGCCTCGGTTACAAGGCCAAGATAGAGGGTAAGAATGTCGTGCTGGCGCTTGGCTACTGCCACCCAGTTGTCTATCCCATCCCCGTTGGGATAGAGATTCACATTGAGCGCGATACTGTCATTAAGGTACGAGGCGCCGATAAGCAGCAGGTTGGCCAGGTGGCGGCTGAAATCAGGTCGTTCCGCAAGCCGGAGCCGTACAAGGGGAAGGGCATCCGGTACAGTGGCGAGCACATCCGACGCAAACAAGGCAAGGCCGGCGCTTAGCGCTTATAGAGAGGTTTTCGGGTTGAAGCGGCAGTCTAGGAACAAGAAAGTAATCGCGAGGCAGAGGAGGCATTTGGGCATTCGGCGGCGAATTTGCGGCACGAAGGCTCGGCCTCGGCTGTGCGTTTTCAGGAGCTTGAGAGAGATCTATGGTTTTCTAGTTGACGATGAGAGGGGCTACACGTTGGTCTGCGAATCGACGCTAAGTCTGCACAAAAGAGGCTCGCTGAAGAGTGGCGGGAACAAGGATGCTGCGAGGGTGGCCGGGAAGAGTCTCGCCAAGAAGGCTATCGAGGCGGGTATTGAGAGCGTGGTCTTCGACCGGGCGGGATATAAGTATCATGGTAGGGTGAGGGCGTTCAGTGAGGGCGCTCGCGAGGCAGGGCTGAAGTTCTAGAGAGTCAGGAGGATTATTTGGATTACGTTGACCCGGACGGGCTTGAGCTCGAGGAAAGGGTAGTTTACATAAACCGTGTGGCCAAGGTGGTCAAGGGCGGTAGGCGCTTTGGGTTCACGGCGGTCGTTGTTGTGGGCAACAAGTCCGGGATAGTCGGAGTAGGGCTTGGCAAAGCGCGAGAGGTTCCCGACGCGATTCGCAAGGGCGTTGAGCAGGCCAAGCGCTCGCTCATTCGGTTCCCGCGTTCTAAGACAACGATACCGCATGGGGTGGTTAGTAATTTTGGAGCCTCGACAGTTGTTTTGAGGCCGGCGTCGGCTGGGACGGGCGTTATCGCTGGTGGTTCTGTTCGTGCAGTGATCGAGATGAGCGGCGTGCAGGATGTTTTGACGAAGTGTATTGGTAGCCGCAATGTTCATAACGTGGTTATGGCGGCGGTCAAGGGGCTAAAGTCGCTGAGAGATGTTGAAACTATCGCAGAGGAGCGGGGCGTTCCAGTGGAATCGGTGCTGGAATGATTGGCTCGGGAGTTTTTAGTTGTGGTTGAGAAGATAAGAGCAACGCTTGTTCGTAGCCCGATAGGGCGGTGCAAGCGTCATAAGGATACGGTAGCCAAGCTAGGGTTTAAGCGTCTGCGTCAGACGATAATCAAGGAGAATCGTCCTGAGATAATGGGGATGCTCAAGAGTATCAGTTACTTGGTTGAAATCGAGCCATTTTCTGATGAGGAGAGGGCGGATGCTTAAGTTGCATGACCTTAAGCCACCGGCCGGCTCTCGCCGGAAGAAGAGGCGAGTGGGCAGAGGGCCCGGCTCGGGGCGCGGCAAGACTGCCGGGCGCGGGCACAAGGGGCAGAAGTCAAGGGCGGGCTACAGTATGCGTCGCGGCTTTGAGGGAGGCCAGATGCCGCTTGTCCGTAGGGTGCCAAAGCGCGGTTTCAACAACCCGACTAGAGTTGAATACACAATTTTGAACGTTGAGCAGCTCAACAGGTTTGTAGATGGCACGGTCGTTAATCCTGAGGTTCTCAAGGATATGGGGCTTTTCAAGCGCAGGACGGTCGGGCTGAAGATACTTGGAAATGGAGAACTGACAGCCTCGCTCACGGTGCAGGCTAGCAAGTTCACCCGGACGGCGATGAAGAAGATCGAGGCGGCGAATGGCAAGGTCGAGGTCCTGTAGTCTTGCTTGAGAAGATTCAGAACATGTTCAAGATTCCGGAGCTTCGGCGCCGGATTCTCTTCACGCTCGCGCTTCTCGCTGTCTATAGACTTGGGTGCCACCTTCCCACGCCAGGCATTGATGCGGCGGCGCTTGCGCAGTTCTTCGAGTCGCAGCAGGGCACGCTTTTGAGCATGGTGGACCTATTCTCTGGGGGGGCGTTACGGAAGCTGACAGTTTTCGCTCTTGGGATAATGCCCTATATCAGTGCGTCGATCATTCTACAGCTGTTGATAGTGGTGATACCTTCTTTGGAGAAGCTGTCAAAGGAGGGCGAGGCGGGCAAGAAGAAGATTACGATGTACACGCGTTACGGGACGGCGGTTCTCAGCATGCTTCAGGGATTCGGCATCGGGATGTGGTTGGAGAAGATGAAAAGCCCTTCTGGCGCTCCAATAGTCATCCATCCTGGGCTTGGCTTCAAGCTCTTGGCAATGATAACCTTAACAGCTGGGACGGCATTCATAATGTGGCTTGGAGAGCAGATATCCGAACGAGGCATAGGCAATGGCATCTCGCTTATCATTTTTGCTGGCATAATCGCTCGATTGCCGGCCGCAATTGGGCAGACGCTAAGCCAGGTGTTTCAGGGCGAGCTCAAGATATACACGATCATAATCCTGGTGGTGTTGATGGTCGGTGTTGTGGCGCTTGTCGTGGTGCTTCAACAGGCGCAACGTCGGCTGCCGATCCAACATGCTAAGCGTGTGATCGGCAGGAGGCTTTATGGTGGCCAGACCACGTATCTGCCGCTCAGGGTCAACACGGCTGGTGTCATCCCGGTCATTTTTGCCTCGTCGATCATCATGTTTCCGGCGACTGCGGCCGGGATTTTCGGGGCGTCTTTCTTGGAGCCCGTCGTGGCGCAGCTGACTCCTGGCAGGCTACTTTACAACGTGCTATACGTTACAGCGATCATCTTTTTCGCATATTTTTATACTTCGATCATTTTCAATCCGACGGATGTTGCAGACAATCTACGGAAGTCGGGAGCTAATATCCCAGGAAAGAGGGCTGGGAAGGTCACTGCCGAGTACATAAACCAGGTTTTGTCGAGGCTGACATTTGGCGGCGGCGTTTTCCTCGCGGGCGTCTCGGTGCTTCCGGCTGTCTTGGTTTATGGCATCCCGATTGCGGATATTCCGCTTATTGGTGAGCGGATCGTGGATTGGTTTCCTTATTATTTTACGCACGGCTTGAGTGTTCCTTTCTGGTTTGGCGGCACGGCGCTTCTGATAGTGGTGGGAGTTGCTTTGGACACTGTGCAGCAGATCGAGGCTCAGATGGTGATGCGGCACTACGATGGTTTTGTCAAGAAAGGCCGTATCAGGGGGAGGAGGTAGCGTGTTTTGCGACTAGTTCTGATGGGGCCTCCGGGCTCGGGCAAAGGGACACAGGCGAAGATGTTGGCGGGGCGAGAGGGTCTGACGCATCTTTCGACTGGCGATATACTTCGCGAGGCGATCAAAAGCGGCAGCGAGCTGGGCTCGAAGGCCCGAGATGCTGTTGAAGGAGGCGAATTGGTCTCTGATGATGTTCTTTATGGCATTGTGGAGGCGAGGCTAAGGGAGCTAGGGTCTGACAAATGTTTCATACTTGATGGGTTCCCCAGAAACGTCCGGCAGGCGGAGTTTCTCGAGTCCATCTTGCCACGCCTCGGGATTGGGATTGATGCGGCGGTTCTGCTTGACGTTCCGCGGGAATCCCTGTTAAGGAGGCTTTCTGGGCGACGAGTGTGCTCTCGCTGCGGGAGGGAATATCATTTAGAGTTCTCACCTCCGAAGGTAGATGGCATTTGCGATTTGTGTGGACAAGGGCTCTATCAGCGCGAGGACGACAAGCCGGAGAAGATCGAGAGGAGGCTGGAGATGTATGATGATGCAACGCTTCCAATGGTGAAGTTTTACAGGGATAGGGGCTTGCTGGTTGAAATCGAGGCTGCGGGCGGGATGGAGGACGTGTTGGAGCGGATTCTCGATTCGCTTGGTAAAGACAAGCAGGGGCGAGTTTAGGGTATGCCCAAGGGGGAAGGAATCGAGGTGGAGGGTGTTGTAACAGATGCTCTGCCAAACACAGTTTTTATAGTTGAGCTTCCAGATAGTAGAAAGGTAACGGCTCATTTGTCGGGGAAGATGCGGAAGCACAACATACGGATTCTTCCGGGCGATAGGGTAACGGTCGAATTGAGCCCGTATGACCTGAGCCGGGGGCGAATAGTTTATCGGTTGAGATGAGCGCTTGGCGTGAGACTTAACAGGACAGGTAGCAAGTCATGAAGGTGAGAGCATCGGTGAAAAGGATGTGTGCCCGCTGCAAGATAATCAGACGGCGAGGTGTCGTCAGAGTGATATGCACGAATCCGAAGCATAAGCAGCGGCAGGGATAAGAGCTGAGATAGGGAGACTGTTTTCTTGGCAAGAATAGCAGGAGTGGACCTTCCGAAGGATAGAAGGGTGGAGGTTGGTCTAACCTACATTTTCGGGATAGGTCGGACGAGTTCCAGGAGGATACTGAAGGAGACGGAGGTCGGGGCGGATATTCGTGTGGACAAGCTCACGGAGGAGCAGGTCAGCAAGCTTCGGCAGGTGATCGAGCGTAAGTTGAAGGTTGAGGGCGAGCTGCGGCAGGAGATATCGATGAACATCAAGCGTTTGAAAGATATCGGCTGCCACCGGGGTCTGAGGCATAGGCGTCGTCTGCCTGTTAGGGGGCAGAGGACGAGGACGAATGCGAGGACTCATAAGGGTCCGAGGCCAGGGATTGGGATGAAGAAGAAGGCCAAGAAGGTATAGCTGGGCCTCGAATGTTTGGGTAGTTGTGAGTCTTCGTATTTATTCGCGAGTTATTTTGAGCAATTGTTAGGTAGGGATTATGGCAAAAGCCGTCAAGAGGAAAGGCCGACGGGTAGCAAAGCGCAAGGAGAAGCGAGTTGTTCCCGAGGGTGTGATTCACATCCAATCGACGTTCAACAACACGATTATTACAGTAGCTGACAGGTATGGGAACGTGATTGCGTGGTCGAGTGCTGGCAAGATGGGTTTCAAGGGCTCGAGAAAGGGGACGCCGTTTGGGGCGCAGGTAGCGGCGCGTGCGGCGGCGCAATCAGCGATTGTGATGGGCATGCGGAAGGCTGAGCTTTACGTGAAGGGGCCGGGCTCTGGCCGGGACACCGCGATGAAGGCGTTGCAGTCAGAGGGGATAGAGGTAACGCTGATGCGGGACGTTACGCCGATCCCGCACGATGGTTGCAGGGCTCCGAAGCGGCGTAGAGTCTAAGTTCACTTAGGACTTATTTTGGGAGAGTCATTTGGGTAGGTATTTGGGCGCGTCCTGCAAGCTGTGCAGGCGAGAGAACGAGAAGCTCTTTTTGAAGGGTGAGCGTTGTACTTCTGCTAAGTGCGCGCTTGGCAGGCACAAATATGCACCGGGGGCACACGGCCGGCGGCGTCGGAAGGAGTCGGACTATCGAGTTCGGCTTCGGGAAAAGCAGAAGGTTCGGCTTTACTACGGACTTCTGGAGCGGCAGTTCAAGAAGACCTTCGTTGAGGCGGAACGCATGCGGGGCGTTACAGGCGAGAATCTTCTGCAAATTCTTGAGCTAAGGCTTGACAACGTTGTGTATCGCGCCGGGTTTGCAGTATCACGTTCTCAGGCCAGACAGCTTGTGGGACATAGGCATTTTCAAGTTGACGGCAGGGTCGTGAACATTCCGTCCTATAGGTTACGGCCTGGTCAAGTGGTCTCGGTGCGTGAGAAGAGCAGGGAGAAAAAGCACTGTCCCGTTTTCAACGCAATGGAGACCATGGGGAGCAGAGGCAAATTTCGGCCCCGTTGGTTGGAGGCCAATGATGAGGAGTTCACGGTGTTCGTTAGGGAGCAGCCCAGGCGAGAGGACATCGTTGATATCCCGATCAAGGAGCAGTTGATCGTGGAGCTCTACTCTTAGTAGTGGCGTTTTGGCCGTTCTGCATTGTGCAGGACGTGGCAGGGGATTTGGCAGTTGTCCGTAACTGGAGGGCAGAAATAGGATGCATTGGAAAGGGATAAACAAGCCCAAGGGCTTTGTCACACAGGAGGCTACCCAGTTTTATGGGAGATTCACGGCGGAGCCTTTTGAACGCGGGTTTGGAGTTACCATTGGCAACTCGCTCAGAAGGGTGCTTCTGTCCTCCTTGAAGGGGTGGTCGGTAACGGCCGTCGAGATAGAGGGCGCTCAGCATCAATTCTCGGCTGTGCCGGGCGTAGTGGAGGACGCGACAGAGATAATCCTGAACATTAGGAAATTGAGGGCGAAGCTCTCGGTGTTTCACCCCAAGGTGGTTTACTTAAGCGCCAAAGGCCCCCGGAAAGTGACAGCTGCGGACATAAAGCCTGACCCTGACGTGGAGCTGCTCAGCCCTGATATCCACATCGCGGAGCTGGACGAGGGAGCTAAGCTTAACCTTGCCATAAGAATCGAATATGGCCGCGGATACGTGCCCGCTGAGCAGCACGTTCTTGATGATCTGCCAGAGGGTTGGATAGCCGTTGATTCAGTTTTCTCGCCAATCACGAAGGTCGATTTCAGGGTTCAGAACGTTCTGCATCTTCAACGCGCCGACTATGACCGGCTTCTTCTTGAGGTCTGGACAGACGGAAGCATCGACCCGCTTGATGCAACTGCGCACGCCTCGAAGATACTGAAGGACATCTTTTTGAACTTCATTACGTTTGAGGAGCCGGCGGAACCTGAGGAGGAGGAGAAGAGGGAGGAGAAGATTGAGATCAATCCGAATTTGAAGAAGAGCATCGAGGAACTGGACCTCGGGTCGAGGCCGATGAATTGCTTGCGGGCGACCAAGATTGTTTCTGTGGCTCAGCTAGTAAGCAAGACAGACCAGGAACTTTTGAAGTTGGAGAACTTTGGCAAGGAGTCGCTTCGGGAGGTTAAGAAGGTCTTGGCAGAGCTGGACCTTGGCTTGAGCCAGGACCTGAGTCAGATCGAGGAGCTAGAACCGTATCTGCAAGCAGGGCAAGGTGCGGAGGAAGAGCTGGAAGAAGACGGACCGCCGGAGAAGGCCGAGCCGAACAAGGAAGCTAAGGCGGGAAAGGCAAAACCCCGGAAGCGGGCGCCCAGCACCAGTAAGTCCAAACAGCCGGACGCCAAACAGGAGGAGCCTCAGGAGGAGGAGGAGTCGCAGGAAAAACAGCAGCAGGCAGCCTCACCTCCCAAGAAAAAGCGGGCAAGGACGCCGCAAAAGAAGGAAGCTCCAGCGGTTGCGGCTAGCCCTGAGAGTCAAGAAGGTGAACAGGGAGAAGAGAGCAAATGAGGCACAGGGTCTCTGGGAGGAAGCTTAGTAGAGATACCGCGCATAGGACAGCGCTATTGCGCAATCTTGCGACTGCGCTGTTCAGGCATGAGCGGATATGCACCACACTGGCCAAGGCAAAAGAGACGCGCCGTTTCTCTGAGCGCCTCATAACTCTTGGCAAGAAGGACAGCTTGCACGCTAAGCGGCTCGCAGCGAGGCATATCTCGGACAAGGCTGTGCACAAGAAGCTGTTCACCGAGATAGCGCCCAGGTTTGTGGACCGCCCAGGCGGCTACACGAGGATGTTCAAACTTGGCCGCCGGCAGGGCGATAGCGCCAGCATGGCTCTTATTGAGCTTGTTGAGAGGGCGCCCGAGGAGAAGGCCAAGAAGAAGGCTAAGAAGTAGGCTCTAGCGTGTCATGTGTGAGGGCAGCAATGCTTGTCGATCACTTGACTTTGTTGACGTGCCGGATTCGTGCTATCTCGCTTGAGCAGAGGCCCGTAGCGCACATATAGTTGTGGAGATTGGATTGATCCAACGCGTCTTAAAGGCCAGATTGACTTAAGATACTAGTTGTGCTTTGACGGGCAGGGCGCTTTTTGAACGCTGACCGGGAGCTAGTGGTGTGATAAACATAGGGTGCGTTGGCTCTGGGGCGTGGGGAAGGAACCTTGTGCGCACGTTTGCCGCCCTTCCGCGCTGCAAGCTGCTTTACTGCTGCGACGTCGATCCTGAAGTCCGGCGAGGAGTAGCGAAAGCATATCCCAGCTGTAAGGCAACGGCGTCATTTGCTGACGTTCTACGGGATGATGCGGTTGATGCTGTCGCCATTGCATCGCCGGCCAAACTGCACTACGAGCAAGCAAGGGCTGCGCTTCTTTCTGGCAAGCATGTCTTTGTCGAGAAGCCGATGTCGCTCGCCTCACGCGATGCTGAGAGCCTAATCGAGCTTTCAGAGGGCAGAGGTCTTACGCTGATGGTTGGCCACCTTCTGCTCTATCATCCGGCAATTACGAGGTTGAAGGAGCTCATTCGGGCTGGGGAGCTGGGCGAGGTCTATTATCTTTATTCCCAGCGGACGAACCTCGGCAGGGTCCGGTCGGACGAGAGCGCGCTTTGGAGCTTCGCACCGCACGATCTCTCCGTTGCGATGTATCTTTTGGACGAAGAGCCTACAAGTGTCTCAGCGGACGGTCAGGCCTACTTGCAGTCGGGGATTGAGGACGTTGTGTTTCTGACGCTTCACTTCCCAGGCGGCAAGATGGCACACGTCCAGGTCAGCTGGCTGGACCCGCACAAGGTGAGGCGCTTGACGGTTGTGGGCAGCGAGAAGATGGTTGTGTTTGACGATGTTGAGTCGATGGAGAAGCTGAAGATATATGATAAGGGCGTCAGGTTGCCGTCTTATGATTCCTACGGGGACTCGATTACGGTGCGGTTCGGGGACATCTACTCGCCTAGGATAGATGTTAAGGAGCCGCTTGGAATAGAATGCGAGCATTTCCTAAGTTGCGTGGAGTCGGGCGACAGGCCGCTCACAGACGGAAGAGACGGTCTGAGGGTTGTCAGAGTGCTTGAGAGGGCAGATCAGGCGTTGAGGCAATGAGATGACAGAGGAGATGACGGCGCGGCAGAAGGGCTATTTCGTTCACGAGACGTCGGCTGTGGACCCCGGGTCCGAGATAGGCGAGGGCACACAGGTCTGGCACTTCTCACACATAATGGCCGGAGCCAAGATTGGGAAGCGCTGCAAGCTGGGACAGAACGTTTTTGTGGCGAAAGGCGCTGTTCTTGGCGACAACTGCAAGATTCAGAATAATGTGTCGCTTTACGAGGGGGTTATTCTCGAGGACGACGTGTTCTGCGGGCCATCGATGGTTTTCACGAACGTCAAGACGCCCAGATCGGCGGTCGTGCGTAACACGAGCAGCGACTATATTCGGACGATTGTAAAGAGAGGCGCCTCGATCGGGGCGAACGCCACGGTCATCTGCGGGGTTACGATTGGCCGCCATGCTTTTGTCGGGGCAGGGTCGGTTGTGAGTCGGGACGTGCCCGATTATGCGCTGGTTTATGGCGTGCCGGCGGTTGTGAAGGGTTGGGCCTGCGAGTGCGGCGTGCGGCTTGTCTTCTCAAGCGATTGTGAGGCTCGATGTCCCGAGTGTGGGCGCGAATACGTAATTGAAGGAAGGACAGTGAGGAGGCGATAGTGCAGGTTCCACTGCTTGACCTAAAGCCACAGTTCGCGAAGATAAGGGATGAGGTCAAACAGGCCATAGACAGGGTTTTGGAGACGCAAGTGTTCGTGCTTGGCCCTGAAGTGCAGAAGCTCGAACAGGAGGTCTCCGAATACAGCGGAGCCAAGTTCGGCGTGGGGTGCGCCTCGGGAACGGACTCGATCCTTCTGAGCCTCATGGCGGCTGGCGTGTCGCTCGGGGATGAGGTGATAACCACGCCCTACACGTTCTTCTCCACGGCTGGCTCAATCTCTCGTGTCGGCGCCATCCCCGTATTCGTCGATATTGACGCAGAGACCTACAACATCGATCCCTCGCTGATCGAGTCCCGGATAACGCCCAGGACGAAGGCTCTCATCCCCGTCCACCTTTTCGGTCAGTGTGCCGACATGGGTCCCATTCTTGAGATCGCCGACGAGCACGGCCTTTATGTCATAGAGGATGCGGCGCAGTCGATCGGTTCAAAGACCAAGCTCGATGGCGCGTGGGCGGCTGCGGGTGCGATGGGTCATTTGGGTTGTTTCTCGTTTTTCCCGAGCAAGAACCTTGGCGCTTACGGGGACGGGGGGATGGTCGTGACCAACGATGAGGGCCTAGCCGAGAAGGTTCGGATGCTTCGCGCTCACGGCAGCAAGCCCAAATACCATCACAGTCTCATCGGCGCAAACAGCAGGCTGGACGCAATTCAGGCGGCAGTGCTAAGGGTTAAGCTGAAGTACCTCGATGGTTGGAGCGATGCTAGACGGCAAAACGCTGGGTTCTACGACGAGGCGTTTGCCGAAAGCGGGATCGAGAGCCCGAAGGTGCGCGATGGGAACCGTTCGATATACAACCAATATGTGATACGGACAGAGGCTCGGGATAGGGTGATGCGATACCTCAAGGAGCACGGTGTGGGGTGTGAGGTGTACTACCCTGTGCCGCTGCACTTGCAGAAGTGTTATGCATTTTTAGGATACAATATGGGCGATTTTCCAGAATCGGAGGCGGCGGCGCGTGAGACGCTCGCTCTGCCTATCTACCCTGAGCTTGCAGACGAGCAGCTGAGCTACGTTGTTAAATGTGTGTTGGAGGGGTTGAAGTGAAGGATCAGCTGATTGCCAGAATAAAGGGCAGGCAAGCTAGGGTTGGGGTTGTTGGACTTGGATACGTCGGGCTGCCGCTTGTGCACGAGTTCTCCACTCAGGGCTTCACCGTAACGGGCTTTGACATAGACCGTCGCAAGGTTGACATGCTCAACGCGGGCAAGAGCTACATCGGGCACATACCGTCGGAGAAGATCGCGTCGCACATTCAGAGCGGCCGGTTCAGCGCGACTATGGATTTTGACAAGCTTGCGGAGACTGATTGTATTATTATTTGCGTCCCCACGCCGCTGACGGCGATGAAAGAGCCTGACCTATCCTACATCGAGGGCACGGCCAAGAGCATCGCGACACGTCTCAGGAAAGGGCATCTGGTTGTTTTGGAGAGCACAACTTATCCTGGCACCACGAGGGAAGTTGTCCTGCCGATACTCACGGCCCATAACGACCTAGAGGTGGGGAAGGACTTCTTTCTTGCCTTCTCGCCAGAGAGGGAGGACCCTGCTAACAAAAAATTCTCGACTGGGACGATCCCAAAGGTCGTTGGCGGGCTAACGCCGAATTGCACCGCGCTCGCGGACGTTCTTTATTCGTCAATTGTGCAGGAGACTGTTGTCGTGTCGTCCGCCGAGGTCGCAGAATCGACCAAACTATTGGAGAACATCTATCGGAGCGTGAACATAGCGCTCGTCAACGAGCTGAAGATGCTCTTCACGCGGATGGGTATCGACGTTTGGGAGGTTATTAGGGCGGCATCGACAAAGCCATTCGGCTTTCACGCCTTCTATCCGGGGCCAGGGCTGGGTGGGCACTGCATCCCGATTGACCCGTTCTACCTGTCTTGGAAGGCGAAGGAGTTTGATTTCGCCACGAGGTTCATCGAGCTAGCGGGCGAGGTGAACACGTCAGTGCCGTACTACGTGGTGGAGAGGCTGACGCTCGCTTTGAACGAGCGCAGAAAGAGCGTCAACGGCTCAAAGGTCCTGGTTCTTGGCGTCGCATACAAGCCGGACGTGGATGACATCAGAGAGTCACCAGCGATGCAGATAATGGAGCTGTTGATGGAGCGTGGGGCTGAAGTTTCCTACAACGATCCGTTCATTCCCGAGCTCCCGATGATGCGGAAATACAAAATCCCGAAGTCCTCCGTCGAGTTGAGCGCGGAGGCCCTCGCAGAGGCGGACTGCGTCCTGGTGGTTACAGACCACAGCGTCTATCGCGAAAAGGCCCAGTTCATTGTGGATAACGCCTCGCTTGTGGTCGATACTCGCAACGCGACGAGTGCCGTCAAGGAGCATCGGGAGCGGATAGTCTCTGCGTAGAACCGCTGTCGTGTTAGGCCGCCCATGATTCAGAAGCTGCGACTCGCGTTCAAGCTGATGTGGCGGCACCGTCTGCTGACGCTAGCGTTTGTCATCTCCGCGAGTCTCAGGGCCGGCTTGATTGCTGTGTTTTTCAAGCTGATACAGAGTTTCCTGAAAAAGGCCTTGGGCGCCTCGGCCGCGGCTAGCTCCGAGGGTCTCTGGCTGAAGCTGGCAGGCGTCGCCGGCATCATACTCGTCTGCTGGATCGGCCGCAGCGCGGCTGATTACTACGCGAAAGTGCTTCAGGCCGAGCTCGGCCGGCGGGTTGAGATGGGGCTGCGCCTCGATCTCGTTGAACACCTCTTGAAGCTCTCTCTTGGTTTTTTTAACCGTTATAGCAAGGCGCAGATACTACGCGCTGTGAACACCGATGCCGCCTCGCTAAGGCTGTTGGTGCACCACACCGCTGGGCTGGTCATTTCCTCGATTCAGGTTGGGAGTTTGTTCGTTGTGGCTCTCACACTCGACCCGGTTCTTGCGATGTGGGGCCTGATTGGCCTGCCATTTGCCATTTTTCCGTTGATGCGCATAGGGTCATCCATATACAAACATGCTGAGGAGAGCCGATTTCAGGGCGTAACGATAACAAACCTTCTGTTTCAGGTTCTCTCGGGGATAAGGATCGTCAAGGTTTTCCAGGGTGAGCATCGCGAGGCGAAAGCCTGCCATAGATCGGCAATGGCGCTCCTAAAGGCGTCGATGGGCATCGTGAAACGTCAGTCAACAGCCGCCGTCCTACTTGACAGTCTAAGCGGCTTCGGCATCTTTTTTGTCATCATACTTGGTGGGATGCGGGTGTCGGCCGGCAAGATGGACATCCCGGCCTTCATTATCTTCATCGTTGCGCTTCAGGTCGTTCTGGGCAGCACAAGGCAGATACTCAACGTCTATTCCCAGATTAAGATCCAGAGCGTTGCCATTGATAAAATAGACATGTTTCTCGCAGAAAAGCCCGAGATCAAGGACGGCAAGGACGCTGTGGCATTGACCGCACCTCCGCGAACAATGCAGTTTCAGAACGTAGGCTATTCTTACGATTCAGAACCTGTTCTGAGGAATGTTAGTTTCACCGTCAAGTCAGGTGAGACGATTGGCATCGTTGGGCCGTCTGGTGTTGGCAAGACAACACTGTTGAACCTTGTGGCGAGGTTTTTTGATCCCACAGAAGGGAGGATTCTCCTAGATAGGACAGACTTGAGAAAAATCAAGGTCAACGACTTGATGAGAAACCTCGCAATTGTTACTCAGGAGCCATTCCTGTTTCAGGTTTCACTGATGGAGAATATACGCTATGGCCGGCCTGACGCGACAGACGAGGAAGTCCGGGCCGCGGCCCAGGCTGCTAACATACATGACGACATAGCCTCGTGGCCAGATGGATATGACACGGTGATAGGCCCAACCAGGGCGGACGTGTCGGTCGGGCAGAAGCAGCGTATCAACATCGCAAGAGCAATCCTCAAAAACGCTCCGATATTGCTTCTGGACGAGGCGACGAGCGCGCTGGACTCCAAGACCGAAAGGCAGGTGCAAGAGTCGCTTGATAAGCTTATGCAGAAGTGCACCACCCTAGTCGTGGCGCATCGTCTCTCGACGCTTCGTGAGGCGGACAAGATACTTGTCCTTGCCAAGGGAACTGTTGAGGCGTTCGCGCCTCACGAGGAGCTTCTGAAGACGAGCCCGACGTACCAAGAGCTCTGGAAGGCACAGCAACGGCAGACGAGGCAAACCAGTGAGCAATAGGCTGGCACGGGACGACAGAGTATAGGGTCTGTGAGAAGATTAACTCCAAGGGTCTTAGGAGGCCGGACGGATGATCTCCTTGATCTTGCTAGCTCCATCCGTCAGTCGCTGCTTGAACTCGATGATTCGCTTACGCGTCTCATCCTGAACCGCAGTTCGATTGGAGGCGAGCCACTCAGAGAGGTTGACCAGGTGATCGACATCCAGCGCGTCTGAACGAAAGGAATACTTCTGAAGGTTGAGCGAGGCCATGAAATCCCGGCACTTGGGTCTATACTCAATCATTATCGAGGGGACCCCGGCACAGAGAGCAGTTACGACCGAGTGAAGCTTCATTCCGATGAACGTGGTGCAGCGTTCACAGACGTCGAGCGCATGTTCTACGTCGGTCGCGATGAGATGGATCTCGGGCTCGTGTATTCCGATCAGTTTAGCCAGTGCGGTTATGCTATCCATGTCATAAGGCCATACGCACAGGAACAGGATTGTCCAACCCCTTGAGCGAAGAGCCCTGCACACTTGCGCGATTCTATCTAACATCTCATCTTCTGTCCCCCACACATTACCGCGGGAGGTGCCGACATTGACCCCGAGAAGCTTCTCCTCGGCCGTTGTGCGGTAAGATTCCCTCGCCAAAATGAGGGCAGAATCGCCCACGACCTCCACATTTTGCAGCCCAGCCTCCTTGAGAACACCGGCACCCATCGGGCCGCGGACCCCCACGAACTGTGCCTGTCGCAGCAGCTCAACCCACGCTCGGAGATCATCTTCCCAGTCCTTTTGACCCGCAGCCCAGAACTCAGGATTGGCAACGCCAGTGCCCAGACAGAATCTCGTAGGACACTCCTTGACTAGCCTGGCGAACTCTCTGAGATAGCCTTTGTCTCGGTTTATTAGAGTGCCCCCGCCGAGGCAGCCCGCGGGGAATACTTCCCGGCCAGTTAATCTTTTATATAGCGCTTTCTTGCCCGGCGAGAGGTGAAAAAGCGGCATGAAATGGTAACCTGCGAACAGCCGCTTGTATGCCTCGAGCAGCATCTCGTCGCCCAGGTTCTCGTGGCCAGTCCAGCCGATATAAGCGATGCGGCGTTTGAACGGGTTGCCCAGCTCCCAGTATATTTTGGCCTTCTTTAGTAGCTTCATTGTGTATCTTCCCCGGACCAAGAACTTGTTGCTCGTGCACGATGATCAGTCGATTCTATCGTGCTCCAGCGCGATCTTTTATCTATTCGCAACCTCTTTATAGAACTCCAAAAACCGCGCGGCTTGTTGCTCAAGAGTGAATCCCGCCAGAACTCGCTTTCTGCCCTGGGCGCCCATTCTGACCCGCAGGTCCTCATCACCAGCCAATTCACAGATTCTATCCGCAAGCGCTTGGGGATCGCGCGTCGGAACGACAAAGCCAGTAACGCCCTCCTCGAGCGCCTCGGCCGTTCCTCCGGCGTCTGTGCACACTACCGGCACTTTGAAGCTCTGGGCCTCTAGAACGGTGTTTGGGAGCCCTTCCCGCACCGACGACTGTAGGTATATGTCTGTTTGACGCAATAGTGGTAGTATCTTGTCTCTTGGCAAGTCCCCATGGAACTGCACTGCACCCTCCAAGCCCATTTGCCACACCGCATAGCGCAGCGCATCCCGGAGCGTGCCGCCGCCCACAATGTCGTAGCGCAATTTCACACCGCGCTGTGCGACGATTGATGCGGCCTTCAGACCGTATTCATATCCTTTTCCCCAATCCAATCGACCAACACTGAGTAGTCTAAGTGCACTTCCTGTCCCGTCCTTGGGCGGCGGATATGGTATGCAACCACGGTCAAAAACCGCAGGGTCCACTCCGGGAAGGATCACTCTGCCTCGCGACTCGGAAAGCCCAAGCTCTCTTGCCCGCAGCATCAGTGCCTCGGACACGAAATGCACGTCGTCTGAGACCTGAAGCAGAGTTTTGCAGGTATCTGCGTTGAACAGCGAATTGACAAATAGGTCTGCTCCCCTGAAGCTCACTATGACCTTAACCCCCAGAGCCTTCTTTAGGAGGATGAGATCGAGCAGCTCTTGGGCAAGCCAACCATCCTCGAGGTGCACAATATCGAAGCCCTCGCCGAAATAGGGAAGGAGCCTTCGCAAACACCCGCCTGCTTTGCGGCTCAATCCGTGACGAGCGAAAATTGCGGCGATCAGCTTTGAAGTTTTCCCTGGAGACGTCAGGCCCTTTCGCAGCAAACCACCGCCCAGCTCGATTGTCGATCTCCATATTGAGGTCTTCTTTCGGAGGTATTTGACCCGAGATGGGTAGCGCGCCAAGGCGGCCCTCTCTGGGGGGTATGTGCATTGCCGATATAGAAACAGCGTTATATCCAGACCGCGCTTGAGCAACGGCTCAAACTTCCTAGCAGGGAAGGTCGGCGCCGCGCCTCCGACGCTTGCCACCCTCAGCTCAGGTCTGGTGCGCCCTGTCATTCTCTATAGTCGCGCGGTCTCATGAACGGGGGATGTTTCTGAACGGTCTTGAGCCTTCCGCACGATGAGCATGTGCCGGATCTGTTTATGGTCAACCCATTCGCTGTTATTCAGGACGAATTCCCTGGCGACCCTAATAGGGTCTTGGTGCCTGAAATTGGGGTCGAAGCTGGCATCATGCATCACCAAATAACCGCCGGGCTTGATGAAGGGAGACCACTCGAGAAAATCGCGCCGAACCGACTCGTAAGAATGGTTGCCGTCGATAAATAGTAGGTCTATTGGCCTATTCCAATCGCTAGAGAAATCGGTGCTGTAGCCCCTGAGCGCTCTCACATGTTTGTAGGAGCCGTATCGCTTGATATTGTGGATGAACTGCTCGAGCAGCGGGACATCTGTTTTCTGGCTCACGTCGTGGTAGTGCGCTGCTGACGATGGATCACCGTCCGCATTGAATGGGTCTATGCAGAAGAGAACAGCCCCCTTTTTGTTCTTTATCGCGCGCGAGAGCACAACAGATGATTTCCCAAGCCAAGAGCCTATTTCCACCAGAACCGGACTGATGTCGGGCAGACTCTTGGCCACATCGTAGAGAGCAACGGCATGGTCCTCGGGAAACCCGCTTGGGACGAGACGGTGTCCATAGATTGAGTAGTGGCGGAGTCCGTATTTCCTGAGCCAATACAACCTGTCCATCGCCCTCCGATGACGCGTCTTGAGCCATCTCCTGAACGCATAATACGCGCTCCTCGCCGTCCGGTAGCCCCCCTTGCCCAAAACAGTTTGTAGGCTCGTCTTAAGGAATCCTTTCATAATAGACCTGCTACTTGCCCCAAAAAACTACGTCTGACCGCGCCCGAACCTGTCCTCTTGGGCCTCTAAGGCTCTCATCATTCATTCAGAATCTACAACGATTTGCGGTGCACTTCAAGCGCCCGGGCGCCCTGGGGGGTGGTCTGAGAACCTGGCGCCAAAAAAGAGTTGAGTTCTGACCTCGAGATTGAAAGAATCTCCTCTGCTATGAGTTCCGATTTCAGCATGTAATTGCCTGCTGGCCTTTGCTGGGATGACAATGGAATTGGCGGGGCAAGGCGGGCGCTCAGATAGGTTCCGGGTGGATTCGTGATTAGGCCTTAGCTGGGTTAGGGAGCTCCCAGGTTGATGGACGCTTTGGAAGATACTGTCGAGCGAAAGCCGAAAGTGAGCATCGTTATCCCCGTGTATAACGATGAGGCGCACATCGCAGATGCGATCGAAAGCGTGCTGGGGCAAACCCTGAGGGAGATTGAGATAATAGTTGTTGATGACGGCTCGACCGACGGGACTTGCGCTGTGCTCAGGGGGTATGAGGGCCGTATCACGTGCCTGACGCAGAGCAATTCTGGCCAGGGGGCTGCGCGAAATGCTGGCATCCTTGCCAGCGGAGGCAGATATGTTTGCTTTCTGGATTCGGACGATACCTACATGCCCAACAAGGTCGAAGTGCAGTCAGCATTCTTGGATGAACACCCGGATGTGGGGCTCTGTTACAGCGGTTGGCTTGACGTGGACGTTGAAACTGGGCGTGTGCTCAATGATTACTCTGATGTGAAACCTGAAGGCGATCCTACTACAAACGTGTTCCCTCCCCACTTCCCGTATTTTGCGGCGCTCTTGCGGAGAGAATGGCTGGAGAGAGTTGGGGTCTTTGATGAGCGATTCAGGAACGCTGAGGATACAGACCTGTGGTGGCGTCTGTGGGCCGCAGGGTGTGTCTTCCGGCGTGTAAAGGGGGTCCACGCGGTGCGCG
>Ga0307378_10000840_pt1 | contig 51534 bp, 40 predicted proteins | sample UN1MG_FD_202238 | JGI IMG/M metagenome (GOLD analysis project Ga0307378, IMG submission 202238) | Soil microbial communities from Risofladan, Vaasa, Finland - UN-1 | ecosystem: Environmental > Terrestrial > Soil > Coastal area > Acid sulfate soil | place: Finland: Risofladan, Vaasa | collected... | reverse complement strand
TCATGCCGTTTGTTACTATGCCTCCGGATTCAGATGAAGAAGCGATCACCTCTCCACCGGGGCACATACAGAAAGTATATGCAGAGCGGCCATTCTCGCAGTGGTGGACCAGCTTATATTCAGCCGGGCCAAGAAGCCGATGCGATGCAAATCTGCCGTACTGGGCCTTGTCTATCAAGCTTTGGGGATGCTCAATACGAACGCCTATTGAAAACGGCTTTGCTTCTATAGGTATGTCCAGTTGATGCAGCATCTCGAATGTGTCCCTTGCGCTGTGTCCCAAGGCAAGCACTATGGTGTCTGTCTCGATAGTTTCGGAGTCGTTAACAATTGCGCCGGCAACTATGCCATCTTTTATTTTAATACCTGTCAGTTTTGTTTCAAAGCGAACCTGTCCACCTAACGAGATAATTGTATTGCGAAGTTTCTTTACAATCCTGACGAGATTGTCTGTGCCGATATGAGGCTTGGCCTGATAGAGTATTTCTTCTGGAGCTCCGGCCCTTACAAATTCTTCAAGAACTTTTCTTGAATAGTTATACTTGTCCTTTATCTGGGTAGTAAGTTTCCCATCGGAAAAAGTGCCTGCTCCACCTTCACCAAACTGCACATTCGATTCCGGATCAAGCTGTCCCTTCTGCCAAAAGTTTTGGACATCCCTTACTCTTGAGCCGACTTGCTTTCCTCTTTCTATCAGTACAGGGCTAAAGCCCAGTTGAGCGAGGATCAAGGCAACAAAGAGGCCGCAAGGGCCGCTTCCAACGACAACAGGATTTGGGCCGTGTATATTGCCAACTGTTGGCAGCTGGTAATTCGTACAGGGCACAGCGGAAATCCGAATATCTTGCGAAAATCTCCAAAGCAGTTCAGGCTCGTTTTTTAGTCCCACGTCTATTGTATAAACAGCCACAATATGGTTTTTACGCCTTGCGTCTATGGATTTGCGTACTATAGTAAAGTTGAGAAGTTGGTGCTCTTCAATACCCAGACGTTCCAAAATGCTGCCGGCCAGGGCTTCTTCCCTGTGGTCGAAGGGTAATTTTATGTCGATGAGTCTAATCATAAGTTTAAATTATTCAGTGAATTAATATCTTTTCAATATAGCTAAATATACAGGGAGCATAATCTCCACTCAAATCAAAAATGATATAATGTTAAGCCTTGTAAAAAAACGCAGGCAGGGATACCATACTTAAAATCGCGGCTTTAAAAACATAGGGGACAGCGGGGCTGTTGAAAAAGTGGCGTTTTTCCTTTCCGGCCCTAACAAAATAACAAAAAGCGTTACATCATACCTTGCGACAAAGTCCGAAGCCTCGCCGACCATAATATTTAATGTTCTGCCGCAATTCTACGGGTGTCAACCCGTAGATGAAGTTAACCGACGAAGTCGGACGGGCGTAGCCAGAAGCGGCAATGCCACGGGTTTTAACCCGTGGTTGTTTACTATTAAACCTGTGATTATTATAAAGGTCACGTACGTAAAGCGCGTACGCGCTTTACGTATGAGCATTTTTCCTGCGTTTGTTAATTATCGAACAAGGAATTCAAAATATCGAACAAGGTACGCCGAATGTCGAAGTGAAAATACGAACCGCGAACGAGGAGGCTCGATCCACGAATTATGCTCTTATGATGTCTGCTATTTTCATCAGGCGGGAGGTGTTGTCGCGTTCGGCTTCGGCTAATTTATCGTAGATGAATCTGATGGTCTCTCGCAGCTCGGGTATGACGACGTGCTCGAGGACATTGACCCTCCGGCGTGTCATCTGAAGCTCGGTTGCGAGCAGGCGGGCCTGCTTTTCCTTTTCTGCCAATTCAATCAAAAGGTCGAAGGCTCTCTCAAGGGCCAGCAAAGCGACGTCCATTTCACCTGAGGTCGCGGCGTAGCCGTAGCAGATAATCTCACCCGATATCTCCTTCGTCAGATGCGGGACCTTGACGTTCATTATATTGGCGAATTCGAGCGTGAGGCTGAATTTCTTGGTGGGGACCTCAAGTGCGGCCCTGGTGTCTTCCGGCTCCATTGTTGCGCGGGCGAGCATGAACCGCCGGCACGTTTCCAAAAGCTCTTTTTCGACCTTCTGACGCAAAGGCTGGATATGCTTTGCAATCTGAATCAGCTGGCGGGAAATCTCATCACGTTTTTCGCTGAGCAGACGGTGGCCCCGGCTGGCAAGCGCCACGCGCTTCCGCAGCCTCAATAATTCCATTCGAGTTGCGTTTACATTCGCTAACATAATTTATATAAATCCGAATATATAAATGCTAAATCCTAAACAAGTTCAAATTCCAAATTCCAAATGTTCTATGCCTTCTATTCAGATTTTTCGGATTTCGCTGCTTCCTGCGGCTTGCCCTTGCGGAACCTGGGCATGTACTTCTCTATCAGCTTGACGTCGATTCGCTTTAGCTCGACGTTCTCGAACATGCTGAGCAGCTCCCAGCCGAGGTCGAGCGTCTGTTCGACGGTGCGGTTCTCGTAATAGTCCTGGGAGATGTATCGGTCCTCGAACTCGTTTGCGAACTTCATGTACTTCTTGTCTTCGTCCGAAAGGGCGGCTTCGCCCATGATAGTGGCCAGCTCCTGCATCTCTTTGCCGCGGGCGTAGGCGGCGTAGAGCTGGTTGTAAAGGTCGGCGTGGTCCTCTCGCGTCTTATTTTTGCCGATGCCCTTGTCTTTGAGTCGCGAGAGGCTCGGCAGGACGTCGACGGGCGGCGAGATACCCTTTCTGTGCAGCGGGCGGGAGAGAATCACCTGGCCCTCTGTGATGTATCCGGTCAGGTCCGGCACAGGATGGGTCTTGTCGTCTTCGGGCATCGTCAGGACGGGTACCATTGTGATCGAGCCTTTTTTGCCTTTGATCCGGCCGGCACGCTCGTAAACGGTGGCCAGGTCTGTGTAGAGATAGCCGGGATAGCCGCGTCGGCCGGGGACCTCTTTTCTGGCTGCACTGATCTCGCGAAGTGCTTCGCAGTAGTTCGTCATGTCATTCAAGATAACCAGTACGTGCATATCCAGCTCGAACGCCAGATACTCGGCCGCGGTGAGAGCGAATCTCGGCGTGGCAATCCGCTCAATTGCGGGGTCGTTCGCCAAATTCACAAACATCACAGAGCGTTCTATGGCGCCGGTGTTGTGCAGGTCGTCGATAAAGAATTGAGCGGCCTCAAAGGTGATTCCCATCGCAGCAAATACAACAGCAAATTCTTCCCCTTTTCCGAGCACGGTTGCCTGTCGGGCAAATTGAGCGGTTATCTGGTCGTGTGGCAGGCCGGCGCCTGAGAATACGGGCAGCTTCTGGCCTCTGACGAGTGGATTCAAGCCATCGATTGTCGAGATGCCGGTCTGGATAAATTCGTTCGGATAATCGCGGGCAAAGGGATTTATCGGCTTGCTGTTAATATCGAGTCTTTTTTCCGGGATAATTGCCGGTCCATCGTCTTTCGGCTCACCAAGGCCGCTAAAAACTCGACCCAGGATTTCCGGCGAGACGGCCAATTCCAGAGGCTTGGCCAAAAACCGCACGGTGCTTCTTTCAACATCGATACCTCGCGTGCCCTCGAAAACCTGCAGGAGCACTTTGTCGTTCTCGACCTGCAGGATCTGCCCGTGACGTATCGAGCCGTCACCGAGTTCAATATCTACAATATGCCCATACTTGGCTTCGCCAACCATCTCAACAAGCATGAGCGGGCCTGCAATGCTTGCGACTGTCTGATACTCTTTTACCAATAGCATTTAATACTCCCGAGTTTGCAGAGCAACCCGATGATTCCGCCGCTCTGCTACTTTTAGTTTTTGATTTCCTCTCGTTTCTTTTCGTGAGATGAATTCTGTTTATCAGCGGACTTTACCTTTTCTAAAGCGGATGGTGAACCCTGTAACCTCTTCATCTGCTCGCTGATGGTTTCCCGTATTTTCGCGATATTTGCAATGCTGGCGGCGGATTTTTTTGGCTGCATTTGTTCCGCTTCTTGTTTGCTGTCTTTCGAATCGCCTTTTTCTGTCTCGGCAGCTTCGCCTTTCTTTTCTTCCTTTAGTTTCTGAATCTGCTCGGCGGTTTCCGGGATGTACTTTGCTCTGGCGATTTCTTCGCGAACAGGCAGCTTGAAAATATCGACGGTATCAACACCTGCATTAATTGCAGCGAGCGCTTGCTTGTGGAAATGAAGAATGGTTTTTAACATTTCATACTGCTTGATCATCGAAGTGAATGTGTCAACTTCATGGAAGGCGTTCTGGTGCAGGAAGTCTTCGCGGATGGATCTGGATGTCTCAAGCGCCAGTCTGTCCTGGGGCGAGAGGGCTTCGGCACCGACGAGCCGAACGATCTCAATAAGTTCAGCCTCCTGCTCTAAAAGGCTCATTGCCTCGACAGTCATCTGTTCCATCTCCAGACCCTGGTCCTTGTCTTCGAAGCACTCCTTGAGATATTGCTTATAGAATGAATAGGAGGTCAACCAGTCTATTGCGGGAAAATGCCTCTGGTAGGCGAGCTCGCCTTTGAGCGACCAGAAGACCTTTACGACGTGTAGTGTCGCCTGAACAACCGAGTCCGACAAATCTCCGCCCGGCGGGCTGACTGCGCCGATGATCGATAAAGCTCCTTCGCGTTCGGGCGTGCCGCAGCATTGTACTCGCCCGGCTCTTTCGTAAAACGCCGCGATTCGAGCTGCCAGATACGCAGGGTAACCTTCCTCAGCGGGCATCTCTTCCAGTCGGGTCGATATTTCACGCATCGCTTCAGCCCATCGGCTCGTGCTGTCGGCCATCAGCGCAACGGTATAACCCATGTCGCGGAAATACTCCGCTATGGTAATGCCCGTATAAACGGAGGCCTCTCTGGCGGCCACGGGCATATTCGATGTGTTTGCAATTAGTACCGAGCGTTGCATTAACGGCTCACCGGACCGCGGGTCTTTCAATTCCGGAAACTCAGTTAAAACATCGGTCATCTCATTTCCGCGCTCGCCGCAGCCGACGTAAACGACAATATCGGCATCCACCCATTTGGCCAACTGATGCTGAACGACGGTCTTGCCCGTTCCAAAGGGCCCCGGCACACAGGCCGTACCGCCCTTGGTCGTCGGGAAAAAGGTGTCAATTACTCGCTGACCCGTTGCCAGGATACTGTTGGGAGCGAGACGTTTTATTGTCTGCCTGGCATTACGGACCGGCCATTTCTGCATCAACTTCAACTCGGTTTCGTTTCCATCTTCCGCTGCCAAAATCCCTATCGTATCAACTACTGTAAAATCACCTTCATTGATTTCTTTTAAGGTTCCCTCAACGCCGGGCGGTACCATAATCTTGTGCATTACAAGTGTGGTTTCCTGAACATTGCCTATTACGTCCCCGCCGCTGACCTTTGTTCCTTCGGTTACCGACGGCTTGAAGTGCCATTTCTTCTCTCTGGCCAGGCCCGGCATGTCGCTGCCTCTGCTCATAAATTCACCCTCGACTTCCACAAGGGAGTCCAGCGGCCTTTGGATACCGTCATAAATGCTTGTTATCAGACCCGGGCCTAACTCGACACTCAAAGGTACCTCGGTATCGACCACGGGTTCTCCCGGGCCCATCCCGGTGGTCTCTTCGTAGACCTGAATTGAGGCTCGGTCCTTATGTAGTTCCACGATTTCGCCTATGAGTTTCAGCTCGCCCACGCGAACTACGTCGTACATTCGCGAACCGGTCATACCTTCGGCGATTACAACCGGGCCCGCGACTTTGACTATTTTACCTTCTTTTGCTTCACTCATTATCAAAACCCTAAACAGTAAAAACTGGACAACAAATATCAAAAACTAAATATCAAAATTACAAATATAAAATCAAAAATATCGTGCTCAATATCAGGCCATCCAATCAGGTTCCCTCGGTTGCTTCGTTACCTAACAATGACGTTTTACATTTCCAGATGTCATTTTGATTTTTGCACTTTAATCTTTGATTTCCTTGTTTTCTGTGTTTACTGACTACCTTGCAAAATGTTGATGCCGGTAGCCATCTTCAGCACCTTACCCAGGGCCTGTGTTGCGAAGCCCTCGGATTCGGTTGTAAACGGCACAACCACGATACAGGGAGTCGGTGCATCTTCGTAAGCTCCGAAAACATCCTTGGCTTTTGGAGCTATATTTTCTGCGACCACTACGAGTGCGTACTTTTCACGGATGATCTTCTCTGCGTTTTCGGTAATGTCGCCGGCCGTAAGGCCTACCGCGTACGTATCTACACCAAGAGCCGAAAACGGCATCACAAAATCAGTACCACCCAAAACAGCTATCTTACCTTCCATTATGTCGTCGCTCGTTTCTCGTCGCTCGCGACCCGGGTCACGAGATACGGTCCAGAATAAGTTTTGTATCCAAGAAATTCTTCTTGGCTGTCAGTATTAACCTCACCGTTCGAATTTCGTTTTCCTTCATCAACAGATATGCAATAATCGGCTGAACCCCGGCGGTAATCTGGACAGTTGATTTCAAATATCCGGTCAAATGCTCCTCGCACTGCTGCTCAACCCTCAAAAAAGATATATTCGACGCTAAGTAGTTAGCACCCGCGTCAACAATCCGGTGATACGGCGTTACAAAAAACAACGGACCCAACGCTTCATAGCCGAGCTCCAGGCCGTGTATGAATCGCTCCAGTTCGATGAAGCCGCCTCTTAAGAAGACATTGCGCTGCTCCGATTCGGTGAATTTGAGCCGGAGCATTATGCGAATATTCGTCAGGTCAATTTGTATCTTGAAAAGGCCGAGCAGAAAAACACTCTTGAGCCGGCGTGCTTTCTTCAGATTATAGTCGGCCTGGACACTATCAATTTCGTAATCGATTCGCCGGATATCTTTGTTTTGATAGTAGGCAAGGACCGCCCGCTCTACCGCTTCCTGGACATAATCAGGAAATACGGGCTTGCTGAACTCATCTTCCTCAGCAAACATTTGCTCGATAGACTCGGGTGGAACGTTGCCGTCACTGCTGTAATCTGTGCCAAGCGGTTTTTCGGTCAAAGTTCGCCTGACTGCCAGCCGGAGGTTTGCAAAGTCATCTCGCGTCCTGAAAAGTTCCACAATCGGCTCGTCAAGCATCAGGTCCGCGAAAAGCTGCCGCACTGCTGCTCTTCGCTGCTGGAGGACATCCTCCACTTCTGCGAAATTCCTGCCGCCTGCCGGCAGGGCGTATTCGGTCCCGCTCAATAGATCAGCGGCCTGTTGGAAGTTGGCCGAATTGGCCATATCCAGTAAAGTCGCTCTGGTTAGCATCTGCATCTCGAGCGCACACACCTGAGCTGTCTGGAAAGTATACCGCCAGTCGTCACCGCCGATGGGCGGATAAGTATAAAAATCGAGAATAGCTTGTTCGGCAAGTCCTGTCATTTATCTTCTTTGATACTTCCTTGTTTCTATTTTTGCTCTGGTTTCGGCCGCTCTGATTCTTTCTGCTATCATATCATCCAGCCTGGCTTTGTTCTTGTCGGCCTTCTTTTTTGCTTCTATCTCTGCAAATCTTTTCTGACGTAGCCATTTGGCCCGGTCTTTTTCTCCCGGCGCCGCACAGCCGCAAACAAAAATGATGATTATCAATAACGCTCTTGAAGCTAAAACTCTCGGCCTCATAATTCTGCCGCTTGGTTAAAGTTCATTGTTTAGTTCTCGAAAAGCTCCTTTGCCAGTTCGATCTCCAGCTCCTTGCGAGCCTGGTCCAGCAGTACATTTATAGAGACGTTGGTCTTTATTTTGCCTCGTTTCAAGATAAAGCCGGCCCCAATGTCCCGCTTTTCGTCGGACAATCTTAAATTCCCTTTATAGCCGGTGCCTAATTCGCGATTTACCAGTTTGACGAACTCATGATCGATGCGTTTTTCGTTCTTATCAACAACAACCTCTTCGTCGCCGGTCTCGACCGCTTTGAGCATCAGTTTCGTGCAAAGGGCGCGGTATTCATCGTCCGACAGGTCGCGGAGTCGTTGGTGAGCCTGCTCGAAAACCTCATTGAATATCTTTCTTTTCTCTGCGAGAAGCTGCATGGCAATATCCATTCTTGCCGCCGCGAGGATGTGTGATTCTTCGTCTTCGCCGGCCTTATTGGCAAGAACCTCAGTCTGCTTTTTATATTCATCCAATCGCTCGGTCAGCCTGACCTGCTCAGCAGCTTCCTTCTCATGGGCCTGTTTTGCAATCTTCTCGGCCTCTGCCCTGGCGTCGGCCAATATCTTCTCTACTACCTGTTCAGCTTCCATAACCTGTTATCCATACTTCGTAGTGTATAGTTTTTTTTTGTTTACACGGTTGCCGCAACCGCTGCGGGCCAGTTAATACCGAACCAAAGAAGCAGAATCGTCACAAGCAGACCCAAAACTGCATAAATCTCAACCATAACGGCGAAAATTACACCGGCCTTAAATGCCATCTCCGGCCTCTTGGCTGTCATTAGGATACCGCCCGAACAAACCTTGCCCTGGAAAATGGCACTTACCAGACCGGCAAAAGCGATAGGCAAACAGGAAACGAGCACCTCCAGGCCGAGTGAAGGACTCAACGTTTCGGATAATCCTCCACCGAAGAAATTGAGCTTTAACATTACAATAAACGCGCCCAAAAAACCATAAAATCCCTGGGTACCCGGCAGCACAACCATAATGAACATCTGACCGTACCTCTCCGGCTTTTCGCTCAGCACTCCGGTGGCGCTTCTGCCTGCAATACCAATTCCGATTGCTGAGCCGATACCAGCCAACAAAGCTGCCAATCCCGCGCCACTTAAAGCCAATATCATTCCATAATCCATTTCCAACCTGCCTTTCTTACTTCCTAATATAGATATGTTTGTATTCTTTGTTTAATGGTTCAAACTGTTTACCGCCCCCGACGAAAAACTTCGGAAAGAATTCAACATATTGCAGCCGAAGTGTATGAACAAACGCACCAAGACCAGACATTGCCAGGTTAAAACCGTGTCCGCCTACAAGCACGAGAATCATCGCAATCACGCCTATTCCGTAAGGGATGTCGAAAGCAATCTTGGCGATGACATTTACGGCCATTGCGATTCCTGCTGTTACCATACCCAGCGCCATCAATCGTAAGTAACTTAGCACATCACCCACATAAAAGATAGTGCTGAACAGGTTGTATGTCCCCATGCCGATTCGGCCGCCCCAACCGCCCTGGCGCTCGCTGAACAGCAAAATCATACCGGCTGGAAGAAGCGCCAATCTCCCGAAGAATGTGCCGATTGCAGGTGAGGAAGCACCCAGAATCCCCGCTTTACCTAAAGCAAACAACACCAGCGAATTGAGCATAACCAGCCAGGTTAGCTGGTCGCAAACTGACGCAATGTAGTCCTTTCGCTTGAGGTTATGCACAAACGCAATAACCAATCCTGACAGAATCTGGATATATCCGAGCACAAGCGACAGGCCGAAAAACATCATTGGCCGCTTAAACGGGTCAAACCACACCATTTTCTCTCTATATGGGTTCAATGCCGGGATGAACTGCTGGATAGCGTCACCGAACCATCCGCCGGTGAGAGCTCCGGTAACGAGCGTGACCACTGAGCAAATGCCCAGCATCCACATCAGCTTTTTGTCGCCCTGCATTTTTATTATGAAGAAAGCCATCGCGGCGATAATAACAAGTCCGTAACCCGCGTCCGTCAAACAAAGGGCGAAAAACAATGCAAAAAACGGGGCAAGAAATACTGTAGGGTCAACTTCAAAATGCTGCGGCATGCCGTAGAGACGGGTTATCACCTCAAAAGGTCTTATTGCACCCTTGTTTTCTATATCGACTGGTATATCTTCGTCTTCGGCCGGTTCGATTTTTATCAAACTCGACGCCTCAAAACGCGATACCAACTCCTCCAGAAGGCGAAAATTCCTTTTTTTTACCCAGCCTTCCAGGAGAACTGTGTGCTCCGTGGCCGGTGCAGTATCCCTGGTCTGTTCTCTGTTGAGAAGGTTTTGATAATGGTCGTTCAGTATTTCGAGCTTCAGCAGATTCTCAGACAACGCGGCTGCGCCGTCTGTGTAACTCTGCAAACGGCTTTGAGCCTGGTCCAGCTTTTGGCGGTGCTCGCTGATTAGCTCGGCGGCGGTCCCTGTCATCGGTTCGAAGTTTACCGGCTCAAATTCGGCTGACCGCAGCGACTTTTGCACCTCATCAGTGGTTTCTTTCATACAAACGATAAGGCAGGAGTGACGATTGTCGGCGGCACCGATTTTTTGAATTGCCGCCCCAAGCTCACTGAGCTTCTCTTCTATCTGCTCGTACTGCTGGCTTGGAATCAATCCTGACCAGCAGGTCGTCTGGAGAAGCTGACCAATTTCCTCGACCGGCGTTTCGAGAGAAGACCAGGGACTGAGCATCTCCAGGGTGCTGTGGAGGTTTTCTATCTCACCCTTGGTTTTCTCTATCGATGTTTCAAGCTGCTCGCACTTCTCGATAGTCTTTAAGATTTCCTGGTCTGATACAACCTTGTTATAGGCTTGCTCGTCAATAACGGTGCGTGGTGAAAGAACTCCGGCGAGTCCTTTTTGGGCTTTAGCATGTTTTTTAAGAAATTCGAAGCTCTTTTGAAGACGATTTAACAGTGCTTCAATATCTTTGGGCCGTTTGGCCGGAGCACCGATATCAGGAAAGTCCCGACTGACGATTGCCTCATCCGCGTTGAGTATGTGGCAAATACCTTCTCGCTGCAAAGCCTCCAGAAGCTCGGAAGCCTGCGTGCGATGACTGACAATGATTATTTTTGCCATCTGGGCAATGGCCATTTTTAGCCTCTTAGGTAATCCGTTACTCTCTCGGCCGCTCTGGCCATTTTACTGCCGGCTTTATCTCGCAATTCCTGATGTTTCTTTTCGGCTTGCGCTTTAAGATTTTTCACCTCAGCACGGCCTCGTGCCTGTGCTGCAGCGATAGCGGACTCGGTGGCCTTTTTCCTTTGCTGCTCGGCTTCTGTCAAGGCCTTCTGCCGATTCTCCCTGCCTTCTTCGGCATGCTCGGCCGCCTGTGTTTTGGCCTGCTCGATAATCTCCTGTGCCTGAGCCTCGGTCTTCTTGATCTTCTTTATCAATTCCATTTGTGCCCCTGATGAACAAAGCCCCATTTCAAAAGCTTTATAAACTACACTATTATTCGACAAATAGCAACAAATTCAAAAAAAAATTCTTATAAAAGCTTATCCACCTTTTCCGCAAGCTGTTTTACGTGGTCGAGAGACCTTTCGAACTGTGCCTGCTCGGACTTGTTTAAATCAAGCTCAATAACTCTCTCGATACCGTTTTTGCCGAGGATGACGGGTACGCCGACGAAGTGCCCGGCGGCGTTATACTCACTGTCGCAATAGGCGCAGCAGGATATTACGGTTTTCTTATCTCTTAGGATTGCCTCAGCCATTTTAACCGCCCCGGCAGCGGGCGCATAATAAGCGCTGTAGCCAAGCAGATTTACCACTTCGATGCCGCCTTTTCGGGTGCGTTCGATCAATTCGTCGATTTTGGCTTCATCGAGCAGCTCGGTTATTGGTATTCCGCTGATGGAAGTGAATCTTGGCAAAGGCACCATATCGTCGCCGTGGCCGCCCATTAATATGCACTTTATGTCCTCGGCGCTTACGCCAAGCTCACAGGCGAGGAAGTAACTAAAGCGTGCCGAGTCCAGCGCCCCGGCCATCCCCATGACCTTATTCTCTGCAAAGCACGTTACCCTGGCGGCTGCATAAACCATTGCATCGAGAGGGTTGCAGACAACAATGACCATGCTGTCGGGTGAGTATTCGGCCGTTTTTTCGCTGACGTCTTTGACGATACCGACATTCTTCGCCAGCAGGTCGTCCCGGCTCATGCCGGGTTTTCGAGGAAGGCCGCTTGTGATTATGACAATATTGCTGCCTGCGGTTTTTTCCCAATCGCGGGTGCCGACGATGCTGGAGTTGTAAAGCTGGACAGGGGCTGCCTCGGCGATGTCGAGGGCCTTGCCTTCGGCGAGACCTTCAACTATATCGAGCAGAACAATATCGCCGAGCTGCTGTGTCGCGGCTATGTGTGCGGTGGTCGCGCCGACGTTGCCGGCACCGACTATCGTTATCTTGTTATTTGCCATAATAATTCTCTTAAGGGATTTACCATCAATTTCAGTTCGTTATACCAGAAATACCGTTCCAAAATACAACACTTCCCATAAAAACGCAAGCTCTCTAACTATTTAGGTTTCGATATTTCTAAACACCGACCGTAAGCCCACCATATTTACGAAAGGCTGAGGTCCCTTCGTCTTTGTTATGGGCTTCGGCTGATTCTGGATGAAGTTTTGAGTTGGTGAAAAATGTGGTTGCGGACCTTGCCTGTACTTCGTATACGACAGGCAGGGCCGACAAAGCCGGCCCTGCCCATCTTAACATCTTCTATGGCCAGTGATAGCTTCTCTTATACTATCAGTTGGCAGGTGATTCGAACGCGCCAATGTCATAGGCTGCGCCTTGCGGACGCGGATCGCCATTGTAGTCGGTCGTCAGAGTCACACCGACAGTGGCTGGGTCAACACCCGCGTCGATGGCCGGTGAACCTGCTCCTTGAACGTGATTAACATCCAAAAGCGGGTCGGCCATAACGCTGCCCGTCTCATCCGCCGGTCTCTGAGTGTTGTCTGCGGCGTTGCCGTTTTGAAGCGTGTTGCCAAAGAACAGGCAATTCGTTGCTGCAATCGTAAAGCTGGCGTTGCGAGAACCCAGAACGTCGTCGCCGTTGCCCATCACGTTGTTAACGAAGATGCAGTTGATAACCTGTGTCGCATCCGCCGTTTCGTCATCGACGCCGTCAGCGTCTGTGTCGGCAACGTCGGCGTTGTTGTAAATCATATCTTCATCATTCTGGTTATTGCCCACGAATGTGCAGTTGATGAACCTGGAGTTGCGTCTGACCTCACACATCCTGTCCTGACCAGTGTCGGCTGTGATGTTGTTGGCGAAGATGCAGTTTGTGACGGTCAGTTCGCCCGATCCTTCGTTTCCAATGGCCAGAACGTTTCCGTTATCGGAGGACGTGTTGGCCTCGAACAAGCATGCGTCAAGCCGGACGATGCTGCCGACAGCCCCCGTTCGAATCGCGCCGCCGTCGTCGGAAGCGTCCCCGTTGAGGAACACGCATCGGTTAGCGTTCAATGTTGTCCCGGGTGTCAGCGCCGACGCCGAACCGCCCTGTATCGCGATATGGCCGCCGTCGCCATCACGACCTTCCACAACAACGGAATCCGCAGAAACGGCATAGTTGCCGTCGAACAGACAGTCGTTGACGGTCACCACGGAGAGTGTATTAATGTTGATAGCGCCACCGTCGTCCATGGTGTAGTTGCCGCTTAATACACAGTTGTTGATAGTGATCACTGAGCGGCCCGTAATGTTGATCGCACCGCCATCGTCTCCGGCGCCTTCATCAGGATTACGGTTGTTCAGGAACTCACAGTTTTGGATGGTTCCTTCCGCCTCATTGTCGATGGTTATCGCACCACCGTCACCTGACTTGTCGTCATTTACCACCAGGTGTCCGGCGCTGCCGACAGGATTGGCGTCGAGATAAGCCTGAAGCTCCACATCGGTCAGGTCATTATCGGCTCCACCACTGAGGATGTCGAACCATTCGGGGTTGCTTACAATGCTGCCGTTCTCAGTCTGTGCGGTCTCGAGCGTATAAGGCGTGCCGGTGTAGTTGTTGAGCAGGTCGCGGGCGGCGCTCAATATATCCTGGCGATCTAAGGTGTCCGCCACGCCATCTTTAATTGTCAGGCCGTCGAGGACCCAGCCCTTCGGGCCGGTGCCATTCAGGATTCCGACGCCGTTTGCATCGACCTGGCCGTTGGTGGCGCCGCGATCGCCCCATGCAACAAATGCACGCGTGACGTCGTTGCCGTCTATAATGGTCAGACCGGCACCCGCGCCCTTGTAGGTGACGCCGTCTTTGATTGCAATCTGCTCGGCGAGAACGAATGTTCCCGCGGCGATTTCGATGGTGTCACCGGGCTGTGCAATCTCGTTCGCCGCCGCGATGTCGCCATTCGGGTCCACAGGGATCGTTGTGCCCCCGGCTTCCTCGAATTCTATATGCAGCAATGGCGCTTCAGTCGGTTCCCCATCGAAAGCCTCGGATTCTCGAGTACCCATGAGCGACGGATTGGCCGGGTTGTCTTTAAAGAGCAACACTATCGCATTTCCAGCGGCCCAATCGGGTTGGTTGATTATCTCCTGGATGATAGCGGAGATTTCCGGAGTTTGCTCATCAGGGCCCATCAAATGTGTTACCATCCACTGCGGCACGTCCCAAACTACCGAGGCCGTCGTAACGGGCCTGGAGGTAATGTCGGCCGTTTTTTCGCTATTAAATGTGACGGGGTTGGGACTCAATTCGCCTTCGATGATAAGAGACACAGCAGGGACATGGTAATCATTGTTTATATCATCGGCGCTGAACTGCACCCACGCGCTGGTGATTGTGGCGCCTTGGGGAATTTGGATATCCAGCAATCGGATACCTACCGCCTGTAAGTCCACGCCCTTTTCATAACCCAGCTCCAGGTCGGTGCTGGTCACACTGTCCATCTTGCCGCCATCTATCAAAACGTACTCTTCGGCATCATCACTGCTGGCAGCGACCCTGCTTTCTACAGTGGCGCCAAAGGCTACATTTGTACCGGCCAGAGCCAGCACCAAAACAACAGAAGTTAAGAAAATCAAATTTTTAAACATAATAATACTCCTTCCAAAAAAAAGAAAATGCGACCATGCTTTGGCTACGCACCAAAGCACTTCTCGTTTTACAACAAAACAACCAAAAACTCTCACCCTCCCTGAATTCCGTGCCTGCCCATGATCGGAATAGTTTGCTACAGAATGACACTGCACCTCCTTCCTTTAAAAGCCCAATGCGGGCTGTTAAGTTGAAAAACAATGCCCGATTTTACATATTCACTTCACAAAACACTCCTTCAAACCTCAACTTTCATAATACTAAGATTTCATCTTAATGTCAAGAATTATCGGGCAGATTTGATATTTCGAACCACAAGAAACACCAGAAAAGCTGTATAATTACATCAAGAACAGGATTCTCCCTTCTAAGATGGCTAAAACTGGCTTTAATGGCCTCTAAAAGCCTAACACAACCAAAATTCTGTCCAGTTACTACCTGCAGATTTATTTGATAAAACGCAGTTAAATAGACAACATTTATTAATTTTGTTCTTTTCCCGAGCCATTGTTTCGCAGCAGGAATTCCTCGTACTTTCGATAGCGGGAAAGATTTTTTACATCCCCGCCCAGGCCATGTCCGCCGGTGGGATCGAGGAACAGCTCGACCAGCGTTTCCTTACCGGCCTTGATGAGTTCCCGGTACATACGTATTGTGTCCTGATAGAGGACGTTTGAATCTTCCATTCCATGCACGAGCAGCAGTTTGGCTTTGAGGTTCTCAGCCAGCGGCAGCAGCGAAAATTTCTTAAGCTCCGCCGAGCCCGTTTCGCTGATTCCGATGGTGCCCGATGTGTACCATGAGTTGTAGTTTTCCCATTCGGTCGGACCGGCCCCTGCGATGCCGACGGCGAAGATGTCCGGCTCGGTATAGAGACACATTTGAGTCTGAAAACCGCCGAAGCTCCAGCCGTGTATAGCGACTCGATTGGGGTCGACGTTATGGTTTTCCGTGAAGTATTTCACGCCATCTACGATGTCTTCGACCTGGGGTTTGCCGACCTGTTCGAAGTTGGCATTTTCGAACAGGCCGCCGTAGCCTGAGTTGCCGCGTGGATCTATGGTGCAGGTGATATAGCCGTGCTTTTTGGTCATGTAATAGGCGAAAAAGTAAGCTGACGACTGATAGTAACCCTCCACGACACTCTTACGCGTACCTAACGGGCCGCCGTAGATGTATATTAAAAGAGGGGGCTTTTCGTCCGTGTTGGGGTCCTCGGGCTTGAACATAAAGCCGTGGATTGTCTGATCGTGTCGGTTCTGATAGCTGAAAAATTCCGGACGGGGCTTCGTTAGCTCGTGAGCGACGGGGGGATGCGAGTCGGTCAGTTTCTTTTCGGATTTGGTATCGATAAAGAACAGTTCACTCGGGGTGCCAAAATGCGCAAAGTTCGCCATCGCCTTGGTCCCGTCCGGGCTGACTGCGACGGTGCTGTAATAACCGTCTCCGTGCGAGAGCCTGGTCATTGTACCGTCTTCCAGCGAAACGCGATATATGTCCAGATGTGCCGGGTGCTCCCTGGTTGCAGTGACAAACATCCACTTGTGGTCTTTGCTGATTTCGGTGGGATATACTTCAAAGTGTCCCTGTGTCAAATGCACATCACTTTCATACAGTGGGTCGAGGATATGTAACTGTCTAAAGCCGGTTTTCTCGCTCATATAGACGATGCGTCGATTGTCGGCGAGATAATATGGCCGAATCATCCGCGGAGTTGTGGGCCCGCCGGTGTGCAAAAAGCGATGAACCACTTTCGCAGGATTCTTTTTAATCTTATCCTCTTTTCCTTCTTTGTCTGCATCATCCTTTGTCTCTTTGTTTTCCTTGTTATTTTTACTTCCGTCCTCTTTATCTTTTTCTTTGGTGTTATCACCGGATTCTTTACTTTCTTCGGTATCGGATTTTTCCGGGCAGGCGGTCTGAAGTATATTGACGTGGCCGGAAATCTGATCATACACGGCAAAAACGGCCCGGCTGGAATCGGGCGACCATTCCGGTATCTTCACGAAATCACGCGGCTGAGACAGTGTGTGGCGATATACCTCCGTGAGGACGGAGTTCTCTAACATCAGCTTATTCAGCTCGAGTAAATAAACGGCCGTCTCTTTTTTTCTTATAGGGTCGTCGGAAACACCACGCGGCACCTCTTTGACTTTCATAAAGCGGTCGCGATATTGGGCGATATTGACCTTTTGTTCGCGTCCTCCCGGGTCGGGTCCTTCCTTTAGACTCAGAAACACCATACGTTGACCATCCGGGCTGATTTTATATTGTGTCATCTGTTCCTTGTCCGGCAATTTGACATATAGCTGCTCGGCCAGGTGCGAGCCGAACCTGATTTTCATCAGGTCGTCCCCTCGCATAAAGGTATATCCCGAAGCGTCGGGAAGCCAGGCGACCTGTTTCTCGTGTTCCTTAGTGCGGGTCAGGCGGGTCAGCCTGTTATTGGTGACCTTGTATAAGTAGATGTCACCTTCGGAAACGAACAGCAGCTCATTCGCTTTAAGTGACCACGTAAAAGAATCGATACCGGCGTAATGCGGGGCCTTTTCATCATCTGCGTCCTTGTCACTTACCCAGTCGCCAAGCTTCTTTTGTTTTGTCAGGTCTTGTTCCTGTTGCCTTTTCTTTTTCTCGTCAGTTTGTTTGTCGCTTACTTTTTTGCCGCTCTTTTTTTCTTTGCGCCCTCTTTTCTTTTCAGCAGTTTCCTGATCCGGCTTGTCGGTTTGATTTTCCTTTTTCTTGTCTCTTACCCTTTTGTCCCCGGCCTTTTTGTTGTCTGTCTTTTGCGGCTCGTCTTTTTTGTCGGCTTCCTTTGCCTTTTGTATGCGGTCTTCCTTCACCTTACGGGTGCTTTCCTGAAACCTGGCCATTACGGATACCGAGGTTATCCGTTTGGCCTGTTCTTTGTCGATGTCGTAAATCCACAGGTCCGAGCCGTGACGGCGTTCCTTGTAAGGGCGATACATGTAGGCGGCATATTTACCGTCGAAGGAAAAGGCAGTCGACGACGCCGAGGGACCGAAGAAACTTTTCTCAGGGAAGAGCTTCTCCAGCGTCAGTTCATCCTTCTTGCCCTTGCCCTTATCCTTTGATGACTTGTTTTTATCTTCGGCTGTTAAGTGGGCGCACAACGACAGTAAAACAATAATAGTGAATATCAGGTTTCTTTTTAACATGTTTCTTTCCCTTCAGAGTGACGTATAAATTAGAAAAATGTATCTTATTTTTCTCTTTTGTTTGTGTCAACTCTCCATTCGAGAATACCGCCGGAAAAACCGGGCTGCAGCTGTACCTCGAGGCGCAGCGATGTGGTTTGCACAGGGTCGAACCTTACGTTATTGAACTTGTCTTTTTCCAGGTCATAGCTGCCGGCGTTTGATATTTCCTTCCATTGCTTGCCGTCCTTGTAAAGCAGTCGCCATGCCTTCGGAATACGGCAGCCTCCTCTGCCTGTATCGTCGAACCAGTAGACCGCCGTACCGGAGATTTTTTCGGGCCGGTTGAAATCGTACTGTACCCATTCTGTTGAGCCTTTATGATTCCACCATGTGAAACGCGGAATGCTCTGGTCGTTTGAACTCTTGGGCAGTAAACCGTCGCTTAGAGCTGCGACCGTGTCACCATCCCAGCAGTGCGATGCGGTTGCGGGCAGTGTATCCGGCGACTGCTCCCACTCGTGGGCGTCGGGGCCGGAACCGATGGTCGGGAAGGCGGAAATCCGCAGCCGGGCACAGCCCATCGGTATTAGCGTGACAGTCTCGGTCGGCTCTTCGGATTTGGCCGGACTTTGCTGTAGCTTGCCGACCAGCCCGAGGTGATCCTTTTGCCATGCCGGAATCTTCCTGGACCTGGCGAGCAGGGCGATTGGTGCCGCGTCGGCTTCGAAAGGCTGATTGTCATCGGGCCAGGTGTTGAGCTTAAACTCGAACGACAGGGCGGGCTCGTCCTCGTTCAATACCAGTCCGTAATTCCACGGCGTCGTTGGATGGATTTCCCATGCGGGCCATTTGTCGGTGCCTCCGGCCCTGACATACTTCTCGCCAATCTTCAATGAGTAAGTCAGCGGCCCGCGGTCCACCGATACGCTGTTGTTGTTCCGCATCCATTTTCGCAGCGTTATTTTCATTGGAAGGTTGATATCAACTTTGTCACCGTCGGCCCACTTTCGGTCTATCATAACGTACGACCGGGGTCCGGCCTTCACCGACGCGGCTTTGTTATTGATTTTCAGCTCCGGTTTTTCGCACCAGCCGGGCACACGCAGGTAAAGCGGGAACCGAACCGGCTTTCCGGCTGAGACGGTTAGCCGGATGTTCTCATCGAACGGATATTGCGTCTCTTCCAGGATCGTGACTTCTGTTCCGTCACCGACTTTTGCCGTCACCTCGCAGGGGGCATAAAGAACCGCAGCCAGCCCGTTGCCCGGCGTCGCCAGCCATAGATGCTCGGCGTAATAAGGCCAGCCATGTCCCGTGTTGTGCTGACAGCAGCGGTGACGGTGCGGGTCGAATAAAAGTATCGGGCCGCGGTTCTGCAGACCGGGTGACTTGTTGTTCTGGTCGCAAAGAATCATATTCGGGGCGGTGAGATAATGCAGCGCCTTCAGGTCGGGAGTAAATGCCGCCGGCAGCGAGTTAAACGTCACATCCTCGCAGCGGTCCGCCCATTTCACATCACCGCTGATGGTCAGCAGTGTTTCGTGTGACAGCATCATCTCGACCATGCCGCAGGTCTCGACCGCCTGCCTGGGTCCCGTGTATCCGGGCCGGCAGTTCTCATCGCCGCCGAACATCCCGCCGGGAAACTGGCCGTACATGTCCCGTATCTTTTGCCAGTTTCGCTCGGCCGCCTGCAGATGATTCGGATTCTTCGATTGCATATAGAAAGTGCCCGGCTCGCCGAATCCCTGTGACATGTTCACGTTGTGCCAGTTGATGACATCCTTCTCCCATTCAGCCGTGCACCGATGCACCTTCTTTGCCAGCTCCAACAGAAACGCATCGCCGGTCCGGTTGTACAGCCAATAGACGCTGAAAAGCAGGTCACCTCCGCGCATCTTAGGCCAATAGCCCACCAGGAACCTGTCTTCCGGCACGGACATCAGGTACTTCATGTATTTTGTCATCAGATCGATGACCCTTTTATCGCCGGTGAAGTCATGGTAATCCTGCAGGCAGAAGAGCATTATCATGTTCGGCCACAGGTCCTCGCGGCCCTCTAAGTTCGTCGCCGCTCCTTTCCTGCCCTTGTCCGGGCCGAACCAGCCGTCGTCTTTCTGGCTGGCAAGGGCCGCCTCAATCCATATCTTGGATTCGGCCATCATTCGCTTGTTGCGAAGGATGTAGCCGCAGTTGCTGAATCCCTTGAGCCAGTAGGCAGGTTCTTCCCAGCCGTGATCGCCTTCACCTGCCGTGCTAAGCCACGCGTTGCCGTCTTTCTTCAGGAATTGACTGATCTCGGTCAGGTGTCCGTGAAATCCGTCCGCCTGCAATTCGAGCTGCCTGCGGATCCAGCCCTTCGGCTCGATCGCACCGACCGGCAGCTTCATAAAGGGGCTTGGCGCCAGCGGCGCGCGGTTGCCCACGTAGAAGTCATTGTTGCCCTCGGTGCCAAGTCGATCAACTACGCGAATGCTCTCAGAGGCAGAGAAGCACACGCTGGCGAGCGAAACAATCAGAATAATACTGATAAGTGTATATTTAGACATCGTTGGCCCTTTCAGTTTCAGACAATCAAATGGAACTCGAATTTTACGTAAAAGCCTATGACATTGCCAATACAAAATAGGCCTTTTGTTTAACGAGATTTCTCACGTGGATTTCTCTTGACAATGAGGTGAGAAAACGTATCATAGTAATATAGGCTTTCATCACTTTCGAAGGCATTTTAAAAGAGGAGATAATGTGCATTCAATGATTCTCAGAGCGGAAAGGAAGGTTCAAAATGGCTAAGATAAATCCAAGAACTTACTCAGTAATATCCGTACTCTTGGCTGCAGCGCTGTGTACGGCTTCTTTTGGCAAGACGATTTATGTTGACGATGATGCCGCCGGGACAAATGACGGCTCAAGCTGGGCCAATGCTTATGTTTATCTTCAAGATGCTTTAGCCGACGCCAATTCTGCAGATAAGCCGATGGAAATCCGAGTAGCACAGGGCATGTATAAACCGGATCAGGGCCTGGTGGCTGTCCCCGAGTTCGACTGGGAGTTCGACTGGAGAAAAATCACGTTCCGGCTTATCAACGGCGTAACTCTAAAAGGCGGTTATGCCGGCTTCGGCAAACCGGACCCTGATGCCAGAGATATGGATTTGTACGAAACCATTTTGAGCGGCGACTTGAATAGCGACGATGAAGAAGTTGCCGATCCTTGTGATTTGCTGGCCGAACCGACCCGTGCAGAAAACAGCTACCACGTCGTCACTGGCAGTGGCACCGACGAAACGGCCATGCTGGACGGTTTCACCATCATTGACGGAAATGCTGATCGTGACGAATGGCAGGGAAATAGCTCCGGTGGCGGGATGTGCAATCACTCTGGCAGCCCGACGGTAACTAACTGCACTTTCAGCGGCAACTCGGCAGTTCGGTATGGTGGCGCAGTATATAATTACTTGTATTCCAACCCAACGGTCACTAAGTGCATATTCAACGGAAACTCAGCAGATTATGGCGGCGGGATGAGCAACGATTTCAGCAACCCGACAGTGAACAACTGCACATTCAGCAGGAACTCGGCAAACGAGAGAGGTGGCGGGATGTACAACGCGGAAAGCAGCCCAATCCTGACCAACTGCACTTTTGTCGTTAACAGTGCATACAATGGGGGAGGGATGGAGAATTTTGTCAACTGCAGCCCCACGGTCAACAACTGCACTTTCAGCAGAAACTCGGTGGGTGAGGATGGCGGTGGGATGCATAACGAATATCACACCAACACGATTGTGAACAACTGCACCTTCAGCAAGAACTCGGCGGATAATGATGGTGGCGGGATGTACAACCATGAGAACAGCGATACCACACTAACCGAGTGCATTTTCATGGGAAATTCGTGCGGCAACGGCGGTGGTGGGATGTGGAATTCCATGAGCAATCCAACGTTGTTCAACTGCATCTTCGCAGCGAACTCCGCAGATTTTGGCGGTGGGATGACGACCATGGAAAGCAGTGCCATCCTGATCAACTGTGCCTTCAGTGACAACTCGGCAAAAGGGGACGGAGCCGGAATGGGCAACTCCTGGAACAGTAGCTCAATTCTGACCAACTGCACGTTCAGCGGGAACCGAGCAGGGTGGAGTGGCGGCGGGATGTTCAACCTCGACAGCAGCGTAATGGTGACCAATTGCACCTTTGCCGGGAACTCGGCAGATTATGTCGGCGGAGTATATTCGATTTGGGATAGAAACTCTACACTGACGAATTGCATCCTGTGGGATAATACCTTCCCCCAAGTTGGAGGCGACGCTACTGTCTCTTACAGTGACGTTCAAGGAGACTGGCTCGGCGAAGGGAACATTGATGTTGATCCGCTGTTTGCTGATCCTGGCTATTGGGCTGATGTCAATGATCCCAACATCGTTGTTGAGCCGAATGATCCGAATGCCGTCTGGATTGATGGTGATTATCACTTGAAATCGCAGGCTGGAAGGTGGGATCCGGTGAGCGAGAGCTTGGTTGGGGATGATGTCACCAGCCCATGTATCGACGCCGCGGATCCGAATAGTCCGGTTGGTGATGAGCCTGAGCCTAATGGTGGCATTATTAATATGGGGGCCTATGGCGGTACGGCCGAGGCGAGCATGTCGCCGGCCGGAGCGGAAGAAATCGTTTACATCCAGTGGCTGGGCCATTCGAGTGTGAAGGTCTGGACGGATGATTGCATCGTATATGTGGACCCGCAAAGCCTGAGCATTTCACCCCATGATGCTACGCTGGTGTGTGTCACTCATACTCACGGCGACCATTACTCGTCCTCGGATATTGCGAGAGTTTCCAATGCGCAGACTCAATTTATCGGCCCGCCTGATGTAATCTCCCAGTACGGCAGAGGTCTGTCAATCGCACCGAACCAGATGATGGAATTTGACTTTGTTAATATCAAAGCTGTCCCCTCGTATAATACCAACAAATCGAATCATCCAAAGTCGCGCAACTGGGTCGGATTCATAATAAAACTGGGCGGCAAACGAATTTATGTCGCAGGCGATACGGACCTGATCGAGGAAATGAAGTCGCTCGGGGACATCAATGTTGCCATACTGCCCGCGGGCGGTACGTACACGATGAACGCCGTCGAAGCGGCAGAGGCGACGCAGTATATCAAACCCGACCTGGCCATACCGTACCACTGGGGCCGAAATGTAGGGACGCTGGCCGATGCGCAGACATTTGCCGATTTGGCCCGGTGTTCGGTGAAGATTCTGGCTGCCGGCGAGACGATAAGCTCCGACAATTGGCCGGAGTATTCGCCGCTGATAGCGCACTGGAAGCTGGATGAGGCAGAAGGCAGTATCGCTCAGGACAGTGCCGGCGATTATAACGGCACCCTCCAGGGCAATCCGGCCTGGCAGCCCACCGGCGGTAAGGTGGATGGGGCGCTGCAGTTCGATGGAGTTGATGACTATATCAGCACGGCCTTTGTATTGAATCCGGCAGACGGTGCGTTCAGTGTCTTTGCCTGGATGAAAGGCGGGGCGCCGGGACAGGTTATAATATCTCAGGCGGACGGCGCCGGGACCGGTGAGACCTGGCTGGGCACGGAACCATCGCAGGGAAAATTTATGACCGGATTAGTGCCTCCGCGTGTTGGGCGGACTCCCCCGTCGGCCCTGGAATCGGAATTCATTATTACAGACGGCCAGTGGCATAATATCGGCCTGGCATGGGATGGCTCGCGAAGGTACCTGTATGTGGATGATGAAGAGGTTGCCAGGGATACCACGAACCTGCCCCCGCTGCAGTCTTCGGATGGCGGCCTGTACTTTGGGGCCGGCAAAACACTTGATGCCGCAACTTTATTCTTAGGCCTGATTGACGATATTCGCGTCTACGACCAGGCCCTGACCCCGGCCGAGGTCGCGGAACTGGCGCGTTAGGTACGGGTTAAAGATAATGCGAGCTTTTCAAAGCTTATCGACCAAATCACCGATGTCCACTTTCCCATTACTGTTCAGGTTGGCTGCGTCCTCTTGGTCGCGGTTGGCTCTCCTGCCAGTAGTCGGCGAAGATGGCGAGATCTGTGAAATCGACGTTACCGTCCTGGTCTAAGTCGGCGGGTATGGGTACGGTACGGTAGAGATGGACCTTTCCGTCTCCGGCCCCGATGAGCACATCGGGGTAGGCGTCGATAGGGCCGAAGTGTCCGTCACCTGTCCAGTAGCATACGAAAGGCCTTGAGCGGGGCGAGCCGGCAAGGTCGATTGGAACACCTTCGGACTTCACGAGCGAATAGCCGGAGAAGTTGGGCTCTTCATCGGTGCCGACATTGCCGTAGAACAGCAGTTGGCCGTTGGTATTGCCTGTAAGGATGTCTTTTCTGCCGTCACCGTCGAGATCGAGAATCACGGGACTGGCGCGTCTGCCGGGGACTATCAGGTCTGAGCCGTCTTCCTGAGCGAAAGTTTGGATGAAAAAGTTCGGCTCTGTGTCGGTTCCCTCGTTGATAAAGATATATATCCTGGCGTCGTAGGCCCCGACGACCATATCTCGAAGGCCATCGTTATTCCAATCCACAAGAGACGGCGTTGCCCGGTTTCCGACATTTATATTTTTCTTCGAGCCGGGCTTGCCTGCCTGGATATAATGTCCGCCGTCGAAGTTCGGCTTTTCGTCGGTACCGATATTCAAAAATATTTTCACGTATCCGTCTGCCTGACCTATCAGCAGGTCCTTGTTAGTGTCCGCATCCCAATAGACGACTCTTGGGAAGCACCCCATACAGCCTGACGAAGAACATGTCAGGTCGGAGCCAAAGGACTGAGCGTAGAAGTAACCTGAGAACTGTGGGTTGGATTCTGTACCCATATTAAGGTACACGCGGACCTTGGCCTTTACGGAACCGCCGCCCTCGCCGATGATAAGGTCTTTCAGGTTATCGTTGTTCCAATCCTCAAAGGAGGGCACGGAGTAGCCGGTCACCTTGATATCGACACCGTCCGCCTGAATTATCTCCTCGGGGCCGAGATTGAAAAGCGGGCCGCTGCCGGATGCGTTATCTGACGCTGTTGGCAGCACAAAAACCACTAACATTAACAGCATTCTGAGCTTCATCATACACCTCTACAACTGTGAATGGTAACAGACCGACATGCAGAAAAGTTATTTTTATGAGGCAGATACCCTCGGAGGACATAGCATAGACATCTGCCCACCACCAATCCTTGAACAGGAAATAGTTTATCCGATTGGTCCGGTAAAGTCAAGAGAAAACATGATAATCTTTACTGGTAAGGGGTTTTATTTTGTTTGGTTTATTGATTGCCGGAACCGGCCCATAAGCAGGCTGGAGATTTTTCAATCATTTCTAAGCCGCCTCTATTTCTGCCTGTTTGAGTTGCTTTGTGGGCACTTTAATAGTTATAATTGCTCTTTATGAATAAGCGAATCGACACTGTTTCTGCGCCCGGCGTTAAAAATCTTACCATTACCGTTATATACGATAACAATCCCTGCGAAAAGGGACTGGAAACCGACTGGGGATTTTCCGCTTATATAAAAGGCGCCGAAAAGGCCATTCTCTTCGATACCGGCTGCAGCGGCTCTTTGCTCGATAATATGGAAAAATTGGCGATAGAATCCAACAGCATAGAGGTCGTGGTTCTCTCTCACATTCACGGCGACCATACCGGCGGATTGAGCAGCTTTCTTGAAGAGAATCCCAACGTTACAATTTATCTGCCGGGGGCATTTGCCAGAAAATTCAAAGATGAAGTACGAGGCCGCGGAGCAAAAGTTGTCTCGGTCAGGGAGTCTTTGAAGATTTGCGAAAATGTTTATTCCGCCGGCCAGTTTGGAAGATTGATTAAAGAACAGTCGCTTATCATCAAGACAAATAAGGGCCTTGTAATGATAGTCGGCTGTGCCCATGCGGGAATCTTAAAGATTGTAGGAGCGGCCAGAGACCTGATGAAAGAAGACATCCTCCTTGTGATGGGCGGCTTCCATCTGGAATGGGTAACCAAAGGCAAGGCAGAAAAAGTCATCTCAGCTTTCGAGCGATGGGGAGTAAGATTTGTCGGGCCCTGCCATTGCACGGGTGAAAAAGCAATGGGCTTATTTGAGGAGCATTTTGGTAAAAACTATATAAAAACAGGCGCCGGAAAGATAATAACTATAGACGACCTCGGATGAAGCTGTTTATTTTCAATAGTCTTTGAATCTTCTCATCCATTGCGGCCAGTCTTCCGGCTCGGCACCTCCCGCTTTGGTCCAGGGTCCTTTTGTTTCGAACTGTCGATGCCACCTGAGCGTCCACAGCTCCTTTAGTCCGACCTTTCTGACCGACCAATCCAGGAACAGGCCGTTTATAAATCCTTCATGTCGATTAATGCAGAAATACTGCATCGCGCTATAGTCATCCTCCGAGCCAAGAGGGTCCCTTGGCGGATAGTCACCATCTACCAGAGGTGCGTCCAGGTAGTGGGGACGCATGCCCCTCCAGACGCAATCCAGAAATACCGGCACAGTACTTGCTTCTTTAACGTTACAGGTCCTCCATTGGCAGTCTATCTCCGAGGAGATTAACTGGTGATCCATGATCCAGTCGTTCAGGCCGTAACTGCAAAACCGCTTGGGCTCAAATAACCACCACGCGTGAAATTTGGTGCCGCCGCCCATGTACTTCAACGCCCAGTAGCGTTTTTTAGTGGCACTGTCCGTAGCAAGTTCTGCCGGGAGGTCTGTGGGATTATCGATATAGTGCCTCGTGGCCATTGGGCATAAGAACAGCGAGTCTTTGCAATTATTGTAATAAGGCTGCATCGGCTCTATCCAGGTGTCACCGCGCATCATCATAAAAAACCTGTCGTCGTTATTGGCCGTATACATTGAAAACATAAGGCCCCATTGATGCAAATTAGATTGACAGGCGGCGACTTTTGCATGTTTCTTAACCAACTGCAGGGTGGGCAGCAGGATAGCCATCAATAATGCAATGATGGCAATCACGACCAGAAGCTCTATTAAGGTAAAGCCGTTACGTTTGCGCATAATTGGGCACCTTGCTTAATGCTTTTGCTGTAAATTTATGATGCGCAAGATAAATCTTCTATTTCTCGAATTTCATATCTGTTTGCGTTGTTCCGCCTGCATCGCCGAGAATTAATCCATATTTTCGTTTAGAGCTGGTTAGTTCTGCCGCTGAACTTGTCTTCTATAATCATAACACAATTGGTGATTTTGATGCAATCCGACGGAGTCAATTTTTTAAGCCTGGAAAGGATTAGAACAGCCCGGCTCGTATAATTGCTTTTTTAAAGTTATTTGGCCGGCTTCTGTAAACAACCAGGATTGGAAAGCCGAAAATATATTGACCTTGAGCCATTGTTTGCTTGACAATTTGGAGCAAATGTTGGATAATTAAATGCAGTAAGTTTTAAACTTATGAACCCAGATGCGGCGGAGAACAAAAGATGCGTTTGATTGTAAAAAAAGATGGTCAAACCGTCAACGAGTTCCGGTTCGACAAGTTCCCTATTTATATCGGCAGACACGTACATAGCCAGGTCTTTCTGCCCGACAGGGCGGTGTCCAGACAGCACGCTGCAATCTTTAACACGCAGGACGGCAAATGGGTTGTCGAAGACCTGAATTCCGCCAATAAAACGTATCTGAATGATAAGGCAGTCCATAAGGCTGAAATTAAAACCGGCGATTGTATACGTGTTGGGGATTTTACAATCGAAATCAATCTCGAAACCGAAGATGACGTTGGCGAACCCATCCATCTGGAGGACACACTTATACCACAACCTCGCAAATCGAGTTTTGCCCCGATTTCATCCACAAGTGAAGTTACAGTAAGAAAGCCGGATGTCGAGAACGCGCCCGATATTAAGTTACCGGCCAGCCGGATAAAAGATTTTCTGCAGGCCACCGAAGCTATCTGCAAAGCGAACGGCCCCGACGAGGTGTTAAAGGCCTTATTGAATATTACGTTGCGACATTTCAAGGCATATCATAGCTGGTGCGCATTGAGAAATCAATCTGAGGGACCGATGACCTGTCACGCAGGCAAGAGCCGGGACGGCCACCTGGTGGAGCTGGGCCAAATCAAGGTTCATGAAAAAATCACGCAGGCAATTGAAAAGAAAGAGTTCGTGCTTGTGCCGCAGGTTTCATCTCCGACGGACGCCGAAAAAATACGCTCTGCAATGATAGCGCCGATTATAGATCCTTCCGGCTGCTTCGGCGTATTATATGTCGATAACAAAATGGATCATGAGCAATACAGTCTGAGCGACCTGGACTACCTGATGCTGCTGGCAATCCACACAGCCGCCATAGTGGAAAACTTCTGATTAGTTCGTTTAGTCCGGCGTCGTCGGGGGAGAATACAGAAGTCGGGCGCAAGAGAGCTATTTTCCGGCCTGGGACATTTGTTCCCATGTAAGGGAGTTCAAAACCATCTGGGCGATGTTCTCATTCTGATAATCCGACACACAATGCCCGGGCATAAGATAGACGATGGTCCCCTTGCCCTGTTTCTTGATCCACACCCCTCTGTCCTGCATATACGTTTTGCCCGTCGCCTTGTCAGTATAGATCAAACCGCATAAAACCGTCTTCTCACGTCCATCCGTAAACCTGTGGTTGACGAACACCTCGGAGTCTTCTTTTAGCGGGATACAAAAATAGGATTTCTCAACACCGGGCGAATCGGACGAAGTGTATTTGACCTGCTCTTTCCACTCGACCTTGTGATTTGTGATGTAGTGCAGGCGGTTCAGGTTCACCAGCGTCCAGCTCGAAGCTTTCCATGCGTAGCCGCCGTCTTCCATCGTCCCCTTGTTCAACTGCATGCCCAGAAAGTCAAAATAAAACTTGTTCTCGGCCTTCTTCCTGCTGATCGAATGGTGCAGGCAAATGAGCCGCCCGCCGGCCTTTGTGTAGTCGATGATTGCCCGTTCGGTCTGCTCGTGCAGCTCTTTGTGGATGAAGACGATGACCGCCTCGTACGATGAGAGCGGTTTGACAGGAGTCTGCTGGTCGGTGATCGTCACGGATAGTTTGCCTTTTTCAGTGAGGAATTTTGCCAGAACCTCCATTTGAGGCCGTTCATCCTGGACGATCAGCACTTCCTGCCGCTCCGTGGAACTCGAAAAAGCGGGGGGCAGACTGCAAATCAATAGAACAATACAAATCAGGGACAATAACTTCGTTAACTCAGATTTCATATCTTTCGTCCTCTCAATCGGTCAGAATTTATTTTTGACTGTGGTATTATAAAAACCAGCCGCTCGATGCTCAGGATGACACTATTTCAAGCGGAGTAAGTTATTTGCATCTTCATGGGACCTTGTATTAACTTTCTGCTTAAGTTTTGTCCGGGCTTCGACCTGCTTTTTCTTCTTCGCAACTCCTACCGTTCATCAACGAAGCCTAAAAATAGTTCGCGGCCCTAATTATTCAACGAGAAACTTACGTTATTCCAGCGGTGTTTTCAAGAAAGAAATCCTCAATAAGTGCTCTGCGTGATTATTACAAGGTGATTATTCTGGACAGGTCTTGTGGCTCGTATGCAGCATGGATTCCTTCCTTCGCAGAAATGGCGGGAGGATGGAAAGCCGCGCCAAGCATACAATAGCGATTGATGTTTTCGCTTCACAAAATACGCTTTACGCTATCGCCTCTGATATAAAATAGGGATAGTCGACCCGCGGATAAGCAGTCTATGCCCTTCGGTATTGTCCTATCAATAGTCCCTGGGCGAGGATATGGTCTTCCATAGCCTCAAGAAGCTGATCCTTGTCTGCTCCGGCTGACAGGTCAAGTTCCGTATCGAGCGCATAAACCTTGAAGAAATATCTGTGGGTGCCGCTCGGGGGACATGGGCCGCCGTAGCCGATCCTGCGAAAGTCATTGGTTCCCTGCCTGGCTCCGCTGGACAGAGTTTCGTCCGGCGGAATGTCTTCGGCGAGCTCTTTGGTCTCGGCGGGAAGATTAAAGAGGACCCAGTGCACCCATGTGCCCATCGGTGCATCCGGATCATCGCATATCAGAGCGATAGTTCTGGTGTCCTCCGGGACTGCATCCCACTGCAGCGGCGGTGAGATATCCTCGCCGTCGCACGTGTACTTTGCAGGAATCATACCGCCATCCTCGAACGCTGAACTGGTAATTTCAATCTCCATCTTCTTGCCTCCTTCTGCGGGCAAATTTATCTTATCTTGTTCGGTTTTTTTACTTTTATTTGTTTGGAGCTTCGGTCTCCTTTTTCTTCTTCGCACGTCATACTTCTCATCAACGAAGCCTAAAATAGTAAACGTCCCTACTTACATCCATATTAGAGCGGTTCTCCTGTCAATGAAATATTGATCAATGTAAAGGGAATTTCATGTTTGGTAATTTCGTCGATGACCTCGATGACTATGCGTCCTCTTGGTGGGAATTCGCCTTTTGTCTCATAATTGATATCCAATAGTCTGTCCTCAGTGTATGATCCGCCGCTTTGAGATACTTCGAATTCAGTGCCGTCTTCTCGATAGAACTTAGTTGATTTAAGATGGCCTCGCAATAAATTCACTTTAAGATCCATTTGACTGTGTTCTTTATCCCAACTATTGACTCCTACTGAGCTTATGGAAATATCCTCGACATTACTCCTGGCATCCTTCTTGAAGTCCATTACTCCCAGGTCTATTTTTTTAGTACCGGCTGATTTTAAATATCCTAATGTACCCGAAAGCTCGGCTATTGCTTTGGCATCTTTGTCCGGAACGGATAAATTAACCTCAAACACAGCGGCTTTGCCGTCTTTGGATAGTACTGGGAAGGATGTTTCCCGATTGCGTTCGGGGAGAATAATTTGACCTGTATCGGTAATTGCTTTTTTAACTTGCCCCTGAATAACAATTAAATTCGGATCCGGCAGTTCGAGTATTAGTGACAAAGTGTAACCCTTCTCGAATTGATGTAAAGGTCTTATTTCACGTTCACGATCTTGGTATCTTATTAACCGTACTCCGCCAACCTTAACCGTTCCGGGCTCAGCCGATACGCTTGAGACGGTGGGTATCTTGACAGGCTCTACCGGTGTTAGAACCAACTTTAATTCTTTTAGCATTTGGTCGTAGTTGCTCCGGGCGGCGGATACCTCGGCGTCGTAATCGAAAAGATTTTTGGAGTCGCTGCTTATAACGACTTGAATAGGCTCCTCATGGCCGAAGAATATTTCATATAATGTTAACTTGTCGGGAGTGCCTTCGAAGGGATCTTTGCCTTCGCCAATCAGCCTCTTTAACCGCTCGTCGTCCGCCATCAGTTTATCCATAGCCTCGATCTTTTCGCTTCCCTGTATTCTCCAGCGAGCCGTCGTGTCATTTACTTTTTCGAGGTTGCTGATCTTCTCGATCTTCGCCGGCAGGTGTAAAAGCGAATCTCGCTTAAAGGTATTGAACATCACCTGAATCATGGGTTTTACCTGATTGTAACGCAGTCTTGCCAGCTTGACCTGTTGCGTCAATTCGGCCTCGGAAAACTTCTCCGTGCTCTTGATCGGACTCTCTTTCTTGTCATCAGGGAAGAGTGGCAGCTCGATGATGATGCGGCCCGATTTATCTTTGGTGAATTGCAATCTGTTTATCTCGGTGAATTCAGACCTCCAAAGAAACAGCTTGTTAATATCGGGAAAGTAGGCCGTTCCGGTGAAATGTGCTGAACCTTCATCGGTAAGATCAAAGGAAATGCTCCTCCATGTATCTATGCCTTTGGATTGCCTTAGTATTTGTTCGATTTCAGTTTTGATCATCTGTTCAGGTGCATCTCCAGGCTTGCTGTGGCCGATTTGACCCGGCGTAAAAGTAAGCTCAAAAGTTGCTTTGCCGCTGAGGTCGGGATTTATTGTATACTCGCTCTTTTCCTCAAGGCACCCCATGATGGATATCGCGGTGAGTAATAACAAAATCCAGGCAAGCTTCTTTGGTAGCGTGATTATCTTATTCCACATAATGTTTCTCCTTTTTATTGGAAGTTTGATATTCATACAATGGATATCAGATACTCGATAATATCGGGGATTTGGTCCAGCATCAGAAACAGCACGGATAGAGCCGCGATAATCCACATCGCCGGCTTTATTTCTCCGGCCTTGCCCAGCACTGTTTTTATCAGGGTGAACGAGACGAATCCGAAGGCCAGTCCCGTGCTGATGCTGTAGCTCAATGCTATCATTACCATTATGATGAACGCTGGAAATGCTTCTTCAAGGTTCGCAAAATCTATCCTCTTGACCTCCTTGGCCATAAACAACCCCACCATAATCAGCGCCGGCGCAGTTGCATATTTCGGTACCACTTTCACGACGGGGACAAATAGAAGTGCCAGCAGGAACAGCATGCCTGCGACAAGGGAAGTAAATCCCGTCCGTCCTCCCTGCTCGATTCCCGCCGCAGACTCGGCATACGCTGTGGTAGGTGATGTTCCCAGCACCGAGCCGACGATTGTAGCGACGGCATCGATTCCCAGCAGCTTGTCCAGGCCCTTAATCCGTCCCTGCTCGTCGGCCATTTGCGCCTTGTGACAGCAGGCCACCAGTGTCCCTATGCTGTCGAACATATCGATGAACATGAACGTGAAGATACTGCCGAAAAAACCCCACTTAAGCGCTCCGATGATATTGAGCTTGAAGGCGATGGGGCTGATATCGAGGCTTGAGGAGATATATTGTTCGGGCAACTGTATTCTCCCCAAGATGATGGCTGCAATTGTTGCAATGACAATACCGATAAGAAGCGAGCCAGGAACCTTTTTAATCTCCAGGTAGACCATCACGAGCAGACCCAGGATGCCGATCAGCACATTCGGGCTCAGGGGACCTGCTCCGACCAGCGTCGCTTCGTTGTTGACGATCAGCCCGAGGTCCTGCAGGCCGATAAAGGTAATGAATAATCCGATGCCGACACCGATAGCAGAGATAAGAGAGGTGGGTATCGCTTCCACAATCCGTCTTCTAAGTCCAAGTCCTGTTAATATCAGGAAGAACAATCCCGCGATGAAAACGACACCCAGGGCGGTAGGCCAGTCCATTTTCTCGGAGACGACCAGGTAAGCAAAAATGGAATTTAGCCCCAGACCCGGCGCCATCGCTATAGGTGCGTTTGCCAAAACAGCTACAGCGAGTGTGGCAATACCGCTCATGATGCAGGTGACAGCGATCAGCGCCTCTTTATCCATACCGGTTGCGCTGAGAATGGCCGGATTGACGGCTATAATATAAGCCATGGTCAGGAATGTCGTCAGGCCAGCCACAAGCTCGATTCTGATGCTGGTCTGCTTCTCCTGGAACTTGAAGTATTTATTTAGCATTTTTAATCCCCTGGCTTTTAATCTTCGCCGCTTTTTTCAATAGAAATCTCTGCCCCTAAAAGCCCGACTATTTCAGCGACTAAACTTGAAGAGTTTTTAGCAGCCATTATATAAAACGTCTGCTTGTCCAGAACGGCGCCCTCATCGGCCTTGTCGCTGATACTGCGTATCACAAGGTACCCGATTTGTCGCTGATAGCAGAGTTGAGCTACTGCCGCTCCTTCCATTTCGACCGCGTCGGCCTTGAGCTTTTCGCGCAGTTCAATACACTTTTCAGCTGAGGCTATAAAAGTGTCGCCCGTTACAACCACGCCCTTGACAACCTTAGGAGTCCTTTCACCGGTGATTGCGTGTATCTGCCCGAGCTCGACCTGTTTGGCTGCACGTTCAGCCAGTCTCAAAAGTCGTTCATCTGTCTCGAAAAAGACCGGATTTTCCCAGCCGTCAAGGCGGTTCTTCACGCCTTTATGGAATAGACCTTCCGGCCAGATTGTACCCATGTCGTGGTGCGCTGTTTTCTCGGCTATCACTATGTCACCAGGCTGCAACTGCTGGTTAACAGCTCCAGCAATACCTGTAAATATTATTTCGTTAGGCTTGAAATGCTCTATCAGCAGGGTGGTCGTCATTGCGGCGTTGACCTTGCCGATACCCGTCCAGACGATAACCACTCTCTTGCCGTTCAGTGTCCCGCTGACGAATCTGATTCCTTCTATTATCTGATCCTGAGTTTCTGTCAGATCGTCCTCGAGCAATATGATTTCCTGTTCGAATGCCCCCAGTATCGCGGTAACCGGCTCGGAATTTATCTGTTGTAAAGCCGGGCTGCACGAAGTTTGCACGATGATAATTAATGTCAGTATGACCGCTATAAGATTACTGTGCTTCACTGCCATGCCTTTCATAATTTACCTAACTGACAGTCTATCAGGCCGGATGAAGGCATTCATCTTTGTCGCTATATATTTGTTATTTGTCCTGCTTGATATCGCAGCTAATTGGAACCGATACTGTCAACTACCTGCTGCGAGGGCCCATCCCAGCCTAACCTCTTGAATAGCCACCACTCACCCCAGCACATAGCCGAGACGTTCACGGCAAGATGCTCCTGCTCGAAAATGCGGCGCATCATTAGCCACTTCTCATCGAGCAGGCGTTTCGCTTGCGCCTGTTCGGCTGCGCTCAGCCGTTTCTCGGCGGCGAGCCTCAGGAACCGATAGATTTTTGCCTGCAATTCTGTAAAGTCAAGGCCGATACGTAAAAATGAGATGCGATCCAGTACCTGTTTATCTCCCTGGGCTGCCTTGTCGGCCTCGTTAAGAAGCTCACGCAGCTCTTTAATCGTCTGGGGCGTGTAAGGTTCAGTAACATCAGGACTCGCGCCTCCACGCTGCTGCCGGGTGACGGCGGCGACCTCGTTGGCCAACTGCTCAATCATTGCCAGGTAGCGCTTGATTAATCCCGCGGCTTTTCCGAATCCCGTCCGACAATAATCTTCGATAACTTCATCGACATCCAGGTCGGGATTCCAGTGCAGCTTCGCAAGGACATAGTAGTTCAGTCCCTGCGTTGCCCAGTGGTGCATACAGGAATCAAAATCCGTACCGACACATCTATTGTGCGCTATATGCCGGAAGTCTTCCGCCATTTTGTGTACTATGACACCTGTTATGCCCTCGTGTCGTCCCCACAGCAGCGAGTTCGGCCGGTAGTAGATCATTTTTGCCGCGTTCGCCCACGCGTTCCAGTCCGACATTCCCTGTGTTCGTAATTCGTCACTTGTGTAGTGTTCCGGGCTGTGCACAAACCTTATCACGATGTTCGGATGGAGTTTCTCCCTGAGCGGCGGGCTCGAGTAAATGCTGTAGGCCTGGCCTGTAAACAAGACGTCAGGGTGGACCTTCGATACATTTTCCGCAATGGCATTATAGAAGTGAATCATTCGGTCGGTCAGTGACACGTATTCGAATCGCTTTCTTCGTTCCGATTTATGCTCGTATGTCCAGACAGTTGTCTGGCGGCCTTCAGGCGGGTCCATCGCCTTGCACTTATCGCACATGCAGAACCCTGCCTTGCTGCCGCCATCTTGAGTCATCAGTGACATACTCTTCTGGCCGGGATTCTGTGCCATCTCTTTCAGCTTCTCCTGCACTATCGCCTCGATCAGAGCGGGATTCGACTTGCATAATCTCGGCCGTTCCCAACTCGGGTCGAAATAACGTGAGCCATCGACCTGCATAGCAAACCATTCCTGGTGCTCTTTGAGGAACCTGTCCCAGGTTTGGTCGGGAAGGATCGTACCATCGCCGGTCTTTAGTTTGAGTGTCCCGCCCATTCGGTGCCAACCCATCCAGTTGGAACTTGCTGACTGCGTTTTAGAAGCGTTTTCTCTGGCCTGCAGGAAATCTTCTCTGGAAAATCCGAGCCTGTCCAGACCTTCCTGTATCCGGGTGTTGTATCCGCTCCAGCGGACTATTCGCTGTTTTAGCAGTGGCGTCCAGTTTACGTTCATTTTTTTGACAACGATTGTCTTGCGCTTTGGAATCACTTTCCCGGCTTGTCCCGGCCAGAGGTACCGGCAGCCCAGCGAATCCTCAAGAAAAGTAGTAACGGCGTAATGGCTGCCGAACGGATCGGAAGGCGTGTTGTTATCAGCGCCCAACAGTATCAGGGCATTGCCCACAGTGCGGATCAGGATACCACCCGGGCCAAGACCTTTGCTGCTTTGCCCGAGTTTCTTTGTTAATTCGCCCTCGCCGACGAGAATAAAGGTATTTGCGATTGGTTCGGCCGAAGCGGACTCAATACGACTGTCCACAACCTTTACAGGACCAAGGTCGCTTTCTTTGAGTACTTTCAAATCCGCGCCGGACATCTCGAAAAGATGTTCTCGGAGGATTTTTGCCCCCTCGTTTGCTGCACGCGAAGCCTTTGACGGTGTTACAATCACCGCGTTTGCCTTGCCATCCCGCACAAGAGTTACAGCCGGCTCCGCGGCATTCGCGCAGCAAAACAGAGCAACCGTCCCGAAAAAACTCAATAGAACTTCTCTTCTCAATTTAGCTTACCTCTAAATTAAGTGCAGGTGTAATATTATACAATGCGAGCGAGAGGACTCGAACCTCCACGTCCTTAAGGGACACCAGGACCTAAACCTGGCGCGTCTGCCAATTCCGCCACGCTCGCCTGAACATGTTCATCAACATTTTCTATTTTTTCATTTCCAGATAATCATACATCCTGCCGTCAATATCGTAGGCCATCATTCGCAAAGTTCCATTGTGAATAGTGACAAGGCAATACTGCCAGTTGCTCAGGACCTTTGCTGTGAACCAGCTTCGCGTGGGAGCGAAGTTTTCCAGCTCTGCTCCGCCGCCGCCGGTTTGGATGTAGGTTACACCTCTTTTCTGGTCGACCTTGCCGTCTCTTAAAGGCCATGTTCGCTCATAGTCGTGTATATGGCCGTACCAGACAATATCTACTTTATTTTTTTCGTAAAGCGGCACCAGTTGCCTTACGTTCATATCTCCGAGCTTGGATTTACCTTTATAGGTATCTCCGTAATCGTTCTCATCGGAGCTGTATGGCGGATGATGATGGAAAACAAATTTCCAGCGTGCTTTTGACCTGCTCAGGTCCTTACTCAGCCAGTTGAACTGCTCGCTATTTGGTGACAGGTTATTGTTGCTGTCAATTATTGAAAAGTGAGCGTTTCCATAGTCAAAAGAATAATAGTTCTCCGGTTTCGGATATGAAACGTATTTGTAGTACCAGTCGGCATTTCGTTCATGATTACCGATTGCTACATAGGTTGGCACCCGCCGCATCAAATCGGCGGCCGGCCCCAGATATTCATTGATCCATTGCTCTTTCACATTGCCATTGGTAACCACGTCGCCGACGTTAACAACAAAATTAGGACGTTCGGCCCAGGCCCTGGCGGTGACTTTTGCGAACCGTTCGGGGTAGGTTCGGTTGTCACCTATGACAACAAACGCAAAGGATGATTCGTTGCGAACGGCCGTTTGAAAACTGTAAATCTCCGATGCCGCCTTCTCGCTTTCGGCGTTCACTGAACTGACACGATAGAAATAATCTGTCTGGACATTAAGCCCCTTCAGGTCGAGCTCATGGATTGTTTTGTTGTTATTTTCCTCGACCATGTTTTTCAACGGTGTGGGATCATCTTTTTTCAACCACTCGGCTTGCCCGTATTCAACGACGGATGTGCAGGGCTGATTCGTTTCCCACATGATGGTCATGCTTGTCTGTGTTACATGTTGCAGGTACGGGCCGGCAATAATTTCAGGCGCTTCGGTTGCCGTGACATTTTTGGAAAATCCTGCGGTTGCCAACAATGTCACTGTTAACCAGCTAACTAAATATTTCTTTATTACTCTTTTCATCTCTTTCAATACGTTTATTGGTATTTGCCGATATGACAACGCTCACGGAAGCCTGATTGTTACACGTCGCCATCTCAGGTTCAGTCCGATTCTGCCTCTTCTTCCTTGGTTATTTTCTCGATCCTTTTCTCGGCTTTTTGAAGTATTGTCCTGCAGTGCTTAATCAGAGCCATTCCTTTTTCGTATTGCTGCAGGCTGTCCTGCAGGGGTATTTGGCCCTGCTCTATTTTGCCTACAATATTTGTAAGCTCTTTTATCGCCTCTTCAAAACCCAATTTACTAATATCGTTTCTTTGCTTCTTATCTGCCATATTTCGACTTTCACTTCTACTTTATTTTACTTTTGCCTTTTTACTTCTTTGTTACCTTACTTTCAATCAAATTCTCGTTGGCAAGTTCGGTAATTAAGAGGTCTCCGATCTGTACACACTCTAAGTTTTTTACCAGCAAGCCGGTCTTTTTGTTGGTGGTGATGCTGTATCCCCGCTGCAGAACTGACTTTGGATTCAAACCGGCTAATCGATTCGACTGTGCGGTAAGCTGCACTAAATAGTTGTTTATAATTGCCCTTATACCTACATTCGCCCGGTTTTGCCAGTTTTTCAATTCTACCATCTTATTTCCTAAAAGCCGATGAGGCTCAATCCTGACAATCTGCTCATAACTGGAGGCGAGCTTCCGGTGTGCCCCGGCCAAAATCTCTCTTACTATCTCTGCCATATCGGTGCTTAGTTCATCTAATTGCTGTTGTGCATTTTGAACGAGCAGAAGGGGATTTCTAAATACAGCATTTGCCAGAATCACCTCTAAATTCTGCTGCGCCAGTTTCACCTTCGCTTTTGTTTGGCCTGCCAATCTGTGTTCTATGTTTATCAATTGCCCTAAGACCTCCTGTTTGTCCGGGACAGCCACAACGCCTGCTTTTGTCGGTGTCGATGCCCTGGCGTCGGCAACGAAATCTGCGACCGTAACATCAACCTCGTGCCCGACTGCGCTTATGACCGGTATCTTCGAATCGAAAATCGCCCTGGCCAGGACCTCCTCGTTAAAGGCCCACAAATCTTCCGGCGAACCGCCGCCTCTTCCGACAATCAGGACATCGAGCTTAAGTTTTCTATTGCGTCCGTTTATGTCTCTTAGTCCGGCCGCTATTTTTTCCGATGCGCCTTCGCCCTGCACCGGCACCGGATATAAAAACAACTCTGCACAAGGCCAGCGGCTACGAATGCTATCGGTGATATCGTGCACCGCCGCACCCGATTCGCTCGTTAGTATGCCAATCCGACTCGGGTAGGGCGGTAGTGTTTTTTTATGCGCCTCGTCAAAGAGTCCTTCTTTTTGCAGCTTTCTTACCATCTGCTCGAAAGCCAGTTGAATCGCACCGATGCCGGCCGGCTCCAGCTTATCAACGTAAAGCTGATACTTGCCTCCGACCGTATAAACATCGATATGGCCTGTGCCTAATACCTCCAGACCATCTTCGGGCGAAAACTTAACGTTTTTGAATTTGCTCGCCCACATAACACATGGCAGTATTCCGCCTTCATCTTTCAGCGAAAAATAACAATGCCCGCTTGTATGATGTTTCCAGTCACTTATTTCACCTCTGATTATCAAACGCGAAGGCAGTTTCTCTTCGAGAGCTATCTTAATCAGCGAATTAATCTGGCTGACCGTGTATATTTTTGTTGTCTTGGCCATTTGTTGCACTCAACCGACAGAACAGTTTATTATTTTCTACAGTCAGGGATTATAAATACAAAGGTTCATCTCATCAATTTAGAATTCGCACTAAATCTGCACAGGGTGTGTGTTATCTTTACAGGCCGACTTTGAGAAACAGAATGGGTATGAATCGTTGCCTATGGGGTTTAGCAAAGATAATCGCAAATCTCTAAAAAGTGCGATTTATGAATATTATCGGAACATGTCGGTGGGTCTTTACAATTTTGACTATTTAGCAAGCTCTGTAATGTGGGAGTCAAGTTTAAATTATTTGGGGGAATTGTCTTTTAATTTCCTCCAATAATTCCATAAACCCCTGTCTGATATGCTCTTAGTGTTCAGCGATATAATCTGATAAAGATGAGTGTTTATCTTGAAATTATACCTGTTTTCTATTTTGAGGAAGCTTATAAGTATTTACGGAATGGAGTCTTGACAAAAAGCCGATTAACAGTATAAAATGAATATGTCTTGAACAGCACCATCAGGGAGGAGGTGTTCCCATGTTTTTGATTAGATGGGCATGTTAAAATTGCCTAAGGATGGATGGTTGATTTTAGCTACTACTTTGGAGTTATATCCTTCGATGTACTCAATTGGACATAAGTATTCGGCTAAACAAACCGATGTGTTCCATTTCATACGTACGGCGGCTGGCAAAACACCGGCGTGGTTTATCTGGATTTTAGCTGTTTTACTCTTGATATCTGCCGGAGTAACATACCGTGTTCTGGCGTCTCATTTGAAACTTCTTGTTGAAACTCCTGTTATGCTGCCTGTTCCGCTGAGTGCTTTCCCAAAACAAATTGGTTATTGGACGGGGGAAGATGTGCCGATTCCACTGAACATTCAGCGCGTGGCGGGAAGCGATGACTTTCTAAACCGTTTATACAAGAACAGGTCAAATAACCAGTGGATAAATGTTTACGTGAATTATACTGCTCACCCGCGAACAATGCTCGGACATCGACCTCGGATTTGCTATGTCGCGGGCGGGTGGGTGCATGATGGCACTCAACCTGACATAGTCACTACCAGCGCCGGCAGAGAATTTCCGTGTTTAATACACCGCTTCCATAGGCCTACGCCGGACCTGAACGAGACGGTGGTTTTGAATTTCTACATTGTTAATGGCCGATTTACATCCGACCAAAGAGTCTTCTCAGGTGTTGGATGGCGAACACCAAATATTGACGGTGACCCCGCCCGTTACGTGACGCAGGTTCAGATAAGCTCGGTTTTGGAAAATTCGGTTAGAGTAGCGGCTACAGATATTGCAGAGCTGATACTCGATTTTTTTCCTGATGAAAAGGGCGAAGTAAAAGCCACTAAGTATGTTAAATCTTCAGGTGGTGTTCAGGAATAGAACGAGATTTAACCGGTAACAGCCGGTTTCGGTAGTAACGGCCTAAGTGCTGTTATTGCCGATTGTTATATTGATTTGCTGATGCGCCCGACGGGGACGAAGTGCATCCGGAGTTAGGAAAATTGACTTTGTCTAACGTTTTTCAAAAGACAATTTCTGACAAGATTAGCCGGTTAGGACTTACGGATATAAAGGCAAAGAGTGTCCGCGCCATAGTGGCATTAAGTATTGGAACGGTTGCCGGACGTGGAATGAGATTTATCCGGAGTATGATTCTTGCCCGGATTTTGGCACCGAACCAAATCGGAATAATGGCTATTATTATGAGCTTTTCAATAGCATTTGAAGCTCTTACAGAGGTTGGCGTAAAGCAATCAGTTATCCAAAACAAACAAGGCGCGAATACTGATTACCTGAATATTGCCTGGTGGATGCAAGTGGTTCGCGGAATATGTCTCTTCGGTATTGCGGCCCTCCTTGCTCCTTTCATAAGCTCGTTTTACGATAATCCAGAATTGGCTGGGCTGTTTCAAGTTGCTTTTCTTGCGATAGCTTTGAGGGGCTTTGTCAGCCCGCGTTCATACGTACTTGAAAAAGAATATAAGTTCGGCCGGGCGGTGTTCCTCGTCCAGGGCAGCGCAATATTGGGCGCGATCATAACAATCGGTCTTGCTTATGTGATTCGAAATGTCTGGGCGCTGGTTTTTGGTTTTGTTGCAGAGGTGACAATACTGTGCATTTTGTCTTTTATAGTCGTTCCTTTCCGGCCACGATTTAGGATAGACAGGAAAAGCCTGGGCGAGTTGATGAGATATGCCCGGGGAATGTTCGGTTTGCCTCTCTTGACGATGATTAGTTTTCAAGCGCCTATCCTTGTACTTGGCAAGGTGATACCTGAGGATCAGTTAGGCTTTTATTATTATGCTGCTTTGCTTGCCTACCTTCCTGTTGAGTTGTACATGAGAATAATAAATCCCGTTGTTCTTCCTGCCTTTTCCCAGAAACAGGATGACAAAATGGCCCTTTGTCGGGGCCTTCTGAAGCTTACTCGATGGACGGCCTTTCTTGTTTTGCCCTTGATAGCGTTCATGACTTGCTCTGCGAGTGAACTGCTGTTGTTGGCCTATACTCCCAAGTATGTCGCTATGGCTGTACCGTTCACTATTCTGTGTTTGCAAATACTGGCTCGAACTGAAGCCATGGTCTTAGCTTCAATGTACCTGGCTGTTGGCCAGCCTCACTTGCAGCGTCGTTTTGCCATAATCCGTGCCCTCATTATTATTGGGCTTATCTACCCGGCGTCTGTCCGTTTTGGGCCGTTAGGTACGGTTGTTGTTATTGTTCTAAGTAATTTTTCTGTTTTGTTGATGCAGGTCCTTAAGGCCCGTGACACTATTGACCTTAAGTTAAGCAGTTACATCCGCTCCTATGTCCCCGGCTTATTGCTGGCATTGCCGGTTATAGCTACCATCAGCTTGCTTCGACTGTTCTCGATAGATTCTGCTGTCCTGTTCTTAGTTGTCGGCTCACTCTCGCTTCTTGCGGTTTACGCGATATATATGGGGGGGCAAATGAAGATGCTGAATCATCGGCAAAATAATTCTTTTTGATTGGACTTAAGACCGGTTAAAGATCTATCCAAAGCAGCCTCAGGCGGGCAATATCTTGAAAATGTTTTCGAATTTCCTGTATAAACTTTATCCATCCAGAAGACGAAGCTTTAAGAATATAATATTGCGTGTTATTACAAAGCTTGAAGGGGGAGAGATGTTGTCACGGACTCTTCGTCGCATATATCTGGACTATCACGACATTGAGATAGGTATGTATAGCTATGGCGGCTGTTTTGACCTGCAGCGAATCAGACCGCTGACAAAAATAGGCAGATATTGTTCCTTCGCGCACGGCGTCTGCATTTTTAACGCCAATCATCCTTTGACATTTAAGTCAACGCATCCATATTTCTATGAGCCCGCGTTGGGATATGTGGCGAAGCAGGTAAGGTCACTAAGAAGCATTGAAATTGGAAACGATGTATGGGTCGGGCAAAACGCTGTTATTCTTTCCAGTGTCAATAGGATTGGCGATGGTGCGGTTATAGGCGCGGGCTCCATCGTGACCAGGGATGTTCCCGATTTTGCCGTGGTGGCAGGAAACCCGGCGAAGATTATTCGATTTCGTTTCAGCGAGGAAGCTATTCATAAGCTGAAGGAAGAGTGCTGGTGGAATAAAGACATTGAAGAGTTGAAGGATGGGCTTGAAGAATTCTTGCATCCGGTGGAATTGGACAGGAATGAAGTTCAAACGAGTTAAATATATTGTTGGAGAGCGGCTTCGCGATGGTTTCCTGGTGCCCGGGATTTACTGATTTTCAATTCGGTACTTATATGTACTTTTTTCTGCCCGGTTTGGTACTGGTACCGGTAGGAACAGGAAATGTCAATTTGACGCGATTGTCCGGAGTAGAATCACCGTTTATGATTTTAATTCCTGGAATTGTTGTACTCTTGGCAATATTGTTAAGAGATATATTTATTTTGGGAAAGAAACATTCAGTCCAGGTTTGAGGAAGTTGTTTATGAGCAGGAAGATGTTGATGATAGGTCTTGACGGGGCGACCTTTGATGTAATCAATCCGTTAATAGAAGAAGGGTTGATGCCTAACCTGGCGGAACTGATTGACAAGGGAGCTTCCGGTTCTATGCTCAGCACGATTCCTCCTATAAGTGGTCCCGCCTGGGTATCATTGGCTACCGGTATGAAGCCGGAGAAAACTTCAATATACGATTTTACTTATCGCAAAGGCAATAGCTACGACCTTCAGCCTGTTTCATCATTAGACTATGCTGGAAGGGCAGTATGGGACCATCTCGGCAAGGCAGGCAGAAAAGTAGGAATCCTCAATTATCCGATGTTTATTCCTCCTTATGAGGTCAATGGTTTTATCTCTGCAGGACTCTGGGCTTCAGAGGATGGTGAATTCACTTTCCCCCCCGCCTTGAAGCAGGAGTTGAACGAGGCAGCAGGTGGGAAATATGAACTGGATGTCGATTATCATAAGCCTCGTTATGAGGACACGGAGCTTTTTCTGGACGACATCCACAGAGTGTTGGCCAAGAAACTCGATGCTGCGAAATATTTCGTCAAAGAAAAAGAGTGGGACTTCTTCTGGTTTGTGATTTCAGAGACTGATTGGATACAGCACATTATGTGGCGCCATATCGATGAAAGTCATCCTCTCTACGAAGGAAAGAAAAGCAGGATGTTGCACCAAAAATTCAAGGAATTCTGGCGAGTGATTGATGAAGCCATAGGCGAGATGTCTGCTATCGCAGGCGAACAATCCAACATTGTCGTTTTTTCTGATCACGGTTTTGGTCCGAATGAGGAGATTTTCAGGCTCAATGTCTGGTTGGAACGCGAGGGATATTTAGTATGGAAGAAGAAACGGAGCAAGGCATTTAGCAGTGCTAAAGGGGTGGTCTTCACCTGCTGCAAGTCGGCAGCCAAGGCCGTCAAATTGAACAAGTTAACTCCCGGACTATACAATCATTACGGGCGTAAAACACGAGGCAGGCTGATCGAGAGGGCTATAGACCAAATAGACATTGAGAAAAGTGTGGCATTTGACCCGGGGCATACAATTCCGTTCGGAGGGATTTATATCAACGATCAACTTATCAAGGATCCGCGAAAGAGGGATGAGCTTGGTCGCGAGATTGCCGGCAAGCTCCGTAACTGGGGAAACCTGAATAATGTAAAAGTCGAAACTTGGCAGAAGTGCGATTCGCCTGTTACTGAAGCCGGCACCGGTCCGGACGTGCTCGTGGGGATTAACGATTGGCGCTGTGTGCTGCCGAAAGACCGTTTTAATGGTGAAGTTTTCGAACGAAAACCCTACTCCTCCAGACATACGGGTTCTCACCGAATGGATGGCATATTCATCGGTGTTGGACCGGACATTCAAAGTTGCACGATAGACAAAGTGCATATCTACGACATAGCACCCACGATACTTTATCTGTTCAACATGCCGGTGCCTCAACACATGGATGGAAATGTTCTAAAGAGTATTGTTGATGAACAATATTTAACCCGCAATCCTGTTAAGCATCAAAGTGGAGACCAAGACGACGGATTCTCCGACTCGATTGACAGGACCAAGGAGTTGACACAGAAAGAAAAGGATGTTATTCAGCAGCAGTTGAAGGACCTGGGTTATATGTAGAGTAATTGGTAAGCTCTTGACTGTCTGAGATGTCTGAATGGCAAACACGGCACGCGTAAGATAATCGTACTTAAAAGGTTCAGGTTGCTTAGATTTAAATAATATGATTACCTATAAAGATGCTCATTTTCGTTCGATGGCAAAGGCGGTAAGCTATAGAGTATGCGCTGCGATTGCGACGACCACGATTGTATTTGTTTTCACTCGCAAATTCGCATTGTCTGTCGGCGTGGGGCTTGTTGAGGCGTTTGTCAAGATAATCTTTTACTACGTGCATGAAAGGGTCTGGTCTTTAATTAAAATTGGCAAGAAAGAGCATCCTTTGTCTTCGCTGCCTGTAGAGAAGCCTTTGGACGAGAAAGATATGGATGTAATTAAAAACAAACTTAAAGATTTGGGTTATATCAACGAGACTTGATAGGCTGGGATATGCTTTCCAGCGGTTGCGACAATCGACAGTCATACTAACTCAGTGATGAAAAATGCCGACATCGAAACATTATCCAAAACTTGTTATTTTAAGTATTGATGGTGTGCCGTACGGTCTTGTGCGAAGGATGATTGAACAGGGTGACATGCCAAACCTGGCATCCTTTGTTTCTCAGGCCGGCCTGCGAAAAATGCGTTCGGTACAGCCAACGGTTTCATGTGTAGCCTGGTCAAGCTATATGACCGGTAAGAACCCCGGCAAACATGGCATATATGGTTTTATCGACCGTCATGAAGGCACTTATGATCTCATGTTCCCAAATTCCTCCGCCAGAGCAGCTGAAGATATATGGTCGATACTGTCACGGGCTGACAAGCGGGTCTTTGGCATGAATGTTCCGACTACGTATCCACCAAAGCCTGTAAACGGTATTATGATTGGCGGCTTTTTGTCGTTGTCGTTAAAGAAAGCTGCCTATCCTGCCGGCACGGGTGATTATCTGCGGTCTATTAACTACCGGATTGACAGCGATGCAGCGTTGGCCCGCCAGGATAAACGTGCCATGCTGGACGATTTGCACAGGACTCTCGATGCGCGTATGGAGGCGATGTTTCATTTTTTGCATGAGGAAAGCTGGGATTTTTTCCATACGCATATTATGGGCAGCGACCGCATAAACCACTTCCTTTGGCAGAAAATGGAACAAAACGATCCGGAATTTGCCCCGGCCTTTTTTGCATATTATCGTCGAATAGATGAATACATTGGACGTCTATTGGAGTTTTTGCCGGAAGACGTACCACTTATGATATTCAGCGATCATGGTTTCTGCTCTATCAAACAAGAGGTGCAGTTGTCTCGTTACCTGGTGGAATTGGGCTGGACCTGCGCAATGGAAAAGCCACAGCATCCGTTATCTATTGACCCAGCTCGGTCCCGTGCTTACTGTTTGATTCCGGGTCGAATTTTTGTGAATCTTGCCGGGCGCGAACCGAAGGGTATCGTACCTCTTGAGCAGTATCAGCAAACGCGAGAACAACTCGTGACTGATTTAATGAAGCTTCATGATCCGGAGAATGGCCAGCCCGTGATAATGAAGGTACTGATGCGAGAAGAAGTTTACTGGCCGTCAGGCAGCAACAGCATACGTACTTTATCGGCCGAACAGGTTGCACGCGCCGACGGGACATTTGGTAAAGCTGCCGATCTGATTGCCGTTCCTTATGATGGCTACGATCTGAAATTAGGGCTGGCCGACGACGTCGTCTTCAAGAGGACACAGTTGGAAGGAATGCATACTTATGAGGACGCGTTTATTGCGGCTCGCGGATTTGATTTGCATGATAACAATCTTGAAATAATGATGTTGGCTAGACCGATATTAGAAAAACTACAGGTTGAGCCACCTGCTGATATGGACGGTTCGGGTGACGCTTTAACACATGTTTATTAAACGATGTTGACGGGAGTCTGGATATATGGATAGATTAGACGAATTGGAAAGCCGAAGTATTTATATCATTCGAGAGGCTTATTACCATTACAGGAAACTGGCGGTTCTTTGGTCGATTGGCAAGGATTCCACTACATTAGTCTGGCTGTGTCGTAAGGCCTTTTTCGGTAAGATTCCTTTCCCTGCCCTTCATATTGACACAGGTTACAAGTTTCCTCAGATGTACCGTTTTCGCGATGAGTACAGCAGGAAATGGGGGATGGAGCTGGTTGTGTCACGAAATGAAGAAGCCATTACTGCCGGCATGGGGCCCAAGAAAAAACTGGAATGCTGTACAGCTTTGAAGACCGAAGGGCTCAAATTGGCAATCGCCAGGCACGGCTTCGAGGCGCTGTTGCTGGGTATTCGTCGGGATGAGCACGGAATCCGGGCAAAGGAGCGATATTTCTCTCCGCGCGATGAGCAGTTCAAATGGAACTATCAGGACCAGCCACCGGAATTGTGGGACCAGTACAAAAACCAGGTGGAAGAGAAAACTCATATAAGGGTGCATCCGCTGCTTCACTGGACCGAAGTCGACATATGGCGATATATAAGTCGGGAAAGTATTCCCGTTACCGAGCTATATTTCGCTAAAAATGGCAAACGCTATCGTAGTATCGGATGCACAACCTGTTGCAATCCTGTCGAGTCCGACGCTGCTACCATTGATGAAATAATCAGGGAACTGGAGACTACGAACACGTCCGAAAGGGCGGGGCGGGCTCAGGACAAGGAAGATACGTACACTATGCAGAAGTTGCGTGCTTTAGGATACATGTAATAAAAAAATAGGATGTATATTATGCGTGAGAATCTGAAGTTTGTAGCGGTTGGTCATGTTGACCACGGCAAGAGCACTTTGATTGGGAGGCTTTTATACGATACCAATTCCCTGCCTCCAGACAAAATGGAGGAAGTTCGCAGGGTAAGCGAGGAGTCGGAAGGCGTTCCGGAATTCGCCTTTGTGATGGACCACTTGGAAGAGGAACGCGAGAATCGTGTTACCATTGATACTGCCCAGATATTCTTCAAGACAGCGAAACGGGATTATACGATTATAGATGCGCCCGGCCACAAGCAGTTTCTGAAGAATATGATTACGGGATCGACGCAGGCTGAGGCTGCGGTTTTGCTGATCGATGTCGAAGAAGGATTGCGGGAACAGACGCATCGCCATGCTTTTATGCTGAGTCTTTTGGGTATCAATCAGATAATGGTTGTGATTAATAAGATGGATCTTGTTGATTACTCTCAGGAGCAATTCGATCTGCTGAGCGAAAAAATTATTACCCGCCTGCGGGAGTTTAACATAGAAGTGGGGCCGGAAATGACCATCCCCATCTCGGCACGGTTAGGTGACAATGTTGCCAAACGCAGCGATAATCTTTCATGGTATAAGGGGATGACCATGTTAGAGGCTTTGGACCAGTTGCAATCGTCCAGAAATGCGGATGAGAATGTACTGCGGTTCCCGGTGCAGGACATATACGATATAGATGGCGAAAAGGTGCTGGTCGGCCGGATAGTTTCTGGGAAAATACAGGCGGGCGAGGAAGTTATCTTTCACCCATCGGGTAAATCAGCCGTAGTTGCCGAAGTCAGGAAGTTTGGTGAAAATGCCCGGGATGCAGTCGCGGGCGAATCGATTGGTTTGGTTTTGAAGAACCACGGAGCATTAAGGGCTCTCAAGCGCGGCGAGGTGGCTTGTCCGGTGGATAGTTCACCAAACGTGAGCAACACGTTGGTAGCTACCGTGTTTTGGATGAATGGCCAACCGTTACAGAAGAATGATACTCTCGATTTCAAGTGCGCCACTCAACAAGTGACGTGTAGAGTTAAGAAGATTGGCTACAGGATTAACTCTTCCAGTCTCGATCTTATCGCGGAGGATGCCAATGAGCTTCGTGAGACAGAAGTCGCAAAGCTGACCTTGAAAATGGACTTTTATGTAAGTACCGATCCGTTTGAAACGATAGCTGAAATGGGTCGATTCGTTTTGATGCGGGACAATGACACAGTTGCTGGCGGGGTATTACATTAAGAACTGATGGCGTTGCAGTTTTTCGTTAGTATTTGGAAATTAAATTTGAAACCAATCATCAAACCGGACGAATTATCACAAGCCAATGATGCAGAAAACCCCCTGATGAATATTAAGGAGTATGAATCACTATGCAAGGTGTAACTTTTACACTTGCGATTATTGTTTCTCTGTTGGTAATAACACTGCGCCCGGAGCACGCCCTGGCTGCGTATATTACGAGCTTGTTATGGTATCCCAGTTATCTGGCAATAAGCATAGGCACTATCGACATATTAATTGGACGTTTTGTGATTGGAATATTAATTCTGCGATGCTTATGCGACGACCGGATTCGTGGTAAGCTTACCTGGTGCCGATTGGATACATTAGTTGCATTAAGTATGGCTGTGTACGTTGGATCTTATTTTATAACGCTAAATCAGACTTTTTCGTTGACCATAGAAAGCCGAGGCGGATTTTTGATGGATACCTGGTTTGCTTATATGGCAGCCAGATTTGTTATTACAGACAGGGCGAAACTAATGTCTGTTATAAAGTGGATTGGCATTGCCCTGGTTCCTCTTGCCATATTAGGTGTGATTGAATCTGTTAGCGGCTGGCAACCCTTTGCTCCTCTGTGGCGTTTTTCCCCGTGGTACAGTGGGGGGGCATTTATTTCAAGAGCCCGTTATGGATTTGCACGAGCAGTTGGGCCTTTTAGCCATGCAATTTTGTTCGGCGGTGGTTTTGCTATGTTTCTGCCGCTTATTTATTATTTGCGTTACGAAAAAAACGACTGGCATCAACTGGCTTATGTTTTTTCAGGCATAGCGGTGCTCGGTGCCTTAAGCAGCTTGTCCAGCGGGCCATGGATTATGGTGATATTAGTGATTTTCTGCCTGATAGTGGAAAGGCACAAGGTATTGATTAAGCCACTGCTGATATTTTTCTTGTTATTATGTATACTCACGGAAATAACAAGCGACAGGCATTTTTATTATCCTTTGACTAACTGGATCAATGTGCTGGGTGGTGCCGGTTGGCACCGGGCCAGGCTAATCGATGTTGCTTTCCAGCATTTTGGTGAGTGGTGGTTGTATGGTTATGGTAGTGTAGATCCTGGTTGGGGCCACTTCTTTGGCATGCCCCATACGGATGTGACCAATGAGTATATCCTGATGGGAGTCCGATATGGTGTTTTTGGCATGGTAGCGCTTTGCCTTGTACTTGCAACGGCATTTCGCCGCATTATATTTACATACAAGCGAATGACACATCCGGCTATGAAATCTTTATGTTGGGCTTTCGGAAGTTTCTTGTTTGCTGTTACAGTATCCTGGATGTCCGTTAGTTTCTTTGGACAGTTGACGTCTCTGTTCTACTGTACTCTTGGAATGATCGGTTCCTTGTGCAATACAGGTTTTGACTGGCAGCTTCAAAATAGACTGTCTCTGGGGCAAAATTATCCCGCTTCGACGGTTTCTCAGATTAGTAACGATTGATTAGCAACTGATGTCGGAAAGACACACGTTGGCTACGTGTTTGATAAATTCCACTCAATTATGATGTTAATAATTGAACAATAAATCAGGAAAGCTGTGTAAGAAGAATCTCGGAAGAAACGAAAATTGGTATAAGAAGTTATCTTTAGAGTGAATCAGGTACAAAAGAACGATGCCTGGAATAGCTGCCATTTTAACGCAAAAATATGAAGTGAAAAACGCTCAGGTTATTGATGAGATGGCCTGTTCAATGTGGCACGAAGTGTTCTACAAAAAAGACACTTTAACTGAATGTTCAATACCATTTGTCGCTTGCCGTGTCCATCTTAATATAATAAACACTGCTCCTCAGCCGATCTTGAATGAGAATGGTACTCTTATGATTATGATGGACGGCGAGATTTATCAGCACGATGACCTTAAAAACAGACTTATCTCCGCCGGCCATGAATTCAAAACCGATAGTGACGCTGAACTAATATTGCATTTATATGAAAACCTGGGTGAGAACTTCCTGGACGAGCTTGACGGGAGATTCCTTGTCTTAATTCATGATATAAAAAACAATAAGACGTTAGTAGCTAATGATTATTTGGGATTGTATCGTGCCTTTTACGCCGAAATAGATGGCACATTTGTCATTGCTACTGAACTGAAGTGTATCCTGAAATTAAAAGGACACTCATTTGATTTGAACAGGGGAAAAATCCCGGAATACTTTCTTTACGGTGCTATTCTCGATGACCAGACCTTCTTTAAAGAAATTCGCCGATTACCTCCGGCTTCCTTATGGGAATACGACCACAATAGTCACGGTAATATTTCCAGAAAGAAGTATTTCGATTTTGCATGCCTTAGTAATGATACATCACTTGATAAAACCGAATTTACTCGGGAATATGCAAAATGCTTTGAGCAGATTCTGCCCGTTTACTTACGGGGGGATGTCGGTCTTTCTCTTACGGGAGGTTGTGATAGCAGGGCATTATTAGCTGTTATGACTCATCTGGGCTACTCGGTTCCTTGCTACACTTGGTGCGGACCTTATCGTGATAGCCTGGACACCAAATTGGCAAGGAAAATTGC
>Ga0307378_10000838_pt1 | contig 51567 bp, 33 predicted proteins | sample UN1MG_FD_202238 | JGI IMG/M metagenome (GOLD analysis project Ga0307378, IMG submission 202238) | Soil microbial communities from Risofladan, Vaasa, Finland - UN-1 | ecosystem: Environmental > Terrestrial > Soil > Coastal area > Acid sulfate soil | place: Finland: Risofladan, Vaasa | collected... | reverse complement strand
CGGTATGGCTTGACTGAATATTGCTCAAGAGATATGTCGTACCGCCGGTCTGCACCGGGCTGGCGTCTAAGTACCAAGTATCGACCTCGTAGCAGCCGTCAGGCGTGGCGGTGAAGCTCAGGCTGTCACCGCAATTGACCACCGTATCGCCCACCGGGTCTATCGAGCCGTTGGCGCCCGCCGAGGAGCTGACCGTGTGCTGCGACTGCTTGAAGGTGACGCTTACGGTATGCGAGGCCTGAATGTTGCTCAAGAGATATGTCGTGCCGCCGGTCTGCACCGGGCTGGCGTCCAGGTACCACGTATCGACCTCATAACACGCATCACCAGTGGCGGCAAAGCTCAGGTTGTCGCCGCAATTGACCACCGTATCGCCCACGGGGTCTATCGAGCCGTTGGCGCCGGCTGAGGAGCTGACCGTGTGCTGGTCTTGAGTAAAGGTAACGGTGACGATCTTATTGCCATCGATCGTGATGGTGTCAGGATTGGTGGTACCGGTAAGGTCGCCGCTCCAGCCAGCAAACGTCCAGCACGAGCCGGCAACAGCGGTAAGGGTCACTACGTCACCGTAGTTGTGGGTACTGGCATGATTTGGCTCTGGACTGCCCGAGTCGACGCTCACTGAGCCGCTGCCGACGGTGTATATGAGTAGAGTGTATTGGTTTGTCGCAAAGTTGGCATGCACGCTGTAGTCGGCGTCCATGGTGATGGTGGTGCTTGGAGAGTTAGGGTTGGCTACTTTGCCGGCATCGACGCCGGTGCCCGTCCAATTGACGAAATAGTAACCGAGCAGCGGCGTGGCTTCGATAGTCACGACCTCGCCCTGGTTGTAGGTGTATGGTCCGGGCTCGCCGGGCGTGGTTACCGAGCCGCCGGCGCTGGATGACGTGGTCAACAGTCGGTTGGCCGCAGTGGGTCCACTGTTTACAAACGACTCACTGCTGCCCACGGCAAAGCTTTGGACCTTGAGCCCGATTCGAAGGTAACCCGTGGCTAATTCGTCAATAGCGTCTGCGTAGCTGCCGGAGAGAGAAAAGATAATTCCAAGCGACTCATTCGGCTCGACGCCGTTGTGCTTTGTGGGCGGGTCGGCATCGGCAGAGAAACCATCGGTTGTCACGAAAGGTGGAGAGAGAAGACCGCCCGCAGGAAGGTCCTCCGGCGTGGCGTACTGTGAAAAGTCCACGCCTTCATCGCCGCCGCCTTCGTCCTCATCGATCAGTGCAGCAATCTGAAGCAGGACTCCGTCATCAAAATATACGCCCGTAATTGAGCACGCCTCCGGCCCCGTGTTTCGGAAGGTGAATAGCGCCTGGTTTGCATCGTAGGGGGTTACATCGACAAGCAGTTGTGCCTCGCCGATCGCCCCATTGGCAAGTTCTGTGGGGCCGTCTGTGGGTTCGACAATGTGGTCGAAAGTGTAGGTTACGGCGGAGGCGGCAGGCGCGGAAACACCGCACACAAGCAACATACACAACAGTTGCACGGCCACTGTTCGAGCTCTCATCCTGCCCCTGCCTACCTGAGACCTGTGAGCACTCACCCTGCGCCTGCATCCCTGCACCGGCGCACTTTCGATAGTGCTTACACCTGCCTGTTACCTCCTCCTCGAGCCACACATGGGCTGCAGAGGAACAAACTTCGGTTTGGAGAGAATATGCCGCAGTACAAATAAGCCTTCTCACCACTCCTAACACCATTTTATAACACTTAGTATTTTACACCACCCGGCCGGCTGATGTCAACTAAATTATGGGACTATTTTCGCAAAGACCCGAAAAAAACTGAGATTTCAGGCCGATTCGCAGATGCGCCCCCTGCTTGTCCGGCGTTTGCCCGCCGGTTGTTTGGCGGGCAGGCGGGTTCGTTTGCTTTGGAAATTGGGTTCCTTTGGCTTTGCTTTGGTGGGGGAGAATTTGCGATTTTTGTCGTAAGGCTTTGCAAGAAAAGGAGTTGCGTTGATTTTTGGGTTTTTGGGGAATTGGCTTTGTTCCGGCTTCGCCATCCCGGCTTCGTAAAGCACTCCGCCGGGGCAAGCAGGCTTCGCCGCGACAGGTTGGGTTCGTTCCGGCTTCGCATCCCGGCTTCGTAGAGTACTTCGCCGCGGCAGGCAAGCTTCGCCGCGATAAATTGGGTTCGTTCCGGTTAAGGCTGAAGGGGGGTTCATTGTCGTAACCCTTTGCGGTGACTGAGGTTGAGTTGATTTTTGGGTTTTTGGGGAATTGGCTTTGTTCCGGCTTCGCCATCCCGGCTTCGTAAAGCACTCCGCCGGGGCAAGCAGGCTTCGCCGCGACAGGTTGGGTTCGTTCCGGCTTCGCATCCCGGCTTCGTAGAGTACTTCGCCGCGGCAGGCAAGCTTCGCCGCGATAAATTGGGTTCGTTCCGGTTAAGGCTGAAGGGGGGTTCATTGTCGTAACCCTTTGCGGTGACTGAGGTTGGGTTGATTTTTGGGTTTTTGGGGAATTGGCTTTGTTTTGGGTTTGTTTGGGTTCGTTTTGGCTTTGGGGGCCCCTGATGGGCGAAAAATTGGGTTTGCTTTGGGTTCGTTTGGGTTCGTTTGGGTTCGTTTTTGGGTCCTGCCGGAGGGCCATATTTTGCGTAATCCTTTGCCAGATAAAGGGTTTTGAATCCGCCGGAGGCGGACAAGATTGGGTTCGTTTGTACAAAAAAGGGTGAATTTGTAGAGGATTCTCGACACTTGTCGAGTGCCTTATAGGCACGTAAGTAGCTGGATTCTCGATTCTTGATGCTCGATTCTTGCGTATATGGTGTTGGGTTGGCAAGATGGGCAATCCCAGTGAGATAGCTGCCTTATAGGCAGGTAAGATCATCTCACGGGATGAATTTTGGGGTGGGTTGGCCATTTTGAGGGGCTCCGCATTTGGTATTTAGTATTCAGTATCAGGTTGTAACATTCTGGTAGGTATTATACTCGATTTTGGAAGAAAAGTCAAGGGAGAAGGGCAAAAGAATTAGCCACGAATGAACACGAAAAGGGTCTGCCGGGGTTGTCGTCGGTAGCAAGCAATAATGTTGGACACCGTAAATTGACAGGCTCACACCAGCAGCCTAAGCAGTGAGCCAGGGTTTCCGACAACCAGGTCGCGGCCCTCCTTAGCCTGCTCCAAGGTTATTGAAGAACTGTGTGCGGCTCCGTTTCTGAAGGACTCAATGAATCGGCCCCAGTCTTTGATAAATTGCTCTTCCAAAAGACAGGCTGCCTTCTTGTGTTTCCGCAGGTGAGCAATGAGCATTGCCAATACTGGGGCCGGTTTAAGCTCTTTCCGTACTCGCAGTAGTACATGCCACATGGCTCCCATGGTGAGAGCCTTATCTTCGGAGAGAAACATCTTCAACTCACGGATAGTCCGTTCAACACTGCGCTGGTCCGATGGTGAGGGCGGAATCGGGCCAAAATCACATTTGTAGATGGTTTCATTAGATAGGAGGCCGTCTTGACGCAAGGATTCTCTGAATGATTGGAAGAACTCTTTGTGTATCTGACACTCCAGCGCTTTTGCGTACTCAATCACAACAGGCGCGTAATCTGCCTTTCCGTCGCCCAGCCTTTCGAGCTCTTTGAGAAGTATCTCGGCGGTACTCAAGAACCGTCTAACTTCATCATCCAGACCGTCCCATTCTGTTCCAAACAGCTCTATGATATCTTCTAACTGGGCGTCCCAGCCGGTATCCGGTGCGTATTTAGATTCCAACATCCTCAATTCGTGGGTCGTCTGATTGCTGAAGATGTCCATGTATTCAGCCGAGTCTGCGGGAGACTCAGCCGCGCATTGTTGTCTCGCTTCCCGTGCGGCGCCTATCGCTCTGTTGATGTCGCTAAGTCCGAGTGCATACAAGATAGACTCAACATCAACCGCGACTTTTTGGCGGATAGCTACCTCCTCGATAAAGAACTTGATGGCAAGCCTGATGGCATCTTCACCTATTTCAAGGCGGTCATCCGGCTGGGCGAAGTATGAAAAAAGTGTTAAGGCCCCAGCGAGCTTGATCGCGTTTTGCCGAACACGGACACTAAACAGAATATCGCTCTTGATCTGCGTCAGGACGAGCTCCTGTGCTTTCTCTAATTCATGAAAGAAGGTCTCGCGCAAGACAACGGTCTTGCTCTCAAAGCGCTCTTTGACGAGCGGATGTTCGGTCTGAATCGCGTAAACAAGGGTGAGGTGGTCGCGTATTTCGCCGGCGAGCCGCATCCGCATCCTGCCCATGGCCAACTCTCTTTGATTACGAGACAACTCCCTGAGACGCTGCTTTGTCATACGATGCATGCGAACAAGCATGCGGTCCTCTATGGCGTTGAAATTCGGGTCCGCTACCGTAACGCGGTAGCCGGTGTCTTTGCTAACCTGGGTATTGTAATTCGTCGAAAAGAAGCAGCTAAACTCATAGGGACCAATTGTCTCGACCTTGGTTTCGTAACGTATCCTGCCTTGTTCCAATGCTAATTTCAGCGGTTCAACCATGCCTTTGTAACGAAACCAGTCGTTAAACTCGGTCACTACAAAGTTGAACCGCTTTCCCTGGTAGGCTTCTCCTATCCTGATGAAATTGGCTGGGGTCATGCCGCCGCAATAGCGATTCAGGCCAGGTAGCCCGTGGGCGAGCACGTTTTTCGCTTCATCACCAAGCATGAGGTCCTTGACGGAGAAGGTTTTCCCCGTGCCCGGAGCGCCGAACAGCGCAAGGTGAAATCCGGTGTTGCCGGCTCGTGTACCTTCCGGATTGATGATCTCCGTTGCGGTCATCCCGTACTGGTGAGCCAAAGCTAACAGCACGTCAAAATACAACATCGGACCAAAAAGCTCTTCCAAGTAATGCGTAACCAAGGCGAGGCTCATGTGGTCGCGGCCAAATTCGAGCGTCTCCTCGAGCCGATTAGCAAGCACGTCACGAAGGTAATCCTCGAACTGCTTTTCCATCTGCTGCACGTGAGCCAGTTCGGCTTGTGCCGCCTCCGAGTTGATCACGGGCAGCTCCTGACTTCTTGGCGAGGCCAATACCCGCCGTAGTAGGGGAACCATTTCTGCATAAAGGGTATAGGTGGTGACGTCCTTCGCCGTCCCGGACAGCTTGCGAATAAGCTTAAAACCAAGCAGGCTGTCGAGCGTGTTCCTCCAGCGACGGAATCTGGCCTTGATGACGGTGAAATCCGCCTGGAATCCGGGCTGATTGAGAAAATATTCGAGCACTTCTCGGGCTTCCCGTTCGGCTGTAAGGCATTGCAGGATATCAAGCTCCAACTGGTCCCAAACATTGCCGGATCGCAGTTGCCCGTTCTGCATAGTATAATACTGCCCGAAGAAATTGTCGGGAAACGCCCCCGGCATTTTCATATTCATACCCAGCATGTTGCGGGTTGTGCCGTTTATGGCCTCGAGAAAGTGTTCCTCGCTCAGGCTATTGGCGTATGATTGCGCCTGGATAACGCTCATATTCAGACATTTCTGGAGGAGCTCACGTCGTTCCTGCAATTGGTCAGGAGAAAGATCCATTATTGCGCCCCGTTAAGAAAACGTCTTATCTTCTCAAACTCAACCGTGTCGAGGCTGTTTCTAATTTTCAAATCCTCAAGATACATGTACCCGATTTTCTTGTGCAATCCGTCTTTTCGGTTGGCGGGTGAGCCAAGTTTGTTGCGCACTTCGTTGCCGCGCGATTTTGGCACAACCAGATAGAGTTCTATCTCTGACTCCGGCGCAGCGGTCAATAGATTTCTGAACCTGTCAATCCCGCTGGTGATAGTGCTGGTTCGTTCAACTTCGAAGGCGGCCACAATACCCTTGCCTCCGTTGTGCCAGAGAACGTCTATCTGTTCAATGATTTCACGGGCAGGTTTGGGCATTCCCTTGACCCGCTGCGGCAAGTCGCTGCTCATCTTCCGAAACTCCGCGTATTTTATCTGTTCCGTTCGTCCGATGTGTGCCTTCAAATTCCGGCTACTGGCTATCTCTACTAATCGCGCAATCGCAAGGTCATGGTCCGATTCCTCACTTGTGGCTAAGCGATATTCAACGTCTGCCCCAAGTTCTGCAAAAAGTTTCTCTCGCTCGATGTCTTCCTTGAGCTTCCAGACCTTTCGACCCGCCTTCCCTTTGCTTACCTTGCCCGCCGCTGCTTGCGAAATCGGAATAAGTTTGGCAATACTGTTTAAGACCGATTGAATCTCTCTCGCTTCCGCCATGTTGGAGTTTATAAGGTTCTCGTAAATTTTACTGAGAATATCGTCCTGTGTTGCAAATCCCCGTGAGTAAAGTAATCGCTTTATCAAATACTCTATTCTTGCTTCCACAGGCACAAAGTCCAGTTCCTCGTATGATTTTTTATAGTGTTGTTTGCTATATTCCTCAAGCGCATGCTTCAGGTCGTCGCCGGGATTGGATTTCACCTGCCACTTGCCATCCTTTTCGTCAAAATTATTGGTCAAATAGGGAACAAGCTCCTTTTCGCTGATTTTATCAAGAAGATTATTATTCAATAGCCACGGCATCAGCTTCATATAGATGAGCGAGAGCGACGCCCCTTTATGGTGGAGGACCGCTTCTGCCGCAAGACGTTCAATCTGTCGGCCTATCTCAGCATGCTCAATCTGCCTGAATTCCGGTTGCTTTTCCACCTTCTGAAACGACAAAATAAAATCGCCGAGCATCGAACCGCTGCGACGGGTTTGTATTGTTTGTGTGTAATTGGCAATGGGCGGCTGATATATCATCCCGTCATGTTCGGCGAGTTTGAATCCAGCGTCGTGTGCAGCCAGATGTATCGCATTCCAAACCTTAAACTCCTTGTTATGGAATGTCATTACCATCCATCGTCCTGGTTTCAGCGCGCGATGACATTCTCGGAACACTTCGTACAGCAGCGTTCTGTACTCGGAAAGCCCCTTCTTGTGTTCTTTGCTGACGACGGCTTCCTCCTCATCATCAATGAGACCATTGCAGTCAAGAATACCACCTACCCATGCCCAGTAAAAATTGCACAGTTCCGCATACAGCACATTGTTCCCGTACGGAGGATCCGTAATCACAACATCTATAGAACTGTCCGGCAGAGGCAACTTCGTAGCGCTGCCCGTCCAGATGAATGCTGTGGAGGTTTCCATTAGCTCTTCGTACTTTTCTGCCGTCACGCACTTTCCGCCAATCTCTTTGGTCGAATAGTCTTTTCCTGACTTGATAGATCTAGATCTGTTTTTCCACGCCTGCCAAGGATTTATTTCGCAAAATACTTCGGGCAGCCAATAAGTGCTGCTTGCCCACTCAATCGGATTTCCCCCTTGCCAACCCTTACTTCGAAAGACCATCTTATTAGTAAACCTGAGAGAGGCGCTGAATACGAATCCGAGAAGGTCTCTAACTGACAGATCGACCTTGTCTTTGGCATTCTTGATATATGTGCCGATCAAAGTATTAGCGAACAAGTTACGTGGCGTGAAGAACTGGTCGAAACGCTTGATATGTGCATTGTAAGGTCGTCTCAAATCCCACCAGTCGGGCATCTCCAAAGTCGGATGCCAGAGGCCATCTTGTTTAATCCTGTCTCTATGATTTTCTGCAACTGAGCGGGCCAGGTCTATGTCCCTCTCTGTTGGCTGGAACTCGCCCTTATGACGGCACTTGGGACAAACAACATGCACGCTTATCAAAACATCTTCCAGACGCTTGCATTCAGACGGACGCCACTCACCCTTGCATCCCTTGTGGTAACATCTATACTTGCCTGCTGACACGCCGGCAACCTTCTCGCCTTTTCCCGCACGCTCCGCTTTGTGTAGCTCAACTATGTTACTGCATTCCCTGCACTCGACAACGTTGCTCCATTCGAACCAATCAGCCGGGACTTTCTTGCCGCACTTAGGACACGTGGTCAGATACAGTTTCTCTATTTTCTCGCGGCATGCGGCTTCGACGTGCTCGAATGCATCTTTGAGTTCGTCCATATCGACGTCAATCACTTCCATGCGTGTGATGAACGTGGCTAAAGGGTTGATGTCCACGCCGATGACTTTGCGCCCTAGTCGAAGACCCTCAACGACCGTAACGCCGCCCCCACAGAAAGGGTCGAGTATGATGCTCCCGGGATTCGAGTAGTGCTCGATGAGGGACCGAAAGACGCTCCAGGGCCGCCGGGCAAAATATCTGTGCATCTTATAAACCGGCGTATGGGGCTTGGCGACCACCGCGTGATCGATAGGTTTCAGGTTGTCCAAATCCTTCAAGTCGTCGGCCATACTCCCCGTATCTCCTTTGCCTAAACCTCATCGCGGCAACAACAACGAAACCAACCTACCACAATATGCTTCTGTTGGCAATTGTCGTTTCTCCATTATCCAGCCGCGTGCCTGTGCGATGTTACCCCTCGCGTCTGGCGTGCGCTCTGCCCTCTGTGCCCTCTTTGGCTGGGGGTCTTCCGCCATTCTCTCGAGCCTTGGCAATTGCTTGTCCGCGCTGTACGTTATCTCCGATAGGTCTCATCCAGGGTAAGGCCTAAATACCGCAAATAAATTTGGGGTCTAACCATTTCTTAGATTGCCGCGCTGCGCTCGCAATGACGAAGACGAAGTAGCTTCGGAGGAAGTATGCGTTCACGGGTGCAGGCGTCCAGCGGTAGGCATTTTACGGGGCGGGGTGGGAAAAATCAAAAAGTTTTTATTTTTACAGGATTTGCGTGGACCTGAAGGTCCACCCTACATTTTGGATTGCGTGACCCGGGATGGGGTCGGGTCCGCCTAATCCGCCAAGTCCGCCTCGGCGCCAAACAACCGGTGCGTAACCGGCGGGTAAACGGCGGGCAAGCAGGGGTGGGGAAACAAGGGGACCCGCAAGACAGGCCCGCCAAAAGACGCGGCGGGTAAACTTCGGGGCTAACCATGTAATTGATGCGTCGCCGGGCAAGGCAAATCCGCCTACGGCGGACAAGTCTGCCGGCGTTCCTCGTCTGACTGAACGCGGAAAACGCCCCTATTGTCAACCTCTGATGGTTCGAGTTCTACCTCTTTATGTAAAGGCTGCCGGGCAATTCCTTTGTCAGGCCCTTGAGCCGAAGTGAAATGAGGCTCGCATTGACCCTTCCAGGCTCCAAATTGGTCTCGCCGATAATTTGGTCCACGTGCAAAGGCTCCCGACTCAGGCACTCATAAATCGCTTTTTCATCATCGGTCAGCTTCAGCGTGGTCGCATCGAACAGCGGCGAGTCCATTGTCTCGGATGCCTTCTTGGCCGCCGAAGTCACGTGGTCCTGCAGCTGCTCACCGACGTATCCGAGCGCCTCCATAACGTCCTCCACCGACTCGATAAGCCTCGCTCCTTCCTTTAACAACTGATGGGCGCCCTTGCTCAGCGGCGAATCGATTTTGCCGGGCACGGCCATCACCTCCCGGTTGTTCTCGAGGGCCGCTCGTGCCGTGATTAGGGCCCCTGAATTCAAGGGCGCCTCGACCACGATTGTCCCTAAGGATAGTCCTGCAATTATTCTGTTTCGGGGCGGGAAGTTCTCGGAGAGCGGCTCATAGCGCAGCGGCAGCTCGCTGATGCAGGCCCCGGATTCGGCTATGAGCTCGAATAGTCTGTTGTTTTCGGGGGGGAAGATATTAGCGAGGCCGCAGCCCTGTACGGCGATGGTTCGGCCGCCGGCCGTCAACGCTCCGTGATGAGCGGCGGTATCAATCCCGCGCGCCATGCCGGAGACAATTGTGAAGCCGGCTGAGCCTAACAGGTGCGCAAACCGCGAGGCCTGCTCCCGGCCGTAAATGCTGCACCGCCGGGTTCCGACGATTGCGATGGCCAGGTTATCCTGCCGGGTCAGACCGCCCTTGATGTAAAGGACCGGCGGCGGGTCGTAAATCTGCCGCAAAACGGGCGGATAGCGCTGGTCGCAGATGTGGATTATCCATACCCCCAGCTTCTCGGCCAGCTCCAGCTCGGCCTCGGCGTCAAATCGGTTGCGCGTTCCGGCAATTGCCTCGGCGGTCTTGAAGCCGATACCGTCTATTTTCGTCAGCTCACTGACCGACGCCCCCAATGCGAGGTCAACCGTGCCGAAGTGCTTGAGGAGCCTGGAAAACGTGACCGGACCGACGTTATCGGCTCCGAGCAATTTGAGCCATTTGTCAATGCCTGCGGCATTTTGCTGTGCTTTGGCCATTCTCGCTGCGCTCCCGCACAGAAGTTGATTTGAGCGATAGTCTAAGCAATAATTGCCCCAAGTCAAGGCAAAGCCGACAGTTTTTTGCTTTTCTTCGATAAGCCCTTTTGTTAAAATAGGATAACTGTTGGCGGGGACGGTCCGTCAGGGGTGGTTTTTGCATAAAAACGGCGGGAAGAACCGTCTTCAGGTTGTTATCAGAATCGCAGCAGATTGAGGTAGATGCCCACGGGCAAGGTTTGTTAAGGGCAAAGTTTGCAATAAACATAGGAAAAAGCCCGTCTTTAACTGAGCCAAGAGGGTATTTTCGGCGTCAGATAAGCAATGTCGGAGAAGCGTATTGTGTTGTATGAGCGTAAGCGACTGACCTCGTTGTTCCGGGCACTTTGTGCCGCGGCGGCCCTTTGTCTACTCACCGCGCCGATGGGGTGTAAGGCGCCTTCGGAATACCGGCTCAAAGCTGACGACGTGGCAAACTCTATAATTCAAGAAAAGCAGGCGGCGGCTCTCGGCCAAGCGCAAGAGTTCAGCATAGAGAGGCCAAGTGATATCCTTCGTCGGCGGCTCCTGGCGGACCAGAATCTGCCACTTTCGAGCAACGCCTCTTTGGGAACCGACCGGCTCGAACCTATCGACCATTGGCCTGAAAAGGATTACCCGAAGGAGAACGAGTCATCATTGAACCCGGTTGTCCTGCTCGATAACCCAAAGCAGGTCAAAATGTCGCTGATGCAGGCCCTGCAAGTCGGCGCTCAGAACAGTTTCGAATATCAAACACTCAAAGAAGACATTTTTCAAGCGGCTCTCGATCTCGACCTCGAACGCAACGAATTTCGCAACATCTTTGTCGGGCAGGTCAGCAGCCTTGCCAGCACAAACACCACCGGCGACCGCACGGTCAGCGGAGTGGAGAACAGCGCTTCAATCGGCGTGACCAGGACCCTCGAAAACGGCGCTGAGTTGAGCACGGCTTTGGCAATCGATCTTGCCAACCTCCTGACCATGGGCGGCGCTTCATCCTTCGGCATCACCGGGGACGCATCTATCGCGATCCCCCTGCTCAGGGGCTCCGGAAAGCACATCGTAAGAGAACCTCTCACGCAGGCTGAACGTAATGTCGTATATGCAATCTACGACTTCGAAAGATTCAAGCAGACCTTCGCCGTTGAGGTCGCACAGGGGTACCTCGGAGTTCTCAGACAGCTTGATTCGGTGCGAAATGCCGAAACCAACTATCGCAGCGTGATAGACTCGGCTCGTCGCTCGCGCTGGCTGGCGGACGCCGGACGACTTTCCGAAGTCCAGGTTGACCAGGCGGTGCAGAACGAGCTGAGGGCGCGACAAAGCTGGATAAGGGCAATGGAGTCATTCAAGGGTACGCTCGACTCGTTTAAGAATCTGCTCGGTCTGCCCCCGGACGCTCAGATTGAGCTTGATAGGGCCGAACTGGAGCAGTTGGTTGCTCCCGCATCTGAAATGATAGCTGATATAGTCCAACAAGACGAGGCGGAGCCGAACAAGGCGCCTGCGCCCGCGGGCGCGCCGGTGGAGCTCCCGCCGCCAACCACAAAAGACGCCGGCCCGCTGGAGATGAATGAACCTGATGCGGTGAGGCTGGCTCTCGATAATCGTTATGATTTGCAGGTTGCTCAAGGCGGCGTTTACGATGCCCAAAGGGCGGTAGTGGTGGCAGCCGACGCATTACGGGCGGAGCTGACTCTTCTTGGGGCCGCCGCGATTGGCGAAGGGCGGTCGATTGGTTCGGCTACTGACGACGACGGCGAGCTTCGATTTGACAAAGGGGTGTACTCGGCCTTGTTTACCCTTGATCTGCCATTGGAAAGAACGGCCGAACGCAATGCTTACCGCAATAGTTATATTTCTCTCGAGCGGGCCGTCCGCAATGTTCAGATTCTCGAAGATAGGATCAAGCTCAGTGTGCGCCAGAGGCTTCGTGACCTGCTTGAATCGCGCGAGAGCCTCAAAATTCAGGCCAAATCCGTTTTGCTCGCTGAGAAGCGTGTCAAGAGCACCGAGTTCTTTCTCCAGGCCGGAAGAGGGCAAATACAAATCCGCGACCTGCTGGATGCCCAGAATGACTTGCTTTCAGCACAGAACGCCCTGACCCTGGCCGCCGTCAATTACAGAATAGCCGAACTGCAGCTCCAAAGCGATATGGGACTGCTTAAGATCGATGAAAAAGGTTTATGGCGCGAATACTCGCCGAAGGAAGTTGCCAATGCCCGAAAATAGCCCGACAGTTCGCTCTAATACAAACAAGTACTTGATAGCCGTTGTTGTTCTCCTGGCGGCCGTCGCCATCAGTATTGGTGCGGTGAAACTCGCCGGCTTCGGTAATGACGACGGCTCGACAACCAATCATGCCACTTTCGCCGTCAGGCGGGGCCCGCTCAGGATTAGCGTCACCGAGTCCGGAACAATTAAGGCCCGAGAACAGATCATCGTCAAAAGCGAGGTCGAGGGAAGAACGTCTATCATGACGCTGATTCCCGAAGGGACACGCGTAAAGAAGGGAGACCTGCTGGTCGAGCTGGACGGAAGTCAGTTGCTCGATAACAGGATCGACCAGGAAATCACGGTGCAAAATGGCGAGGCCGCTTTTATCGGGGCCCGTGAGAATCTGGCGGTCATCACAAACCAGGCACGGAGCGATGTCGATGTCGCCGAGCTTACCCTCGAATTTGCCAAGCAGGACCTGGCGAAATACCTCGAGGGGGAGTATCCGAATCTGCTCACCGAAGCCAGGGTGCAGATTACCCTCTCCGAAGAAGAGCTTAAACGTGCCGAGGAAAAAGCAAAATGGTCGCGGACGCTTTTTGACGAGAAATACATCTCGCAGACTGAGCTGCAGGCCGACGAATTAGCTGCAAGCAAGGCAAAGCTGAATCTCGACCTGGCCAAAAACAATCTCACTCTGCTCGAGAAGTTCACTTACAAGAGAAACCTCGCACAGCTCAACAGCGACGTCAAGCAGGCCGAAATGGCGTTCGAACGAACAAAGCGAAAAGCCACGGCGGATGTTGCGCAGGCCGAAGCGGACCTCAAAGCAAAGCAATCCGAATTCAGCCGCCAGCAGGATAAGCTCAAGAAGATTGAAGAGCAGATTGCAAAAACCACGATATACGCCCCTGCCGATGGGTTGGTGATTTACGCTACCAGTGCGCAGTCGGGCGGCCACCGCAGCTCAAGAGAGCCTCTGGATGTGGGCCAGGACGTTCTCGAACGTCAGGAGCTGATATATCTGCCAACCGCCTCATTGGCGAACGCCGAAGTTGCCGTTCACGAGTCCAGTCTGAAAAAGGTTCAGCTTGGTCTTCCGGCGATAATTACCGTTGACGCACTGCCGGGCAAGACGTTTGTCGGAAGTGTTGCCCGCATCGCCCCGCTGCCCGACGCACAGAGTGTATGGATGAACCCCAACCTTAAAGTTTACAATACTGAGATATACCTCGACGGCAATGACGTCTCTCTTCGCACGGGCATGAGCTGCAAAGCCGAAATCATAGTGCAACAGTACGAAAACGAGCTGTACATACCCGTCCAGGCAGTTTTGCGGATCGCCGGAGAGACAACGGTTTACGTCGTAAACGGCAACAACACCGAACCTCGTAAGATCGAAATCGGCATGGACAACAACCGAATGGTGAGAGTCATCAGCGGCCTCGAAGAAGGCGAGCTCGTGATGCTTACTCCCCCCCTCAAGGCTGCCTCTGTGGACGAGTCGGCCGAGAGGATTACTCCGGAAACGACTCCTCTCGAAGGCGATGCTGAAGAAGTTTACAGGCGCGTTAACGAAAAACTCGAGGAGAGAGTAAACGGCGCGGAGGAATACGGTCAGCCGCCGCGCGAAACCGAGATCAACCAGGAGGACAGAAAGGGTCGTGGTCCTTCGGACGACTCCGGAACAGAAAAAAAGGGCGGTGGAAAAAGACAAAAAAGGGGCAAGAGATTTGAAAATATTTCGGACGCCGAAAGGGAGAAGATGCGCGAAAGATTCAGGAACATGTCCCCCGAAGAAAAAGAGAAAGTTCGACAGCAACGGGAAAGTGAAGACAGGTAAATGGATAATGTTTCGTCTTGCATCACGAACAATGAGATAATCCGGCTGGAAAATGCGGAGAAAATCTACCAGATGGGAAAGCAGCAGGTACGGGCCCTGGCCGGAATCAATATATCTTTCAAACAAGGCAGCTTCTGGGCCATTATGGGTCCGAGCGGCTCGGGCAAAAGTACCATGATGAATGTTCTGGGCTGCCTGGACCGCCTCAGCGCAGGCCGCTATTTTCTTGAAGGCCACGACGTAAGCAGCCTCGGCGACGCCGATCTCAGCGAGCTTCGGCTCAGACATCTGGGCTTCATCTTTCAGAGTTTCAACCTGATACCCCAGTTGACCGTCCAGAGGAATATAGAGCTGCCGCTGTATTATCTTGGATGGGATGCGCGCGAGAGTGCGGAGCGGGCGCAGGCGCTTGCCTACCGTGTGGGACTCGAAGGCAGACTGGACCATCGCCCGACCGAGCTTTCCGGCGGTCAGATGCAGCGGGTGGCCATAGCCAGAGCGCTGGCGAACGACCCGGATATAATTTTTGCCGACGAGCCGACCGGTAATCTGGATACGGCAACGGGCGAGCAGATTCTAGAAGTGCTGGATGAACTTAGTGAGCATGGCAAGACCATTATCATGGTGACACATGAAGTCAACGTGGCCGCGCACGCAACGCACCGCCTGCACATGTTAGACGGGCTGATCGAACGAATCGACGGGGACTACTGATGCACCAGCTAAGGGTCATCCGAAATATCTGGTCGGGTATTGAGAACCTGCTGCTGCACAAGCTGCGGTCTCTGCTCACGATGTTAGGCATTGTGTTCGGGGTGGGCAGCGTGGTGGCTATGCTGAGCGTGGGCGAGGGCGCGAGCAAGGAAGCGTTGGACCAGATTCGCAAGCTCGGCAGCAATAACATAATCATCTCGGCAATCAAGGCCGCAGAAGACGAAGCGGCTACTACCACGCATTCACACATGAGCATCTACGGGCTGACATACGAAGACAATGCCCGCATCAACGAAAGCTTCGGCACGATAAGACGGTCCGTGCCGGTAAAACTCATGCGAAAAGAATCACGTCTGGGCGAAAGGGCCATGGAGCTGCGAGTGGTTGCAACAACGCCGGCGTGGTTCGAGCTTGTCCCCAGGCCCATTATCGCCGGACGCATCCTTACGCCGGAGGACATGGACAATCAGGCGGCCGTGGCGGTTCTTACCGAGTTCGGCGCCCGCAAAATTCTCGCTACCGAGAGTACGATAGGCCAGCATGTCCGCATAGGCAGCGATGTCTTCGAAGTAATAGGAATTGTCAAGAGCGAGGGAGGCGAAGCGGGAAATATTCAAATACCCGACCAGCAGGTGGACGTTTACATCCCGATAGACGTGGCACGCAAATACTTCGGCGATATCACCACAAGGACGACCTCCGGCGGAAGAGAGAGCGAGATGGTAGAGCTGCATCAAATTATTGTCGAGGTGGACGAGACTGAAAACGTCGAGCCGACCGCCAACGCAATAGAAAAAATGATAGAGCGGTTCCACAAGAAGAAGGATTACGAGGTGACTGTGCCGCTGGCCCTGCTCAAACAGGCCGAGGATACAAAACGAAGGTTCAATATTGTCCTGGGCTCCATCGCGGGCATCAGCCTGCTCGTCGGCGGCATCGGAATTATGAACATCATGTTGGCTACAGTCACCGAGAGAACCCGCGAAATCGGAATACGCCGCGCCATCGGGGCCAAGCGCAAACAGATTATCAGCCAGTTCCTGATTGAGACAAGCGTACTTTCGACCATTGGCGGACTCATCGGAATCGGCTTCGGCGTGCTCGTACCGGTCCTCATTACGTACTTCGCCGGCATGCCCACGGTGATTACGCCGGAGAGTATTTTGCTGCCGCTCTTCATCAGCGCCGGCGTCGGCCTCATCTTCGGCTTATACCCCGCCGTACGCGCCGCAAAAGTCGACCCCATCGTCGCCCTCCGTCACGAATAGCTCAATTATTGTCAGTCCAATAGCTCACGCCGACAACCAACCACTCCAACACAGCATGAAAGTGCGCACTTACTGCGGAGGGCTCTCGGCAAGCACAGGCCGGACAATCAGCGTTTCTGTAGTACTATGCCGGCGACGATTAGGACCAGGCCTGTTATTGTTGAGAGGAAGATTTGTTCGCCGACTACGAAGTGGATCAGCACTATGGAGAAAAAAGGAATCAGGTAAATCAGGTTGGCGATATGGGCGGTTGTCTTCGAGAGCTTCAGGGCCTTGAGCCAAAGCAGGAAAGTAATCCCCATTTCGAAAAGGCCTATATAAACGGCGCCGGCTGCACCCTTGACGCTCGGCAGGCGAAAGTCTGAAAACAGAAGCATCGCAAGAAATACGAAGCACGAGCCGAACGCAAAATTCAGAAATAGTTTTATAATCTCATCGCGCTTGTCCCTTATATTGTATATCCAGAACAGCGCCCATATCACCGAGCTGCCCACCGCCAGCGACACTCCGGCGACATCGGTCGTGCTCCACGCCAAAATGTTGCCGTGCGTCCCAATGACGATGACTCCGCCAAAACTTATAAGTATCGCAATGATGCTTCTTCCTGTGATTTTTTGCTCGAGCAGCGGGATGGAAAGCAGGACGAGCATTATCGGCCAGGTGAAGTTCAAAGTCAGCGCCTCCTGCGCGGGTAGTCTCGAATACGCTGTGAACAAGGCAACATAATAAAGGCACGGATTCAGTAAACCCAGCAACGCAGAATGTATGTAGTCCTTCGCTGCAAATGTCTTTAACAACTGGAGCTTTTTCGAAAATGCAGCCAAGCAGAAGAGAACGCCCATAGAAACAAGCGACGCCAAGAACAACAGCGGCAGCACCTCGACATGACGCAGCGTAATCTTAAAAGCCGAACCAACGGTCGACCACAAGAGGACCGCTGCAATCGCACAGGAATATGCTTTTCTCTGGTCTGTCATTCCTTCTTTACCCACGGCGCCAAAACGCAGACTCTCCAATTCCCGTAAATTAGCAGGTTTGCCGAAAGACTACAATAGCAACGTCGTCGCGGCAAAAAGCCTTTTGGGAGAGCGACGTATTCGAAGATAGCGGCGTTAAGCAGCCTTGGATAAATTTTTAGCAATAATCTGATTGAGACTTCGCCTGAGCCTGGTCTATTTTTGGATTGCCGCTTTCGCGGCAATGACAGGGGGTTGTGATTATCCAAGGACTTTCTAACAGCACTTCAGTTGGATTCGGCGAAGCTTTGCGCACAGCTTTTCGGTTAAGAGAAACAGGAAAAGCCCACTATTTATTGCCGGCGGATAAAAAATTTTTCCGGCCTTTCCCTTGCGGTTATCGGGGTTAAACGGGGGAAACTGCTTATGGCGTGGGAAGGGATTCTATCTGCTAAGTTGAAGTTTGGGGTCAGCCCAGTAAGAATGAAAACTTCGGCGCTGTCCGGCGCTCTTGCCTGACTTAGTTGGTCTCTGCGATGTGCTCTTGACGCCGGCGGAAAAAGATTCAAGAGAACAAATAGCATCAGCCGATGGATGGAATAAAGTAAATAATAGTGACTCTGAATAATGACCTATCGGGCCATAATTGGTTTGGACTTACAACGCCGCCTTTCGACAACACGCACAAGGCAGAGCGAAATCAAGGCCGAGTGAGCAAGAGCCAATAAAGGTAAAGGAAAGAGTCGCTTAAGAAAAAGGGAGAGCTTATGAAATGAAGCTCTCCCATTTTTATTTGCACGTGTCGGCCGCTGCAAAATCATCAGATCCCACAAATTAGTTCACCACAGGTCGGCCAACAGCTATTTTCCAAAGGTGACACGGGCGCGCTTAGTATCAGCAACCCGTACAATCAGCTCACTTGAGGCGCCGCGCTGTGTCAGACATATTCAATTGTAGCGGGCGGCTTGGGCGTCAAATCATACAGACAACGGTTGACTCCATCTATTTCGGTGATTCTCGCACAAATGCGATTGAGCTTGTCCCACGTAAGCCGCGTCACCGTGGCGGTTCGCGCATCGGTACTCTCGATACAACGCACAACGATGATGTGGCCAAATTCGCGCTTGTTATTTCGAATACCGGTGGCGCGGTCGTTGAGCAGCACGGCCAGATATTGGAACGCCCCGCTGTCACTCAGCTCTTCTTCTACAATTGCCGTCGCAGCCCGCACTATTTCCAGCCGTTCCGGCGTCACCTCACCGACGATGCGGGCCGCCAGGGCCGGACCCGGGAATGGAATCCTCTGGCAAATCTCCGCCGGCAGCTCAAGGAATTTGGCTACCTCGCGAACGCCGTCTTTACGCAAAGTCTTTAGAGGCTCTACAACCGAGTAACCGTAAGCCTGCTGTGGGTCAATGCCAATCTGCGCAAGGATATTATGCTGCCGCTTGATTCCGGCAACCGTCTCCTCGATGTCGGTCAGAATCGTGCCGTGAAGAAGGAATTTCGCGCCCCATTCTTTCACTAAACGCGCAAAAACCTTCGAGTAGAACGTCTCTGTGACTGCCTGTCGCTTCTCCTCCGGGTCGGTCAGGCCCGCCAGAGCAGATAGAAAATCCTTACGCGCGTCCACCAGTTCTACATGGATCCCCATGCCGGCGAAAACCTCAACCACATGCCGCGGCTCGTCCTTGCGCATCAGTGCGCTATCTACAAAAACCGTTTTGAGCCTGTCCCCCAAGGCACGATGCCCGAGCACCGTCACCAGCGAGCTGTCCACACCGCCGCTCAGCGCGTTGATCGCCTTCGCGTCCCCTACGGTCTGTTTGATACAGGCAACCTGTTCCTCTACAAATCTCGCACAATCCATTGCAAGCTCCTTACAAAAATCTCATAAACGATGCGCACAGTACGGACAGAACTGCTTATGCACCACTTCTTCTGGCGGCATTGCGCCGGCAGCCCCTCGGCAGCCGTCCGGGCAGCACTCTACCACCTGCACCAGAATCGGTCAAGCCCGGTTGCCGAATTCTCATTGCCTCAAGCTAACGGAACATCTCAGAAGCGCCATTTGGCCTTTAGGATCACCTTTTGCCGTGCAACCGAAGCATACGTGCACTCCCAGGCGCCGCTGCCCGGCGACCGGCAACAAATAGCTAATGCCGTTTCTAAAAAGTTACTGCCACTTTTTTGGTCATTGTGAGGCCTGCACAGCAGGCTGTGGCAATCTCAAATCCAATAATACTAAAACTGGTTGGGACACGGAAAAGTTGTACTGTTTTATTGGAAACGGCACTAATAAGCATCTCACCGAAGCACCACCCAGCCGCCGGCGCAACACCTGTGCTCCCGTCCGCCCAAAACAGTAGTTCCCAGCCGCCCACGCCAATTAAAGCCTTATGGTACGAGATGGCCGCACCTACGGCAGGAAGTCCCGTAGCCGCAGAGCGCACCGGCAGGCCTGCAAATAAGAATTTCTAATCGAACGTTCACAAACTGTAATGTAAAATGCTCGGTATGGATTGTGCTCCCGCCAAGCCCCCTTCCTTAAAGTCTTAATTGTCAATATCTTATAACTGAGAAAAGGGAGTAGATCATAATATGTCATCCTTTTTGCCATTCAAATGTTTGACTTGGGCGCGGACACTTGATATACTAATGTTTTTATGCCAAAGTCGTTGAGAATAACTCGGAAGAAACGCTCAAGCCAAACCTCTGAGGTCCGTAAGGTTGAGTCAAAAAAGCCTTTTAAGACTTACGAGGATGCGCTGAGCTACCTGTTTGGCAGGACGGATTACGAAAAAGAGGCGCGCGTCAGCTATAATGTTACGACTTTTAACCTCAAAAGGATAGAGAAGCTGCTCTCGCTTGTTGGCAGCCCCCACAAAAAGGTCGCTACCGCCCACATAGCCGGCACAAAGGGAAAAGGCTCGACCGCCACGATGCTGGCCAAAATGCTCGAGGCCAACGGCTACAGCGTCGGCCTATACACATCACCGCACGTCGTAAGCCTCCACGAGCGGATCATGGTCGATTCCCAAATGATTACCCGGCCCGAAATGCTCGGGCTGCTCAACCGGATTCACGCACCCGTCGAGAAAATGGCAAAGAATGATAGTCCTACATTCTTCGAGATTATGACCGCCCTGGCATTCATGCATTTTGTCGACAAAAAGGTCGATATCGCCGTCGTTGAAACCGGCCTCGGCGGCAGACTGGACAGCACAAACGTTATCAAGCCAAAAGTCGTCGGAATAACCAGTCTCAGCATAGACCATCAGCGTCAGCTCGGCAACACTATTGACAGTATCGCCAAAGAAAAAGCCGGCATCTTCAAACGCGGCGTCCCCGTTGTTACTGTGCAACAGGACCCTGCTGCCATGCAGGTCCTCAGATCGCACGCCACCAGTGTCAAAGCGCCGTTGAGCGTTACCGGCGGCGACATCGACTTTTCGTACAGATTCGAGACCTCGAGAGAACACGGTCCGCATACGAGAATCTGCCTCAGCACGCCAACCAGCAAATTTGAACATCTGCGCGTGCCCCTATACGGCAAACATCAGGCTATCAACTGCGCTTTGGCACTGGCCATGCTCGACAAACTCAAGTCAAGCGGCTTCAGCATCGACAATGAAAAGGCCACACGGGGCTTGAACAGCGTCTCTCTGATAGGGCGAATGGAAATGATCTGCGACGACCCGAGGATCATGATCGACGCCGCCCATAATGCCGCAAGCGTCGACGCATTGATACACGCAATAGGACAGAATATTCCTTACGATTCCATGGTGGTGATTTTCGGCTGCAACAGTGACAAGGATGCTGAGGGTATGCTCCGCCGGCTCCAGTATGGCGCCGACAAGGTGATTTTTACCCACAGCAGCTCGGCCAAGGCGATGTCTCCCACCGATTTGGCCGAGATGTATACCGAAATAAGCGGCAAGATGTGCCAGACCGCCTTCACTCTCAGCGAAGCATTGCGCCTCGCAAAGAGCGCCGTCAGCAAAGAGGATTTGATTTGTATTACCGGCAGCTTTTATCTGATCGGCCAGGCGAAGGTCCTTTTTCAGCCCACTTGTATCCTGCAAGCAAAGTGACGCGTTTCTATGTCCGGCGGCGGCAGGAGCCCGGGTTCTATATGCCTCCACCCTATCGCAGCAACAGCCAGCGCCGGAGAATTCATGCACCAACGCCTCCCGATGTGCAAGCCCTGTTTACCTTTCAGTGCCTACCATCTCTTCGTTTGCAGGATACTGTTGCGCTCAACGTTTAACTGTCTTTCTCTGTCCCGGTAGGACTGAACGAGCTGAGTGTCTCTCCGGCTATTGGCCAAACCCTGCAAATAGCGGGAGGCGGTAAGGGCCGCGACGATTCGGTGATGATAACCGTCTTTGCCGGCCCAATCCGTTCTGTTTTCATCGAATCGCTTCAGATAATCCTCGCAAAATAGGGTAACCTCGGCGCGGAGTTCGGAGAACTTCATCCCCGCATAGTAAATCTCACTCATGGGGGCCTGTGACTGATTCAGCTCGAACGCCTTAAAGGCGAGATCGAGACCCTGCCGACGCTGGCCCTCGTTGCCCCGAAGAAGGTGGTGCGCCTTGATAAGATTTCTTTCGAAATCGTCCGGATAGAAGGTGCTGCCGTTGAATATGCCCTCGTAAAGTGCCTTTGCCTGCGGTTCGTCCATGTGCACAAAGAGCTTCTGTTTGTTATTAAGGAACACCAGAATCCACTTGCCGCTGTGCTCCAGTCCCTTGACAAAAGAGGTATCGAACTGGCCCGAAGGCATCAGCACCGCCCAGACGTCCTCCGACCTCAACTGGCTCGTAATCCAATCGCCAATCTCCTTATATTGGGAAGCCTCCAGTCGCTGCCGGCGGGCCCTTGCGTCGGCCTCGCGTGTAGCTGCAATCTGGCCCCCCGACATAATCTCCGACCAGCGGTCGTAAACCTTGATCATATAGGCCGCTTGGGCTCGACCGTCCATGAAGAGCAGCAAGGGGGTTCTGCCCGTATTCGGGTCCGGGTCCTGGCCCCAGGCTATGAAGCCCCCTTCGGTCCAGTAATTGAACATCTTGCCCTTCATTTTGTTCTCTCTTATAAAGTCAAGGGCGTAAAAGGGTTTCGCATCCGAAGCGGTCATCCGCATGAAGACGGAGCTGAGCTTGGGGTCGGTGGGCCACGCATCCAGATAAACACACTTGAATTTGAGCGCCCACCAGGTGCCCAGCCCCACAACCACCGCCGCCCCGACCACGACAAACAAGGCCTGGAGCCAACTCGGCATCGTCGGAACAACGAGCTGGCTCTTCTTGCCCGACCGCGAATTGGCCGCGCCTTTACCGCCCAGCCGCCTGTGAAAGCCCGATGCCGCCGAAATGCTTCGAGCCATCTGGTCGATGAACATGGCAAGAACGGGGCACGCGGCGATACCGGCCATCGGGATGAAGCGTCTCGACCGGTAAGCCATATAAACCGTAAGTGCAGCAATGGCCATCAGTGACAAATCTATCTTGGCCGACTGATAGGGCTCACCTTCGGTCTGGTCCTGTTCTTCACGCGGCAGCCGTGCCAGAAACCGGCCGACCAGGCCCGGCAACAGCCACACGCCAACCCAAACCAAGACGGCGGCCGCGTTAATCAAATACAGCGCCACAAACAGGTTCGCATAGCTGCACTTATACTGACCTTCATAGCGGGGAACCCAAAGCCGACCGCGCAGATTCAAAAACTGCTCCAGATGCCAGGCGGGCAGCTCGAACTTGAACGGATTGAATATGACCACCATTAACACCAGCGAGGCCACGGCCGCAGTCGCTGCGAACACAATATTCAACGGCTTGATTCGCGCACGCTCCGAAAGCACAGATGCAATAAGATGCACGATAACGTAGCACGGCAGTAAAACGAACGGATATACGTAAGCGCCGCCATAGCCAGACTTGTTGCCTGTCGCCCAGACCGTCAGCAAAATCAAGGCAGCCTGCAGCCAAATGAAGTGGATGTTCTTGTAAACACTAAGCAGTAAAATGGCCACGAATACCGCACAAGCAAAGAAGCTGCCCGCGTCGAGGTCGAGAAGCGAGAAACTAATAAAAACCACCCAGGCTGTAAAGACTGCTGCGGCCCAGCCGAAAACCCTCGACATCAGGGAAAACAATCTGCTCTGCTGGTCCAGTTCGTTCTTGGGGGCCTTCAGGAATCGCGGCTTGAGTAATCGGCTGTAAAGCCACAGGACCGGCATCCCAATACATAGTATCACGAGCACCAGAAAAGGAAACCCGGTGCCCACAGGGTTGCTCCACTCGAACCCCGCGTGCCATTCATTGACCGTGCGCCACCTCTCGGCATGCCTGCTCACGCTGACCTCGAACGTATGAGTCAGATTGGTCAGATGAAACGGATTGAATATTATCATGGCAAAAAAGGCGGCTGTGCCCGCGGCCATAGTGTGGTAAACACCCTTGAGACCTATCGAAACAAAACGCTTCTTGGAAAAACTGGTCAACAGGTTCAGGGCCACGAACGGCACAAGCACAATGAACGCATAGATGTACCCGCCGTGAACGTTACACCAGAAGACGATCACCGGGACTATAAGCCAGATGTATAGGATATTTCTATAGGTTGCCAGAACGAGGATAAGCAGCAGCACCGCCACCAGCAGGTTGGAAAAACCCGCCGGCCGAACGTCGAAAAACGAACGACCTACGAACATTGAGAAACAGGCGAACGCCGCCGCCAGCGCCGGATTGACGTCAAGCAGACGAGCCGTGTAATAAACGCAGATGACTGCAAGGACATAAATTGCAAACTTCCAGTAAACCAGAGTATTGAATGAATAGCTCTTGGCGTCGGCAAACGGCGACTCGTTAGCAAGCCAATAAAAGATGACATGGGTCAGCCAGTTCTGGTTCACCCAGCCGGTCGGATGCCAGCGTTTGACCGTCTCGATGCCTGCTTTGCCTGCTATCCATTGGGCCCAGCCGGGCCAGGTCTTTATCTCCTGCTCGGTCGGCCCGGCGTGGTGCGAGTTGGCGCTGAAGGGTTCTACGGTGTCCACCCCATGATTGAGGAAGTGCCGCCCGCACGCCATCGCCACCCACGTATCGCCCGCCCCCACCATGTGAGTCGAGGCGTGGAAGGCGAATATCAGCATCCCCAACCAGCCTACGATCATGAACCACCCCGACAAAGCAGGTCTGGCTTTCTTTGCAGTTTCTTGCTGTATCGTGTTGTTCATTTTGAAAAACCTTTCAATAAATCGAGAGCAGATACGCAAACAGTCGGAACCGCGTTGCTTAGCTGTTTATACAAAAAAGAGCCGGCATAAGCAGTCCCGCAAGGATGAGAACCATCCATGCGGCGGAGGCCACGACTCCCACGACGGCATACTCTTTTCCGAACAGCCTGCCTTCACTGCCGTCTATCCGCTCAATTGATTTGGCCCCGATTATGAGCCCGAGAATCCAGGCAATGCCGCACGAAAAGACGGCAACTATAAGGGTGTCCTCCAAGATAATGAAGTCGTTGAACGACAGCACCCACATAGCGCCTGCGAAAAAGGGTCCCACCATCCCGAACACCAGTGAGGTGACGGCAAGCGCCGAGATTCTCGGCTCTGCGCTTAACTGCTCGACAGCAAGCTCATCGGAGAGTTGTTCGTTTTCCATCGCGTTCTTCCCCAGGTATTTCCGAAACAGTTTACTTCACAAATCCTGAACGGAAGATGCCCCGCACAACCCCGGATTGGGCGGGCGTCATCTTCAGTAGCCCATTTCCGACTGGTTTGTCATCGGCCAACTGTGCTCGCGGGGCCAGAATTTTTCGCCGCCCGTATTGTTCTGGTCGGGTGAGAAGAAGTTCTGGTCCCATCTTGGGTAGGCCAGCGCGGTATCTTCGAGCAGTTGCGCCTGTGACGGCACGGACAGGCCGTAATTTACCATTAACATCAGACCGATAATGACTACCGCCGCCGCCGCCGTCACACCAAAATCCCAGGCCTGCGGATACCATCTTAAATGTGGAAGTACCCGGTGGGATTCGTCCGCTCGCTCCGGAATGGCCTGAACAAGCCTGGCCTTAAGCGTCTCAGGAGGTTCCACATCCGCAAGGCGGCGCAACCTGCACTCCAGCGACCGGCCCGTTGTATCCGAAGTCTTCTGCTCTTTACCGTTCCTCATCTTTTTACCCCGCCTGTCAAATACTGCCTTAATCTCTTGAGAGCCCGGCTCGTTCTCCATTTGACGGTTCCGACCGGCTCATCCAATATGCCTGTCATTTCACGAAAGCTCAAACCTTCGATGTAGTGTAACAGAACTACCAAATATTCGGAAGACTCAAGTTTCAGCATCGCCTCCTGCACAAGACGACATTCCTCGTCGGCGGCGAGCCGATGAAGCGGATTGGAAGCATCGGCGTCGAGGGCCTCACGAGCATGCTCTTTTAACCTGTCCTTTAAGTGGGCATCACGCTCAAGCCCGCGTTTGGCATCGATAAATTTTCGATAGGCGATCCGGTGCAGCCAGGTTCCCAGCGACGCCCGCCCTCTGTACGAATCCACGCCCGCCCACGCAGCGGCGAAAGTCTCCTGCGTCAGCTCCTCGGCAAGGCCCGAATCGTAAGTAAGATAGGCAAGGAAGCGATATATTGCCGCATAATGCCTGCATATGATCGCCTCGTAAGCATCGCGCCGGCCCTGCCTTAATTGCCTTATAGTCTGTCGTTCTTCTCTTCGGCGCACTGCCGTCTCCACGGATGTAGCACGGGCCGCCGCCCAGCGCCCCATCACAATAATTAGACGGGTTTTAGTGTACAGGTGTTGGCGCCAAAATAAAATGATGCAAAAAAAATTGTGGGCTCGCTCTGATTGCCCCGTGGCAGCTGCAGCACGTGGCGCAAGGTTTGCGCGAAGCGATTTCGGGCAAGCCGCGGCGAGCTCATATCAGCTCGGCGGCGGCTTCGGGAATCCACCCATCGCTGTCGTCAGCCAGTCTTATATGGAGCCAGCCGCGCCGGTGCTCAACAAGGTCAAACTCGGTGCCAGCGTGCAGAGGCTCCTTAAAGCTCGGCGGCGAATCTTCCCAGTCCGCCTGATGTGCGGTAACCTGCTCGGTGGTGATAACCCCGGACGTTCTTCTTGCCTGCTCGCGCACTTCAACAATAACAGAAACAAGAAAGCAGACCGTGAGAATGCCGCAGAGGACCGCCGTCACCGTCACGCCGGCGACCCGGCCAAGCCACAGCATCACGGTCAGGGCAACGCACACAAGCCCGAAAGCAACCAGCGCGACCGCGAACCTGGTCCGCAGCGAGAAATCATAGTGCCAGAAAAACAAGGTCTCCAAGACACGCTTTCTGGTCTTTATCGGAACCTTGTCCACCCGCTTGCTCAGGGCAAAGGCGAGGTTTTTCCGGATGTCGGGGTCGGTCTGGTCCAGGCGCTCGGCGCGTCGATAATTGAGAACGGCCCTGCCGAGGTCTCCTTTAAGCAGGTATGCGTTGGCCAGGTTGTAATAGAGCCGGGCGTTTCGGATTTGTCCGTCGTTTATGATTCTCTCGAAGCTCAGTATGGCCTTATCGTAGAGCCTCTGCATCTCCTGGTCCTCGCCCGTGGTGTTCGCCTGTCGGAAGGCGTCGTTTGCTTGACGGAAAAGTGAGACCACCTCGTCTCGGGACAGCGCGGCATCTGCCGAAAGCGCACGGCTCTCGGCGAACAAAAGCAGGCACGTCAGTAAAACCAGCACCTTTTCCGTATTCATTTCCTGCTTCCCTTGTCGATCTTGCGAACAAGATTCACCACGTCGTTAACTCGGACGCCGTCCACGTTCGCCTCGACGGAGGCATAGCGGGCCGCCTCGCAGTCGGTAATTATGCTGCGGTAGCTCCCGGCGGCTTCGGCGTCTTCGGTGCCCGTGATGATTAGCCGGTGACAGTCGTCGGCGGTCAGCGAACCCGGTACCCTATCGAAGCGCTCGCCTATATACTGTTTCATCGCTGAGGCGAGCAATTCGTTGCGCTGCCGTCGTTCAGCGGCAGGAATTCTCTTTAGCTGCCTCACACTCCTGCCAAGAGCAGAGCGTCTTCGCCTGGCTGCGACCTTCGCCGGAGTTGTGGCGGTAAACAGCTTGACCAAAGCGCTCAAAACAAATGCGACTAAAGGAGCGCCCCACAACGCTGCATATCCCGGGCTAAAAGCAGCCGCCAGGGGCGAGAACGTTTGATTCTTCAGGACGTCGAGACCTTCGTAGTTCGCCGAAAGCCCCTTCTTGATTGCTTCGACCTCTTTATTGACGGGCGCGAAGTCACTGCCCTCGAGGTCGGCGCCCGTCAGTATCTTCGTCGGAGCTACGCTCAGGGGTATAGGCTCTGTCTTGGCGACTACATATTGGCCCTTGTCGGGGTCGAAGATAGCCAGAGGAATCGGGGGTACGGCAGACACCTTGTCGTTATTGGCGCGAATGGTTTGGGTAAAGACTTTGAAGCCGTCATCAATGGTTGGTGAGCTTCTTTGTGATGGAATCTTGAAGTTTTCCGACATCTGAGGTATCTGTTCGAGGTCGGGCCACTGCACGGGCTTCAGGAATTTGCTGCCGCCGATCTTGATGCTAAGTGTGATGGGGTCGCCGACGTTGACTTTCGTGGGTGCCGCGGAAGCTGAAATTGTGTATCGTCCGACGAGGCCGTAGAATTCCGCCGGCCTGCCTTCGTCCGGCAGTGGCAGTACCGTAAGCGTCAGCGGCTGCGAACTCACCATGAATCTTTTGTATTGGTAGCGGGGGCCAAAAAAGCTGCGAGAGCCGCTGACCGCTACGTCTGTCGAAACCGAGGACGGGGCAAGCTCCATTTGACCGGGAATTTTAGGGATGAGAACTTTGCGAAGGACGATTAGATTCCAGTCTCTGCCTTTATGTGTAGTCCTGTTCTGACTGACGAACACGGTTGTGCCGCCGCCCAAATCGTACTCCTTCTCGCCGGGGTTGGTTATGTCCGGATTCTCCAAATAAAAGTCGTCGCTGCTTAGCACGGGGATGTTAAATTGCGGGTTGCTGATTTCAGCGGAGTAATAGAATTTGACCGTAATGATGACGGGCTGGCCTACGTAACACCGGCTTTCCGACAGGGCGGCCTCGATATCCAGCCTTTCGGTTGTGCCCGGCTGGATGATGTTGACCTCGACCGGATTGGTACGGTAGGTTTTTCCGGCAAAGGTAACGGTCACCGAGGGCAGTTGTATTCGGCCCGGGGCGTCGGCGACGAGTGAGAAGCCCATTACACACCGCTTCAGGACTGTTTGAGTCATCTTTCCGTTTACTATGTTGACGGAGGTTTGCGAAATGGGCCTGTTGCCTGTGCTCTGGGGTTTGTATTTCGCCAGTGGTTTCACGTCGACCCGGCCCGCACTCGTATCCCCGTCGATAATGATATTGTATGCGAATCGTTCGCCGACATAGATGTCTTTTGAAGTCTCAACCTGAGCAAAGACGCGCACCTGAGCAGCGGCGCGGCCGCATAGCGCCGACGCCAGCACACAAAGAGCCAGCACATATTTGACGGAAGCGCTCATACTACCAATCCTTATCGACCTTCTGGTAGCCGCTTCTTTGCAGCATCTGTCTCATTTTCTTTTCTTGCTGCTCCTTATCGAGTATTTCCTGTGCGGTGGCGTCCGCCGCCTCGGTCTTTTGCTCCTCTGGCTGTTGGGGTTGGTTTGGCTCCTGCGCCTGATTCGGGTCCCGGGTCTGCTGTTGTTGCTGCTGCTGACCCTGCTGGTCCCCCTGCGACAAGGCATCGAGCGCGTTTTCGATGTGCTCGGCGGCTTTGTCCTCGGACTGCTTTGCCTGCGCGCCGTCGGCAGATTTTAGCTGGTCTTGCGCATTGGTCTGGCTGGCGGCTGCCTGGCCCAGCTCGGCTGCGGCCTGCTGCATCTGAGGCGGCGGCGGAGTGTTGGGGTCCTGCTGCTGCATAAGCTCCTGCGCGGCCCGCTCAGTCTCCTGCCTGAGCTGCGACTGCTCGTTTGCCTGCCCGGCGTAATTATCTGCGGCCTGTTGTTGTGAAATGTCGCCTTTATCGGCCTGGTCTTTCGTAGCCTGTGTTCCCTGCGCAAGGGCCTGCTGTTTTTCCAAGAGCTCTTTAAGCTTTTCCTGAAGCTGCTTCTGTTTTTCGGCCTGCTGCTGTTGCTGCTGTCTCTGCTTGTTTAACTGGTCGATGATGTCCTTGATTATCAGCCGGGCGACCTCGATGTTCTTGCCGGCCCTTTCGTTTTCCGGCTCCATATCCAGCACCTGTCGCCAGTGCCCGATGCTTGTTCTCAAGGCTTCAAGGGCTTTTTCCAGATTTGAGTCCCGCTGCTTGAGGCCCTGCTGAAAGCAGCAGTTGCCCAGATTGTATCTGGCTCTGGCTACCAGCTTCATGTCCTTGCTTTCGGAAGCCACCTCTCGATACAATTCAATCGCGGCGGCAAGGTCGTCAAGCCGGTAGTAGCTGTTTGCCTTGTTGAACTTGGGCTCCAAGACATCCGGTTTTTCGAGCAGCGCCTGGTCGTACCTGTCAATGGCCTCGTTGAAGCCGCCCTCGGTGTACAGGCTGTTACCCTGCTGTACGAAGGTGCGCACAGACTGCGCCCGGGCGGTTGCGAGCAGGCACAACACCGAGAATACCACGACAATTATTTCAGGCTTTTTTCCGTTCACTTATGAGAGCCTCACAAATAATCAGGGCGATACCGAGAGCAACAAAAATCTGGAACTTTTCATCGTATTTCATCATGGTTGCGGATTCGAGGTCGCGTTTTTCGGCTGATGCAATAAGAACCTCATATATATCATCAAGCTCGAAGGTCTGTCTCGGCCCGACCGGGAGGAACTTGCCACCTTTTGTCGCGGAAACAATCTTTCTCAACAAGTCGCCGTCAAGTCTGGACCAAACCTCCTGTCCGTTGTATTTGAGAAAAGTCTTCTCACCGTCCGGGCCTGTAATGGGAATCCGCGAGCCTTCCTTCTCGTCGCCCAGGCCTACGGCGATAATGCGTATTCCTTCGGCAGCGGCCTTCTCCGCCGCCTGTTCGGGGAAACTCTCGTACCCCTCGTGCTCCTCGCCGTCGGTAATCAGTATTACGTCTTTGAACTCGCGGCTTTGCCTGTCAAACACATCGGCCGCCGCCTTGCGAATGGCGTCGCCTATCATGGTCCCCCCGCGGCTGGTGCTCTCAGTTGTTATATCCGCCAGAGCCATTCGCACAAAGGCATAGTCCTGCGTCAGCGGGCACTTGACCGTCGCGTTGCCGGCGAAGGTCACGATTGCAATTCTGTCGCCCTGGAGTTTCTCCAGCAGGTCGCCGATGGCTATCTTCGAGCGCTCGAGCCGGCTTGGCTTGATGTCCTCGGCCAGCATCGAGCGCGAGGTGTCCAGCAGTATCACGACGTCCCGGCCCATGCGCTTTATCTTCTGCGCCTGCGGGTTCCATTTCGGCTCCGTCAGCGCCAGCACAATGCTCACAAATGCGGCAACCAACAAAAACGCCTTGATAATCTGTTTTTCCAGGCTCACGGAGATATTTATCTTTTTGAGCATCTCGCTGCTGGCTAAGATTTTCAGCATGCTCGCCTTGCGCCAGAAGCACCACACGTAGGCCGGCAGCAGCGCTACCGGTACGGTGAACAGCAGCCACAACGCTCTGTCATTTCCAAGATTCATTTTTACCAGTTACCAGTTACCAATCACTTAATCATGGAATCTTCCGGAATACCGTGCAGCCCGCAAACATTTCCAGGGCCAAGAAGAACAGCGCGCCGGCGGTCCACGGTCCGAAACGCTCTGCGTACTGCGTATATTGAACGGACTTCACCTCGGTCTTTTCGAGACGGTCGATTTTCTCGACAATCTCGTGCAGGGCCCCGGCGTCATCGGCGCGGCTGTAGAAACCGCCGGTCCTTTCTGCAATCGCCTTCAGCAGGGCCTCGTCGAGCTCCTCGTGCGTGGGAACCTTGAAAGAGCCCATCATGGTCTGAATCGTGGTGTACGACTCGGCCGAGCCGATGCCGATTGTATATATTTTTATGTCCCATTGCTTTGCCAGCTCTGCGGCCTGCAGCGGGTCGTATTGTCCGGCGTTGTGCCGTCCGTCCGTCAGCAGGATGATGGCCTTGCTCTTAATTTTGAAGCCGGCCTCTTCCTTTTCTTCGGATTCCTGCTCCGGGCTTAACCCTAATTGCATCTTTCTTTGCTCAATTTCGTCTTCGGCTTTTTTCAGCCGGGCCGCCGCCAGAGAAAGCGCGTCCCCTATCGCTGTCCCGTCTTCGCTTCGCAAACGAACAATCTCGGTTTCCTTCAGGAACTCGAGCAGCACATTGTGGCCCAGAACCAAAGGGCACATCGTATCGGCATAGCGGGCGAAACTAATCAGACCTACAAGGTCGCTGCCTCTTCCGCCCAGGCCCCTTTTGTCGCCGCCGATGAAATCAGCCAGAACCCTTTTGACTACCTCCAGCCGGTTCAGTCTGTCCCCGTAATAATCCATCTCCGCCTGCATACTGCCGGAGTGGTCGACCACCGCCTCAATAGCCACACCTTCGGTCGATATTTCCGACAGCACCGTTCCCTTTCTCGGCCGCGCCAATGCTACTATCAGCAGTGCCAGACAGACCAGTCGCGCCAGTCTGAGCGCCGGCCTGAACCTCAGCCGCCACGAGACCGGACAGTTCCGCAAATAACCGACCGTCGGAAACTTCACCGCTGCCGTGCGTTTCCTGCGTACCGTCAGGTACCAGAGAATCGGCAGAGCCAACAGTAACAACAGCGCCCACGGTGAATGCAATTGCATTTAACAGCTCCCGACCTCAACGGTCTGCCCGGCGCCGATTGTGTCGGTAACATCTATCTTTCGCTCGTCGGACCTTGTCTTCTCGATGAAGTCCTTTACCAGGTCGAAGGTCCGCTGAATCTGCTCGCTCGTCGGGCTGTGTCTGGCGAACTTCACGAGGTCACAGTGCTTCAGAAACTCTCCGAGATGCTCCTTGTCGCAATCACATAGCGCCTCGGTCCACTGAAGCTCTGTCAGGAATTCTTCGGTGGTTCTCTCCGGCGCCCTCAGGTCGAAGCGATGTTCGATATAGTGCCTGAGAATATCGCTGATTCGCTCATAGAATTCCTTGATCCTGCCCGCTTTGACAAGGTCCTCTGCAACCAGCGCCCGCAGGCGCGAGTATGCGATCTCGTGGGCGGGCCTGAAGATTCTGACAAGCTGCCGTATGCGTTTTCGGCGAAACGAGAGCCAGGCGACAACCGCCGCAATCACGGCGGCGACGCACATCGTCCAGACCCACCAATAGGAAGGCTCTTTTGGCATTTCTACCACGCCTTCAATGTCGGCTATCTTAAGCTCCGCCCGCTGCTCCCCCAGAAGAGACGCCACCTCAACATCAATCGGCTCAGTGTCAAGCCGGTATTTCTTTTCATCCGGATTGTTCACATCATAAAACTCGAAGGTAAAGGCCGGTATGGCAAACGCGCCGGAAAGGAACGGCTCCAGTCGGTACCGGTAGCTGCTCACGACGTTGTTATTCTCGTCGAGTCTGTCGCCCATATTTTGCAAATCGAGAAGCCCGAAGTTCTCCAGCGCCTTGTCCACTTTCGGCATCTGCACTTCGTAGCCCGGTGCGACTGCCGCTTCAAACTCGAGCAGCACTGTTTCGGCTATGGTTATTTTTCCTTTGCTGACGCGCACGTGCGCCGTCAGGGGGCCGCGCTCGTAAACTTTGTCAATCTCGAATTTGGTCTCTTGCTTATCAGCTTGTTTGTTTTCGCCGCAGCCGTTAAAAACCACCGGCAAGGTGCAGCAAAGCACGCTGAGGAGCAACCAGGTTTTAGCTGAATCTCTTGCCATAGTTGTAACACAGACTATTTTGTTGCGCCGGGGGCTTGCGCCTCGGACTCGCTCTCAGGTTTGCCGGTAAGAGCAGACGTGTGGATGATGACTTTGTATTTGTCCATCATCTGTTCTACGTATTCCTGCTGAACGTCCTTTCGCTTCTGGTCCAACAGCGTTGACATCACCTCCTGCCGTACCTCGTCAAAGCCCTTCTGCCGCTCCGGCTGTTTCTCTTCCACCCTGATGATTTCCCAGCCTTTTTCCGTCTTGAACGGCTCATCCGACACCGAAGGCACTTGCGTCTCAAAGATTTTTGCGTTCAGCGCAGGAAAGTTGCCGATTCCCGCAACGTAAGCACCTTTGGTCACCTCCGCATCAATTGTGCCGCCCTTGTCCTTTGTGGCCTCGTCTTTGGAGAACTCCTTTGCCAGCTCAGCGAAATCCGCTCCGCCCTTGAGGCGACCTATCAGGTCATTGGCCTGATTTTCTTGGTCAACCAGGATGTGACTTATCTTTGCCCTGGCAGGCTCGACGTAACTGGCCTTGTTGGCTGAGTAATACGTTTGCAGATCGGTTTCGGTGATGTTTATTTTCGCGGCAAGCTGCTCATTCATCAGGTACTGGCTCAGCACGCCACGAGACTGCTCTTCCAGAAGCCTCTTCACTTCCGGTTTTTCAGAGACCCCCTGCTCGAGCGCCTGCCGGTAAAGAATTTCCTGAGCCAGCCGGCTCTGCAGGTACTGCTGCTTTGCCTGTGGAGATTTGTACTGCTGCAGCATCTTCTGTTTCTGTTCTTTAAGCTGTTCGTCGGTCATAAAGGCGGCCCAAAGGCTCATGCGGTTATCGATTTCATTTTCAATCAGGGCGTCCAGGTCGGCCTCGGTTATCTTTTCGGCGCCGATTTCCGCCACTATTTTGGCGCCTGCCTGCTCCGACTTTTTGAAGCCCGTGCGGTCCATCAGCTCGTAGCGCAGGGCCGAGAATTTGCCGAGCCTTTCGAAGCAGTCCTTGATGTGCGCGTTAATCTGCGGTTCGAGGTCGCTCAGGGCGCCGGCTATTTCACTTCGGTAAAAATGCTCAATCGCCTCGGCATACCGCCCGGCCTTTTCCAGCAGTGTTCCGATTTGAAACAGCGCCTTGGCCCGTTCGACATCGGTCAGCTCGCCCACAGACAGGTACTCCTGCCAGACCTCAGCCGCACGGTCATAGAGGTTTCGCTGAGCCAACTTGGCGGCGAGCTGTTTGGTCTGCTCGGCCGAAAGGCTCCGAACAGCCTGCTTAGGTGCTGCCTGCTTCGGCGACACGACCACATACAGATTGGCCGCCGCAAGAGCCGCCACAATCACAAGCAGCACAATAGAAATCACATTCGAGATATTGCTTTTTTGTTTTTTGTCCGGCAGCGAAAAATCCAGCTTCTCGTCCATACTCTTTTCTCCTGAGCCTAATTATCAATCGCTAAACAAAAGTCGAGCGTTGTCAGTAGCGCCGATGTCGAATATGAAAGAACTGAATCAAATCCTGTATGTACGGCTTATCGGTGCTTATGTTTATGCAGTCGACGTTGATCGAGCGAAGCATGTTTCGAAGATTATCGAATCGGCCCGCGCTGTTCTGGCCGTACCGATTTCGGAACTTTCTGCTGGCCGTATCGATAAGAATCGTCTCGCCCGTTTCGGCATCCTGAAACTCAATCAGCCCCACGCCGGGCAGCGCCACTTCCGCGCGGTCCCGCACGGGTACGGCGATAACGTCGTGCCGCTTGTTGAGCAGGCTCAGCGGCTTTTTGAAGTCCGTCTCTATGAAATCGGACACAACAAAGACCGTTGCCTTCTTGCGAATTACCCTGCCAAGGTAGCTCAGCGCGAGGCTGATGTTTGTTTTTCGCCGGGGCATTCTGAAATACAGCAGCTCCCGAATGAGTCGCAGCACGTGGCCGCTGCCCTTCTTGGGCGGGATGTAAAGCTCAATCTGGTCGGTGAAAATCAACAGGCCGACCTTGTCGTTGTTTTTTGCCGCCGCAAACGCCAGCACCGCGCAGAACTCCGCCGCCAGCTCGTTCTTCATCTTGTTGACCGTTCCGAAGTCGCCCGATGCGCTCAGGTCCACCGCGAAAATCACCGTCATCTCGCGCTCCTCGACGAAGCGCTTTATGTAGGCCCTGCCCGTGCGGGCCGTCACATTCCAGTCGATGCTGCGGATGTCGTCGCCGGGAGTGTATTCGCGGACCTCGTCGAACTCCATCCCCCGGCCCCGGAAGACGCTCTCGTACTGGCCCGCGAAGCTCGCGTCCACCGTCCGCGACGTGTATATCTGAATCTGCCTGATTTTCTTGATTAGCTCTTCGGGTATCATGGCCCGCTCTTCAGCGATACAAAGGTTGTTTGTCAGGGAACTTCGATGTTGTCGAAGATGGTCTTGATAATATCTTCGCTGGTCTTGTCCTCGGCCTCGGCCTCGTAGCTGACAATGACGCGGTGCCGCAGGACATCCATGCCGATGCTTTTGACGTCCTGGGGGGTGACATAGCCCCGCTGCTGGACAAAGGCGTGGGCCTTGGCCGCGACGGTAAGGTAAATAGTCGCACGCGGCGACGCCCCGTAGTTGATGAAGTTGCCGAGGTTTATTCCGTATTTGCCCGGCTCTCTGGTCGCGCACACGACATCGACGATGTAGTCTTTGACCTTGTCGTCGATGTATATCTCGTCCACCACCGCCCTGACCTCGGCGATGTCCTGCAGACGGATGACGGGCTTTATGTCGAACTTCTTGTCCGTCACCGCCATTCGGTCCAGGATTTGTCGTTCCTCACCCTTATTGGGATATTCAATCTTTAACTTCAGCATAAAGCGGTCTAACTGCGCTTCGGGCAGCGGATAGGTCCCCTCCTGCTCGATGGGGTTCTGCGTGGCCAACACAAGAAACGGGCTGGGCACGGGAAAGCTTTCCTCACCGATGGAAACCTGTCTTTCCTGCATTGCCTCCAGCAGGGCGCTTTGCACCTTGGCCGGCGCGCGGTTTATCTCGTCGGCTAATATGATGTTCGCAAAGATGGGGCCCTTTCGCGTGTAAAACTCCCCGTCCGACTGGCGATATATCTGCGTCCCTATCAAATCCGCCGGCAGCAGGTCGGGCGTGAACTGTATCCGACGAAAATCCGCATGTATCGCCCGCGCCAGAACCGTCACCGCCATCGTCTTGGCAAGCCCCGGCACACCCTCCAGCAATATGTGCCCATTGGCCAGCAGACCTATCAGCATCCGCTCGAGCATGTAACGCTGGCCGACGATTACCTTGTCCATCTCTGCGAAAAGCGCCCGCACGAACGCACTTTTCTGCTCAACCAGCGCCCCGATCTGTTTTACGTCCGTTGTCATAAAGACCTCTCCTGCAAGATTTTCATACGTTCCAGTAGGTTCCTCAATTCACGCCCAGCCGGGCCCAAGACCCTTCGCGGGCAAAAAACTTGTAAATTCATAATACGTCTTTTACCCGCCAAGAGTTCGCATTATGCACAAAAAATCCGCGATTTCAACCCCCCACCGCCACTCATTCATCCTTAATCAATAATCCTTCATCATTCCCCCCGCCCTCCGCTCCCGTTTACCCGCCACGCCGCATGCGGATTTGGCGGACTGCCGGCGATCCCGTTCTCCCACAACTCTGTCATTGCGAGGCCCAAGTCTTGCTTCGCGGTGTGAAACATTGGGCCGCCGCAATCTCTCTTTCCGTCCCTCCTGCGAGGGCAGGTATCCAAAAACATTTACCCGCGCAATTCACTCCCTCAAGGGTGGCAGCCTCAAGCGAAGCTTGGGGATGGTTCCCCTCGCTCCGGTTACCCGCCCCCTCCAGGAATTATCCCTTGATTTGCGACAGCATATCGGTAAAATGGTCCCGTAACGTGGAACGGGATTCTGCATGTGGAGACTTGGACCATGAACAAAAAGCAGCTTATTTCTATGTGGTGCGGAATAGATTTGCACCTTCAAAGACACCAACGCCAAAAAACCAAAAGATGACTGACAATATCCAAACGAGTAGAGGCTTTTGCCTTCACGCGCGGCGGGCAACTGTTACAATGGTGAACCAGCGGCAAATGACAACTACATTAACCCTTTTGAAAGGGAGAATTATGAGGGCAAGAATCTGTTGGATTTCGGGCATAACGTTTCTTGGTGTGATGCTCTTTTCGGGTATGCTCTACGGAGTCAGCCACTGGGAAAAGACCCAAGTCGAGAAGTACGGCAGCTCAACGCTCAAAGGGCTGGAGAGTGTCTCCGTATCGGTGTCTTTGTTAAACCTCAGCGAACCTGCTGAAGGCCCGAATCGGCGACCAGTGCAAACTCTGACGCAGAGTGACTTACAGACCGAGGTAGAGCTAATCCTGAGGTCGGCAGGGATACCTATACACCAACAGAGTGAACAAAGCTTCCCGGGGGCCACGTTCTTTGTGAATGTTGTAGTCAGGGAGCACCGCTGCGACAGGGAGCATAAGCTAAAGGACCCGCCCGGAGACCTTTGGGAGTTTGGCCACTACTTCTTCTGGCGAGCCTCAGCAAACTTGCACCAAAGCGTGGCACTGTCGAGACAACCCGAAATATGTACTTTCGCGCAGACTTGGCCGTTGTCGCCTGCTTGCGTTCGCAATGAGCTTAACGTAGCCGGTCGAGAAGCGGTGGCAGAAGCAATTCGGGAGGAAGTTGGCAAGCAAGTCCGCGAGTTTACCAACGACTACCTTGCAGCGAATCCGAAGGAAGAAGAGAAGAAAGGGAGCCTAACCGATGAGGATCGCAGCAGCGGCATTCCCGACGAGTTTGCCCACCGTTATACGTGGATGCTGTGCCGCAATCCGGCCTGCCGCAACTCGTGGCAGATGAACCTGAAGGAATACTGGGAGATGGTGGAAAAGTTCCGCATGGAGAATTCCGGGGTGATGGAGAATCCGGCGGCCACCTGCCCGAAGTGTGGAGAACCCAGCGGGTATATAGCGGTCAAGTGTGAAAAGTGTGGGCTGGTCTTCGAAAAGGGTACTGTGCCGAGAGATTTTGAGGACAGGTGTCCCAAGTGCAACTTTAGCAAGATAGAGGAGCGAAGAGCGGAAAGGGCGGCGAGGCAGTGAGCAGTTAAGAAAGGCGAAAAAAAATGTGATTTTGCGGATTTTTTAGATGCAATTTGCCGAGGGGTCTGGATAATTTAAGGTCGGAAGCCGTAGGAAGGCTATTAACACGTGTATATTGCAGATGCCGGGCAAGAGGATCATCAAGGTTGAATCTCGGCCAAATGGTTGAGAAAGGAGGATCAAATGTTGAGGGCGAAGGACATAATGACCAGGGATGTGGTCAGCGTAACAAAGGACACGCCGGTCTGGCAGGCCATCGAGCGCATGCTCGAAACCGAGGTCGCGGGCTTGCCCGTGGTGGCTGAGGACATGAGCCTCGTTGGCATAATTACGGAGAAAGATGTCCTCGAGCTGTATGGCGAAGCCGCCCAGGGCAAGTGGAAAACGGTCGACGATTTTATGACGTCGCCGGCCGTCTTCTTCGAAGAGGACGACACCCTCGAAGAGATATGCCTGTGCCTGATTGAAAATGACTTTCGCAGGGTGCCGGTAACCTGCGACGGCAAGGTGGTGGGCATTATCAGCCGGCCGGATGTGGCGCGACGCGTCCTCGAACTCATCCGGCAATCCGCCGTCGCCCACTCGTAGCCTCGCGGGCTAAATGAATCTTGAGATTACCGCGGCCCCTGTCGGCGATTTCACCTACGAGGCGATTCCCGGCTTTGTGCTTGCTTGTTCGGAGGGATAAGCTATAATGTTTCCGTTGTCGGGCCGGCTGGCATCGGCCGGGCAACGCGGCCTTTTGCGCCTGTAGCTCAATTGGATAGAGCGTCGGTCTACGGAACCGAAGGTTAGAGGTTCGAATCCCCTCAGGCGTGGTCGACGCGCCGGTTGAGTTCTTCACCGGCGGCCCGGCGCGCTCCATACCACGTCATCCGGCACCCCTGCCATGAAAGCCTGAACAATCAGCAGCAATACATCTGGCGGTGATTATATCCGGCAACATTCTTGCTTTAACCGGCAGAATCAGTAATATTGCATGGCAGCTTTGTGCTATTGATCTTCTCGGCACTTTCGTGATACGCCAATGGCAGAGTTGATTATATCAGGACCGGCAGGGACGAGCCGCAGCGTCTCGCTCGATCCCAAAGGCGCTACTTTGGGACGAGAGCCGGATTGCAGCATTGTGCTGGACCACAACAGCGTCTCGAGACATCATGCCCGCATCTTTTGCGACCCATTTGGTCGCTGGATAATCGAGGACCTCCAAAGTCAAAACGGCGTATTTGTCGAAGGCAGACGCATCATCGCACAGGCGATCCTCCCCAACCAGCAGATAACCATACGGCCCTTCACCCTCTCTCTGGTGCAGGAGTACGAGACAAAGATGATTCCTCACTCCCGCCTCGAAAGCACCGTCTCGGTCATCGACGAAGGTCTCGGCGAAGAAGTGGTATCATACAAGCCCGACCGCGACGGCATATTGTCCGCTGAGCTGATTCACCAGCTAAATGAGCTTACAGGTCGCCTGCTGGAGCTGCACAGTCCTTCCGAATTGTATGCTGAGGCCTGCCGCTGTCTGGCTAAGATGTTTGATACCCTTGTCGCTTTCGTCAGGCTCGCCCCGCAATCCGAGACCCGCTCCGGCGCTGCCCAGATCCTCGCCTGTCACTTCGGCTGGGGACCGGCAGGAGCACCGGCCCTGGACGCCCCTAATCTGCATCTTTCCAGACGCGTCCTCGATGCCGTTCGCTCCACCGCTCGCCCGGTCATGGCAAAAAGTGAGCCCTCTCAGGATAGAGATTTGGTGCTCACGATTGTCGATGAAGCCACTCCGCACGTCGTCTTCTCAGCGCCCATCAGCGACTTCGACGGCACTATCGATGTCCTCTACCTCGATATTGTCGAAAGCAGAGCGCCTAATGAAATGTTCGATTTTCTCGAGGCCGTCGCCAGCCAGATCAACTTCGCACATAAAAGCCTGATTCTTTCGGAGGCAAGGACTGAGCGGAGCAAGCTGGATCAGCAATTGGCCCTCGCACATGACATCCAAAGCCGGCTCATCCCACAGGAGCCCCAGCTACGATTCGCTGTTGACGTGGCAGTCTGCTATCAGCCTGCAATGTGGGTCGGCGGTGACTACTATGATGTTTGGGCCCTCGATAACGGACAGATAGCGTTCGCGGTGGGCGATGTGTCCGGCAAAGGCCTGCCGGCAGCAATGATTATGGCCAATCTCCAGGCCGCCCTGAGAACAACGATGACCTTCTGCATCGAGCTGTCGAAGGTGGCCGAGTATCTCAATCGCCACTTGTGTCAAAGCCTGCAGGAAGAGATGTTTGTTACGCTTTTCCTCGGCTTGTTTGACCCGACAGAAAATAGACTGGCATACGTAAACGCCGGCCACATCCAACCGTTGATTAAGCCGCCTGCCGGCGCCCCAGCGCTGCTGGGCGAGCCCGCTAATCCGCCGCTCGGTCTGTTCGAAGAGCCATTTGAGATGTCTGTTGAGACCATTGCTCCCAACACCGGACTGCTTGTCGTCACCGACGGCATTACTGAGGCAGGTTCACCCCAGGGCGAGCAGTTCGAAATGTGCCGCCTGACAGAATTGGTGGCCCGCACAAAGCCCGATACCGCCCAGGACCTTGTTCGCGCCGTCACCGACGGCGTGGACCGGTTCAGACAGAATCTGCCCCCGCATGACGATATCACGATATTTGCGATGGTAAACCGCACCTCATTATCGGATGAGCAGTCATGAAGCATTGTGAACAAACACGTCACAAGGCGACTTGGCCATACCTTTGCTGGTCACCGAGCCGGCAGACTGCAAAGGTCGAGACACTGACGAATGGTATGACTGATTGACAGGAGGGCGAATATGAGCAGGACAAAATTAGTCGTATCTCAGGCAGGCGAAACCAGAGAGGTATTGCTTGAGCCCAAAGGGGTGACCCTCGGACGAGGCGTCACCTGCGATGTTGTGCTTGACCACGAGACCGTATCGCGGGTCCACGCTCGGATTTACGAGGACCCCTTTGGCCGGTGGATTGTTGAAGACCTTGGCAGCCAGAACGGCGTGGTGGTTGACGGCAAGCGAGTCAAAGCGCACAGAATATTGGCCGGCCAGAAAATCGGCATATCGCATTTCTCTCTGATCATCTCGCCGGAGCACGACCAGCCGGTCGTTGCAGGGTCATCCGGTGAAACGACCATTCCAATCGTCGACAAGGGTCTGCAAGAGGATATTGTCTCGCACAAGGCCGGCAGGGACCGCGCTCTGTCTTCGGCACTGATGCAGGACCTTAATGAGCTGACGGGCCGTCTGCTGAAGCTGCCCAGTCCCTCGCAGCTCTATTCCGAGGCGTGCTCGTGCCTCGCCCAGATGCTCAATACGCTCGTTGCGATTGTCAGATTGCCCTGCAATTCCGACTCGCTGGCCGCCGTGCCCGATATGCTTGCATGCCATTTCGGCGCCGGCTTGATGAGTCCCCAGGTCCTGCGAGCGTCAAACCTGCATCTTTCCAAACGCGTTCTTGACGCCGTTCGCTCGAGCGATACGCCCGTGATGGCGCGAAGCACACCCTCTCGGGAAAGGGATTTGGTCCTGACGGTCGTCGATGAGAGCAGCCCTCACCTCGTTTTTGGCGCACGGGTCAACGACCTCGGCGATGCGGTCGATGCGTTGTATGTGGACATCCTCGAAAGCACCTCCCCACAGGAGATGTTCGACTTTATCGAAGCCGTGGCACGACAGATCAACTTCGCTCAGAAGAACCTGTTCTTCTCGGAATTGCAGAAGCAGGAGAAAGCCGCCAGAGAGGCTAACATGCAGCTCAGAGAGAAAGACCGCATTAAGGACGAGTATGTTGCGCGCGTCACCCACGATATCAAGGGCCATCTGGCCGCCATAACAAGTTGTCTGGCCGTGGCCGCCGACGGCGCCGACGCCTCCCTTGGCGACAGACAGGTTGACTTCATGAATCGTGCCGCCAGGCGAACGGCACAACTGAGCGACTTCGTCAAAGAGCTGCTCAACCTTACTCAGATGCGACTGAGCGGACAGGTCAGGATGCAGCCTTTCGCACTGACCGACTGCCTCTCCAGGGCTCTGGAGAGCGTCGCCCGCAAGGCCGATGATAAATCAATCACCGTCACCGCGGATATCGATCCCTCATTGGGTGAAGTCTCAGGGGACGAGTTCTCCATCAACGAGATGGTCGCCAACCTGCTCTTCAACGCCATCAAATACACCCCTGAGAATAAGAGCGTACACCTTGAGGCCAAAAGCTATGATGACGACCACGTTCGAATAGAGATTTCTGACACCGGAATCGGCATACCCGCCGATGAGGTGGAAAGTGTATTCGACGAGTTCTTCAGGGCCAGAAATGCAAAAAAGAGCGAAAAAGACGGCACCGGTCTGGGCCTTTCGATTGTAAAGCAGATAGTGGAAAGACACGGCGGCCGGATCACAGTCCGGAGCCGCGAAAATGAGGGCACGAAGTTCACCGTCGTTCTGCCAAAAAAACTGTGATTATCGACTTCATACGGTTGTCTTTTGCCCGCACATCTGGTATTTTGGCGCGTCAGGCGACCGGCTGTGTCGGGCGCCGACTTCGGCGAGCTCGGTCGAGCCGGCTACGTGTGGGCAATATTTTTGGGTTTTGCGAGGTTGATTATGAACAATGCGAAGATTTTGGTTGTGGACGATGACCAGGATATCAGGGATTCATTGCAGGCTATTCTCGAAGCCCGCCAATATCAGGTCTCTACCGCCGGCGATAAGGACGAGGGGATGGAAAAGGTCAGGGGCGAAAACCCCGACCTGCTCATTTTGGACGTCATGATGTCTACTTGGCAGGACGGGTTCGAAATGGCCAGGGAGCTGAAAGGCGACGCGCAGTACGCCTCCATGCCTATCCTGATGCTGACCGGCGTCAAGGACAAGACCGGCATAGATTTCAAATCAACCGCGGGCGACCCTACCTGGTGTCCGGTCGAAGGTTTCCTCGAGAAGCCCGTCGAGCCGAGCGTCTTGCTTGCAGAGGTTGAAAAACTCCTGTCGAAGCAGGATTGAGCAGCGCCAACCTCTAAAAATGCGAAAAAGGCGGCCGAAGATGCAGTTGTGCATTGGGCCGCGACTTCCTGTCGGCACCACGGCCGTCCAGTGTCAGTTGCTCGCCCCCCCCTTCTACCAGTAGATTCCCACGCCTTTACAGGTGTGGCACTTACTGTTTCAGGCGTTGCCTGTCCAGCAACTCTGTTGCCGAAAACGGCTCTCACCCCCACCTTCACAGGCGGGGAACTCCCGCTAAGATAGAATCTGGCGGGCGCCGCACAGAGCTGCCCAATCTCTCGCCTTAAAAAGCCGGCCGACGCAGCGAAAGTTATTCTTGACTTCGATAGCTTGGTTTTGTTACCATTTGGCTGTTGCGCCCGTTTACCGTGATCGGCTGCGACAAATAGAGGTAGGCCGCAAATGACTTGCAAAGGACAAATTCGGGGCACATCAGAATGGCAGCTTGCCTGAGCGAAGGTCTGGTCGAGAGGTATGTCAACGGCGAATGCTCGAGCGAGGAGCAGCGCACTGTGGAAATACACTCCGTCGAATGCCCCAGGTGCCGAGAACAAATAGAACGCACACGATCAGACCAGATGCCCTTTGCCGCTGACCCGTTGAGGACCGTCCCTATTGACGCCAATTCGACTATCGCCGTGCCGCAGCAGACTGTGGTTGGCATACCAGAGCCGGCGACCGCGCCGCCGCCGGAGGCCGAAGCCCCCGCCACGACAGACGACGCTGTCAAAAAAGACTTCGAGTCCATGTTCGAGGGCTATAAGATCATTTCCGAAATTGGCGCCGGCGGCGGCGGCACCGTCTGGCGTGCACTCCAATTGAGCACTCAGCGACACGTGGCTCTGAAGGTCCTTGCCGCGCGCGCCTTCACCTCAGAAAAGGCCCGCCTGCGCTTTGAGCGCGAGGTTGAGCTAACCGCCCGACTCGAGCACCCCAACATCGCCAGGATTTATGACAGCGGCTTGAATCGCGGAGTCTACTATTACGCAATGGAGTTGTTCGAGGGAGAACACCTCAACAAGCACATAAAGTACCATCAGCTTTCACAACGGGACACCCTCGAACTGATTCACGCCGTTTGCCAGGCTGTGCAATACGCCCACCAGCGGGGAGTCATCCACCGTGACCTGAAGCCTTCCAACATCATCGTTACACCCGACGGACAGCCGCACATCGTCGATTTCGGGCTGGCAAAGGCCCTCGGCGAAAGTAAAGAAGGTATGACCGTATCCATCGACGGCCAGGTCACCGGGACCCCGGCATACATGTCCCCGGAGCAGGCCGCCGGCCATCTCGACGCCATCGACACCAGGACCGACGTCTACAGCCTTGGCGCCATCCTATATCACGTCCTCACCGGACGCTGGCCCTGTGATTTGTCCGGCTCCTACTTCCAGGTCTTGAAGAGTATTCAGGAGCAGGATCCCGTTCGCCCTTCGAGGATTATTCCACATTTTGATACGGATATCGAAGCGATACTACTCAAGGCGCTCGCGAAGAACCCCGCCGAACGCTATCAGTCCGCCTCAGAGTTCGCTCGCGACATCCGATGCTGGCTTGATGGGCTCCCAATCCTCGCACGTTCCGTCGATACCATATATTTGCTGAAGAAGTTCATGCTGCGCCACCGTGCCGCCACTGTCATCGCCGCCTCACTGCTGGTCATCATTCTCGCCACGACTTATATCAGCCTGCATTCCTACACTCTTGCACGAGCTGAGATTAGAGACCTTCAGCGCTCCCAGCAGATCCTAAAAAAGGAAAAGCTCAAGGATTTGGCCTACGCCAATCGCGTGCTGTTCCTTGTATTTCTCCTGGACTGGGAAAGTGGAAGAAACGCCAGGGCCCAGCAGGCCGCAGGCTTCTTCAGCGATAAACAACTTAAAGCCGCCGCGCACTTTCTTCTTGATCCCAGACCCTTTGACCAGAAGAGAAAGCAATTCTACGATAAGATCGCGCCTGAAAAGCCCGCCTTTTGGGAATTCATCGTCGGAGAGTACCATCTCAGGAACAATGACAAGACCGCGGCTATGGAGGCCTACCAGCGGTGTCTGAAGATAAGCTCCGGCGACTCTGAATTCGATGACTGGTTCAAAAACACGGCAAAAAGGAATATCAATGAGTTGCTGACTGAAGAAGCGATGTCACAATCCCAGCCCGGTATTGACAATGGGGATTCATTGGATGACCCTTAAAGCCCAAACCAGGTTCCCCGGCAGAATCAGCGCCGCCTTTACGCTCATAGAGCTGCTGGTGGTGATTGCCATTATTGCACTGCTGCTCGCCATTATGATGCCCGCACTCCACAAGGCCCGCTCCATGGCACTTCGCCTCGTCTGCACAAACAATCTCAAGCAGATCGCCTTTGCCTGGCAGATGTACCTCGACGACAATGAAGGCAAGTTTTACCAGAACCAAGACAGCGCACATCAAACTTATGGGGGATGGCAGGGGGTCCACTTTCCGGACCGTCCCCGACCTTTGAACAGGTACGTCAGCCTCCCCGTCATGCAGGCTTCAGAGCGTGAGGCCAAAATTTTTAGATGCCCCTGCGACATCAACATCGACTTTTACGGCCTCATCGGAACCAGCTATCAGACGAATGTGCTACTGATCGGTCCACAGGGGTTTGGCGGGTGGCCCGGCGGCAGTATAGACTGGAGCCAACAGTTAAACACAAGAGTCGTGGCGGGCACCACAAGAGCAAGCGTGGCCAGTCCGGCACGCGTCCTCCTCATCGGTGACTATCCCTGGGGAAGTCAGTGGATACCGACTTTTGAATTTGGCATCGCCTGGCACGACGCCTGCTGCCATTACAACCTCGCTTTTCTCGACGGACACGTCGAGTTCCTGAAAGTCCGAAAGGGCATCCTGGTCGCCCCCGAATACTGTATCCTGCCCTTTCGCGACCTGTATAGTACAGCCCTCAGCGATCAGGATATGTGGGAGGAGCCATGCCCGTTCTGCGACTGAAAATAGAATTATTTCGTGTTTTTATTGCTTTTTTCTGCTCTGACTGCTATGCTCGCTTTTTGTATATTGCGAATAATGAAGATGTTGCTTTAAGGAGGAAAACGTCTCCTTGCACGGGAATACTTAACGTTACCGCTTACGTACAGCTTAGAAGGAGGGCGCAGAAATGCCTAAAAGAAATCCTGTAACAAGCCGTATCCTGGCGTTGCTCATTTGCACATTCCTTGTCCAGTCCGTATCGGCCCAGTCGACATGGTATGTTGACGCCTCCGCCACGGGCGAAAACAATGGCACAACCTGGGCCAATGCCTTCAACTCCCTCCAGGATGCTCTCTCGGCCGCAGAGGCCGGCGAGCAAATCTTGGTAGCCGAGGGAACATACACCCCCTCACAGCGAACCGATCCCTACGATCCGCGCACGGCTACTTTCGACCTCGTCAACGGCGCGGCCCTCTATGGCGGATTCCCCGCCGGAGGAGGCGGCGGCTGGCCGGACCGCAATCCGGCCGCACACCAGACAATCCTGAGCGGAGAAATAGGTATTCCAGACGCCCCAGGCGACAACTGCTACCATGTCGTTACCACTGACCATACAGGTGCTGCAACAGTATTGGACGGGTTCACCGTTACTGCCGGCAATGCCGACGGCATAGGCAAACAGGATTGGGGCGGCGGTATGTACAACTACCAAAGCAGCGTCACGGTCGCCAACTGTATCTTCAGACACAACACGGCCGCCAGGAGGGCCGGCGGTATGTACAACAAACAAAGCGCTCCCACCGTGACCAATTGCCTTTTCACAGACAACGCCGATAGCCGCGGAGGCGGGATGTACAACCAGGCCAGCAATCCCATAGTGACCGACTGTACTTTCAGCCGTAACCGGGCGTTTGAAAACGGCGGTGCGATGTGCAACGGCTCACGGAGCAACGTGACACTGATAAGATGCACATTCACTGACAACCTCGCGCAGGGTGATGGTGGAGGTATTTACAACTACGAGGACAGCAGTGTGATTCTGACCAACTGCACGTTCACAGGCAATTCGGCAACTGGCGACGGCGGCGGAATCTGGAATGACAGCATCCTCGCCGCAACCAATTGCACCTTCAGGAAGAACACCGCTGCAGGTGACGGCGGAGGAATATGGACTAACAGCAGCGCACTGACCCTCAGCAACTGTACGCTCAGCAAAAACTCCGCGCAAAATAAGGGCGGCGGCGTTTACTGTTACTACTGTGACATTACAATTGGCGACTGCACGCTCAGCTATAACAAACCGGATGCGGTATGGATGCAGGGCGGCACCGCCGGCATTCTCGGCACAGTAAGGGCCGTCTCCAACGACCTTGCCGGAACCGGTTCCCTGAATATAAACCGCGGCGCCACTTTGTCCATCGATAGCTGTTTCGTCCGTTGCGGCTTCTCGGGCTCGGGAAGGATTGAGGTCGATGCCGACTCAGAGCTGGTTATTGGAGGCGATGCCGTTATCGACCTCGGCGACCCAAATGATCCCAACGCAAACGGCGAAATCGGAGGCGGAACACACCTCCATATCGAGGATAACGCTGTGATCAGCAATGCAATAATCAGGCTCAGCCAGGCCAGCTTCGACGACAACGTGGTTCTCTTCAACTGTGTGATTATCATTGATAGCAATGGACCTTATATGCCGGTCTTTATGGAGCCTAACGTGTCCGTCGTCAACTGTGACATTTACGTCGACGGCGACCGGTATATGGAAATGACCCCCGAGGGCTTCAGCGGGGTGTTCGAGAATAACCGCATCTTTGTCACCATCACCGAAGGCGCTGATACCGCTCAGGGTTGTCTTTTCGAGCTGCGAGGTAAAGACGGGCTGGTCGCACATATCTGCGAGCCCAACCAATACATGTGTCAGGTGGACCCCTGCACCATTCCCGACTGTAATCTCGATACCTGGACCATCGAGCAAATGGAGGTTCTCGGCAAGGTGAACCTGACCAACCGATTTCCCTTCCAGCCGCCTTATGACCCAGGCACCGACGATGATGTGCTCTATGTCAAAAAGCTGATTCTTCGTGAGAATTCCGTCTTCAATACGGCGTACAATCGCGTCTATTACGAGAGTCTCGAGACCGAGCCCAACGCAGCCATTGTCCATGTCCCCCTGCTCGGTTTTTCGCTGATCAACATTACCTTCGATGACAGTGGTGAGTTCATAGTTCGCGTGACGCACAACAACGCCGAAAATCCCGACGACCCCAACTTCAATAGGGACCACATCACGCGGGTCGAGGGCAACGAGCCCGACCCCAATGGCATGATGCTCATGCGTAGCCTGCCGGATACGGACCCCAACTCGCCTACCTCGGGCCAGACCATCAGCGCCCTTGCAAAAGGTGTCTTTTCAAAGACCGGCGAGAGCGAGGATATGATTGTCGTCGGATTCGAATATCTGTTTGTTGAGGACCCCTGCGGCGAGGCGGAGCTGATTGTCTATCTGAGTGACAGGCCGGAGCCGGACGTTAACCTCGTTGAGGTGGCACGCATCAGGCCGCCGGGGCCCAACCGACCGGGATCGTTGTCGAGCGGCGAGTTCGCGCTTTTCTCCGGGCAGTTCCCACGGGGCAGCCTCAATTTCCATCGAGGGACCTACGTCGCCGTCGAACTGCGCGGAACGGGGGCAAAATGCTGGATTAACAATCTCGACCCACAGGTAAATTGCATCGCCATCTGCGGCGACTTCTACAAGGACATCTTCAATATTATCAACGTCAGTGATTACCTCGTGCTCCTTGCGGAGTTCGGCCTGACCAATCCTGCCGGCGTCGGAAAGGGCTGTTTGGACCTCGTAACAGATGGTTGCATTAATAACGCTGACCTTCAGGCCTGGGGCGTCGAGGAAGTTCTGAACAAGTGCCCGCTGGGGGCGAGCGCCTCAGCGTCGGGCAGTATGTTATTCGGCAAATCTTCACCGTCGATGCCGGATGTAGGCATTCAGAGCTCCGCTGAATCGCCGTTGCTGTTTGTGTGCGGCAAGCCCGCCACCGGCACCGGAACCTATGTCCCCGACACCTACTTGTTCCCGCTCGACAGCAACGGAACCTGCACCGGAGACGTCAATGACGTGCAAGGCGACGGCAGGATGGTTGTGGATGGCCAAGGCAATATCTATCAAGTCAATGGCGACCTTGGTATCGTCCGCCAGGATACGGCAACGGTCATTGTCGGACCAGGCACCTTCAACGACGGCGGCAACCTCGTACGTATCAGTTTTTCCGCCGGGCAAGGAGTCATGCTCTCCGATGCCGCCTTCAAGCACGATGATCCCAACATCGTTTATGTCGTCCCCGTGCAGGTCGACCCCCAGGACGGCAACTGCCCCTATATGGCCGCCGCAAAGCTCCAATTGACAGGCGCCGGAAGCTACACCCTGCTCAGCCTATATGGCCAGAACCCCGCCGAGGACCCCTGCCAGAGTATTGCTCTGAGCTGCTGTGACGGCGACCTCGTTTATGAGCCAGACGTGCAGCATCTCGACGAAATCGAAACAGACGCAGGCGGAAACATCTTCGTCCTCAGCGCACATCTGTGCAATTCGAACAACTGGGTCTTGATTTACGATGAAGCTGTCGGAAACGATTCCGAGCTGCGGATATATCTCGACGACCCCAATCTGATGGGCCCTGCGGCGATGGTCGTATCTCCTTTCGACGAAAAGCTCTATTTGGCCTCGTCGTCCAATACCTCCAATGATTTGATCACGCAGGTGTATCGTTTCTCCATAGACAAGACCGCAGAAGAGATTACCGGTCTTACCCTTGAAGATACCATCGAGGTCAACTGTCCGCAGCCCGCCATTTGTTCCACTTACCCGACTTTGTGCGACCCGGTTCTGGGTTACACCGCTACCATCGTCTCAATGGCGCAGAACCCCGAGGACGGGACTTTGTATGTCGCAGGGTTCACCTCGCCGAAGTTTCCCGAGGGCGCGAAGCTGCCTACTCAAGTCAAGGAAGAGATATTCACCACCCCGACCCTGGCCTTTATTGCTGCCGATGCCAACGAACCGGTGCAGGCAGCTGAGTTTGCCGCCTGCGACCTGGCGCTGCCTTCATCCATCGTCTGGACCGGCACCCCGCCAAAATGTGGGGGCGCGGATTTTGGGCCGGATGGAACCGTAAACTGGGCCGACCTTTCGGTCATCTCACAGTATTGGCTTGAAACCAACTGCCAGACCCTGGATAACTGTGGTGGAGCCGACTTGGAGCCGGTCGGAGAGCCCGACGGGGACGTCGACTTCAGAGACCTGGCTGTCTTTGCCCAGTACTGGCTCCATATCGGCTGTCTTTGACAGAAGCCTCTGACATTGCCCCCGACCTATGCGTTCCTGGACACTCCAAGTGGGCGTGCGAGACGGCGGTGCTGAATCTGCGGCGCAGGTGCGGCATTGATTTGGCGCAATTCGAAAGGCAGACGGGTTTTGACGCGATGGAGCTTTTTGCCGAGCCCATTGGGACGTATCAGGAGCGGGGGCTGATGAGAAAAGAGAACGGGCGGGTTTTCCTTACACGCGAAGCGCTTGGAATTGCAGATTCGGTTCTGTGCGATTTCGCAGGCGTTTAGGGGTGGATTTGGCCTGTGCGGTATAAGATTGACTTATCAAAAACGTGGTCTTGCGGCGAAAATCCATGAAGAATGTGCGAATAATCGTTACAGCTTGCCCATATTAACGAAGAGGGGCAATGTGGGCAATATGGGGGAGGGTAAAAAGTTTTTTTGCAAAATCTTTCGTGAAAAAAGCGTCTCGAAATGAAGCGAAATTGAACGGAAATGAACCGAAAATTAACGAAAAGTTGTCGAAACTGATCGAAAGTGCGCGGCTTTTGATCACTTTTTGACATGCTTTTTTTGCGACGAAGTATTAGACGAATTGATGGAGCAGTTCGTCGATGCTCGATGATTGATACTCGATGCTTGATGCTCGATGATTGATGGTGGGAGGACAGAGGACAGAGGGTATCATCGCATCAGGAGATCAGGGGGAATTGGTGGTCAGAGGCTGGTATTCAGATGAGGAAAGAATTTTTTGAAAAAATTTCAAAAAATTCAAAATCTCATATCAATACTTGGCGGGGCGGTTTCGCTATATCTGTAGAAGGGCTCGTTTGTGAGCCAAGAAATGGGAGCTTTTTGGGCTGGAAAAGCTCAAAATGAAAATATCGCCTACTGACTATATACTCGATACCGGGACCTCGCGGGCAACCTGTTCGGGGAACAAGTCATTCAGTCGGGATGGGCGCACGTGAGCGGCACCGCTTTTGATATATGGGACAAGAATCCCGGCCAATAGCTCCACCTGAGAGACTCTTGGATTCATCGTAAGATTGATCGTAACAAAAGTGTGGGATATAGTATG
>Ga0307378_10000837_pt1 | contig 51601 bp, 42 predicted proteins | sample UN1MG_FD_202238 | JGI IMG/M metagenome (GOLD analysis project Ga0307378, IMG submission 202238) | Soil microbial communities from Risofladan, Vaasa, Finland - UN-1 | ecosystem: Environmental > Terrestrial > Soil > Coastal area > Acid sulfate soil | place: Finland: Risofladan, Vaasa | collected... | reverse complement strand
GCATTTTTGTTCGGGCATATTGGGTCTCCTTGTAAAAATTGAGAATTTGTCCGATAACATATCGGCAAAATGCCCTCAATATGCCCAATTTTGTTGTTATTCTTTACCAATATCATGAGTGAGAACCTTTGTAAGAAATATAGGAGAAACATTATGAGCAAGTTAACTCGTAGAGATTTTATGAAAAGTACGATAGCCGCCGGGGCGACGATGGCGATGTTGAGTCCTAATTCACGCGTCCTCGGTGCGAATAACGACCTGCGGTTTGCGGTGGTCGGCACGGGAGGCCAGGGCGGCGGTCACATCGGGTATTTCAATGAAAAGGAGGGCGTCCGCGTTGTGGCGCTCTGCGATGCAGACCAGGCCCAGGTGCAAAAACGGGCAAGCGCATTCGAGAAGAAATACGGACAGAAGGTCAAAACTTACATTGACGTTCGCGAGCTGCTGGAAGACAAGAGCATTGATGCTATTACTTCTGCGACGCCCAACCACTGGCATTCGCTTATAACGATATGGGCGTGCCAGGCGGGCAAGGACGTCTATATCGAAAAGCCTGTCTCGCACGAGATATGGGAAGGCCGCAAGATGGTCGAGGCCGCCCGCAAGTACGACCGAATCGTACAGACCGGAACCCAGAAGCGTTCTTCCGAGGCCCACAAAGCCGCCTATAAATGGATTCGCGAGGGGAAACTTGGCGATGTAAAGTGGGTCCGCTCTCTATGCTACAAGGCCCGCTTCGAAGGTACCAACGGTATTGTCAACGGGACGAACGGCCCGAATCCGGTACCGGAAAGTGTGGACTATAATCTGTGGTGCGGTCCGGCCGAGATGGAACCGCTGCGAAGAGAGCAGTTGCATTACAAGTGGCACTGGGTCTGGAACACGGGCAACGGAGACCTCGGCAACCAGGGAATCCATGAGATGGACCTTGGCCGATGGGCACTGGGCGACCCGAAGATGGCGCCGCGTGTGATGAGCTTCGGCGGCAGATTCAGAGTTAACGATGCCGGCGAGACAGCCAATACCCAAATCGTATTTTTCGACTACAAGCCCGCTCCGCTGATCTTTGAGGTTCGCGGCCTGCCTCGCAAAATGGGCGACAAGTCGATGGACGGCTGGCGCCGCACCGGTACCAACATCGGCGTTGTCGTGCAATGCGAAAATGGCTATTGGGCCGCGGGAGACGGCGGCGGCTGGATCTGGGATAACGACAACAAGCGAACCGACAGGCAAATCGGCGGTGGGGGCGGCGGCGGCCATCATCAGAATTTCATCGATGCCGTTCGCAGCCACAAGGTCAGCGACCTCAATGCGGACATCGAGAAGGGCCACTTCTCCAGCGCACTATGTCACATGGGCAACATCTCATACCGGCTGGGCAAAAAGATGTCGGTCAGCGAGGCCAGGAGCTGCATCGACAATGAGTACGTCATGGATTCGTTCGAGCGTATGCTTGAGCATCTCAAGGTCAACGAGGTGGACCTGGAGAAAGAGCCCATCACAATGGGTCCGATGCTGACGATGGATCCCCAGAAGGAGAAATTCGTCGGTGAAATGAGTGACATGGCGAATATGTACGTCAAGCGCAATTACCGCGAACCGTTTGTTGTACCGGACAGGGTTTAATGAATTTTGCTCTTTGCAATGAGATGTTCGAAGGCCGGCCGATGGCCGAGGTCTGCTCTACCGCGAGCCGATTAGGGTATGACGGGATTGAGATAGCACCATTCACCCTGTCGGCTTCGGCGGAAGATATTAGCGCAGAGCAGCGGAAAGAGGTTCGGCAGGTTATTGCTGATAACGGTCTCCAGACCGTGGGCTTACACTGGCTCTTTGCCGGGCCCACCGGTCTGCATATGACGACTACTGATAATAAAATCTGGGGCAGGACAAGGAATTACTTGTCCTGCCTCCTTGATTTATGCAGCGACCTTGGTGGTAAGGTATTAGTGCTCGGCTCGCCGAAGCAGCGAAGTATCGTTGAAGGACAGACCAAAGAAGGTGCCTGGAAAAGGGCTGTGGAATTGCTCAGCTCTGTGCTGGATAAAGCAAGTCAGTCTGGCCTTACCATCTGCCTTGAGCCGCTGTCGCCAGTGGAAACCGATTTTATTAACACGGTCGCCGAAGGTATGCGGATGGTTCGCCAAATCAATCATCCGAACCTGAAGATTCATCTCGATGTCAAGGCGATGTGCTCGGAAGCGACGCCGGTGCCTGATATTATCCGTTCGGTCAGGGCCGAGGACATCGGTCATTTTCACGTTAACGACCCCAACCTTTACGGCCCCGGTATGGGAGATGTGGACTACGGCCCAATTGCAGAGGCGATAAAGGACGTCGGGTGGAACAAGTGGCTCAGCGTCGAGGTGTTCAAATACGACCCGGACCCGGAGACTATCGCCCGGGCGAGCATCGAGTACCTGCGATCGTTTTTTTAGAAGAATGGTGGGGGCAAGCCCCGCCCTGCCACTACTTTGCCCAGACACATCATCACAAGGCTCTCCGCCTGCCTCGTTTTTCATTCACAGATGTGTTTCGTATCTCGTTACAGACAGCAGGCGAGCAGGCGGGATTTGAGGGATTTCTTGGCCCGGTAGAATCGAACGCGGGCCATCTGAGGCGTCGTGCGTGTCAGCGACGCGATTTCTGCATAGGGCAGCTGCTCGTAGTAGCGAAGGCGAAGAACATCTCTATGCTGGAAGCTGAGCTGTTCGACTATGTCCGAGACCTGCTGGAGCCTCTCCTTATGAATCTTCGTTTCCAGCAGGTTCTAACTGGCAGCTTGGGCAACGGACGCGTGATACTGTTTTTGAAGGAGCCAGGCCTTCCCGGAGGACCGAACTCGGCGCCGCCTGAGGTTGTCCTGAATCTTGCTCCAGGCGATTCGATACACCCACGGCCAGAATCTTAGACTTTCACGTAGTGAAGTAACTTGCCGAACCACGGTCAGTAGTGTTTCCTGCAAAATATCCTCGGTCAGGTCGTGATTCAAAGTGGTGCGCAAGACAAACGGATACAGCCGCTCCCGGACGATGACAGCCAGACGCCCCATGCTTGTCCGGCTGCCCGAGCGAGCCTCGGAGAGTAACTGCTGGATATATTCGTTGTCCTTACTCATCTATACTGCCCTCACTTATAAAAAGGCCGGTGGCTCGTCAGAAGTAACACAAAATTTCTCTCGAAACGGACTTTTATTCCGCCACGGTCTCCTTCGCATCCGCCGTCGAGCCGCCATCAACTTCTTCTGCCCCCTTGAGGACCCGCCAGGCTGGCGGCGTGAGTTCCGGGACGTGCCAATCGCTTTTGCAGCGATGGCACTTAGCCATATCAGGCCTTCTCATTTTGCCGCAATTCAGACAGGTTACCAGAGTTATCTTCGGCCGGGTCAGTCTATAAGTAATATAGGCGGTCAGACCAAAGGCAAGCGTTCCGATTATCCAGTACATTCTTGCATTTTCCGAAAGCCCGACAACAACAGCATCTTTGCTTACCCGCCAGGCAAGACATATCGCCAATATTATCGACGGCAATATAAACCACAAAGCTGACATGAATCTTTCTGCAATATTTTCAGAACGCTCTCTACCCATCATTGCTATGAATGAATTAGGTAGGAAAAACAGCGCCCTGTGGCCGGCATCTGCTTCGAAGGCCGACGCTGTGAAGTAAGAGGCAACAGAGAGAATCGGCGGATGAAGGTTCTCAGCAAGAAATTTGCCTATGGTTAGCACAGGCGACCAGGGGGCCCCAAAGAAAACCGCCTTGCTGGATTCGACATACGTCGTATAGCGGCCTTCCTGTTTTGGAAGCCTGCTGTATTCTGTTTTAATTTCTCTTCCATTTTCATCAAAGACGGCAAGGGCCAGAGCAGTTCCATCACGAGAAAGACCGGCTGCGAACATGCCCAAGTATTTTCTCTCAACCCTGGCCGGTGAGCGCTTAAAAAGAAAAGATGGGTCGCCAAAAGTTACCCTGACCTCTTCAGGATTCTCGAAGAAGTATGTTGTCAAGGACAGCGGCCAAACCTCGTAGTCTAACAGCTCTCGTGGTGTTACAGAACCTTTTGGGCCGAAGTACGTCTCTGGTCCAGGCAGCCGGCCCGCGACTCCGGGCAATTCCGGGGCGCCCGTGACAAATTCGAGGGTTTCTTTATCGAGGAGGTCAACCCGGCCGGTTTCGTCAAGGACAAGCAAATACGGACCGGCATCACAATCGTGAAAGGTCGGTATGATTGGCTTTAATTCGGTCCGCAAATCTGTTCTGTTTGGGTCCTTCTTGTCAGGGACTTTAATTTGAGGAGGTGTCCAGTCCAAGTAGTGCAATTCAAAGGTGGTTTTACTTAATTGACCTATCTGGATTGGTTTGTGAGGTGGGAAGTCTTTGCCGAGCTTGGGGCCTTTGATTACTGTTCTTTGATTAAAACCAATCTTGAAAAAGCATCGCAGCTTTTTATCATACAATATAAAATCACGCGCACTTCCCCGGTCAATAATGGGTTCGATAAATCGACCGAGTGTCCTGCCCGGAGTTTCCGAAACTCCTTCCGGACCTATATAGAGTTGTACAATCTTTTCCCTTGTGGTTTTGTCGGGCATTGTTTGTTTGTCGGTATAGAAGCGAACGATTTGCCCGGTCTTTTTGTCGAAATACATACAATCTCTCTCAGAACTGAAGAAATAAACGTTAGAGCGGCGTTCTCCCGGGAACCTCGCTATAAAATAGTCGAAAATCCCAAGAGATTGAGGTAGTTCGGAGTGTATACTCGCGGATACTATGGAGTGAATCACAACATTAGGGTCATCTTCAAGCTCGGGCGGTACAAGGCCGGAAGGTCTTATAGAAACGCCTTTGGCATCGTCAGGCATTCTAACTGCAAGGGATGACTCGCACAAAAATCGGAACCAGAATAACGGTATCGACAGTAATGTTAGAACAACAAAGCCGGTGGCAAAAACTTTAACCGGATAGTTTAAGGCCAGGCCTTTAATTAGGGGCTTCATAATTATATTCCTAAAGTGATGTTGTCATAAACGTACGCCAGGTACGAATTAGAGAAGCGGCAATAAACAGCACAAGTATAACCACGATATGCACGCCAAAACCTTTGATGAGAATCAGCGGGATAAAGATACAGGTTAAGAAAAGCGCGCCTAACGAGGGCGTAAGCGGGTTTGAATTCCAGCCGGCTTGTAAGCCGATGCAATAGCAGGCAAAAGCCATTAGAAATACCACTAAGGATATCTCAAAAACCATACCGGGAAACATCGGGATAGGCGGGGTAAAAATTCGCAGTAAAATCCCGGATGCGATAGTTTGAGGTACAAGCAAAATCAGAATTGCCAGAATTCCCGTGATAATCCTGGCCAGCAATATCCGGCTTCTGCTTACCGCTAAAGTCGATAAAAGTGCGGATATTTTTCTGGTTTTGTCTAAATACATCTGGGTTGCGCCCATGGCACAAATGCCGAATATGACAATAGTAACGGCCGGGATTCCAAGCCCTATTGAAAACACCGGCGGTACTTTTGGGTCGTATTGGTGTATTAGAGAAATCGACATGATGATAAAGACCGCCGAGAAAACAGCCGCTCCGATGAAATATACGATATGGTCCTGAATTTCTCTTTTTATAAGTGCAAACATTTCTTGTCTCCCGCTATCAGCTTTCAATGTATTTTGGATTGGGCTTAGTGCATTCTATGAACATGTCCTCAAGGCTCATCGGTATTTCGGTGCAGCTTGAGGGCTTGAAAGTTTCGAGAATAGTTTGTTTCTGCTTATTCCAGTTAGCAACGGTAATTACCATCTCCCGGCCCTGGATTTGTTGATTTATAATCTCTGTCAGGTACAGATTTGGCGGTGCGGATTCGGGGAAAATAATGCGTAATTTTTTAATCCGCTCTTTCAGTTCCTCAAGTGGACAATCCACGACGAGCTTGCCGGCGGCAAGTATCCCTATCCTATCGGCGATTCGCTCAACATCGCTGAGGATATGGGAGCAGAATAAAATGGTTCGGCCTTGCTGCTGAATGAGGTCGATGGCAAGCTCGAGGAACTGCCGGCGGGCGACGGTATCAAGGCCCAGTGTCGGGTCGTCGAAGATAAGCAGCTCGGGGTCTATCGCCATAGCCAATGCGAGGTTCAATTGTGCTCGCATACCGATTGAAAGCTCCTTTACCCTGCGGTCGGTGGGTAAGCGGAATGTTTCCATCAGATGGTTAAAAAACTCGTCGTTCCACTGCAAAGAAAGGTCTTTGCAGAGCTTTATAAGTCGTCCGACTCTATAGCTTTGAATAAGGTTGTGGCCTTCGGCTACGTAGCCGATTCGGCTGTGGAGTCTTGCGGACAGTTCGGTCGATTCGGCGTCCAAAAGAAAAGTCCGTCCGCGCGTCGGCGGTTCGAGACCAAGGAGAATCCGAATAATCGTTGTCTTGCCGGAGCCGTTTCGTCCCAACAGGCCGTAGATGCAGCCTCGCGGCACGTTTAGATTAATGCCGTCCAGAACGCACCGGCCCTCAAAATATTTGACAAGATTTTCCACTTTGATAACGTTCTCATCCATTCGGTCACCCTTTCTTCGAAGGCAAATTGAATTTGACAACTGCGTTATTGAACCACTCCAAAAGCGTTTGACTGTCAATTTGCATGTGAAAAGCTTCAACTGCTATTCGCTCAAGTTCCTCAGAAATGAGTTTTTTCCTGACCGACCTGCTCAAATTACTGTCAAGATTCGCGACAAAAGCACCGGCACCGGCCTTGGTAACAATAATGCCCTCCTGCTCTAATTGTCGATAGGCCTTGGCTATTGTGTTGGGATTTATAGCAATCTGTCCTGCCAATTGCCTTACCGTAGGCAGCTTTTCATTTTTAATGAGTCTGCCTAAGGCAATGTCACGCTTGATTTGGTCCATTATCTGCCGGTAAACGGGCCTGTCTGATGCGTTGTCTATACGAAACTGCATAAATCGACCTCAGTATTTGTACTATTTCAACTATTACAAGTATAACACAAATTTACCCTTTGTCAAGCACCGTCGAGAAAAAAATAAAAAATTTTTGAAAAAATTAAGCTCGATTCGGAATCGTGCCTGCTGGCCTGTAACATATGATTTGGGAAATTGTCATTCCGCACCCATTCGGCTTTGCTTCCCGCACCAAATAACCCTCGCCGGAGAAATGCGAGGGCAGGCGGCAGGAGCCTATCCTTCGATTACACTCAGGACAGGTTTGGTACGGGACAGGCAGGGCAGGCTTTGATGCGGAATCCAGACCTTGGGTTTTTCCTGGATTCCCGCCTTCCCAGGAATAACAGGGCTATTGATGGGCGAAGTTTGTCCGATTGTAAGCCGATTAGAACACGCTTAAGGACCTTTATTTTTCCGTCGGGCCGAAGTAAAGCCTTTTGGGACCACAAGTCGGACAATCCTTTTTATTTGTGCTTGTGCTCCTTGTGGATGCTCGAGATGATGCTCGAGATGGTGCCCGGGATACAGCATCCGGCCTTGAATAGAACCCGCTACAGGGAATTTCCAGATTCCTCCCGCCTTTTACTTTTACATAAACCACATCCGTGAAAACACCTGTTGTGTTTAGGGTATCTGGTGGTGTGATACTCAAGTCAAGCTCGTAGCCATCTATGAGTCTTGTGTTACTCAAAACCTTTACGGTACCATTTTTCGAGTACACTGATTCGAGCTCAAAATCATCTTTGTAGTTGTTTTGTATTCGAACTTTCCTTGTTACCGGCGTTTTCGCCTGGGCGCTGTGAACGACAATCGGGCGCGGAGCAACACTGAATCTTGGCAACGCATTAAGGCCGATAGTAAGTGTCTTGCATTCCGGATGAGTCAGGCCAATCTCGATACGCCCGTTCAAAGTTTTTTCCAGTTTGGCCATATCAACCTTTGGCTGAAGAACAAACCTCGTCGCTTTCGCTGAAGGATTATAGGCGGCAGTTACACAATTGGCCGTCGATTTGAAAGAGCTGATTGAAAAAGGCTGGTTGTCAAGGCTGGTAAGTGTGATCTGCGGACAGCCGGCGTTTTGGTGTTTCAGCGACAGGCTCAATGTACTTGGCTCAGACTTGACCTTCGCTGCTACCCTGGCCTTTATGGCCAGGGCAACCTTCGGATTTTGTCTGTCGTTGCTGTGCACAAACAACTGTTTCGTTGTGCTGCCCTGTTCTAATTCAGCATAATACCTTACTCTCAATGTTCCGCTTTCGCCCGGCGCATATTCTGTTTTGTTCAATGAAAATGGTGTACAACCACAGGTTTTATCAACCTGGCTTATTTTTAGAACACCCTCTCCGGTGTTCGTGAATCTGAACTCACAGAGATGGTTTGTTCCCGGGCCGACGTCGCCGAAATTGTGAGTTACTTTTTCAAATGTAATTCTTGACGACGATTTGGCGAAGCTTGGTGTCCTGGTCGTGGCCATCTGGGTCTGCTGCTGGAACCAGTCGGGGCTGATCTCTCGTGGTGCCATAGCCTCTTCTTCACAGCCGGCCTGCAAGAGTAAAACGCAAACAACAACAAGAACGGTTAAAATCAACTGATTCGGCTTCATATTCTTATCTCCAAATCGCACTGAGATGAGACTTTCAGCTAATTGGCAAGAAACTTGAGCTTAACGGAAAAGGCACCTTTAACAACGATTACTCAGATGACCTCCTCCGGCCCCATCAGAACTTTATTATAGTTATTATACCCTAATCAGCCGCCAAAGTCAAACCTTTTTGCAGACTTTTACAGCCTTTTTCAATACACAAATCGGCTGTTTTATTGGGCTTGCGGCCTATAATAACTGCGCAGGCCTCTGTTAAAACGTTAATAAACAAGGCCCCGGCAGGGCACATAGACGTCGAACGTAAACCCAGTTTCTACATATGGATATCACGATTTTCAATCATAATAGGCCATAATGGCACGAGCATCGGTATCTTGTGGGTAACAAATTATTTCACCTCAGCAGTTCTGCTGTTGAAGAAGTAGATTCCCGCTTTTGCGGGAATGATACAGAAAATCGGCCAATTTGAGGATTATGGCCGATATAAAAATAGACGCCCGGCTAAATATTTTTTAGTTGTTTGTCCTTGACGAGCAGGTTTTTAATTGATAATTGATAATTATATGGAATGGATTAGGTTTAAGGTTGAGTTGAAAGGAGGCCATTATGGCAAGGATAGTTCTTACCGCAGTAGTCATCGTCTTATTGAACGTGTTGGTTGGCTGCCAGGGTGTTGACAGCGGCAGAGGCCAGCTTATGCCGGCCCGCACCAGAACGTCGATCGGGGCTGCCGGCGTAGTTTCGGTTGCCGATGCCGGTGAGACCGATTTTGTCGAGCAGATAGCGGTCAATCGCCAGGCATATCGGCAGGGTCTTCAATTGCTGGTGGGATACTATACCAGGAGCGGCAACAATATGAAGCTTAACTGGGCCAAAGATGAGCTGGCGTCACTGGATTCTATCCCGCAATATAAGTACATTATTGACGCCGAGGCCGCCGGGGCGAATTTGAGAGCGAGCAATTCGATTCCGGAAGCAGATGAAATCTATCAGGACGCCCTGGACCTTCAAAAAGAGGCCGGTGCGTTACTCGTAGTAAAAGACAATGAGTTATTACGTTTGGCTACGGATAAATACAACCGGCTCATAAAGACATTTCCTTCGAGCGACAAGATTGACGATGCGGCATACAAGGCGGGCGAAATTTATGAATATTTCAAGGATTATTCGATAGCCCTTTTGTACTACAAAAGAGCCTATCAGTGGGACCCTGGTACCATTCATCCTGCGAGGTTCAGGGCGGCACGGATTCTGGATAAACGCCTGCACCGCTACGACGAGGCATTGGAGCTTTATCGGGAGGCCATCAAAACGGAAGGTGCATATGAAAGGCATCGGAAATGGACGGAGTTCGCAGAACAGCGCATAATAGATTTGTACACGACCGGCAGTGACAATTAGTGATGTTGGCAGAAGTGTAACGTAAAGTTTTTTGGGAAGGAACTCGGGCCTGGCTGGACATCAGGCCCGTTTTTTTATGTAATAAGAGGGATCCCGCCCTGCCTGTCTCGGCTTGGCCGAGCCAAGACGGGCGGGAACCCAAAAGAGATGCTGTCGGAATTTGAGCAAAAAGTCGGTGATTTTATCAAAGCTAATGAACTTTTCAGCTCTGCGGATAAAGTTTTGTTAGCAGTTTCCGGCGGAGCGGATTCGACGGCGCTTCTGTATGCAATGCACGCGCTAAGCAGTGAGAACGTTTTCGGTGCCGAGCTGCTCTGCGCTCATATCAATCATCAGCTAAGAGGGGCTGAAGCAGATTCGGATGAAGATTTCGTTATTGCACAGGCAGCCTCGCTGAAGTTAGCCGTAACAACCAAGCATGTGGATGTACGCGGGTTCGCCGGTCGTAATAAGCTGTCGATTGAGACGGCCGCTCGAAAGCTGCGGATTAAAAATCTCCTCGAGATTGCAGGGGCCAACAACTGCGATTGTGTTGCGACTGCGCACCAAAAAAACGACAATGCCGAGACCATTTTACAGCGACTAACTCGCGGCACAGGTTTTCGCGGACTCGGGGGGATTTGGCCGATGCGTGTCTTTGCCGATGAATTTAAGTTTGTAAGGCCGTTGCTGTGTGTCAGGAGGGATGAAATCATCAAGTATTTAGAACAGCGGAATCTAAAATGGCGACAGGACCATACAAATACTGATTGTACATACAGACGAAACTACATTCGGCATCGGCTGCTTCCGGCATTACAACAGGATTGCAGCGGTTCGCTTGTGGAGCAATTATCAGAGCTTTCCGAATCAGCCTGCAGGTTCTATAAGCTGGTTTGCAGTCGTGCAGATGAGATTTGGCCGGAGCCGGCGGATTGCGTCAGTGAAAGGATGTCACTGGATTTGAAGGTGCTTTTGGCTCAACCACAACCGGTAATGGTTGAGCTGATTCGGAGAAGTTTGACGGCCCTCGGATGCGGCGAGAGAGATTTGACTCAGCGTCACTATGAAGGGATATTGCGATTAGCAGAGCAAAACATAAGCGGCAAAGAAATAGAGTTACCGGGCGAATTTGTGGTCGGCGCCGAATATGGGAATCTGATTTTTTCAGGGCCTGAAAAAAGACCTCATTCCGAAGAGCAAATCGTCGAAAGTATCAGATTGGAAGTTCCGGGGCAAACAAGGTTCGGCAGGAATCTGGTAAAGGCAGTTATTTTCAAAGCTGATGAGAAGGAATTCGAGAAATTCAAAGCGGAAAAAACTAATTTTATTGAGCGGTTTGACTTTGATAAGATAAAGCCGCCGTTGGTCGTTCGTTTTCGCAAGGCCGGTGACAGGTTTGTTCCTTTAGGTTTGGGTGAAGAGAAAAAAGTGGGCAAATTCCTTACCGCTGCGCGTGTACCACAGGAAGTACGACAGAAACTTCTTATCATCAATGACAGTGAAAAGATAATCTGGGTTTGGCCTATTCGAACTTCTGAGCAAGCTAAAGTTACCAGCGGGACCCGCAAAATCCTTCAGCTGCAAATAATCCGTATGCCGATGCATGCTAAATAAAAACCGTAAACAATAGAAAGAAACAAACATGAGTAAAAATCATTACTCACGTCGTAACTTTCTGAAAGCAATGGGCGTGGGAGCAACAATACTGGCAACACAGAGCTGCACAAGCATCTCCGGAACAAACACCTGCAAAACATCCGAAGGCAGGCCCAATATCATCTTTATCCTGGCTGATGACTTAGGCTGGGCGGAATTGGGATGCTACGGTAATAAATTCAACGAAACACCCTACCTCGACAAACTGGCCGGTGAAGGTATGAGGTTTACCGACGCTTACGCGGCGGCCCCGGTTTGTTCGCCTTATCGGGCAGCGCTGATGACGGGGCAATATCCGGCAAGGGTCGGCATTACCGACTACCTGCGGCCCAACGATGCCAAACACCTTTCGACTGATTATGTCACCATCGCAGAGATGCTCAAGCGGGCCGGCTACACAACAGGTATAATCGGCAAATGGCACCTCACCGGTTATGCCAACCATGGCGCGGTGGAAATTGGGCCCGGTTTACAGGGATTTGACGAAGTAATTGTCTCGGAAAACCGCGGCATCGGCGGCGGCAGCTACTTTCATCCCTACCACTTCAACCAGGAAATAAAAAAACGCCTGCCCGGCAGAGAATATCTTGTCGACCGCTGTAACCTCGAGGCGGTCGAGTTCATCGAGCGGCACAAGGATGGGCCGTTCTTTCTCTACCTGAGTCATTATGCCGTCCATACCAGATTACAAGGCAAAGATGACCTGGTTGCCAAATACGAAAAGAAAGCCGGCACCGGTAAAGGAAACAGGGCCCGACGGAATAATCCAAATCTGGCCGCGCAGCTTGAGAGCATCGATAAAGGCGTCGGTATGATTATGGATAAGCTTGACGAACTTTCTCTGGCAAACAACACTGTGCTAATCTTTACCGGCGACAATGGTGGCGAGGACCGCGTAACTACCAACGCACCACTGCGGGCCGGCAAGTCCACACTCTACGAAGGTGGAATTCGCGAGCCGCTGCTCATTCGCTGGCCCGAAGTTGTAAAGGCTAAAAGCGTATGCAATACACCAACATGTAATATTGACTTTTACCCAACATTTCTGCAAATCATCGGACGCAAGGTAAGCCGAGGTCAGCACATTGACGGCATTTCCGTCTTACCTTTGTTGAAGAATCCGAAAGCTGAACTTGAACGCGATACATTCTATTGGCACTATCCGCTGGAAAAGCCGCATTTCCTTGGCGGACGCTCGGCAGGAGCGATTCGCCAGGGCAGCTTCAAACTCATCGAGTTCTTCGATACAGGCCAGGTCGAGCTTTACAATCTCGCCGATGACATCTCAGAGGAACACAACCTGGCGGCGGAGATGCCCAACAAGGCGACCGAACTACAAAAGCGCTTGGCAAAATGGCGGGCTGAGGTCGGGGCAATGTTGCCGGCCGGATAAGAGAAATTCTTCCATCACAAATAACTGATACTGAACCGACATGGTAAGCGCATACGAAGGCCGAGCAAAATCAGCCCGGCCTTTGTAGTAAATACCAAATCTGTTCGATAAATTTACTTCGGCAGATTCTCCGGCGACACATCCTCGACACGCAAATCACCATAAATAACGCGGTAAGTCTCCGAGCCTTCCGGCCGATACCAGAAAATAGCGGTATCAGCGTCACCGAGTTTTACGCCATTACCCGCATAATGCCACTTGTCCTCGCCTTTGAAAAAGCGGAGAAACGCCATATGCCGGCCAAGTTTCATCCCAAGCTCCATTGCCTGCGCATCATCTTTTGCCAAAGCCTCGATTGTTTTACCTAATTTCAACGTATTCTTTAAATAATACTCTACAGAAACATCTTCCGGAAATACACCATCAGCCTGAGCAAACATGCGCAATCCCTCGATAAAATCCTCCTCGGTTGAGCCTGTTAAATCGATTTGATTTTGCAGTTGTGTATAGCCTTCCGGTATCTCCGTACTGAAAAGTGCTTCATCCATCTGCACATCAAATTCGATATTCTTAAAAATAATTTTGAAATTGGGTTGTCTACGCTCTATACGGATCGGCAAAGCGGTCCGGGAATCAGCCCAGATCTCAACTTCAGTCCTGGAGCTTTTCGCCAGAAAACCGATGGTCTGACAACCATCAACTTCCCTTTGGCCCAGTTGCTCAACTGTAAATTTCGGGTCGTTCTCTAATTCAGCAACAAGGTTTCGCAGCCTCTCGAGATAATTTGAATGGATGGGAAAATTTTGCAAATTTACGTAAACAGCGATCTTATTAGAAGGATCAAGACTTAAAACCTTCGAAGCCTCCAAATCAATAATGGCGACATTTTCGATATCGCCTATCTTTCGCCTGATTCGTGAACCCTTCACCATATCGTGAATGACCGGTCCATCCCCCTCTTCACCGACAATGATATCCAGCTCTGCAGTTTGTGCATTTAAAATCGGTTGAATAACATCAGCGAACGTAATTGTCGATGTAGATAGCCCCACAAAGTGCATCACTATAAGCACGCCGGCAATTACCAGTATGGCGGCTGCTATTTTTGTAATTGGACTTTTCATAATTGTTCTCCATATATCCGGTGCGGTTGCACCTGCTTTTTGTTTTTCAGATTCGTCCAGCGCCTGCATAACATTGTCAAGGATTCTGTCGTGCGTTTCGGCGCCGGCCTTGTAACGCAGTTTCTTAATTAGCATGTCTATATCTTCTGATGGTCTCATTTTCTTACCTCGCCGTTCAGGACTGACCGCAGCTTATCCAGTCCGTACCGGTATCGGCTTTGGGCCGTTTTAATTGAAATACTCTGCAATTCCGCTATTTGTCTGAATCTCATCTCGCCGTGCAAACGAAGCACTATTATCTCCCGCTGCTCATACGGAAGCTCCGTCATCGCGTGACTTAGCTTCTGTAATTCTTCACTGCATATCACCAGCTGAACCGGGCTTCTTTCATTCGATACCACCTGTTCCGCATCAGTGATCGCAGCGCTCTGCCGGCGTCTTTTCCTGCGAATATAATCACGCGCCCGGTTGGCGACACAGGTCGCTAAATAGCCTTTCAGACTTCTTCTCAGACGAAACTTTTTTACGGATTTCACGAACGAGATAAAAACATCCTGCACGACATCCTCGGCGACAATTTCATCACCCAAAAGGTTGGCTGCTAACATTAGCAAATCACCGACGTACTTTTCGTAGATTACCCGGAAGGCATCCCTGCTGCCGCGCTTAAATCTCCACAAAAGTAATCTGTCTTCGAGCATTTGTGACTCACTTGCCTGATATCAGAACAATCGATTGTCACTAATATAACGATACCGGGTCACATTTTGCTCTAAACAAAATCTTTTTTTCCGGCATATCCTCCTTTTCAGCCTAAATTGTCTGATTTTGCCGCAGAATCTGCAAAAAGAAAAGGCCGACCTCCTGCTTGTCGCCGGCAGGGGCCGACCTTTGTATAGACAAATACATTCAATAGCAAATTTACTTCGGCAGATTTTCCGATTCCGCGTCCTTTAAGCTCAAATTGGCCGGCCCGGTGGTTTCGGCTGATAACCCACACCAGACAAAACTAACAGAACAGGATTCAGTATGACCGGCCTAATTAGAAAGCTTCTTCCAAATCTAAGCACGGTCAGCTTTAAGCCATTGCCAAATTGCCGGTAGCTGCGAATTCAGGACCATCCTTCCGCACAAACAAGAGCGAAAGGACTCCGGCATAGACCACCGAGTCCACCAGAATCTCAACGCTATGTACTACCAGAAGGACCGGTGCAAGCCAGTAAGCCTGAATCATACCGAACAGCCCAACGAGCACGAAGAATGCAAAACCCAGTCGGACAGTAAGCTTAAGCCTTGAGCCCGACGACACGATCAGAATAGGAATTGCAGCTAAGAAGAACAGACTGCTGCGAAGCAGCTGGACAAGCACAATCACACCGGTGCCCGGCAAAGTCAGCCCGAATTGCCCCTGCTTGTAATACTCAATGACCCATGGCGCAACCATCATACCAAACGTCCAGTAGATGACCGGAAACGCACAAACGGCCGCAACAAAACGCCATGCCCATTCTCCTGAACTTCGACCTGAGAAGAAACGCGAGACGAGCAGACTAAAGGATTCGCCTTTACCCGCCGGCTTAAACAACAACGCTGTAACACAGGCAAACATCAGGCAAGGGAGTATCGAAAACACTACCATCGTTTGCATCCCGCCGATGTTCGTAAAGATTGCCGCTTCGACGGGAGTATTGACACCGAGGCAAACGTACGTCAGCCCTGCCAGTATAAGACATCGCACCAGGTATTTCGCCCGGATTGTCCGGGCAAGCGGTCCGACTCCTATAGCAAGAACAAAACTCCCAATAAGCAGATACAAACCCATTGTCTCCTCGTTAGCTTGCTCAGGGATCGAAGGAAGCTTCATACCAAGGGCTGAAACCAGGGCCCCACCTGCCATCGTTCCCGCAATGTATGCAAAGGCACAAAGCGGCAGCCTCCAAACGTAACCAACAGCAGTTTTGAAAATTCGTCCAAATTTCATAATTTCTCCTTTCTTGCAGGTATAGCTTGTATACCTTTTTTGACAAATACTAAGCATAGACCAATGCCCAACCAAGTATTGTTATGTGCAGCGTTCAAACGTCAGTTATTATCAACAAGCTTCTCGAATTTGTCTTTGTCCATCGACCTTATTGTTGTACTGCGCTCCATAACGGAGTTGATATCCTTCTGGCTTCCCAGCGTCACCTTAGATACAGTCAGCTCGCCCATCGCGCACTTTCTGACCCATCTCGACTCGAGTTCGATATACAGGTCTCCCCAATAATGCGCGGCTCCAACTGTCTTGATTTCCATATCCGGCGTGGGCTTAATATGGAACTTGAACGAGCTATCACCCGAATCAAATCCCACGATGGCGCAAGCCACATCGTCCACAATGCTCAGGCCTTTGAATTCCAGAGTAATCTCCCCGTTTCTGAAAAACGAGCCTTCAGAAATGCTGCCGGACAATTGCATAGTCGGCTCAGAAAAAGCCGATTCGTGGACAATTTTCTTTCCAATTCTTTTCAGGTCCTGGATTCCATTTCCCGTCATTGCCCTTTCAGCGAATTGATTACAGAAGGCGTGAAAATCAACGAACATATTGTAAATCCCATAAGCTCCCTCCGGCGGCAGGGCATTGCCTTTGCTGTCTTTCAGGCCCTGGAATCTCCCATGGTCGATGCCGAATATCAGGCCTCCTTGATGGAACCCGCCGTCCTCTGTCCTTTTCAGAAGATATGACCATCCATCGAGGGCGGGGATGTGCACTTCAGGTTCGTTCTCTTTTCGGATTGTAAGCTTCGCGCAGGTGTACCGATAGCCGTCCTGAGGGGACTGACCGGCCGGCACGCACATAAGAAGCAGCCTTAATGTGACTGGGACTGTGCGGGTGCCGTCTTCCCCAAGATAGACGACCTTTGTCTCCATGCAGTAATAGCGTGACTTCATCGACCGCTCTGCCGCCAGGTGGTACTTGCCTTGAAGGATTGATTCAGTCGCTGATTGCGTCCCGGCCTCTTCCTTTTCGGTGGCTGAGTTTGTTGAGCCGAAGACGGCTGCTGCCACAGCCGATTTTTCTTTCTGCTTAGAATACCTAACAGGCATCGTAAGCAACAAAGTCACTACAATCATAACAGTAGATAGTTTTCTTGACATTTTAAGTTTCCTTTCATACTTAAACCAACCAACTTTTCAAACCAAACTAATCGTGACACAACTGGCATCAAATTTCTTCTACTCGCACAACTGTGTCTCTGAAATCCGGATCCCATATTGTTAATCTCCCTCCAGTTCTTTGATAGCTCGTTTTGCCCACTTTGCATTCATCTTGTAAATCTCGATTCCATTTTCCATCGCCAACCTTCCACAGGGTGATATGAATTCTTTGACCTCATCCAGATATTGACGGAGTGAGCGATGATGAGATTCAATTTCTGTCATGAATTCCTTCAAAAATTGCAGGGTCCTTTTGCGGCCGACAACTTGCTCGATAAACGCGAAACGCAGCATTAGGTCATCCATACGCCATATCACATCGTCCCTGGTAACAGGTTGTTGAAGGTGCTGTTTTAGCACCTCCTGTCCTCTTTTCGTAATTCGGTAAAGCATCTTTGGCCGAAGGGTTTTCCTATTATTGATGCTGCCCCGGACCCATCCGCTCTTTTCGATACGTTTGAGGGCGGGATAAATGGCGCCCGGGCTGGTGCTGAAATGCCCCATAGGAGTTGTCGAAAAGACCTTTCGCAGGTCGTAACCGGAACGAGGTTTCTGAACAATCAAACCAAGAACAGCCAGGGAAAGCGTTGATAAATTATTTTCATTATTCATAATACTAAATACAATAATACGATTCGTATTATATGTCAAGTGTTTTTTTCAAAAAAAAAAATTTTTTGAGACTGTAGCAAGATTACAGAGTTTGCCGCTTGGAGGGCATTTGTTGCCTACGGTTGAATGGCGGCAATAAATCTCGTTTAGTGTTTGGATCAACTCCAATCGAAATCCCGAAGGAGCTATTTGCCAACTTGAATGTTGTATAAGTCATTGTGCTTGAGCTCTTTACATATTATTTACTCTGTAAAGCTGAATCCTTCGTGCCTACCCTGCAGCAAATCACCGGCGCGCAAATTCTTTCGCACTGACATTTCGAATGATGATATCCCGTTCGCCAACAGTATTTACCTTGTTCGGCGGCATGGGCAAAGTCGCTTCGACCACCACAAGCTCATCCATAGTCACCTTCTTGACCCAGTTCGTCACAAGATCTATATAAATATCGCCCTTGTAGTGCGAGCTCCCTATGGTCCGAACCTCCATATTCGGCATAGGTTTTACGGTCATTTTGAACGAGCTCTCGCCGGAATCAAAGCCTACCATCGCACACGTCGCCCCGGCCACCCTACTGAGGCCCTTAAACTCCAGCGTCACCTCGCCGTTTTTGAATGTCGATCCCTCAGACACGCTGCTCCCTAAATTTACGGGCCCTTCACTGAATGCCGCCGCGTGCACAATCTTTTGACCGATGCTTTTCAGGTCCTGGATACCCCTACCGCCTTCAATCCGCTCGGCAAAAATGCAGAAAGAATGAAAGTCGATGAATGCATTGTAGACATGGTACGTTTTGTCCGGAGGTATCGCCATCCCACCCGAATCCACAAGATTCTCGAACGGGGCGTGATCGATGCCCAAAGTTCGTCCTTTCTCGTCGATACCCGTGGGAGGAACCTTGAAAACGTACGTCCAGTTCTTCAACGCAGGAATCTCAACCTCCGGCTCGTCGTCCAGTTGCACCGTGAAATTCGCACACGTGTACTCGTCCCCATCCTTACCGGCTATCTTCGCGGGTACACATTTCAAACGAAGCCTGAAAACATCGGTGCCGACACGCTTACCGTCAAGCGCATAGTTGATTCCCTTCGATTCCATCAGGAAGTACTGCATTTGCTGTGAACGTTCACCTCCCAGCTTAAATGTTTGCCTCAAAATCGCGTCGTCTTTAACGGCCGATTCAGCCGTCAGCACCGGCGCCATACCGCATACCATCGTCAAACTCAAGAACGTTAACATCATGTTATTTTTCATGGCTCAGATCTCCAAAAAACTTAAATAATTATTACAGGTTCGTGTTCTCACTATATAGTGAGGAATCAGCCGGATTTGCGACACCAAGCGCCCGGCTGGGCCGGATCCTCTTAGACAGACCCTACCGTGCCTACCCTGTAGGAAGTCACCGGCGCGCAAATTCTTTTGCACTGACATTTCGAATTACGATATTCCTTTCGATAACGGCATTTACCTTTCCCGGCGGCATGGGCAAAGTCGACTCGGCCACAACAAGCTCATCCATAGTTGCCTTCCTGACCCAGTTTGTCGAAAGGTCTATATAAATATCGCCCTTGTAGTGTGAGCTCCCTACGGTCCGAACCTCCATATTCGGCATAGGTTTTACGGTCATTTTGAACGAGCTCTCTCCGGAATCAAAGCCTACCATTGCACACGCCGCCCCGGCCACGTTGCTGAGACCCTTAAGCTCCAGCGTAACCTCGCCGTTTTTGAATGTCGAGCCCTCGGCTATGCTGCTCCCCAAATTTACAGGTGCTTCGGTGAATGCCGCCGCGTGCACAATCCTTTGACCGATGCTTTTCAGGTCCTGGACACCCTTACCGCCCTCCGTCCGCTCGGCGAATATGTTGCAGAAACCATGGAAATCGATGAACGCATTATAGACATGATATGATTTGTCTGGAGGTAGCGGTATACCACCCGCGTCCACAAGATTCTCGAAACGGGCGTGCTCGATGCCCAGGGTCTGTCCTTTCCCGTCGATACCCGTGGGAGGAATCTTGAACACATAAGTCCAGTTCTTTAACGCAGGAACCTCAACCTCCGGCCCGTCGCCCAGTTGCACTGTGAATGCGGCACACGTGTACTCGTCCCCATCCTTGCCGGCCGCCTTCGCGGGTACACATTTCAAACGAAGCCTGAAAACATCGGTGCCGACACGCTTGCCGTCAAGAGCATAAGTGAGCAGCTTCGATTCCATCAGGAAGTACTGAGTTTGCTGGGAACGTTCACCTCCCAGCTTAAAGGTTTGCCGCAAGATCGCGTCGTCTTTAACGGCCGATTCGGCCGTCACCACCGGCGCCAGACCGCATACCATCATCAAACTTAAGAACATCAGCATTGTGTTACTTTTCATGGTTCAGATCTCCAAAAAACTTAAATAATCATTACGAATTCGTCTTCAAAAAGAGTCTCACAAAAGGCCGGTCGCTGCTTGTCGCTGGCAGGGGCCGGCCTTTGTTGCAGATACCAATTCCGGCCGATATGCTTATTTCGGCAGATTCTCCGGCGACACATCCTCAACACGCAAGTCACCATAAATAATTCGCCAGCTTTTCGAGCCTTCCGGCTGATACCAGAATATCGCCTTGTCAGCTTCACCGAGCTTAACTCCATTTCCTGCATATTGAAATGAAATCTGTCTTTCTAATATTTGGAGGAACAGCATACCTCGTACGAATGTCATCATCATTCGCCCTGTCTCTTCTTCCGGAAGGTTCAACTGATCAAGCTTCTCTGAAAACATAGGCACTTGTTTCATGATAAATTCGGTGCTTAGAGCCTCCGGGAACCTGCCATCATAAACCCTGGTCCAAATCCGCAGGCCTTCAATAAAATCCTGCTCGGTTGCTTTTGAGAGGTCGAATTCAGTCTCCTGCAGCGCATATCCCGGCGGCACTTCCATACTAACCAGCGAGTCCTTTATTGGCACATCAAACTGGAAATTCTTCATGATAGCAAAAAACTGTCCAATCCGGAGCTCTACCCGTACCGGAAGAGCCGTTTTAGGGTCGGCCCATATCTTCACTTCTTCATTATCTGGACCCCTCGCTGCAAACCCGATTGCCTTTTGGCCGTCGATTTCCTGCTCGCCAAGCTCCTCGTAGTTATCCTGCAGCTTAACAACTACCTTTTGAAGAAACTCTACGTAGATTCTTGATCCTTCCACAAGCGGGCCTTGCATATCAACATAGATCGCCGTTTTCTCTTTGTCGTCAAGTGCGAGCATTTTTGCTTCATCAAGGTCAATAATTTGAGTGACGTGTTCCATGTTCGACAAGGTCCTTCGGATTCGTGAACCCACAACTATCTCATGCATTAGGGGGTTTGTTTCTTCATCGCCTATAATCAGGTCGAGAATCACAGTCCTCGCATTAAGGATGGGTTTGATGACATCGGCAAAGGTGACAGATGGCGCCATCATATAATTGACACCAAGGGCAGCTACGACGAGTACCGCGGCCGCAACTGCTATTCTTGTAACTGAACTTTTCATAATTATTCTCCTTAGCTTGAGGCCTGCGGTAGCCTTTTGAGCTGCTTTGAGCCTCACATTTTGTTCCCGAACAATCAGGTTCATAACATCATTTTCAAGGTCTTTTTGGGCCACTACTCTGCCATTGCTGACCAATCGCTCCTGAAGGTTCGTTAGCTGCTTTACTTCGGCCTGACAAGTGTGGCAGTCCTTCAGATGGTCTGTGACTGCTTGTTTTTGGTCTTCGGCTAACAGTCCTTCAAGATAGGCAAACAAAATTTCTTTACATTCCGCACAGTTCATTTTTGCACCTCATAACTTTCTGTTTCCTTTGGCTGCTGTAACGACTTACGCAGCGTGGCATAGGCCCGTGATAATGTTTTTGTAACCGTACCCAACGGCATATCGAGCTGCTCAGCTACCTCAGAGCATGAGCGGCCGCCGTAATACCGCAGCAGAACAACTCTACGGTAGCTTTCAGGCAGCTCGGCAATTGCTGCTTCAAGCCCGTAATCCTGAGACAATTCCGGGCCGGCAGCTTCTTGCGAGAACGAACGGATAGCTTCCCGCTGTTGGTGAAGCATGTCTTTTCTCTGATGTTCTTTTGCTACACGGTCGGCGATACCAAGCAGCCAGGAAAAGAAAGACCCCGGGCTCCTTAGCTTATTCATATTGAAGTAGGCCCGCACCAAAGATTCCTGGGCGGCTTCTTCGGCCTTGTCCCTGCTGCCTAATTTACCGGCCAGATGGGCCAGCAAAACCGCCTGATAGCGCCGAACTATATAACGATAATCATCCGGATGGCCATCCAGGCAACGCTCAATGTAGTATGTATCATTCTCAGACATTTTAGCACCTCAAAAAATTATTAAGTATCCGTGTTCTCGCTATATAGTGCGGGATTAGCCGGTTTTGCGACAGGAAAAAGATAAAATTGCTTTTTCAGCAGCTTCCCAGAGACCTTTTTTTCTTCCCGCTGCTTTGGGGTAGTATTTTGAAATTGGGTTTGAATTGGGTTTGTTTTGACCAAGTGTCCAATTGGCAATATTTTCATAATCCTTTGTTATTAATAAATTTATGTTCATTTGAGCATCCAGGAAATTGGGTTTGTTTTGCATAAAAAGAGTTGATTTGTAGAGGGTTCTCGACAGATGTAGAGGGCCGAGAGAGGATCCGGTTTCGCAGAAGGCTACGCAGGGCAGGCCCTTCGACACTTCGACAAAGCTAAGTGTAAACAAGCTAAGGGTCGAGCAGAGCTCGATTTTGGGGGCGTTATGGCGGTTTGGGATGGTGGTTCCGGTGAGATAGGCATGCGCCATCTCACGGGATAAAATTTGGGCTTCGGTAGCCATGAGGAACTCCTTCTTTATTATTGGTTATTGGCCCAGCACCAATTAGTCGTGAGCTAAGCTCAATTGGTGCGGGGTCTGTGCTGCGCTACGAGATTCTCGATGCTGGATTCGACCGGACCTTCTGGTCCCGGGACCGTGCCACGCTGTGGCTTACGTGAAATGTCTGTTTATCTCCGCTTAGGGGCGGTATATGTTTGCCTGCTGGCAAATATACGGGTATTTTAACATATTATCAAACATAAGTCAACAAAAAAACGGCAAAAAATTGCCAAAATTTTGGCCTCGCTGCCGGTTCGTCGAGGGCTTCTTGCTCAAAATTCAACAGAACTGACCTATGATTCACTAACAACCATGTTATCGTTCCTGTATCCGCCATAACGATAAGCCCACAAAAGAATATTTGCACTCCTGCCCAAGAGATGGGTTGAATGGCGAAAGACACTAATGCTGTACCAAGATCTGAACATTTCATCCCAGTAATCGAGCAGTCCATCTACAAAACGCTGATATCCAGCCATCACCATACCAATATATGACTGTAAATCTTCATCATCTATTACATGAGCATTTTCCCGAGGTGAGAACTGCTGGGCTGTTTTCTTACCCTCAGAGTTCTGCCCGAAGACAATGAAGTATGTCTCATAGCGATGAACTATATCGTCTCTCCGGTCTTCCAATTGAGGAAACCACGTCTCGACACCCAGAAACACCATATTGAGATTATCAGGCAATTCTCCCGTGAGTGACCTGTTGTACATGACGTTGAATCTTTTGGTAAGCTCACAGCCAGTCCTAAATTTGTGTAAATGCCGCACAACTCCCGCTGCGCTGTCCAAGAGTAGTTTTGAGAAAAGGTATACTGCATCAAGAAAACATATAGCCTCAGAATATGCTCCATAATCACAATTTACTTTCTCACCCTTTAGCGATCTCTCGAAACGTGTGAGACGTTCATCAAAAAGCTCAAGCATGAGACACAAATTGAGTTCATGACGCATTAGAGACTGCAACGGTTGTGGAACTGTCAATCCTGAAGAGGGTTTCCCCTCCGCACGAGGTTTAACATTCATGCGTTCAAGCCATTCGCCCAAATAGCCCTGTAGGCAATTCTTATGTGATATTCTCATGTTTTCGCCTACCAATGATTATACAGTCTGTATAGAACGGGAAACACAGAGAAGTTTCTGCCTGTATAAGAAATCCCCGATGCTTCTTCCGTTAATGAGCAGAATATGCAAATTGTGGGCCGTTGTCAAGCGCGAGTTTTGGGATTTGGGTGAAAATTACCTCGCCGGTGAAGGACGGCATTTGGATTCCCGCTTTCGCGGGAATGACCCCCGCCAAGTAAATGCGGGGGCAAGTCAATTGGTGGGGCAAGCCCCACCCTACGGCTAAAGTGCATAAAGAATATGATGGTGTGCAGTGCACACCCTATCTTTCAAATGATTCCTTCAAACGGGGCCGGATTTCTGCTGCGCTACAATATTGATTATTAACACGGACTGACACGGAAGATATTAACCACCCTAAAGCTCGGAATGACCCTTCCGATTTATTATTTACTATTTTCTATTGGTGTTGAGATTGCCACTACTATTATTATGACGATGGCTGGATACATTTTGATATGAACAAAATTGTGTTTCCGGCAGATTTTGTGGAATTCACAAAAAGAAAAGGCCGGGTCCAAAAAAGCCGGCCTTTGTAACAAATATTGTTCGGCAAATTTACTTTGGCAGATTCTCCGGTGCCACGTCCTTTACGCTCAAATCGCCGTAGATAACGTGGTAAGTCTCCGAGCCTTCCAGCTTATACCAGAATATTGGGGTCCCGGCGTCACCGAATTTTACGTTTTCGCCGGCATAGCGCCAGTTGCTACCAGCAGGTAATTTCGTTAAAAACATTATCCCGCGATACATTGTCATCGCATCCCGTTTACGCTGCTGCTCCGAGGTCTGGCCGTCACTAAACTTACCCTGCTGCTCCATCTCCATGGAGACTTTTTGCAGCTCCATGGGATTAAGCGTCGGTGGGAACGTACCATCTTTAGTCCAGCTCGACCACGCCCGAAGATATTCGATCAGGTCGTGCTCTGTAACTCCGGATACGTCCGCCTGAACTTCCACACGTGTGTAACCATCCGGCGGAGTAAGACTAAAGAGCGAGTCGTCCAGTTCAACGTCAAACTGGAAATCGGTCATAACCACGTTCATGCCGGGAGCATTTATAAACTCGGTCTCCACACGAACCAGGTCACGCGTTTGCGGGTCGATCCAGACAGTGTTAATCACATCCTCTTCAGTTACGCGGAATCCTTGCAATACCCGGCCGTCTATTTCTCTGGTTCCGAGCTCTTCATCCGCCCGCTCGGGAAGCGTTCTTAATTTTTCGATAACATTGAACTGCTGCTGTGCCGGATCATTCGGCAAATTGGACATTTCCATTTCGATGTATTGGTTTCTCGTTGGAAGGGTGCTAATGCCCTTTCCCTGTGTCCAATCTATAACCGTGACGTAATCACCGGGCATTGTAGTTCGCATGTACCCCGGCTTCTTGAAAGCTATTTCAATTGCTGTAGTTCCGTTCGATGTGTATGTCATCGTGAGGGCATTGTGTAACCGTTCGACAATTTCCGCATAGGCGGTGCTCGTAATATTAACCGAATCACCGAAGTAATTTAAGCCGATAAGCACTGCTATAATTATTACCGCGGCAGCGGCTATTTTTGTAACCGGACTTTTCATAATTTTTCTCCTTATTGTCTTAAAGTCGATTATCCGGGTCGCGGGTCGTTGTCCGGCCTCGTTGAAGACAGAAAGCACCTCCCGCCGCAGCTCTTGGCGATGCTTCGGATTCGGCTCGGTATCGATTTTAAGCCGATTGACGATTTTCTTGAGCTCGGATTCGTCTTTAAACATTTTATGTTTGCCTTTCGAACACACTTTGTAAATTGTTTCGCAATTCGTTAAGTATCCTGTGCAAAGTAACACGCACATTTACTTCTTTGACGTTTAGAATTTGAGCAATCTGCTCGTATTTGAGATTTTCAAAGAACCTTAACGTGACAATGGTCTGGTGCAGTGGCTTTAATTTCAGGATGGCCGCATAAAGCCTCGGCCAATCCATCTCAGATGATTCATCAGTGCTCCCGTCAGCGGACTTCATTAAGCCGGCAGCCTCTTTCAGCAGCTCTTTGCGTCGTGAGGTCTTCCTTATATAGGCATTTGCCTGGTTGGCCGCTATGGCATACAGCCAGTTTTGGAAATCCTGCACAGTCCGGCCTTTGAAGAGGCGAATACTGCGAGCCACTTCGAGAAAGACCGTTGAAGTTACATCCTCGGCGATTTCTTTGTCAAAGAGCCGATGTACACAGAACCGGAATATTCGCTCATAGTACATCTCGTACAGCCGAGACAATGCTTCGGCTTGAGTACGGGCTTTCAGCACCAAATCATCTTCTGTTCGCTCAACAAGTTTTGCCATAGCACCAACCATTGTCGCGGTTATAATTGCGCAGGAGGGGATTATGTTACAAAAAATCGTAAAAATAATCCTGCAAAATGTATCTTTGGACCATAAAGGTCTTTATTTATCGCATGAAATTTCATTGCAAAATCGGCTGATTACGAATAACCTAAGCGCAAATTTTTCAGTTTTGTTCCCTGTTAGAAGTAATTTGCAGGTCCGGAATTCCAGGGGGCCTGGTATAGTGGCCAAGCTGCCATAAGTCAATTATTGAAGGAACTTTTACTATTCGAAAGGAGACACAAAATGGATTCAAATCGTATTGAAAGCAGCTTTTCCGCACGGAAAACGCACAACAGCAGCAAACAGTTTTTAAGGTGGGGGAGATATCGTTTTTGGGTCATAATATCCATAGTGTTGTGCATTTGCTCATCTATATGGGCCGAGTGGGAGGTGAGCCAAGGCCCGCTTATGACCCAATGGGCAATGCAGGTCTCGCCGGATAATGTCCACGCTGAGTATCCTCGTCCGCAAATGGTTCGCAAGAACTGGCTGAACCTTAACGGATTATGGGAATACGCCATTCGGCCAAAAGACGAACGGCAACCGGAACAGTTCGACGGACAAATTCTGGTGCCGTTTCCGGTCGAGTCGGCTCTGTCCGGTGTAATGAAGCCTGTGGGCGAAGACAATAGACTTTGGTATCGACAAACGTTTGAGGTCCCTAACAAATGGAAGAAGGCGAACCAGCGCATACTGCTGCATTTTGGCGCTGTGGACTGGGACACAACAGTGTGGGTCAATGGCAGAGAGCTGGGCAGCCACCGCGGCGGATACGACCCGTTTACCTGCGATATAACCGATGCGCTGAATGATGCCGGGCCGCAGGAAATTGTATTAGGTGTGTGGGACCCGACGAATGCAGGCTATCAGCCGCGAGGCAAACAGGTAAAAAAGCCCGGCGGGATATGGTACACCGCAGTTACGGGAATATGGCAAACGGTATGGGCCGAGCCGGTGTCCGAGACGCACATTAAATCGCTGAAGATAGTTACGGATATCGACGCTGAAACAGCATATGTAACTGCGGTATGTTCGCAGGGAACAATCGGCTACAGTGTGGAGGCTCAGGCCAAAGATGGGTGGTTTACCAAAGCCAGGGGTAAAGGCGAAGCGGGTGAAGAAATTGTTTTAAAAATCAAAAAGCCGAAATTGTGGTCGCCTGATTCACCGTTTTTGTATGAGCTGAAAGTAACGCTCAAGAACAGTAAGGGCAAAACCGTCGATGCCGTAAGCAGCTATTTCGGTATGCGTAAAATCTCGTTGGGCAAAGACAAAGAAGGTGTTACGCGGTTATTTTTGAATAATAAGTCGCTGTTTCAGTTCGGCCCGCTCGACCAGGGCTGGTGGTCGGATGGGCTGTACGCTGCGCCGACGGACGAGGCGCTGCGTTATGACATCGAGGTATTGAAAAAACTCGGCTGCAATATGCTGCGCAAGCACGTCAAAGTTGAACCTGATCGGCTGTACTACTGGTGCGACAAGTTGGGGCTGATGGTCTGGCAGGATATGCCCAACGGCGACAGACACATAGGGGGCAGGGACAAAGATATTGTGCGCAGCGAAGAGTCCGCAACTCAGTTTGAGCTGGAGCTAAAGCGTGTCGTCAATGCTTTCCGCAATCACCCCTGCATAGTGATGTGGGTGCCGTTTAATGAAGGCTGGGGGCAGTATGATACGCCGCGAATAGTCGATATGATTAGGGAGCTCGACCCGACGCGGCTGGTGAATAACGCCAGCGGCTGGGCCGACCGGAGAGCTGGTGACGTGCACGATATTCACAGCTATCCGGGCCCGGCTGCGCCGCCGACCGAAGAGAACCGCGCTGCGGTGCTCGGTGAGTTTGGCGGACTTGGTCTGCCGGTCAAGGGACATACCTGGCAGGATGAAAAGAACTGGGGATACCGCAGTTATGAAACTCGTGAGGAGCTTACCGATGCGTACTTGGTTCTGCTTGATAATTTGCGTTCGATGATTGGTGGCGGCCTGTGTGCCGGAGTATATACGCAGACGACCGATGTGGAGATCGAGGTCAACGGACTGATGACTTACGACAGGGCGATGATAAAGATGGATGTCGAAAAGGCCACCGCGGCGAATCGGAGTTTATATCTGCCGCCGCCGGTAACGAAGACAATTGTCCCAACTTCACAGAAACAGGGACAGCTCTGGCGATATACAACAAGCGAACCACGCAACGGCTGGTACCGAACAGGTTTCTTAGATTCGGCCTGGCAGGAAGGTAAAGGCGGTTTCGGCACCGAAGGGACGCCCGGTGGTGTCGTCGGTACCGTGTGGAACAGTTCGGATATCTGGCTTCGCAGAACGTTTGAGCTGGAGAATACAAAACTTAGCCAGCCACAACTTTTAATCCATCATGATGAGGACGCTGAGGTCTATATCAATGGCCTGCTCGTTGCAAAGCTGGAGGGCTATACTTCCAGTTATGTTCGAGCCGGGCTTGACGAAAAGGCGCAAAAGGTATTGAGGGTCGGCTTGAATTGTTTAGCCGTTCACTGCACTCAGACCACGGGCGGCCAATATATCGACGTCGGCCTCGTGGATGTGATAGAACAATCGGCGGATTGATTCACTATTTGAGTTGAACTAAATATAAACATTCGTTGTCGAGGAGTATTTCATTTTGGTAATACCACTTCATAATTTGACTTTGGGGAAATGGAGACAGTTGTGCAGTTGCTTCCTGATTTTGGCGGTTTGTTCTATCGAAGCCAAAGTCTGGGCTGTTCGGTCAGATGAAATCATCCTGAGCAATGAGTACTTGTCGGTCAAAGTATTGCCTGGAACGTTGGAGATGAGCGCCGAGCTGCGGGGAGGGAATAAAATCAAACTATCCGCAGGTCAAGTCGATTTGGGTGAAATCAGCAAGGTCGTAAAAACGGGCAATCAGGTTCAATGGGCCCTGGAAGCGAAGGGCGTTAGTATAGATGTTCGATTGAATAAGGAGGATTTATCTGTTCGATTTTTTTCTGAAAAGGCCGGTACATTCACCTGGCCGGTTTTGCAGGAAACTGTAAATATGAAGGCGTTAATCTGGCCTCGCTGGGAGGGCTGCTATATTCCGCTGGACGATTCGCGCTGGAAGAACTATCTGGTGGAACTCGGCGGCTGGGATACATTGGAGGGTTTGAGTATGCCCTTTTGGGGCCTGGATTGCGGCGACTTCTCGCTGACCTATATCGTAACCAATCCTTATAATAACGTGATAGATTTTATTCATACCAGTAATAAGCTCGAAGCCCGGTTCTCCCACGAATTTACGACTCTTCAATCGAAAAAAGAATACGGGTTCCTGATTCGGCTGGGGGACAACAGCTCGCCGGTGGAACCAGCTAAGCAATTTCGCCGCTGGCTAATCGAGCAGGGTAAGTTTGTCGATATGGAAGAAAAAATCAAGGCGGTTCCTAAAGCGGCGCGTTTGTTGGGGGCACCACATGTCTATCTTTGGGGAGATGCGTTTCTGACATGGCATGACATCCATCCCAACAAGTGGAAATCCTTCTGTCAGAAGCTGGTCGAACAAAGCAGGGCCGGGCAGCCCTCGCCGGGCAGGCGAATTAAGCAGCTAATGGAGCCGGAACGCTGGGCGGAAGTGGTTGAAATTTCCAACGCTCAATGGCCGTACAAGTATCTTAAAAGCCAGGTTGCTGGTGAGTTGTCACGTTTATTGGAAAGGCCGGACTTCTACGACGAAGGCTGTTGGCGAAATGTTGTCCTGCCCGAGGAGGCAGCCGAATTGCTTGGGAAGGGGGCGGATGAGCTTACCACCGCGGAGATTTGCCGGATGAACGGCCTGATTCTGCGTGCAGGATTTCCGGAATTTATGCTGGCTGTTGCAGAGTGGGGCGACGGTGTTTCGGTCAAGATGCTGGAGCAGTTCAGGGCAAATGGTTTTGACCGGATGAGATTGTGTGTTGACGGCTGGGAGGGCGTAGAAAAACGTCCCGAGGTGGCAAAGCAGGCCGACCAAATGGGTTACCTGTTCGGCACGTATGATTCTTATCACAGTATTCACGACCCTTCGACTCGTGGCACGGATAGTACCTGGACTACGGCACAGTTTGATAGGGAGCTTTTTGAGAAGGGGCCGATCGTTCGCAGGGACGGAGAGAAACGAGGGGGATTTAAGGGAGCCGGTTATAAGCTAAGTCCGATTGCCGCCAGACCTTATGTTGAAGAGCGCGTGCGTGACAATATGAGCAAGGTTCCTTATAATTATTATTTTGTTGATTGTGATGCTTACGGCGAGGTTTATGATGATTATTCGCCTTTTCACCGGGCAAGCCAGGCGGACGATGTTCAGGCCCGCATGGCTCGGCTGGCGTGGATTCGCGATACGTTCCGGGTAGTCATCGGCTCGGAGGGCGGCAGCTCATACGCCGCTGGAGTAATCCACGTGGCCGAGGGGATGTTTGGGCCGGTGTTTGGCTGGGGCGACTCTGATTTGAAGAACAAGGGCTCAGATTACTATCTCGGGCAATATTATCCTCCTGATGGCCCTATGGTATTCGTCAAACAGGTGCCGATGAAGGAGGAGTATAGGTATTTTTATTATGACCCGCAGTTTCGGTTGCCGCTTTATGAAGTGGTTTTTCATGATTCGGTTGTGACTACTCACCAATGGGCCAACGGCAGTCTTAAATATAGCAATATGCTCGATACCGTCGCCTTGACCGAGCTGTTGTACATGGTCCCGCCGTTGTATCACATGAATCTGGATGAGTTTGACAAGCATCGGGATATAATGAAAAGGCATTATGCATTTTTTTCACCACTACACTGGCAGGTGGGTTTTGCACAGATGACGGAATTCAACTGGCTGAGTTCCGACCGAATGTTGCAGCGTACTGTCTTCGGCGATAAAGTGGAACTGGTGGTGAATTTCTCACAGGAATCCCGCCGGTATCAGGGAATTGATATTCCTGGGCGAACTGTTTTGGCCAGATGGACAGAGAAGGGAAAGGCGAGGATATTGACATTTACGCCAAATCTGAATGAGAGTGTGGAAAAATGAGCCTGAACAGACAAGGTAAGGAGTTTGATTGTGAATCGTCGGGAGTTTATTAAGTTTGCTATCGGCGGTGCAGCAGCGATGATGATGCCAAATTACGGCTGTTCGGTGGGGGAGAGTGCGAAAGCAACAGCCGAGCGGCCGAATATCATTGTTATTATGGCGGACGATTTGGGGTACGGTGACATTGGCTGTTACGGCAGCACAAAAATACAGACGCCAAACATTGATGCTTTGGCGAGAGGCGGGGTGAAGTTTACGGATTATCATTCCAACTGTCCGGTGTGCAGTCCTACGCGGGCGGCGCTGCTGACGGGACGCTACCAGCAGCGATGCGGTATCGAGGGCGTTATATATGCAAAAGGGCCGACCCGACAGACCGGGATGGCGCTGGAAGAGACAACCTTTGCCGAGGTTCTCAAAAGGCACGGCTATGCGACGGGGATTTTCGGTAAGTGGCACTTAGGTTACAACGTGGAATTTAATCCGGCCAAGCAGGGGTTCGACGAGTTTATCGGTTATGTCAGCGGCAACGTGGATTATCACTCGCATCTCGACGGGGCCGGCATCGAAGACTGGTGGAAGAATTGTGAAAGAGTCCCCGAAGAAGGTTACTGCACCGATTTGATAACCAAACACGGAATAGAGTTTATTGAACGTCACAGGGATGAGCCGTTCTGTTTGTATCTGCCGCACGAGGCGCCGCATTCTCCTTATCAGGGCCGAGAGGACCCGCCGGAGCGTCTGAGCGGCGGCGGGAAAGGCAGGAAGGCCAAAGGCGATGAAATTCTCCGGGCGTATAAGGAAATGGTTGAGGTGATGGATGAGGGTATAGGGCGGATTGTCGAGACGGTCAGGCGTTTCGGATTGGAGCGTAAGACATTTATCTTCTTCTGCTCGGACAATGGCGCTACAAAGAATGGTTCCAACGGTGCATTGTCCGGCTACAAGGGCAGCTTGTGGGAGGGCGGGCACCGCGTTCCTGCTGTTGCCTATTGGCCGGGCAAAATAAAACCCGGTACAACTACTGATGAAACGGTCCTGGGGATGTATTTGTTTGCCACGATGGCCTCAATCGCCGGCGCAAAACCGCCGGCGGGTTTGAAGCTCGACGGCGTTGACATTTTGCCGGTGCTGACGGAAGGCAGAGAGCTGCCGGAGCGGACGTTGTTCTGGCGCTACAGAAAAGAAAAGGCAATCCGCAAAGGGCCCTGGAAGCTGCTGGTACAGGGTGACAAGGTGAGGCTTTTTAATCTTGAAGAAGACCTCGGCGAGAAAAAGAACCTTGCTGGTAAAAAGCCGGATATGGTCAAACAACTTGAAGATGAGTTAGTGGCCTGGGAGCAGGAAGTTTCGGCTGGTGTTAAGCTGAGGGCGTGAAAAGCTACTATTGCTCTGTCGCTGTTCGATTGATGGATGTCATTGCGAGCCCTTCGCTTCGCTCAAGGGTAAACTCCGCGAAGCAATCTCTCTATTGTTCGAAGACAAGAGATTGCCACGGCCCTTCGGGCCTCGCAATGACAACTTCTCAAATTATATGCGACAGAGCACTCTGAAGTTGGGGACAGAAATTTGGTGGAAGATACATTTAATACTGGAGGTATAGATTATGGAAAGTAAATCGATTAGCCGGCGTGGATTTATTAAGGGCTGCGCTGCGGGTGCATCGGTTCTTGTCGGTTCGGGATTGATTTCAAGAGAAGCGGAAGCGGCCGGGAATAAAAGGCCTAACGTTGTTTTGATAGTAAGCGACGACCACGGGCTTGAAGCTATGGGCTGTTATGGAAATCCTGTTATCAAGACGCCGAACCTGGACGTCCTTGCGGCTGAGGGGGTGCGGTTTACGAATGCCTTTTGTACGACGGCCAGTTGCAGCGCCAGCCGGTCGGTGATTTTGACGGGTATGTATAATCACGCCAACGGCCAGTATGGGCATCAGCACAGTTATCATCATTTTGTCTCGTTCCCCGATGTAAAGTCTCTGCCCGTGCTGCTGACGGAGGCCGGGTACCGGACGGGGCGGATAGGCAAGTATCACGTTGCGCCTGATGAGGTCTATAAGTTCGATGTGGCGCTTAAAGGGAACAGCCGGAGCCCTGTCGAGATGGCGAATAACTGCCGGGACTTTGTCGGTGGTGACGATGGCCGGCCGTTTTTCCTTTATTTCTGCATGAGCGACCCGCACCGCGGTGGCGGCAAGGCAGAGGAGCTGCCATATAAACCCGACCGGTTTGGCAATCGTGACAAAGGAGGCTATCCGGGCATAAAGGAAGTAAAATATGATCCCAGGGATGTGATAGTTCCGCCGTTCTTGCCGGATTCGCCGGAATGCCGTGCCGAATTGGCGCAGTACTATCAAGCAGTTTCGCGCGTTGACCAGGGAGTTGGGCGATTGTTGAGCGTTCTGAAAGAAGCGGGGAAATATGAAAATACGGTGGTTATCTATATCTCAGATAATGGCGTTGCATTTCCGGGGGCCAAGACGACTTTGTATGAGCCGGGGATGAGATTGCCATGCATTGTGCGAAGTCCTGGCTCCAAGAAAAAGGGCATTACCTGCGATGCGCTGGTTAATTATGCGGATTTGGCGCCGACGATTATGGACTTTGCCGGAGCATCGGCGAAGGGAGATTTTCAGGGCAGGTCGTTTAAGCCGGTGCTCGGGCAGGAACATCCGGAGGGCTGGGATGAAACTTACGCTTCGCATACTTTCCACGAGATAACAATGTATTATCCGATGCGCATGGTGCGCGAGCGCAGGTATAAACTCATCTGGAATATTGCGCATGGGCTGGATTACCCGTTTGCCAGCGATTTGTGGGAGGCATCGACGTGGCAGGCGACGATTCAGCGGGGCGAGAAATATTACGGAAAGCGGACGGTCGAGGCGTATTTGCATCGGCCAAAATTCGAGCTGTATGATTTAGAGAATGACCCGGATGAGGTGGAGAATCTGGCTGATAATCCGAAATATGAAAAGGTACTAACAAGACTAAAAGCAAAACTGAAGGCATTTCAAAAGCGAACAAAAGACCCCTGGATACTCAAATGGCAGTATGAATGAAATGATTGCTGAACTTGACAATCGGCCTTTGATAGATATGATGTGGATTGCTTTTAATATTTATAAAAATGATTATTGCAAACCACAAACAATGAAGGATTATGTAAATGGCGCTGTTATTGGGATATGACGTTGGGAGCTCGTCGATAAAGGCGACGCTGATAGATAGCCAGACGGGTAAGGTATTGGCGAGTGCGACTTCGCCGGATAAGGAATTAGAGATTATCGCAAAGGAATCGGGCTGGGCGGAGCAGGAGCCGGCGGTGTGGTGGAAACATGTCAAAGAAGCAACTCGGCAGGTTGCTTCGAAAATCAGAAATCAGAAATCAGAAATCCGAAGTTTGGAGGATGTGGAGGCGGTTGGGATTTCTTATCAGATGCACGGATTAGTTTGTGTGGACAAGAATCAGGAGGTGTTGAGGCCTTCGATAATCTGGTGCGACAGCAGGGCGGTGCAAATCGGCGAGAAGGCGGCGGCGGATATCGGAACGGAAAAGTGCCTTAAGAGCCTGTTTAACCTGCCGGGTAATTTCACGGCTTCGAAATTAAAGTGGGTGATGGAAAACGAGCCGGAGGTCTATTCGAAGATTCATAAAATGATGCTGCCGGGCGATTATATTGCGATGAAGATGACGGGGGAGATAAAGACGACGCCTTCAGGTTTGTCCGAAGGGATAATGTGGGATTTTGAGAAAGACGGCTTAGCGGAATTTGTCTTGGAAAACTATGGAATCCCGGCCGATTTGATAGCTGAAAGGGTCCCCACGTTTTCAGTCCAGGGTGAGCTGACAAAAGAGGCGGCCGGAGATTTAGGGCTTAAAGCCGGGACGAAGGTGAGCTACCGGGCGGGGGACCAGCCGAATAATGCCCTGTCGCTTAGCGTATTACAGCCGGGCGAGATTGCGGTTACGGCAGGGACGTCCGGTGTGGTCTATGGAATCAGTGATAAGAAAAACTACGACCAGCTCTCGCGAGTCAATGTGTTTGTTCACGTCAATCACTCAAAGAAAAAACCGAGGTATGGTGTATTACTTTGCCTTAACGGGACGGGGATTCTGAATAGCTGGCTGAAGCATAATTTTGTCGGGGGTGAGGGGCTGGATTACGAGCAGATGAATGAATTGGCGGCGGAGGTTGCGGTCGGGTCGGATGGGCTGGTGATACTGCCTTACGGCAATGGGGCCGAGAGGACTCTGGAAAACAGAAATATAGGGGCATCCGTTCATGGGTGGAATTTTAATATACACAAGAAGGCGCATTTCCTGCGGGCGGCACAGGAGGGGATAGTTTTTGCGCTGAATTACGGGCTTGGGATAATGCGCGATATGGGGATTGAGCTGGAAACGGTCAAGGCGGGAAATGCCAATATGTTCTTAAGTCCCTTGTTTGCGGAGGCCTTTGCAACGATTACCGGAGCGACGGTGGAATTATATAATACCGACGGCTCTCAGGGGGCCGCGAGGGGGGCGGGAATCGGTGCGGGTATTTACAAAGGGGCCGACGATGCCTTTGTGGGCTTAGAGCCGGTTAAGAGCGTCGAGCCTAACCAAAAGTTGGCAGAAGCCTATCAACAAGCGTACGGAAGATGGGAATACGTTTTGAAAGGGCAATTAAAAAGTTAAGAGCACAAGGCATAAGTGCATAAGTCATAATTTTTAAGCGTTTAAGAAAGGAGTAATTAAAAATGGCAGAAAAATCTTTACATAGTATATGCAGATGGACATTTAATCCCGGCAAGGGTGGTTTTGTGCCGGGTGATATGCGGCCGGAATGGGGCGGTACGTTCGGGACGCCGGAAATGATTAAGCTCGTCGCAGACAAGATCGTTCCAAGGATGCCTGATAACGTTGAGTTAGGTATTGAGATGCATTATGACGCGGAGGTAGATGATGACAATGCCGCGGCGGTTGCGGATGCTTTGTTGGATTCGAACTTGTATCTGGCGATGATTACGCCGGGTGCGCATTGTCATTTCGGATACGGCGGGGTGGCGTCACTGGACCCGATAGAACGAAAAGCTGCCGAAGAATTAGGCACGAAGACGGTTGACCTTGCATACGGCACTTTGAAAAAGGCCTGGCATCCGGACGCGGACAAGGCGCCGGCGCTGATAATCTGGAACGGCTCGTTCGGCTATGATATTGCGACAGTCGGTATTCGCCAGATGTATCAGAACCTCAAGGAGAGCATCGCCGGATTGTGTAAATACGAAGAGAAACAAGGCGGAAGCTTATACATAGGATTTGAGCCGAAGCCGAACGAAGGGCATCCGGCCATGCTGATTCCGACGGTGGCGAGTGCGCTGCTATTCTGGAGACGAATTGAGGACGAGTTCGGGGTGCCCAGAGAAAAGAAGGGCGTCAATAAAGAGTTCGGGCATTCGGAGATGATAGGGCTTGACCACGTGGCGGATACGGTTGAAGAATTAGATAACGATGCGATGGTGCATATGCACCTGAACAGCCAGGGTTATAACGATGGTATTATTCTCGGCGGGCCGGGCAAATATGATATTGACCACGGTACACGGGTCAATGGTATGAACGTCGCTATTGCAGGGCTTATTCAGCAGGCGGGCTTTAGCCGATGGAAGGGTCACGACATGCAGGCACGGGCATACGATAATGCTGAGCAGGGAATCGACCGCGTGGTAAGAAGCGTGCTGAGCTGGGAGGCGTGTGAAAAGGCGGCGAAGGAGCTGGATACAGCCGGGCTGATGAAGGTATTAGCCAAACGGGAAACTGCCAAGGCCGAAGATATGATGCGAGCGGCAGTGGTTAGCGCTCAGGGCTATTTCGATAAGATGTATAAGTAAGGCGTGTCATATCAAACATGAGGAAGGCACTTTGATTCAGTAATAAGCTATGGAAAGAGCCCGCCTATTTTTCATTGACAACCTGAGAATCCTGCTGATTACGCTGATAATAATGCTCCACCTGTCAATCACATACGGGGGCGCTGGCGGGTGGTATTACAGAAATGTCCCGGAAGGCTATATGTCACTTCCACTGACCTGGCATAACGGGACGGTCCAGGCCTTTTCGATGGGCTTGTTTTTTTTGATTTCGGGTTACTTCACCCCCGGTTCGTACGACCGCAAAGGGCCATGGCGATTTCTCAAAGACCGGCTGCTGCGTCTGGGCATCCCTTTGCTTTGTTACGACTTTATCATTCAGCCACTCCTGGCATATCCGCTGATTCGGGTTGGTGCCCAGGAATCGACCGGCTCTTATTTTGATTTTCTTGCCCGGTATTACAGCAGGTTTCACGTTGGTACCGGCCCATTGTGGTTTGTCGAGGCCCTGCTGATATTCGCTGGTTTTTATTTTTTGTGGCGACTGTTTGCGAAAGCTCCTGCTTCTTCTGTTCAGGACGGCGGTAAATTGCCGGGTAATTTGGCCATAGCTTTCTTTGCCCTTGCTCTGGGTGCTGTTACTTTTATTGTGCGGATATGGCTTCCGATTGGCTGGACTTTCGAACCTTTGAATTTTCAGTTTCCCTTCTTCCCTCAGTACATTTGTATGTTTATTGTCGGAATTGTCGCATATCGGCATAATTGGCTGGTGCGGATTCCCGATGCTATGGGTAAGTTCTGGCTTTGGCTCGGCATCATCTTCATCATCGTTTTATTTCCGACTATATTTGTATTAGGCGGGGCGCTCAAAGGTGATATAACTTCATTTGTGGGTGGCCTGCATTGGCAATGCCTTGCTTACGCCCTATGGGAGCAGTCGGTTTGTGTGGCAATGATAATCGGCTTGGTAGTGCTTTTCCGCAAACAATTCAATCATCAGACAAGGCTGACGAAAACGATGTCTGCCAGCGCCTACACGGCTTATATTATCCACGCCCCGGTTACAGTGCTCGTGGCACTGGCGATTAGAAATATTACCCTGTATCCACTTTTGAAATTTGCATTTGCTGTATTTATTGCAGTGCCGTTGTGTTTTGCTTTGGGTAATTTCATCAGGCAACTGCCGCTGGCCAAACGAATCCTGTGACGGCGTAGATCGAACCCGAAGAAACATCCTTGTTTTTTCGGTCCGGGGCTGATAGACTCAACGACCGTTATGACCCTTGCTATCAAAACCAGCGGACTCACTCGTTACTTTGGCGACCTGCGTGCCGTCGACAGTCTCGACTTACGTGTGGAAGCCGGGAAGTTCTACGGCTTTCTCGGTCCCAACGGCGCGGGCAAATCGACGACCATCAAAATGCTTACGGGTCTGCTGGCCCCCACGTGCGGCACGATGTGTATCCTGGGTGAGGAAGTAGAAGATCCCGACAAAGCCAGAGAGATCAAGCGCCGTGTTGGTGTGGTGCCCGAGGAACTGGCTCTGTTCGATAATCTGACGGCACGGGAATATCTGACTTTCATAGGACGTATGTATAAGATGCCCATGGCGACGATCCGCGAACGTTGCCGGGAGCTGTTGACCATGATGAACCTGGATAGCGAGGAGAAAAAACTAACCCTCGAATATTCACATGGGATGAAGAAGAAACTCACACTGGCGGCGGCGCTGATTCCGAATCCGGATCTGCTTTTTCTCGATGAACCATTTGAGGGCGTCGATGCCGTTGCCTCGCGCGTGCTGCGAGACACATTGAAGCGTTGCGTTGAGCGCGGTGCGACCGTGTTCCTGACATCGCATATTCTGGAGATTGTCGAAAGGCTCTGCACAGACGTCGGGATTATTGTCGAGGGCAAGCTCGTGCATCAGGGCACGATGGACGAGATTCGCGCCGGTGGCTCGCTGGAGGAAAGGTTCCTGGAGGCCGTCGGCAGCGATAACATCGAGCAACAGAAGCTAAGCTGGCTGGAGGATTAAATGGACTGGAGCCAACTTCGCACAATCATCTGGCTGCGCTGGCGCTTGACCCGAAATCAATGGTCTCGCAGCAGTCAGTTGAATGCCGTGCTGATAATGATCGTAGCCGTGGCTGTGCTTGTCTTGGGTTTTATGAGCTGCGTTGCCGGAGTGCTGGTCGGTTTCTTTGTGCTGGTCGAAGCGTCGCCTCTGCGTTTGCTTCTTATGTGGGATATGTTCATTGGTGTGTTTCTGTTTGCCTGGATGATTGGAATGGTTTCGGAGATCCAGCGTTCAGAGACGATCGACATCAGCAGGATGCTGCACCTGCCGATCTCGCTCAGAGACATTTTCCTGGTGAACTATCTCACATCGCACCTGACTATTAGCATTATTCTGTTCCTGCCTTTAATTCTGGGTCTTTGCCTGGGATTGCTCCTCAGAGGGCAATGGTTAATGATCTTGATGTTTCCGCTAGTGCTCGGTTTGGTCTTCATGATCACGGCGTGGACCTATTGCTTGCGCGGCTGGCTGGCCACGCTCATGGTGAACAAGCGGCGACGCCGCGTCATTATTGCCGTGTTCACCTTTTCATTAATTGTGCTTGTACAGCTTCCAAATATCATTAACAACCTCATGCACGATCGTAAACGGCACAGACCCGACACGGTGAAATCGGCACCATTGGACGAACAGACGACGAAACGCCCCGAGGGCCGGGAAGGCAAGCCCATTCCCCATGCGGTCTTGGTAGCGCATAAGGTTGTGCCCTTCCTGTGGGTTGGCAACGGTGCAATGTCGCTGGGCATGGGAAATGCCTTGCCCGCCGTGTTAGGTGCGGCCGGCGCGTTCGTCATTGGTGGATTGGGTTTGAGAAGGGCCTACCGCTCGACCATTCGTTTCTACATGGGACATGCAACTGGCAGGAGGTCGAAACAAAGACCGAAAGCCGAGAAGACCCTCACTGTCAGGAAGAACTTCCTTGAGAGGCAGCTACCCGGTACTCCCGACGAAGCTGCGGCGCTGGCGCTGGCCTTCTTCCGTTCCCTGACGCGGGCGCCCGAAGTGAAGATGGCGCTGGCCACTAATTTCATCTTGCTGCTGCTTTTTGGAACTATGTTCTTCGCGCGGCGTATGTCCAACCTCACCGACAACTTCAAATTGTTCGTCACCGGCGGCCCCGTCGTATTTACGTTTCTCGGTATGAGTCATCTCATGTTCAACCAGTTCGGTTTCGATCGGGGCGGATTTCGTCAGCTCGTGTTGCTGCCGGTGCCGCGAAGACAAATTTTGCTGGGAAAAAACCTTGCACTCCTGCCGATTGCCATAGGAATTGGATTAACTTTCCTCTTGCTTATTAAAATCGCCCTGCGTATCTCGTTTATCATCATATTTGCCGCCGGTTTGCAGTTGGTGGCGACCTTCTTACTGCTCAGCATAGCGGGCAACATGATATCCGTACTCGTTCCTTATCATATCGCCCCGGGGACTATGAGGAAGACTAAAACCTCCGCCATGACGAGCTTCCTGATTTTTATATCGCGATTGTTAATTCCAACGGCTATGGGTCCTATGTTTATTCCACCAGCAATTGGTCTGCTCATGTCCCGCTTGGGCTGGCTGCCGGCCGGACCGGTGAACCTCGTGCTCTCAATCGTAATATTGGCCCTCCTTATCTTCTTTTACAAGCTCAGTCTGCCCAGCCTCGGAAAACTATTGCTGCGACGGGAAAAACATATCCTTCAAGTGGTCACCGAAAAAGTTGAGTAACTTAAAAGCATCACGGCGATCAGAAACATATTCACTTTTTTTAGTTGCTAAATAATCAGCATTGCGTCGCCGTAGGAATAAAAACGGTATCGCTGCTCGATAGCGTGATTGTAGGCGGCGAGGATATTATCCAGGCCTGCGAATGCTGCGACCAGAGCGAGGAGGGTGGATTTGGGCAGATGGAAATTTGTTATCATTGCGTCGGCCATTTTGAATTTATAGCCGGGCTTTATGAATAAACTTGTTGTGCCGGCTACAGCTTCGATTTGTGAGCCGACGGCTATTGTTTCGAGGGTCCGCGTCGAAGTTGTACCGACGGGGATTATTCGTCCGCCTTTGCTCCTCGCTGTATTTATTGTCCGGGCATTTACCTCGTCAATACTGAATAGCTCCTGGTGGATTTGGTGGTCATCGAGGTTTTCCGTGGTTACCGGTTTGAACGTTCCTGTTCCGACGTGCAGTGTTATGTATGCAAAACCGATGCCGGTTTGTTTTAACTGCTCGATAAGCTGTTCTGTGAAGTGCAGGCCGGCGGTTGGTGCCGCGACGGCGCCGGTATGTCGTGCGTAAACCGTCTGGTATCGTAGTTTATCCATTTTGGCCATAGTCAGGTCGTCATCTCGTTTGATGTATGGAGGAAGCGGTGGAAAGCCGATTTTATCGAGGACGGTTTCAGTGTCTGCCTCTGTATTCAGTCTTAACAGGCATCTGCCCTGGGCTTGCTTTTCGAGCAGTACGGCTTTGCAAAAATCGGCCTTTTGTTTGTCTTTTAGAATAAGAAGGTCGCCGGGATTTAATTTACGGCTGCCTTTTAACATTATATCCCAGGTTCTATCAGAGTTTTCAGCGAGGAATAAACCTTCGAGTTTTCCTCCGGTATCCCGACGTGCAAAAAAACGAGCGGGTAAGACTTTTGTGTCGTTAAGCACAAGGCAATCGCCGGGCAACAGAAAATCTCCAATATTGCCGAATCGGCTGTCGAGAATTTCACGGGTGGTGCGATTGAGAACCAGCAGTCGCGATTCGCTTCGAATACGAAGAGGATGCTGGGCGATCAGCTCAGGTGGTAAGTAGTAATTTAACTTTTCTGTTTTCATAGCCAAACGTTATCAGACCGTCAGCAAAATGACAAAAAAAAATTTGCTGAATAACAAGCTAAATCAGAAGTTTATGCAGCGGTATAAAGATTCCGGCAAAAGTGGTTCGATATGAGGAACGATACTAATACTAAATTAACACGAGTCCAACTTACTTATGGGAAAAGTTTTTCAAAGGTGAGGGTTATGTCTTCGAGAAAGTATTTTGACAGAGAAATAACTTCAATCACTGCTTTGGGCAGGAATGAGCTTACGCGACGAATCAGAGGTTTCAGAGGCCGATTTCAGTTAGATTTTACGGAAGATTACCTCAACAATATCAGCGTTGACAGGTTGAGGCATATCCTTTTGGCAGCGTTAATAAACGCAAAGCCGCATAGTTAGGAAACTATATCAAGACTGCCGGTTTTAGTAATATACGCAACGGCATCTATAAGCCAAAGAATTATGCTTATCGATTAGTTGGTGTATAACCCAATCTCCCCCACGTGGCCTTCTGCATCTTTTGCAAATCATCCAGGCCCTCGTTGGTAGTAGGCGCATATTGATGCGGCGGGTTTGCCATCTTGCCGACCTTTATCGTCTCTGCTCCTCTATACTTCCAGTAATTGCTGTGGCCATCAGCGAAAGAGACGTTCGTGCCGTCACCATGTCGGACAAACGGTGGGTCCCACCAATTGGGAATAACGTAATGAATAGCGTAACTATCCGGAGTTATCCGCCCTTCGTCAAGAAAAACGAGTCTATATGCCGGAGCGGGGACGGTAATCTCTGTTCTCCTCTTAACCATCAACACCGTGTTGCCCACTCTCGCCCCCTTGTTACCACTATAAGTTCCAGCTGCATCGAAACAACCATTCATACCGTAAGATGTGGAGTACGTGCGCATCTCTCCACGAATACCGGTCGGGCACCGGTAAAGCTTTTCGGTTTTGCAGTATGTAAATAGCGCTCCGAGTCGGATAGCTTGTATTTGTATGTCTTGCGGTCGTTGTTCTCCCAGCGCGTAATTAGTGGCGCAATCGTTGCCTACCCAATAGCGCTCGCCCTTATGAGGACCAGATGTGGGCACGGGTGCAACGGGGTCGGCGGTAGGGGCCCAATGGGCTTCGCCGTTAACAATCCTGTCATCGTTATCATCTGCATACATAATCCATGAAAGTGTCAGCTGCTTTAGGTTGCTCAGGCAGGCGGCGCGTTTGCCCTGCTCCCTGGCTCGGTTCAGCGCGGGCATCAGTATCGCCATCAATATGGCAATAATGGCAATTACCACCAGAAGCTCTATCAGGGTGAATCCTTTTCGTTTGTTCATATTGAGACTCCTTATGTATTTTATGTTGGTTGATTTTTTGCGATGTTGTTTTATAAGCTCAGTATAATCTTTTGTAGGTTTTTGTGCAACTGTTTTTTTTAGAGTATTCCTTGAGCATAAAAAAGGCGGACATTGCGTCCGCCTGTTATCCCAAAGAAGCCAAGTTGTCTGCTTAGTGGAAAATCAATAAGCACAAAAAATCACGCCAATAGCTCCGGCTAATATCCTAACCTTCCCCAGATAGCCTTTTGCATCTTTGCCAAATCCTCCCTGCCTACATCAGTAGTAGGCTGATACTGGTGCAGCGGGTTGGCCATCTTGCCGATTTTTATTGTCGCGGGGTCATTCCACTTCCAGTAATCACTGTGTCCATCTGCAAAAGAGACATTTGTGCCGTCACCGTGTCGGACGTGGGGCGGATCCCACCATCGGGGATTAACGTAATGCGTAGCATAGCTATCCGGAGTTATGCGGCCTTCATCAAGAAAAACTATTCTATATGCCGGGCCTGGGACGCTAATCTCGGACCTGTTCTTAATCCATAATACCGTCCTGCCTACTCTGACCCCCACGTTACCGGAGAAAGTCCCGTCTCTGGGAATACCGTTCATAGAATCGCCTATGGTGTATGTCCGCATCTCTCCGCGAACACCGGTCGGGCACCGGTAAAGTTTTTCGTTTTTGCAGTATGGATATAGTGCACCGACTTTGATAGCTCTTATTTGTACTTCAAGCTCTAAATGTTCTCCCTGCATGTAACCAGATGCGCAGTCGTCCCCTGTCCACCACTGCTCACCCTTATGCCTACCGCTTGTGGGTATAGGCGCCAGGCCATCTCCACCTTCATATGCCTCGCCGTTAACAATCTTGTCGTCGTTCTCATCCGCATACATAATCCACGCAAGCGCCAGCTGCTTCACATTGCTAAGACAAGCCGCGCGTTTGCCCTGCTCCCTGGCCCGATTCAGTGCCGGCATCAATATCGCCATCAATATAGCGATAATGGCAACAACCACCAAAAGCTCTATTAAGGTAAAGGCTTTTCGTTTGTCCATAATAATAGTCCTTCCTGTATTTTAAGTTAGTTCACTTTTTATTATACTGTTTTTTATGATGTTTATTATTTTAATAATCTTTATAATTTCTCATCCATGTCGGCCAGTCGCTCGGATTGGCGCCGCCGCCTTTGGTCCATCGGCCGGCTATGTTATAGCTTTTATGCCATTTTAACGTCCAGAGCTCCTTGATTCCAACCTTTCTGACAGACCAATCGCAGAACTGAGCGTTTAAGAATCCATCGTGCCGGTCGACGCAATTGCGCTCCATTTCGTTTGTGTTCGGTCTGTCCGGCGGCCCTCCCGGGATTTCGGGAGGATTGTCATTCTCTCTTGGCCAGGCATCGACCCACCAGCTACCGGTAAATAACGGTATATTACTCGCACCCGGCCACTCGGGCTTCCTCCAATGGTCTGAAATGGGGCTGCGTCCCCAGACACTACCCGAAGGGTCCGTCGAGCGAGGATTACACATCCACCCATTGGGACCGTAGCTGCCTATCCATTCACCGGTTTGCCAGGCTTGAGTTGAAAAGTAACCTATGCCCATATGAACACCCTCGCCCGCAGATTTTGTAGCCTGTGGGCAGCAGCGCATATTCTCTTCGATTTTGTAAGTCTGCAGCATCGGCTCGAACCACCACCTGCCGCTGCCGCCGCCTTCGCCGCTAACCCAGTATCCGTCGTTATCGTCACAATACATTGACCAAAAAAGGCTCCATTGATTGAGATTGGCCATACAAGCAACAGCCCTGGCCTGTTTCTTTACTCGATTTAACGCAGGCATCAGGATTGCCATCAGAAGCGCAATAATGGCGATTACAACCAGAAGCTCTATTAGCGTAAAGCCTTTTCGCCTGACCATAATTATGCCTCCTTCTGCATGTTTTAATTGTTTACTTTTGCAATTGTATTTTATAGTTCGTCAAAATCCTACTTTTTTTAGTTTTTGTACGACGTTTGTTTTTAATAATCTTTAAGATGCTGCATCCATTCGGGCCAGTCGCTCGGCTGGACACCGCCGCCGAGGGTCCAGGGGCCGGCTTCGTTGTACTCTTTATGCCATTTGAGGGTCCACAGCTCTTTGAGCCCCACTTTACGAGCCGAATAGTCTAAGAACAGACAACCGGCGAATCCATCGTGTCGGTTGAGGCTAAACCGCCCCATCTGCGCGTTGTCGTTCCACCGCTCGCCGCTATAGCTGGGCGGTGTGTCCGTTTGTAACGGCACGCCGTTATAGCGCTGGGCCTCCAGGAACAATGGCGCGTACCCGGCCCCGGCCACCGCGGGACTTCGCCAGAAGAATCCCGGACTCCCCCGCTCGGGATGAGGTTCATTGCCCGGCTGGGGATCAACACACCAGCCGTTCATCCCGTAACTTCCCTTCATCGACTTTTTCCAGTGACTGCCCCCGCTCAAATACCCCCAGGCCATGGTCACACCGACACCTGAAGCGCTTCCTTCGGCACCCGAATTTACCCCGTTTTCATCCACCCACGGCTTGAACGCATTCGGACAACAGGTAAACTCGTCATCCCATTTATAGTAGTCGCCAAGTGCGTAAACCCATCGGTTGGCTCGAGGTGAGGCCGTGAAACCCATCATGAATCGGCCGTCGTAGTCGTCGGCGTACATCGCAAAAAATATGCCCCACTGTTTGAGCTTGCTTAGGCAGGCAACGCTCCTGGCCTGCTTCTTTACCCGCTGCATCGCCGGCATCAAAATCGACATCAGTAACGCAATGATAGCGATTACCACTAAAAGTTCGATTAGTGTAAAGGCTTTTCGTTTGTTCATAATGGCCCCTTTTACTGTTTAACTGTTGGGATGCGCAAAAAAAGCTTTGTGTTTCGTTAATTTTGTATCCCTATGTTAATTTAGGCTATTTTACCAAAAACTGTATTATACACCCAAATTTGATTTTCCGCAATAGCAAAATAGCTCAAATTCAGGGTTTTTTTGAAGATAATGTGGAACAAGACCAGCCGATGCGGGATGTTAGTGACCGTACCATAAAGACCTCTAAGTATTTATAAAAGTTGACCTTACAGCTCAGGGGACATGCAAATTGCCGGGAGCATGAGAAACCCGCTGAGTGTTTAGGTAAGTTTTGCTTGAAGCAAAGCATCGAATTTGTTATAAGAGATATTAGTAAGGTCTGTGCCTGGTAATTGAATTTACTGCATTTCTATTTGCAGTTGACGTCATTTTTTAAAGGAAGGAGGTAGTGTCAAGTCGGAAAAAAGTACCCCGGACAAACATAGGTAAAACTTAGTAAGTGTGAATGTTATTATCGGTCGTTTTTATTTTAACTTTTTTTAAGGAGGACTATTATGTCTAAGAAATTGATTTATTCAGCCTGTTTTGTTTTAGCGCTGAGTCTGGCCGCCGGTGTGGCCGTGGGAGGTGTCGAATATGCAGAACCCCTTGGTGGGTGGACGTACATCTACACCGGTGACGCGGGTGTTCCCGGAGCGGATTTTACCGCGCTGGATGGGACGTGGAGCCACGATAACGGCTCGGACGAGTGGGACGAAACTGAAATCGGTACCGGCAGGCCGGGTGGTATCAACATCCTTAGCGATGGCGATGTGACTTTTGTACGCCTGCAGGACACAGGAGATCCCAGGGACCACGGCCAGAACGACCCGGGCAGTAACCGAAAAATCTTCTTCGGTCATAGCATCACGGAAGAGATCGGAGCAGTCGGAGACACCCTGCTTGACGACGGGGTAACCATCTCGTTCCGTGCCCGTATTTCCACGACACCGCCGTTGGATGATCTTCATCTGCCTGGAGGCGGTGCGCCCAGTCCCTGGCCGGCCGGCGGCGACGGGTATTTTTGCCACGACACCGGCAAGGACGTCTTCGGCATCCACCAGTCGAGTGGAACAGCTAAGGTCTCCTTAGCCCTGTCCCTGGCGTCGGAATCGGACTTTCTTGAGGGCAAGCAGGGCTTGACCATGAACAGCATCAACGGCACAAGTCCCGTTGGGGAAGTAGATATCCAGGATAGCGAAGGAACGCTTAATATAATGGAAATTGATGACCTTACGGTCTGGCATGAGTTCTGGATTACCATCCAGGCCGATACGAGCGGAGGCGGTACCCACAAGGTCAACGTCTATATGGATGGCTCGTCCACGTCAAGCGAGTTCCACGTTACCGCCGGTACAGGTAATAGTGACTATACCGACACCTACCTTGGTCTCGGCGTCGGCGCCACACCGCAGAGCGGAGCAGTCGATGTGGACTTTTTCGGCTACAAGGAAGGCCTCATTGCTCCGGCCCCTGCTGACCCGGAAAAGGCCCGCGCTGTAGCTCCCACACCCGGGACAATAGTGGACCTGCCGGATGCCAGCCCACTTGGTTGGATAGCCGGGGAGGGTGCGGTCCAGCACGATGTGTACTTTGGGACTAATCTCGACGATGTGAACGATGCCGATGTCACTGATACGACGGGTATTTATCGAGGCCGGCGGGATCTCGTCATTTATACTCCACCCCAAGCTCCTGAATTAGGCCGGAGTTACTACTGGCGAATCGACGAGGTCAGGGCCGACGATACGATATACAGAGGCGACGTCTGGAGCTTTACGGTAATCGATCATCTTCTTGTGGACGATTTTGAGGACTACAACGACTATTCGCCTGATGAGATATTCAGTACGTGGCTGGATGGATACGATATTGATACAAACGGTGCCCTTGTAGGACATGACGCAGATTTTAGTCAGGGAGAGCACATTGTCGAGACTACGATTGTCCACGGCGATAAGCAGTCGATGCCATATTACTACAACAACATTGGCGCGGCAGCTTATTCGGAAGCCGAACGCGCGTTCAGTCCAGCGCAGGATTGGACCAGAGAAGGCGTTGGAGTATTGTCGCTGTGGTTCAGAGGCCATCCGGCGTATCTGGGCAGCTTCGTTGAAGGACCGACCGGCACTTATACGATGACCGCAGAGGGCGCGGATATCTGGGGCAATTCCGACGAGCTCCACTTTGCCTGGAAGGAGCTTTCCGGCGCAGGCTCGATTGTAGCTAAGGTCGAGAGCGTGAGTGACACTGACCCCTGGGCCAAGGCCGGCGTGATGATTCGTGATACGCTTGAGCCGGGTTCGAGGCACGCGATGGTCGTCGTCACGCCCGGTAACGGGGTCGCGTTCCAGTATCGTGATAACGCGGACGGTACCAGTTCAACCGCCGCGGAGGAAACCGGAATAACCGCACCTCAGTGGGTGAAATTAGAACGCACCGTAGGTGGTCTTGTCCGGGGCTACTATTCGGCGGACGGAAATACGTGGACGCAATTGGGTACGCCTCAGACGGTGACAATGAATATGCCTATGTACGTAGGCTTAGCACTGACCAGTCATAACTCCGGTGTAGCATGCGAGGCCAAATTCTCCAACATTACCAGCGATGGTACGGGCCAGTGGGTTGATGAGGACATCGGTCTGCTCAGTAATGAGGCTGAGCCGATGTATGTAACTGTCAAAGACGGCAGCGGCACGGCTGCGACGGTGTACCACGATGACCCCGACGCAGCGCTTATGAACACCTGGACGGAATGGAAAATCGACCTGAAAGAGGTCGGTGATGCCGGAGTTATTCTGACCGATGTCAGCAATCTGGCTATTGGCTTTGGCGGCGCGGACGACCCACAGCCTGGTGGTTCGGGCCTTGTGTTCTTTGACGATATCCGGCTGTATATGCCGGAAGCGGCACCTTAAGCTAAGATTTAATTGTCCCCCTTTGCTTCTGCCGCAAGGTATCTTGTGGTCCTCGGATTGCGAAGCAAGATATGGGGGCGAGGTTAATGTAGTAGATTTGGTCACTTGTACCTGCCTGCATCCTCGTGCTTTCTTGCGAAAGCAAGAAGGGGTGTAGCGCAGGCACGGGTGTGTAGCTTGATTAGTATCAATTCGGGGCCTATGCTGATTGGCTCGGCATAGGCCCCTCTTGTTTAGTTCATTCGGTGATTTTTTCAGTAGTCTTTAAGATGTCTCATCCAGGGCGGCCAATCACCCGGCTGGACGCCGCCGGATGTGGTCCAGGGGCCGGCCTGATTATATGCGCGATGCCACTTCAAAGTCCACAGCTCCTTAAGTCCGGCCTTTCTGACGGACCAATCCAGAAAAGCCATGCCTATGAATCCATCGTGCCGGTCAATGCAGATACGTCTCATATGCTGCATCCCCTGCCAGGCTAAATCCTGTAATTCCGGCGGGGTATCCGTATCCCTGGGGAAAATATTAAACCTCAGGGCGTCCATAAACAGAGGCACATAGCCGGCACCTTTTACATTGGGAGTTCTCCAGTTATATTTGGTCTCAAAATCTTCATAAACCGTCGCATATGACGGCGGCGGGTTTTCCACCCATCCATTTATCCCGTAGCTGCCCCAATCACCTTCCGGTGCATAGCCCTGGCCCCAGAATCTGCCCCAGGCTGAAAACACATTCCACTGGGGTGACTGCTGTCCGTTCTCGTCGATAAGAGGCTTCATAGCGGTAGGGCAGCAGCGAATTTTCGGGTCGTTTTTATAATACGACCTCAGCGCATTGGTCCAATGGTGTGTATGCCCATCGCCGACGCCTTCCTGGAACTTGCCTTCGTGGTCTTCGGTGTACATCGAAAAGTAAAGTGTCCATTGTTTGAGGTTCGCCAGACAACCCATTGTCTTTGCCTGTTGCTTTACCCGTGCCAGGGCCGGCATCAGTATCGACATCAATAGTGCAATAATGGCGATTACCACTAAAAGTTCTATCAGTGTAAATCCTTTTTGGTTGTTCATAATTGTGCCCTTTTATTTTGTTTTAGCTGTCCACCTGTTAAGATATGCAAAAGCAGCTTTGTGTTTCGTTAATTTTGCATTTCTGCGTTACCTTAAGGTTCTTTTGCCGGAAAAAACATTATACCTTAAATCTGCTTTTGTTACAACATCAAATCGTTAATGTGGATGTAGTAATATGGTTCTCCTCCAATAAAGTCAGTGGATTCCAGCCTTGTCGGAGGCTGTTTTCCACCGATTGGTAGTTGCGCTTTGTGTTGATTTTTCAGTATTCTTTGAAACTTCTCATCCAGCTCGGCCAATCACTTGCCACACACCCGCCTGCCGTTGTCCAGGGACCGTTAGTGTTGTACTCTTTGTGCCATTTGAGTTTCCATAACTCCTTAAGTCCCACCTTTCTGACTGACCAGTCCATAAAAGCGTGGTTTACAAATCCGTTGTGTCGGTCGATGACGAAATGCATCATTTCCCTGTTGTAACCCGACCATTGGCCATGGTATTCGGGAGGGTCGCCTCGTGTGCCATTTTCGTATGGCCCGCCTCCCCTCCACATTGCATCTCCTAATACCGGCGCATTGGCTGAGCCCTTAGTATTAGGTGTCCTCCAGTTCCATTCCGTGGGACGTGATTGAATTGCAGTAGTTCCTGCTGGTGGATGGTAAATCCAGTTATTGCCTCCATAGCTTATTTCTTCGCCGCCTCCTGAGCTGCCTTTTCCCCCAACCGGCATGAAGTAGGTGTTGAACGGACCACCCCACTCCTGCTCGGTAGGCAGGCGTTTAACAGCCATCGGGCAGCGGAGAATGTTTGTTTTTGTCTCGTACTCGTCTCGTAAGCAAATTATCCATTCGCCCCGATTCCAGCCGACACCGATGCCTGAGCTGAAATAGCCATCGTTGTCCTGGCAGTACATCGACCAGATAATGCCCCATTGTTTCAGTAAGGCCTGACAGGTAACCGTCCTTGCCTGATTCCTCGCTCGTGCCAGTGCGGGCATCAATATCGCCATCAATAGGGCAATAATAGCGATTACGACCAAAAGCTCTATTAAGGTGAACGCTCCTGGCTTGTGCATATTATTAACCCTTTCCTGCACCACCTTATTTGATGTAATTTTGCCTTTATGAGTTAGGCAAAGTCAAGGCAGTTGACATGTGATAGAAATATAACCAGTTAATCCTTTAACGTTCTTTAATATTTTACCAGATAGGGAAATTACTATCAAGGCAAATTTGCTCGCGATGACCCATTTTTGAGGCAGGTTTGGCTGTAAGCGATGAGTTTAGAGTCAGTTAAGATATTCTCCGGTATGTTGCTGATAAGAGCGGGTAAAAATTTTCTTATTTTGAGACAAAATCAGGA